>Ga0209919_1001455_pt1 | contig 11448 bp, 13 predicted proteins | sample SalPon2A_C_D2_MG_FD_185721 | JGI IMG/M metagenome (GOLD analysis project Ga0209919, IMG submission 185721) | Soil microbial communities from South San Francisco under conditions of wetland restoration - Salt Pond MetaG R2A_C_D2_MG (SPAdes)... | ecosystem: Environmental > Terrestrial > Soil >... | reverse complement strand
AGTTATCCGTTAGCCGGTGTTCGACATTATATTGATTGGGATTTACGGATACTTTCCTATCAAGTGCCGCTTTCATGGACAAATAAGCGTTCTCTGCCGACTGTGTAACGGATTTACGTTTTTCATCGGTCTGGGATAAAAGGAGGTGGACCGTAATCTTCGATAGTTGGTCCAGGTTATCCTTGAACCACTGAAACAACTCATCATCATTACTGCGGTAGGCCTTTTGATACTGGAAGTAAATCATGCGACTCTCCGTGGCGTCCGCCTGGTCAATGTCCAGGTTAATCGGATAATTTGACGTAAAACAGAGGGTGGAACGAATGGGCGTGTACTTGTTGCGGCCCTGGCGATCCATATCGGATACTTGCCGGGCTGTCTTATGGTAATAACCATTGATAGCCTGATAATCGATTTTCGCCAATTCCGGATTGTATTCGTCATAACATACAGGCAGGGAGGAGTACATGCCCATCTTATTTTCAAGAGCAGGTGTGGATACGGTATTTCCTTTTGTCTCTTCGGTATTATGAAGGCCAAAGAAAGCACGCAGGATCGTATTGAAATAGGTCGTTTTCCCGGTCCCTTTCGGCCCATGAACATAGAACATGACTGTGTGGCCGTTGATGTCGTTTGCATGGTATAATTCGCGCTCATAGAGATGATAGATCACATAAGCCAGCAGCAATTTCCCGTAATTCCGCGCGTATCCGGTTTCATCTCCGGAACCAACCAGTCGGATAAATTTTTCCTTTATTTCGCCAAGCAACGCCGCCGCTTTATCTATATCGGTATTGATAATAGGCGTCAGCTTCTCCTTCTCATCCTCATTTTTGTAGATCGGAGTCGTAAAGCCGGTAATCTCATCGATGATAAATTCTCCATCAGAATTCATCATCACGATCTTTCCCTTTTTGTCATGCCATGGTGGGCATACCACGGCATTACCAAAAATCCAGAAGGGTCGCTTATTAGCTCCCAAAGTAAATCCGACATGATCCGGACGGCGCACTACTGGCTTGTCAAAATTGTCCAATAACCATTTAAAAATGCTCAGAGGTTTGGTTTTCACACTTCGGTACTGATAAATCTCGCCGGTGCTGTAGGGACGAATCGCTTTATAAAAGCTACGCGTATCATCCAGGGTTTCGGGCCGGATTTCAATGGTCTCGGTCGTGTGAAGGGTCTCACGGTCAATCTCTCTGATTTTGATGTAGAAGATGCGACCGTTACGATCATCGTACACTACCGAGCGAATATCAATGGCGAAGTCAGCGATAATCTTCCCGTCTATGGTGGAAAAGAGACGATGTTTGTTCTCCCGGAACACATCCTTTTGGATAACGGCATCGTCTTCATGAACCGGTTCGGAAATACCTAATACTTCTTCTACCTCGCTTGTATTTTGAACGGTATCGGTATTGAATGTCAGTTCAAGGAGTTCATCTTTGGTGCCGCCACCCAGCAGCCAGTCTGTAACATCCTGCTTCGCTTTTAGACCAGGGAGTTCAACAATACGAAGGGAGTGGATATTTGCCTTCGTTAACAGACTCTGGGCCACGATCCTGGCATGGTTTCGTCCAGGGTCATCATTATCCGGTAAAATGATGACATCAGCTCCCTCAAAATAGGCATTGAAGGAGTCGGACCATTTACCTGCGCCCATGGGACTGGTGGTAGCACACAGATTCCGTTTTATCAGATTATTGGCGTCTTTTTCACCTTCGCAGATAAAAACCGGTTTGCCTTCCGATACCGAATCGATGATTCCTGGCAGGTTATAAGGTATCCGGTGGACACCTTGTAAGTTGTAAATCCAGTCGCCCTTGCCATCGGGTCGCCGTTGCCGGAATCCTTTTGGATCATAGCGGATAGCCTGGAAGAGGAGTTTTCTGTTCTGGTCCAGGTAATCGTAGGTTTCACGAATCGTGCGCTTCGTCTTAAGGCCATATTGATCGTCCGGAAACAAGGCCTCATAGTTCAGTCCCAATTCCTTGAGGATATCCTCAATATGGCAGCCGGCGTGACAGTTGATCAGCACCTTGCCACCCTGGTCTTCGGATACTGAAAGGCTCTCATGCCTATCCTGATGGGCCGGACACTGCGCCTGGCACCCGTTCTTTCGGGGGGAGATGCGACTACTTACTGTCTTCAAAGCACGTGTTACACGATCAATAGGTCTGGATGTAGTCATTCTGTTAGGGAAATTTTACTGATTCAAATTTATAGGTTGGTTAGCAGGATCACTGAGAGCAGTGAGGTTGTATTCAGCACTACTTTCTCATTCAATCACCGCTATTTCAATGCAAATAATAAATCTTTGCTCAAACAGAGAGCTTGGCTCTGCTGTGTTTGGTGACCCACTGATAATGCTTGACGGGTCGGTTATCATCACCACTTTTTTCCTTCGAGTAAAAGCTTTTTACAAACTTCATACTCACCAGTTCCTTTAATTCGAGTTTGAGAAAATACTCACTGATAAAGTAGCCCTTGTTCCACAGCATAGACCAAAGTTCAAGCATCAGAAATGGTTCGTCTGCGTGTTCCCGCATATAGGCGGTAACCAGTTTCTGGGATTTGTTTTGACTCCGCATAAGGATTTCCGATTCGGTGACGATATTGATCCCAACCAGGGAGCGAATACCGGAAGCCCAAAATCTCTTTTCTTCGCTTGTTTTGGCCTCCTCGAGACACTGCATGTAATATTTTGGGAGGTCACTATTCGGTATAAATTCTAACTCCATGGCCTATTGTATTTCCTGTTCTTTGATTTTACCGATGCTTTTCAGATCCGGGCCAAAGATGGTGAAGACCACTTCATGACTGATCTGCTGGATGCCGTATTTTGTAAAAGGCTTCTTCGTGATTTCAGCGGCGACCATTCCTACCTGTGCTCGTTGCAGATGAAATTTGCGGAGTGCCTTTTCAATGACTTGTTGTTTCAGGGCAGCAGAGATATAGAAGGGAGTCATAGATTGATAACCGTGAGTTTTACGAAGTGACACTCATCCTGGTAGATAACGATCTGATTCTCAGGAGGGCGGTCCAGAGTCCCAAATTCATAGTATATGATGGGCTCATAGATCGCATCTTTTGCCGGCAGGACATGGCCCGTAGCATGCGAGAATGTTTTCGGTGAAATAGACATATGGATCATCTTTACTCGGGAAATACACCATCTCTCATCATGCCGGAATAACGCGTAATCGCCAGGGTTCAATGTTGTTTCAATGGTCATTGGTTTGGTTCATCGTTGTTAGTTAGCCGATTCAATTCAGTCTCATCACTAATCAACTCCCAAACTGCAGATGGGTAGATGATGGCGACAAGCCCCATGATGATCAGCATAAGAGGCAAACCGATATGAGACTGCAGCCAATGATCTATGTGACTATGTAGTTCTCTCAACTTTTTTAACAGGGTTGTGTCTGGTTCAGTCATGATCTTTGAATTTTTTGAGTTCGTCTTCATGGATGAGATAAAACCGACCTAATCGTCGTGTTTGTTGGATGCGACCATTGGAACAGTAATTGCCGACGGTTTTTCGTGATATATGCGCTCTTTCGGCAAATTCATCTGCGCTTATCCAGGGATTAAGATGATCCAGCCAATTCAGGATTTGATCACAATCGTGCCTCATATTGAGCGTAATTTTTTTCAGGATTCGCAAGTCTCTTTCCCTCATGAGAGCCCCTGATTGGTTTGGAAGTAGGAGGGGTGTTCGTTTTGTGCCTTTGTTATGGTCTGCTCAATATTGCGGCGAATCCAGGGGATATGCACATGGCCTTGGGCAACACGGATAACAGCGGTATGAGAAATAGGGTTGCCTGTTCGTGGACTAATCAGGGTTTGGGCGTAGGAGGAAATCGTAGAGTTAAACAGATGAAGTGCTATTTTCAACTGTTCATGAATATCTGCCTGATTTTTCATCATTAGTTGAATTTTTTTAAGAATTGTACTATTTAGTAACACATTGTTACTAACAGAGGGTGTTTATATACCTCGAAAGTTATTCAACAATTGATGAAAAATTCAACTAATGATGAATTATTTACTCAAATAAATATCCCTTGGAAAATAGTTTTAAGAATAAGGTTGAACTATTAATTACCCGATATTTTGAAGGGAAAGACTCTCTGTTTCATGATAAGTGTGGATTGTCTCATAACTACATGCACAGGCTCCGGACCTCAAAGAATCCGCAGCCATCCTTGCAGTCCGTTAATCAAATCATCGACTCTATGATGGAGATTGAACCCGACTTCAATCCGCTCTGGTTGGTGCGTGATGCCGGGCCAATGATTGTTCGTACCGATGATCCGGACCTGGATCCTGCTCTGGTGAGGATGCGTCGTGCCATGGAGTTAACAAACCAGTTAGAAGGGCAGAGGCGCGAAGGGCGATTAACTGACCAGCAATCTCGTCTTGTCGGTGAACTTGCCCAATCAATTTTGTCAATTCTTGGAGCTGATGATCAATAGTTTCCAATGAAAGAGGGCTGTTGATGATTTTGGTATTAACGACTCGGCAGGGAAGATCAGAGCATATAAAATCAGATGCAAACAGAAATTTGAAAATTTGTTAACCCGTGGATATGAACATCCACTCAACTACGAAATACTAGATAATAAGCATATGGAACCTGTACAATATTCGAAGCAAAAAATCCAAAGCCCGGGGTACATTTCGGGGTACACCAATGGGCTAAACCCCCCGTCATTGCCCCATAAAGGGCGGTTGCGTCCTGACTCAAAATCGTGTTTCCTCGTGAAGTGTGGGTTCGAGTCCCACCACCGGTACTACCTCAAAAACGCTGTTTTCTATCGCATAACAGCAATTATAAGAGGGGACGAGTTAAGATTTCTCTTCGAGTTTATCTAAATAGAAAAAGAGTCAAATACTAAATCTGTCGGGATTCAATCGAAGGAACCCCGACAGATTTGTATCTTATTTATTTCATCAACAGCATCTTCTTTACCATCACCTTGTTTCCGACCTGCAATCGATAGAAGTAGACCCCACTGGCCAATTGTGAGGCAATGAAGGTGACTCGATGCACTCCTTTTTGTTGGTTAGCATCTACCAGAGTGGCGACCTGACGACCCAATACATCATAAATCGCCAGGCGAACGTGGCCACCTTGTACCAACCGATAGCGGATAGTTGTCGTAGGGTTGAACGGGTTGGGGTAATTCATGGATTGTACGGATGCAATGCCAGACGAATCGGCCGGCATTGTTTGATTATCATACTCAGAAGATGCAGATGCATATGGATTATCTTCACTTGCATTATTTAATAGGTACTTCATCCACAACAAAACGCGATCATTTTTTTCTGTAGAAAGATTTTGTTTATTCAGCACTTCATAATGGTTTTTGGCATCTGTAAGCTCACCTCGCCCATAACTAATGGTGAAGGCTACCGTATGTAAATAGTGTGCTGCGTCGCTTGACGGATAATTACTGATTAAATGATTCATCAATTTAACAGCCTTGGTTGTATCGTCAGTTGAGAGGTAAGCTTTTACCAGTGCCATACCGGTTTCGGGCTGAAGTTCTCCAGCCTTCGGGTACATAGCCTCAAGGTAAGATACCATCCGGTTATCTTTTGAACGGGCGACCAGATGGCCATACTCCAGCGTTGCTCTCATTTTTTCATTGGTGTCCCGGTTGTTATCTATGATATCCTGGTAAATTCGAGCAGCACGATTGTAATTTCCCCGCATGACCTGTTTCATGGCTTCTGTCAAAGAATCTGAAGCCGATTCCGTTGGATCCGTATTTACTTCCTGAGTAGTCATTGTCATCGGGCCTGGTATTTTTGCCGGACTGGCAGTGTAAGGGGTACCGGGATCACTTGTCAGCCAGGGTGTATAATACACGGTTCCGCTTCCCCCAATCACCGGTGGTCCGCCGCCAGATCCTCCAACTGGTTTCCAATAATCATATTCCGCATATACCGTACCTGTCGAACTGGTATAGATATGTTTCCATCCCGAGGCATTTTGATCCATAACCCGATTCTGCGAGAAGTCGGAGGCAGAAGAGCCTCCGTGGATGCTGGCATATGAACCAGCATCAAGTCCATATTTCCCGCCGGTGATTGTATTTTGACCTTGTGAAACGTGAAACGCCCGGTTCGGGAAACCCCAAATATATATCAGAGTAGTTTGATCCCATGATACCGGCATAATTATTGGAGAGTTGAATGGTGTTTTGAAAAATCCAGGGCGAGGAATCGATCACATAAATAGCGTCGGCACTGGTGTTTTGTATGGTATTTCGCTGGATGACAGGACGGGAACTGTTATAGACTTCGATCCCATAACAAAAACCAGACGTATTCCGGATCACATTGTTATAAATAAAAGGAGTATTACTAGAAGGCGAATTAGTGGCAATTGTTATCGCTCCATTGCCATAGGCCTGAACGTTTTCAATGGTACTGTTCTGAATCGTTCCGCTGCTTCCACTGTTAAAGCGAATTCCTGACCATGTTCCAGAAGAGGTAAATGTGGAATTGTGAGCATTTAATGTACCATTTATAGTAAGCGAAGTTCCATTTTTAAAAATTAAATTTGCATTCCCAATGTCTAAGGTGACCCCGGATGCCACAGTTACAGAACTGTTAATATACCAATTACCATCAGCGAGACTTGCATTTTTAGTTACGGTATAGTCATTTATTAAAAAGTCGGCTTTAACTACTCCATTTTCAGTTCTTATATTTTTGATAGAAAATCCAGAAGTTATCCCTTGCGCATAAGGGGCTGAATTGTTGTACCAATTCGAATTTGGATTGGTGTAAAAAGTGAAATCTTTACCATCATCTGGGGTATAAAATATTGAGCCGTCACCGTTATCTACACCATAATAAGGACCAGCCGCTTCATGCATATATCCACTAGCATCCGGTAAAATTTTTCGTATTTCCAGTTTGTCAAACCCAGTTAATGGATTTGCTACACCGGTATTGATTACATTATCCACTGTTTCATTCCAGATTGTTTTTCCATGTTCCGACTCAATGTCTATAGGCAGCTTTCTACGATCAGAAAAATTAGCCCATTCGATACTATTAACTCGCGAATGCCAAATTAATACTCCACCCTTTGTAGGATCAGCATAAGGATATTTTGAGTATTGAGGATTATGAACCGGATCCCATTTATGATATGAAATATAAAATTTTTCATCCGACAAGGAATTGGTTTTCATCCGACAAGGAATTGGACGGTAGGGAAGAAGGAGAATAAACATAACATTGACTGTTCATCTGGAAATCTTTTAATTCAACCCCATTTTGGGATGAAGTAATTTGAATAGGATTAAACCATCCCTTCAAATACCTTGATACTGGATTATAAGGAGAAGGTTGCCCCTGAAAACCGCCACCACACATAACATCAAAAGCTCCAATTCCGTAATGGTTATAATCATTAGCCCCTGAATGGTTCATGTCCGGGAAACTAAAAAAATCATGACCACTTTCATGATAAAAAACAGATTTAAAAACCTCAGGTCCTGAACCACGGGTTTGTCGTCTTACTTTAATAATAATATGAGTACCATCAGGCATCGTGTCATCAGATGTGTATGTAAGACATTGACTAACAACCCCTCCACTATGAAGGCCAATTGATGCGAAGTGTACATATACTACTCCATCACTGTCAAAATCATAATTCTGGAAATTGTAAATATCGTCAGCAGCTTGAAGTACTGCAGTAATATTGGACAGCAAATGAACATGCTGGCATGTTCCATCAAAGGGAGGTGTATACGGAGTCGGCATTTCAAAAGCATGTGTTGCATCCGCTTTTAATAAATAGAAATCATAATTAAAATTGCCGAATGTAGCCGCATAAAAGAAATCATGGAGTGCAGTGCCCCCCATTAAATCATTAAACCAAGATGGTAGTAATGTGTTTTCTCCATAATCAGTTGCGATTACAACTATATCATGATAGGTAGTGGAATTTAGACTGGTTATTTGAGTTAACGGCTGCTGGTTTTGTAGATCGGGATCTACCCAATCTGAAAACTGAATTGACTGAGCAAATATTGGACGAGTCAATAACAATGCAAACAATAAAATAAAGAAATAAGTAGAATGTTTTTTCATAGCTCCATCCAGATTACTTTAGATAAATTAACTTATGTGTTATCACAGCGTCATTAGTAAGAAGCGTATAAAAATAAATTCCAGTGCTTAATTTATATTTGTTGAAATCAACGACTACTGTATGTTTTCCGCCTCTCTTTTTACCCCTTAATACAGTGGCAATTTCCTTTCCTAATAAATCAAAAAGTTTTATTGTAACATCACTTTCTTTAGGTAATTCATATTGGATCGTCGTTGATGGGTTAAAAGGATTGGGATAATTGTACATTTTATAATTTTTATTTAGCTGTTGATTAGATGTATTTTCATCACTAATACTGACAGGATTCCCGTGCTCATCTACTAATAGAAGGCTTTGCAAAAGTACCGGCACGTCCTCATTTTCATTTTTGTGATGATTTTTTTACAAATCCAGAGAGGATCAAAACATGATTCGGGAGTATTTGCACCACAAATGGCCATACGATGGCCTATAAGAGCGTTATTTTGGCCTTTTTGCCCTCTCATAAAGCTACCAATCCCATTGGCTTGGTGCCTCGCACCAGAAAAGCGGCCCTTGACAGGTTCCATCCGATACAGGTAAACACGAAGCGAAGCCGATTCCGGATCTGATTTTTGGCCCGCATCTGTGTTAATCCCGCCTTGGTCTTCATCCAGGCAAAGGGATGTTCCACACTCGCTCGCACCCGACTGTGTTTGCGGTTGCGTTTCTTCTGCTTGTTCGAAAGTTTCTGGCCTCGTTTGGCTTTATCCAGAACCCCATAATACCAGCCATACCGACGAGCCGAGTATTTATGAATCCCATCAAAGTACGCTTTATCTCCAAACAACGAGCTCTCGTCATAACTGACCAACTCCTCGGTTTGCGTCGAATCATGTTCGTGGGCGGGAGTAAAAGTGAGTTTTCGGATCAATTTGGACCCGATATCAACTCCTACGTGGCCCTTATAACCAAAATACCATTGCCCCCGTTTCTTGGTCGAACGGGCATCGGTATCGATCTGGGGGCTGGGCTCATCGGCCAGTTTTTCGCGTTTCTCATCAGAAAGGGGACGATTCGAGGAAGGCAAGATCACCGCATCGACAATCGTGCCTTTTTTGAGAAACAGCCCTTGTTCGCCCATACCTTCATTCACCCGATCAAAAATCTTCTGGTCTAACCCTTTCCGGGCCAGGGATTCCTTAAACCGCCAAAAGGTCGTAAAATAGGGAATCTCTTGATCCAGCGGAATTCCGACAAACTGCTGAAAACTTAGCCGGTCGATCAACTGATCTTCCAATTGGGGATCGCTCAGGCTAAATAAATGTTGCAGAAAAATGGCTTTAATCATCCATAATGGGTTAGTTCGGGGACGTCCTCCGATTGTTCGATCGGTTTTATCTATTACTGAAATTTCTTCCACTATCACCGACCAATCGATTAATTGATCCAGTTCCCTGAGTTGATCCGCCAGTTTACAGCGTTTCCTGCGTGAAGAAAGTAATCCGTCACCAAAACTTAATTGATTGTCAGCAGCCATGTCATTTCCCTGAATTTGAATTCCTATTTTTACGTAGCTTAAAAATAAGATTCATGAATTAAAAACTCACCATTCGTTTGGGGGTTTTGCAAAGCCTTCTACAATTATCATATAATTCATTTATGGAAGGCTTTGCAAAGCCTTCTAATAAATAACTGATAAATATCTTATAAGTATCATCAGTATTGACTGAATCATAAACAGCATCTCGATCTGAAGTAAATATTAATACTTTACCATCGGGGGAAATCCATGGATCATATTCTCCACCCCCATAAGTTAAACTTGAATCTGGGTATAGTTTTGGTTCAGTATTTATATTTAAAGAATAGACATCCCCCCAGTAATCCTTTGTTGAATCCCAGTATGTTACAAAAATATCCATATTATATATAGGTTTTCCATCTAGATGCTTGTATGCAAATAGCTTGCCAAAATAGATCTTTTTCTTATTTCCTGTCATACTTAATCCATATTTATCTCCAACTCCCAATTCGTGATACCAAGAACTGTCTGCCTTTACCCAAGTATTTTCCTGATGATTCCATGCATATAAATCTGTTTCGTTATAGGATAAACAGAAGACACTATCTTTGTTTACTTCATACAAGTACATTTGATCGTCGGCGTTATTTATTACTGGTCCCATATTATAAGCTTCGCCCCAATCATTTGTTTGTTTATTCCAATCACTGTACCAGATATCCCATCCTCCATAACCCTTCCATGCTGAAAAATATAATCTTTTCCCATCCTTACTAATTGAAGGATTTCTGTACGCAATATTTACATCATTTATATTATTGTTTAGTTTAATCCGGCTAGTCCATTTCCCGTCTTTTTTATATGACATATATATTCCTGTTCCCCCCTCAAAATAAGCTGTATCTATATTTGAAGTAAATGAGGCAGATACTTGCAACGCGTACGGTCTTGCAAATACAGTATCAAGAATTACGGGTTCACTCCATATTTCTGGCGCGTGAGGGAAATTTTGCTGGGCATGAGCAAGAACATTTGGAATAATTAAAATATTTATAAGTAAAAAAAATTCTTTTGTCATATTCTTGATGATATAAGTAGGTTAATATTGTTGATCTTACAGGGGTTTACTAAGATGTATCCGAGAAAAAATCTCATTATTTCACTGATTATCCCTGGAAAGCTATTTAAGTAAGCAAATATTGATATACGTCAGTTCTCAGACTTACTTAATGATTTGCTTTTCCTCCATTAAGACTAACCACCAACTCCTACATCTAAAGGAAAATCAGAGCATTCAATTTCCCTCTTCCTCATATCAGGTGTTAAGTCTCTCTCTACAAAACAGTAAGTCCTCCTTTATACATCAGCTAGTAGAACCGTAGCTTATCTACTAACTACTATACTTAAGTAACACTACAGATAGTAATCTTAAAAGGCAAGTAAAATTTATGTTAAAAATGAGTACAAATTAATTTTGTTGTTTTCATTATTTGTCCAATAACTAATGGGTTTATGCAGTGATTTGGTCGCGGTAATAGTTGGTTTGATTTAAGGTAGCAGGACTCCGCGAATTCTCTATTTGATATCGGACAACTTTCGGGGGTGACTACGTACGAAATCGAACAATAATAGAACTTATAGTTAATTCAATGTTCTAATTTTTGGGAATTCGTCGCAAAAGCGGGCTACCAAATGGGCTACCAACCATGGGGGGAAGCCTCTCTTTTACGCCCGTTTCGGGCGGTTGCGTCCAGACTCAAAATTGTGTTCCTTCGGGAGTGTCGGTTCGACTCCGACCACCGGTACTATTTAAAAT
>Ga0209919_1001454_pt1 | contig 11455 bp, 10 predicted proteins | sample SalPon2A_C_D2_MG_FD_185721 | JGI IMG/M metagenome (GOLD analysis project Ga0209919, IMG submission 185721) | Soil microbial communities from South San Francisco under conditions of wetland restoration - Salt Pond MetaG R2A_C_D2_MG (SPAdes)... | ecosystem: Environmental > Terrestrial > Soil >... | reverse complement strand
TTTGCCGATCGGGCCGAGGCCGGGATGCGCCTGGCAGATTTGTTCGACAAGGCGCAGCTGACCCGGCCGCTGGTGCTGGCCGTTCCGGCCGGCGGCGTGCCGGTCGCCGCAAGCCTGGCGAAGCTATTACGGGCGCCGCTCGATGTTGTTGTGGTCAGTAAAATTACGCTGCCCTGGAACAGCGAGGCCGGCTACGGAGCGGTGGCGTTTGACGGCAGTGTCCGTCTGAATCACGATCTGGTCCGGCGGGCCGGGCTGAATGATCAGGTTGTCGAAGCGGGGATCAAGGCCACCCTGGAGAAGGTGAGGCGCAGACAACAGCTGTTCCGTCAAGATTGCCCGATGCCGGACTTGAGCGAGCGGGATGGCATCGTTGTCGACGATGGCCTGGCCAGCGGGCTGACCCTGCAGGTCGCCGTTGCCGCCCTGCGCCGGGCTGGCGCGGTCCGGCTGCTGCTGGCGATACCGACGGCCCACGAAGCCGCAGCCCGGCAGCTGGCCAGTTCCGTTGAAGCCTTGTATTGTGTCAACTTGCGCAGCGGTTGGAGCTACTCGGTCGCAGCCGCGTATCGCCACTGGCACGACATTAGCGAAGCAGAGGCCAAGCTGATCCTGATGCAGCATTGCCAGCCGGCAGAGTTGACTGACAGCAGCTGATTCCGATTGACCTGAAGGGATAATTCTGCTATTTCCGACGGGCCTTACTTGAGGGTGGAGAACCTGACTCTGCGGGACCGTATCACATGAATAAGCCGCAACTGCTCCTGATGATCCTGGCCAACCTTGAAGCGAACCTCAAGCTGCTGACCGAAGCGGCAAAAAGCTCCCATCACGCTGCAACTCATGAAGAGTGTCAGCCGGACAACAAGTACGACACGACCGCTCTGGAAGCCTCCTACCTGGCGCAGGGGCAGGCCAATCGCGCCCAGGAGATTCGGCTCGCCCTGGAGAGTTACCGCAACTTGCAGCTCCAGGAGTTTACCGCTGATGCGCCCGTTCGCCTGACCGCACTGGTCACCCTGGAGGCTGACGATGGCGAAGAGCGGCTGGTCTTCCTCGGCCCCGCGGCCGGTGGTCTGATGCTCAAGGTATCCGGCGTGGAGGTCGTCGTCATTACCCCGCACGCGCCGCTTGGGCAAAAGCTGCTGGGACGCAACCTCGATGACGAAATTTCCATCAACCGCAGCAAGCGTTATACGATTACCCGGATCTGTTGAGTCCTGACCGTTAACTTCCAACCCGCGTCTCCCCCTTCAGTGATCTCCCCGCAACTGGTTCATTTCGACTGCCAAAAATATGCAAACGACCCGGAACCGGTCGCCACGCAAGCACAGGAGAATCTCCCTATCAAACTGATATCACTTGATTTACTTGTAGAATCAACCCGACATCGCGTGAAATGGAGGGCGATGTCGGCTGCATTGGTGGCAAACTTGCATTATTTTGGGAACCAGTAGCTATTGGAATGTGTGATCGGATGCCGGCCGTAACCGGTTTCCAGATGCCCCGAACAGGAAGGATGTGTCATGAAAAAGTGGCTGTTGGCAAGCCTGATGTTACTCGTGATGGTCGTGGTCGGTTGTACCGCCACCATCTACGGCGTCCCGCAGGACCGTTGGGACGTCATGTCTGAGCAGGAACGGATTGCCGCCATGGATGCCTACCACGCCCACCAGGCGGCATTGCAGCAACGGCTGCACGAGCAGGCCCGGCAACGGGCCATTGCCGAAGAAGCTCGCCGGGCCCAGGAGGCCGAAGCGGCCCGCCTGCAGCAATTGCAGATCGACGCCATCTATCGCGGCGAAGGAACCTACGGCGACCTGCTGAGAGTCACCTTGTACGATGGCATGCTTAAATTCTACGGTGCCCACAAACCTTTCCATCCGATCTCCTTCAAGATCGCCGCCGGCGAGGCCAAGGCCGTCCCGGTCGTCAGCCAGCGTGGCAAACGCGCCACCCTGAACGTCAGCTACGATGGCGGCAACCTGCTGCTCGACGAAACACCACGTTCCCATCGGTCCCGGGCAACCAGCCTGGTCTACGACACTGCCTGGGAGCGCGGCAAGTCCTACCCCAACCTGTTCGACGAGGGTCCGCTTGAATTACGCGGCGTCACGGCCAAGGTCGAGATCCTCGGCACTCCGCCCCGCGGCCGGCATGCCCGTCGACGGCCGCAGATCATTGACGTCGAGAGCCCGGCGCCCAAAGCGGAAAAACCGCAAGTCATCGTCATAAAGGAACAGCCCCGCCCCCCTAAAGCTCCGGCAGTGGACACCAAGGAACAGCAGCGGCACCACGAGGCACCGACCTTCGTGGCCAAGGAACGGGCCGAGAAACCGCCGGTGGTTGTCGTCAAGCCGCATCCCGCGGCCCCGGTGGTCAACAAGCATCCGGCAGAACCCAGACCGGTCAGCGCTAGGAACCAGACTGAACCGGTTAGTCCGCCGGCCAGGGTGACCGTAGCCTTCCAGGGGGGAAAGATCAAATCCCTCGGCAAGGCGCATCGGTTAGTCCCGCAATCGATTGAACTGAAAGAAGGGGAGGTTCGATCGATCACCCTGCGGGGCGCGCGGGGAGGCGTCAAAATCCAGGTCAGCTACCTGGGCGGAGAAATCCAGATTGATGACCGGTCAGGTAAAAAGGGGCATAAGACTAAACTCGGTTACGATCCTGGCTGGCGCTCCGGCCGTACCTACCGGGTCGAGGATACCGATCATAATCGGCTAGAAGGCCTCGACGTCCTAATCATAGCCAAGTAACTTTCCAACATCAGCAACAGGCAAAGAGACGACCGCAAGGCCGCCTCTTTGCCTGTTGCCGAAACGACATTTAACCGAAGGTCTGGTTCTCCTGTTCGAGGACCCGGATGAAGGTGGTGCGCTTGGTCAACTCCTTGAGCGCTCCGGCACCGACGTAGGTACAGGCTGAGCGGACTCCGCCGAGGACATCCCGTACCGTCTCGATGATTGGACCCCGGTAAGGGACCTCGACGGTCTTGCCCTCGGAGGAGCGATATTCGGCCACTCCGCCGGCATGCTTTTCCATCGCCAGCGATGAGCTCATGCCGTAAAACAGCTTGTAGGTCTGCCCGTCGCGCTGGACGATTTCGCCACCGCTTTCGTCGTGACCGGCAAACATCCCGCCAAGCATGACGAAGTCGGCGCCGGCGCCGAACGCCTTGGCGACATCCCCGGGACAGACGCACCCCCCGTCGGAAATAATCCGGCCCCCCAGGCCATGCGCGGCATCGGCACACTCGATCACCGCCGAGAGCTGCGGGTAGCCGACCCCGGTTTTCAACCGGGTGGTGCAGACCGAACCGGGACCGATACCGACCTTGACTAGGTCGGCCCCGGAGAGGAGCAGCTCCTCGACCATCTCGCCGGTCACCACGTTGCCAGCAACGATGGTTTTGTCCGGATGAGCCTGGCGGACCCGGCCGACAAACTCGACGAACGCCTCGGCGTAACCGTTGGCGACATCGATACAGATGAACTCGAGCTGCGGATGCGCCTTGAGCACCATGCCGAGCCGCTCGAAGTCGCTTGCCGAGGTGCCGGTACTGACCATGATCCGCTGGTAGATCCCGGCGTCCTGCCCTTCGAGAAAAGCGTCCCACTGTTCGAGAGAGTAATGCTTGTGTAGCGCCGTCAACAGCCCCTGTTCGGCGAGCACCTTCGCGACCTCGAAGGTCCCGACCGTGTCCATATTGGCGGCGATCACCGGGATCCCCTGCCAGAGCTTTTTACTGTGCATGAAGGTGTAGGTTCGTTCCAGTCGAACCTCGGCCCGGCTGCTAAGCGTCGAGCGCTTCGGCCGGATCAGCACATCCTTGAAACCCATCTTGACATCTGCTTCGACCCGCATGGAATTATCCTTTTTGTTTGGAGTGAGCGGTTGTTTGGTTGCCGAACCGCAGGGCCAGCGCGGCGTAAATCCGGGCCGCCGACTCGACCTCGGCCAACGAGGTCAGCTCTTCGGAGGTGTGGGCAGTCTCCAGCGAACCGGGACCGAGGATCAACGGCCGCACCCCGGCCTGATAAAACAGGTTGCCGTCGGAATGGGAACGGAACGGCAGCTGCTGCAGCGGCAGGTTCAGCCGGGGATAGATTTCGTCGAGTGCGGCGACGAGCCAGTTGTCGGCGCCCAGCTCGTAGCCGGCGGCCGAAAAATCGAAACTGACCTCGAGATCCAGATCGGGGACAAACGCATCGGCACCGGCCAGGCGGCTCTGGATCGCAGCGCTGATTTGAGCCGGATCGATTTCCGGGGCGAGATGCAGATCGATCAACGTTTCACAGCGATCCGGCACGACAAAGCCGGCCCGTGACGAACTCATCTCGCGGATCGAGTAGAAAATCTGGTTGCTGTTTCGATCGAACAACGGATCCTTGCCGAGATGCAACAGCACCCGCAGCATCGACTCGACTGCGTTGTGACCCAGCTCCGGGAGCGACGAATGGCTGCGCCGCCCCTGGGTCACCAGGTAGGCCTCCAGGTAGCCGTAGTGGCTGAAGCAGGGGGCCAACGCCGTCGGCTCGCCGATTACCACCCACTGCGGTTGGAAGGATTCGAGAAACCTGGCGCTGCCGTCGCCGTTTTCCTCCTCGCCGACCACCAGCAACAGGCCGACATTGGGGCGCTGGTCCTCCGGCAGCGTCGCCAGGGCAAGCCAGGCCTCGATCATCGCCGCGCAGCCCCCCTTCATGTCGGCGCTGCCCAGGCCACGCACCACCCCCCACTCTTCGACTGCCCCGAACTCTTCGAGGTCCCAGGCGGCGACCGTATCGACATGCCCGACCAGGAAAAAGTCCGGTGGCTCGGTGCCGAATTGCGAGAGAAGGTTGAAGCGCCCCTCTTCGACCTCCTGGCGTTCCACATTGATCCCGGCAGCTCCCAGCAGTGCCTCGATGTAGAGCTGGACATCCTCCTCCTTGCCCGAGGGGGAATAGATATCGATCAGCTCGAGCAGGAGTTTCTGCAGCCGCTCCGGATCGATGGCATGCCAGACTTGTTCCAGACATTTTTCGCTCATTCTTTCCTGCCTTTTTTCCGGCGCGGCTTGCGGCTCAAGTTGAGGGTCATGTAGACATGCTGCTGGATATTGTTGAAACCCTGCTTTTTAAAAAACCGGATGCCGGCCTCGTTATCGGCGTCGGTATCGATGATCATCATCCGCACCCCCTGGTCGACCATCCGCCGCCTGATCTCGCGGAACAGCTTCTTGCCGACCCCGCCCTGCTGCAGGCCCGGGCGCACGCCAATCCAGACCAGGTAGCCGTACTTCCAAGCCGAGTTGGACTTTTCCACCGTGGTCCCGAGGGCAAAACCGAGCAGCTCATCATCGAGTTCCGCGACCAGGCACAGATCGCCATCGGAGTTGAACAGGGTGGTAATTTCGTACTCATCCCAGGTGCGATACATGGCCGGGGAGTAATCGGAGGTAAACAGTTTTTCGCCCATATGGAAGACGGCGGAAAAATCGTCGATGGTCATCTCGCGAATGCGTAGCTGGTCGGATTCTTCGGCCTTGTCGTGAGTCATGGTAACGTCCGTTTCGGCTGTGGTTGAAAGATTTTCGGCAGAGACTGTATCGCGACAGAATGGCCTGTCAATAGAACGCTGCAAGAATTGTTGAAGCTCGCTTCATACGTCCCCGTCCCCGGCGAGATAATCCCCCAACAACGAGCGACTATGCTCGTCGTCATGACAGTAACTGCAGAGATTTTCCCAATTACTGCCGTCGGGAGGATTGTTGTGATGATTGCCATCCTTGTGGTGCACGGTCAATAGCTGCAAGTTGTGCCGCTCGAATTCACGCCCGCATTTGGCGCAGATCCAGCCGTGCAGGGCCAGTGAGCGTTCCCGGTAGTTGCCATCCTTCTGCCGCTCGCCCTTGAGCTGACGCACCAGCTGGTCGATCTCAGCCTGGGACTTGCTCGGTTTTGCCGGACCCGGCCGGCGTCCGAATCGGCTCATCTGTGTCCTCCGTTTGCCGCAGCTCTTTGTTTATTTTACCACCCGAAGCAAAAACACAAGCTGGCCGTCAGCGACCCGGCCAGCGATTCCTCCTTGCCTGAATCGTACAGCCGCGTACATAATGACCGCTTAAAGCTGTTTCGCAGAGGAGGCTGAAATGATTTCAACCTTGCAAAGGAAACAAGCGCTACGTCCGTGAGGTCTTTGCCAGGGACAAGGATTTTTTTGCCCGGATCGCCAAGGGGCAGAACCCGACCGTACTCTGGATCGGTTGCTCCGACTCAAGGGTTCCGGTCAACAGTATCACCCAGGCCCCGCCGGGAGAGGTTTTCACCCACCGCAACGTCGCCAATATCGTTGCCACCAACGACTGGAACCTGTCAGCGGTCCTCGAGTTTTCCATCAATCATCTCAAGATTCCCGACATCGTCATCTGCGGCCACTACGGCTGCGGCGGGATCGAGGCACTGAACCACGTCAGTCGCAACGACCAGTACATCCCGGTCTGGCTGATCAACGCCCGCAAGGCCAAGGAGCGGGTCGACCAGCGGCTGGTCGATGCCGAGCTTCAACTCGACCACGACGCCCGCATGAAACTCTATGTCGAGGAAAATGTCCGCCTGCAGCTCGAGCACCTTCAGGAGTACCCGTTTGTGCAGAAAGCCATGCTCAAAGGGAGGCTGGCGATTCATGGCTGGGTCTACGACATGGAGACCGGCGAGATCCGCATCCTCGACTCGGCCAACTGAGCATCACTCATCAGCTGCGTGATCACGGTTGAAAAGGGTTAATGAGCAAACGGAGCCTGCCACAACAAAGCTCCGGTACTGTTTCTGATAGCCTCTCATGCAAGGACGCAGGGAGGACGTTAACAGGAGCCGGGTTGCCTGACAACCGCTTTCTGGCATACTTTTCCTGTCACCATGTCGATGTTCTGTCTCGGAGGGTCCCGTGCCTAAGCAGCGTGCCAGCCATCAGCAGCCAGCTGAACGCAGCCAGCTGAAAAGCCTGTTTGAAGCCAACCTGCCCCGTTACCAGGAGGCCTTAGCCGCCCTCTATCAGACCGTTCGCAACCAGCTCGAGCTGGAAGGCTTTTCGCCGACCATCAAGTATCGGGTCAAGAAATTCGACGCCCTCTTCACCAAGCTGCGCCGCCAGCAGGCCCGCCGCAAAAATTCCAATATCGGCATCACCGACCTGTTCGGTCTGCGGATTGTCTGCCCGTTTCTGGAAGACATCGATAAAGTTGAACAGCTACTGAGCGACAGGTTCGAGATCGTGGAAATGGAACGCAAGGGAGGGCAGCACTCGTTTCGCGAATTCGGCTACGATTCGGTTCATCTGCTGGTGAAGTTGCAGGGTCCGGGCGAGCTGCCGCCCGGGGTCAGCCCGACCTGCGAGATCCAGCTGCGCACCATCCTGCAGGACGCCTGGGCCGAAGTCGAACACGAGCTGGTCTACAAATCCGACATCGCCCTGCCGAACGAGTCGATTCGCCGCAAGCTCGCCTCGCTGAATGCGACCCTGACCCTGTCCGACCTGATCTTCCAGGAGATCCGCGACTACCAGAAAGAGCTGCGCCAGCTCGGCGACCGACGCCGCGCCAGCCTGGTCAGCAACCTCAACCTCAATGACATCATCAGCATGCCGCTTCCGGCAGCGCCGGCAGCAAGTCCGGCTCCCGGCAAGCCTTCCGCAGCGCCGTTACGCGCCAGCCGTCTGGAAAAAACCATGCTTTCGGCCCTCGACGCCCACAGCAACCAGGACTACCGGCAGGCGATCGAACTCTACAACCAGCTGCTCGGTATGCGGTTGAAACGGCCGATCCGCTCGCTGGTCTACAATCACCGCGGTATGGCCTGGTTTGCCCTGGGTGAATATCGCAAAAGCCTGCATGATTTCAGCAAGGCGATCAGCTTCGACCCGGAATACTGCCGGGGTTACGTCAACCGCGGCCTCTGTCAGCGCTTGCTGAACCAACCAGAGCAGGCTTTAGAAGATTTCAGTCTGGCGCTGCAGATCGACCCGGCGCGGATCGAGGCCTGGCTAGGCCGGGCCCAGGTCTGCCACGACCTGCACCGGCACGAGCAGGCACTCGAAGACTGCCGGCAGGCGCTGAAAATCGATCCCGATTACCCGCCGGCCCGCGAACTGCTCACCCAGATCAAAACGAACTGCAGCTGACCGGAGTCTATCAACTGAGCCCTTTTCATCTCCAAGCCGATCTGCCATAATCCTCCTCTATTTTCCCGGAAGAAATCCTCATGGCCCTGATCAGTCTGCGCAACCTACAACTCGCCTTCGGTGCCGCCCCGCTGCTCGACGATACCACGCTGCAGATCGACAAGGGCGAGCGCATCTGCCTGCTCGGCCGCAACGGCACCGGCAAATCGACCCTGCTCAAGCTGATTGCCGGTGAGCTGCAACCGGACGCCGGCACTATCCAGCGTCAACAGGGGTTGCGGGTCGCCACCCTGCCCCAGGAGGTCCCGAGCAACCTGCAGGGAAGCGTCTACGACTGCGTCGCGGCGGGGCTCAGCGACGGGGAGCGCTGGGACCGCCAGCAGCAGGTTGAACTGGCGATCTCGACCCTGAAGCTCGACGCCGAGGCGTCGCTCGCCTCCCTCTCCGGCGGCATCATGCGCCGGGTGCTGCTGGCCCGGGCGCTGGCCGGCCAGCCGGACATTCTGCTGCTCGACGAACCGACCAACCATCTCGACATCGCCTCGATCACCTGGCTCGAGGAGTTTCTGCTGCGGGAAAAACTGACCCTGGTCTTCGTCACCCATGACCGAGCCTTTCTGCGCCGGCTGGCGACCCGGATCGTCGAACTGGATCGCGGCAAGCTGTACGATTTCGCCTGCGACTACGACACCTTCCTGCAACGCAAGGACGAGGTCCTGCATGCGGAAACGGTGCAATGGAAACGCTTCGACAAGAAACTCGCCGAGGAAGAGATCTGGATCCGCAAGGGGATCAAGGCGCGCCGCACCCGCAACGAAGGCCGGGTCCGGGCGCTGCAGAAGATGCGCGAGGAGCACCGCCAGCGGCGCCAGCGCACCGGCAAGGCCAGGCTGCAGCTGAACGAAGCCGACAAAAGCGGCAAGCTGGTCGCCGATGTCGAAAACCTCCGCTTCGGCTACACCGATCGGCCGCTGATCGATAACTTCTCCACCAGCATCCTGCGCGGCGACCGGGTCGGTATCATCGGCCCCAACGGCGTCGGCAAGACCACCCTGCTCAAGCTGCTGCTCGGCGAACTGCAACCGCAGCAGGGCTCGGTCAAGCTCGGCACCAACCTGGAAGTCCTCTATTTCGACCAGCTGCGCGGCCAGCTCGACCCGGAGAAGACCGTGCAGCAGAATCTCGCCGGTGACCAGGACACGGTGCTGGTCGGCGGCCAGTCGCGCCACGTCATCGGCTACCTGCAGGATTTCCTCTTTGCGCCGGACCGCTGTCGCACCCCGGTGCGGATCCTCTCCGGCGGCGAGCGTTACCGGCTGCTGCTGGCCAAGCTGTTCACCCGCGAAGCCAACCTGCTGGTGCTCGACGAGCCGACCAACGATCTCGACCTGGAAACCCTCGACCTGCTTGAAGAGCTGCTCGCCGAGTTCGCCGGCACCATCTTCCTGGTCAGCCACGACCGCGACTTTCTCAACCGGACCGTCACCAGCACCATCGTCTTCGAGGAGAGCGGAGCGGTCGCCGAGTATGTCGGCGGCTACGACGACTGGCTGCGACAGCGGCCGCAGGCTCTCCAGCCCGAAGTGGACAAAAAGAAACCGGCCCGGGAAAAACCCAGGCCGGTGCGCGAGCGCAAACTCTCGTTCAGGGAAAAACGCGAACTCGAAGCCCTGCCGCAGCAGATCGAAGCGCTGGAGACCGAACAGGCCGAGCTGCATGCGAAGTTGGCCGACCCGAAACTGTATCGCGAGGCCGGTGACCAGGTTGCCCTGCTGAACGGCCGGCTCGGCACCCTCGAGACCGAACTCGAGTCCTGCTACCTGCGCTGGGACGAGCTCGACGCCATCGCTGACGACTAGCGCGTCGGCGGATGGAGCATCAGCTCAAGGTCTTCCAGCAGCGATTGCAGGTCCTCTTCGTGCTCGACCTCCTGCTCGATGATCTGCAGGGCGATGTTGTAGGTTACTGGGTCCTTCCCGGCGGTCAGCTTCATCAGGCTGTCATAGACGCTGATCGCGCACTGCTCAGCCTTGATGTTCTGTTCCAGCAGGGTTCCGACATAAGGGTCGTCCGGCGCATCGTAACCGCAGTTGGTCCAGTCGAACCACTCCTTCGGCGTCGTCAAGGGAGTGCCGCCGAGCTGGATGATCCGGTTCGAGACCAGGTCGGCGTGACCCAGCTCCTCGGTCGCATGTAACGTCAGTTCGGCAATGATCGCATCCTTCATCGGCCCCTTGGCCACCTTGGCCCCGACCCAGTACTGGTAATAGGCCAGCCACTCGTCGGCAAACGCCTTGTTGAGAAGTTTCAGCAGTTCATCAACCTCCAGACCGATAATTTCCCGTCCCCGAGTTCCCATCCTCGACCTCCTGTTGGTTAAAAAAAGTTAGCCTTGAAAGCTTACCTGGCGCGCCGAGCCTGTCAATCAGCAGAGCGACCCCCCGGCCGCCCCGACCAGCAGAACCAGGCCACGGCCAGCAACTGCCCCCCCAGCAGCAGACCAAAACCGGCCTGGTAACCGGCCGGAGCATAGCCACCGGCGGCCGACTCCGGCCAGAGGCCGATCACCGCACCGACCAGCCACTGGCCTCCGAAGGCGGCCAGGAACACCAGCAGATTCAGCGCGGTATTGGCCCGGCCGATCAGCTGAGGCGGAAATATGTTCGCCACCACTGCGTAGGGGAGGATACAGGAGGTCCCGAACAGTCCGAACAGCAGCCAGAGTCCGGCCGGGGCCAATCCGGGGGCCAGGATGATCAGCAGCTGCACCAGCATGAAGAGCAGCATGCCGCAACTGGCGACTCTCTGCGTCTTCACTCCGCGCCGGCCGAGCCAGTCGGCCAGACTGCCGAAAAGCAGATAGCCGACCGTCATGGCGATGGCCACCCCCATCAGCACCGTCGCCACCGTTTCCCGCTCGAACCGGCCGACATCCCTGAGCCAGGGGCCGGACCAGAGGCCGAGCAGCGACAGGTAGGACGCCTGGGCGGCAAAGGCCCAGGGGGCGATCCGCCAGAATTCCCGGCTGCGGTAAACCTGACCGATGGCGGCAATCTGCCGACCCAGCGGCTCACCGGAAGGATGACCCGGTTTTTCCGGGACCAGCAGGAAGATCAGCAACGCGGCCAGCAGGGTCAGGCCGCTCACCACCAGGAACACCCCGCGCCAGTCGGTCAACTGCAGGGCGAATTCGACCGGCCGCGTCGCCGACAGCGCTCCGATCCCCCCGGAGATCATCTGCACCCCGTTGGCCAGCGCCAGCCGCTCGGCCGAAAACCAGAGCGAAAAAGCC
>Ga0209919_1001452_pt1 | contig 11456 bp, 10 predicted proteins | sample SalPon2A_C_D2_MG_FD_185721 | JGI IMG/M metagenome (GOLD analysis project Ga0209919, IMG submission 185721) | Soil microbial communities from South San Francisco under conditions of wetland restoration - Salt Pond MetaG R2A_C_D2_MG (SPAdes)... | ecosystem: Environmental > Terrestrial > Soil >... | reverse complement strand
CATGGCCGTCGACCTTCACGCCGCGCCACTCATGCTGCAGCACGCCGTGCTTGTCGATAACGAAGGTGCTGCGCTCGATGCCGCGCACTTCCTTGCCGTATAGTTTCTTCATCTTGATGACGCCGAATTGCTGGCACACTGTTTCCTCCGCATCCGACAGCAATGCAAACGGCAATGTGAACTTTGCCTTGAAGTTCTCGTGCGACTTGATGCCGTCGCGCGAAATACCCACCACTTCGCAGCCGGCTTGCTGGAATTCCGGGTACAAATCGCGGAACTGCTGGCTTTCCGTGGTGCAGCCGGGCGTGTTGTCCTTGGGGTAGAAATAGATCACCAGGGATTTTCCGCGAACTGATGAGAGGGTGAAGTTGGTGCCGCCGGTGGCGGGCAGGGTGAAATCGGGAACAGCTTGTTTTGACATCCGGTTAACTCCTGTGGCTTGCTCACATTGTTGTCAAAATCTGGGGGCAAGGCAAGCAGTTTGGCCGGAACTGGGCAAATGATGCCGTGTTGTGCTGGCTAGGGTGTTGATTATTCAGGCAGGGCTATTTTCCGTACAGCGCGCGCAATTCATCCTTGGCGCGCTGCAGGATGCGCAGTTGATTTGCGTCCAGATTCTGGCCGGCGCGGTTAATGTAGAACACCAGCATCGACATGGCGGAGCGGAATGGCGGTGCTTTGCGCCGTGTGCTGGCGTCGGCCGAGCGCTTTAGCGACAACGCGATGCGGCGTGGGTTGTCCCAGGTAAATACGCCCGGCTCCAGGTCGAGGGCATTGCTGTCGTGCGTTACCCTCGCCGACCAGTTGTCTCTCGACTGTTGCGCCATCGTTTGGAACCTCTGCTTAGCTCCCGCATGACCGCGCACGCGGTTTTGCGGGATGGGGTGCAAGGAAGGCGACAACGCGGTTCATGGGAGAGCTAAGCAGAGGTTCCTTAAGCTGCAATCCAGCGTAATGCTTCCTCGCGCTCGCCGGCGGGGAAGTTCTTCAGTTCGCCGCCGATGAACAGGGCGCCGATTTTGAGCGACCAGTCGACCCAGTCCGGGCCGCCGACTACGCACATTTTTTCGAAATCGTTGCGATGGGCGATGCCGAAACGCGCATCGTCCCAGGCGGCCGCAGGCTCCCAGCCATGGAATTCGTCGCCCATATCCAGCAGCAGCCGCGCCTTGCCGTGCTCGCGGATGATCGCTTCCAGGCGCGGGATCAATACTTCCTTGTAATCCTGGTCGGTCAGTTTGCCGCTGGCGCGGATGGCAAGAATGTTTTCCTTGCTTTCCGGTAATACCTCGATCATGGGATGCTCCTTTCAATGCTTGAATGATTATCTTGCAACTGCGGCGATTTTGCTGCGGGTGGTACGCCGTATGGTTGGTCAGCCCGGTTTTTCGACGATGAAAACAAAAAACGGCCACAACGGCACGCCGATGTGTTTCGAAAAAATGATTTTTGCACCTGCTCTTTCCAGCGCGGGGAGCACGTCGACCGCACGGCAACCCATCGACAGCCAGGGCATGCGCCAGGCAATGCTTTCAACCGCGCGCGCCATTGCCCGGACGACGGCGTTACGCGGTTCCGTCGAATGCGCGACGGCCAATTTCCCGCCTGGCCTGGTTACCCGGTACAGCTCGAGCGCACCCTGTTGCGGGTCGTACAGCGGGCACAGGCTGTAACTGGAAAGCACGGTGTCGAAACTATCGCTGGCAAACGGGAGATGGACCATGTCTCCGGACTCCATGGTTACCCGGTCCTGCAGGCCTGCCTGCAGGACCTTGTGCATGGCGACAGTCAGCATGTCGTTGCTCAGGTCAAACAGCGTGACCCTGCCTTCGGGTCCGACCTTGTTTGCCGCCATGATACCAGTGGTGCCGGTGCCGGCTCCGCAGTCCAGTACGTGGTCGCCCTCGCTTACCGCGTTTTCGACCAGCAATTTCCTGCCGCGTTGATCGGAGCGGAATGTAATCAGGGCATGCTGAAAGTCATAACGTCTGGCCAGGTGGCCGTAGACGCTTTTCAGCTTTTCCGGGTCCAGGGCGCGCCGCACCATGCTTTCGCTCATGATTAGTCCGTCACTGTCGTTATGGCCTGTCCAGGCATTTTCTGCCTTGTCCTGCCGTTTTGCAATTCGGGCTTTGCCCGTACAATGCCGCCATGACAAATCCACTGGCCATTCCCGCATCGCAGGAGCAGGACGTCCGCTTCATGCGCGAGGCACTGGCACTGGCGCAGCAGGCGGAAGCGGCAGGCGAAGTGCCGGTGGGCGCAGTGGTGGTGAAGGATGGGGAAATAATCGGGCGCGGTTTCAATGCGCCGATTTCCGGCCATGACCCTTCGGCGCATGCCGAGATTGCGGCGTTGCGCGATGCGGCGCGGCATATGGGCAATTACCGGCTGACCGGCTGCGAACTGTACGTGACGCTGGAGCCGTGCGTAATGTGCGTCGGCGCGATGTTCCATGCACGCATTGCGCGCGTGATATATGGTGCACGCGATCCGAAGACAGGCGCGGCGGGCAGCGTCTTCAACCTGTTTACCGAAACCCGGCTCAACCATCATGCGCGCATCGAAGGCGGTGTACTGGCCGAAGAGTGTGGCAAGGTATTGAGCGATTTTTTCGCGCTGCGGCGCACGCAGCAGAAAACGCAATGAAAATCACCATTCGTATTTCCGGGCAGACGCTGGAACTATTCGACGATGCGGGAATGCGGCTGTGCCGCTATGCAGTTTCCACCGGGGCGAATGGTGTGGGCGAAGAGAGCGGCAGTTTCTGTACGCCGCGCGGCAGGCACGTGATCCGCGCCAGGATCGGCGCCGACCAGCCGGAGAATGCCGTGTTCGTGGCGCGCCGCCCGACCGGGGAGTGCTATACGCCGGAACTGGGCGCCCGGCAGCCGGGGCGCGACTGGATATTGACGCGCATATTGTGGCTGTCCGGTTGCGAGCGCGGCTACAACAGAATGGGTTCTTGCGATACCATGCGTCGTTATATATATATTCACGGCACGCCGGATGCCGTGGAGTTGGGTCGGCCCGGTTCCAGGGGTTGTATCCGGATGCGTAATGCGGACCTGCTGGAACTGTTCGAACTGGTGGGGGCGGGGACGCAAGTCGAAATCATTGCCTGAACTAAGGGGATAGGTGCAGGGGGAGGTAAACCATGGATCACCCGATTACGGTAAGTCTGGTTTGCTGGCATGACGGCGAGCCACTGCTGCGCGCGGTGCGCGAGGCGGTGTTCATCCAGGAGCAGCATGTGCCTGCCGAGCTGGAATGGGACGGGCTGGACGAGGACAGTCGGCATGCCCTGGCGTTGAATGCGAAAGGCGACGCCATCGGCTGCGGGCGCATGCTGCCGGACGGTCATATCGGACGCATTGCCGTGCTACCGCAGTGGCGCAAACAGAAAGTCGGTACCGCCATCATGGAGGCCTTGCTGAATGAGGCACGCTCGCGCGACTTCAAGCAGGTGGACGTGGATGCGCAGACCCATGCGACGCCCTTCTACCGTAGTTTCGGTTTTCAGGAAGAGGGCGAGGAATTCGAGGATGCCGGCCTGCCGCACATCAGGATGCGGCTGCGTTTATAACCTCCGGCAGGGAATAGGGCAGCGGTTCGAACTGCAGCGCCTCGCCATCCAGTGAGCCGAGATGCACCGCGTGGCCATCATGGCTGCTGATCTGCACCACCGCCAGCAGGTCGTAACCGCCGCCGGGAGCCGGTGCGGCATTCACCACCATACCGCAGGACTGGCCTGACATTTCCTCGCTGTACAGTTCGTTGCCGGCCTGCGCAGTACCTGCGATATGTGCCAGATACATGCGCCGCTTCAGCTTGCCGAGATACTGCATGCGCGCCACGATCTCCTGTCCCGGATAGCAGCCCTTCTTGAAATTCACGCCGCCGATCAGTTCCAGGTTGGCCATCTGCGGCACGAACTGTTCCTGCGTGGTGGGCAGGATTACCGGCACCCCGGCGCGAATATTGAGCCAGTCCCAGCAAGCCGAACCGCTCGGACGTGCGCCGTCGTTCAGGCATTTCCACAGCGAGACGGCATGCTCCGGTGTCGTGACGATCTGGAAGCGGTCGTTGCCAAGACGGATAACGCTGCCGTGGTTGTCGTGGGCCACGGTCATGGCATCCTGCGGCATGGAGGCAAAACATTCCTCGACCAGCGCCTGTGCCTCGATGCCGGCAAGGCCGAGGCACACCAGTTCGTTGCTGGCATCGCTGATTTTCACTTTGCTGCGCAGCACGTACATGGAAAGTTTTTTCTGGATCGCGGCATGCAGACTATGCGGCAGATGCAGATAATAGTCGTCGCCGGTTTTCCAGATCAGGAAGGTCGCCAGCATGCGCCCCTTGGCGGTGTTGAAGCTGCTGAGCTGGGCGCGTTGCGCGGAGACTTCGCGCAGGTCGCTACTGAACAGGTTTTGCAGGAAGCCCTGTGCATCCTCGCCGGAAACCCTGATCAGGCCGAACTGGCTCAGGTCGCATATTGCGGTGCAGGTTTTGGTGGTGGCGAGTTCGCTGTGCGCGTCGCCGAAATGCTGCACTACTTCGTCGTGTATATGGGCATATTGTGTTGTCAGGAAATCTTGCCAAGTTTGGTTCATTGCCTTGTCCGGTTAATTAAGCATCAGCGTAATTCTACCGCGAAGCCGGGGCTTTTCGATAAGCCGGTAATCTGCCTGAGGTAACGCTGGTGCAGAATATGCCGCAGATGCCGCGTCCCAAGGCGCAGGTTGCCAGGCTTGCTATTTGATTTTTTGTCGGCCGCTCAATCGATCAACGACAGTTCGAACAGACTGTGGTTTTGCGCCAATTCATCGGGTAGCTTTTCCCCCATTTTGTCGAACCATTCCTTGTGCAGGGCCAGTTCCTGTTTCCAGGCATTCGCATCGACCCGGTTCAACTTGTCGAATTCGGATTTGCTGATTTCGATCCCGTTCCAGTCGATGTCCTCGAAGCGCGGCATCCAGCCCAGCGCGGTTTTCCTGGCTGATACCCGGTTGTTCACGCGGTCCACGATCCATTTCAGCACGCGCATGTTGTCGCCGAATCCGGGCCACATGAATTCGCCCTGCTCGTTCATGCGGAACCAGTTCACGCAGAAAATCTTCGGCACGTTCTCGACCACGTGCCCCATCTTCAGCCAGTGATTGAAATAGTCGCCCATGTGGTAGCCGCAGAACGGCAGCATGGCGAACGGATCGCGCCGCACCACGCCCTGTTTGCCGAGCGCGGCAGCAGTGGTTTCGGAACCGAGCGTGGAGGCCATATACACGCCGAAGTTCCAGTTCAGCGCCTCGTACGCCAGTGGCACCGTGGTGGCGCGGCGGCCGCCGAAAATGAAGGCGGAAATCGGCACACCTTGCGGGTCTTCCCAGTTCGGGTCGATGGAGGGGCACTGGTTTGCCGGTGCGGTGAAACGGGAATTGGCATGCGCGGCCTTGCGCCCGTTTTTGCCGTCCTCCGGCGTCCACTCGTGACCCTGCCAGTCGATCAGGTGGGCCGGCGGGTGTTTGGTCATGCCTTCCCACCACACGTCGCCGTCGTCGGTCAGCGCGACATTGGTGAAAATCACGTTCCTGTGCAGGGTTTTCAGCGCGATATTGTTGGTTTTTTCCGAAGTGCCGGGGGCAACGCCGAAAAATCCCGCTTCCGGATTGATGGCATAGAAACGGCCGTCCTTGCCGGGCTTGATCCAGGCGATGTCGTCGCCCACCGTGGTGGTCTTCCAGCCGCCGAAACTTTTCGGCGGAATCAGCATGGCGAGGTTGGTCTTGCCGCAGGCGGAAGGAAAGGCTGCGGCGACGTAGTTCCTTTCGCCGGAGGGCGACTCGATGCCGAGAATCAGCATGTGCTCGGCCAGCCAGCCTTCGTCGCGTGCCATGGTCGAGGCGATGCGCAGCGCGAAACATTTTTTGCCGAGCAGGGCGTTGCCGCCATAACCGGAACCGTAGGACCAGATTTCACGCGTTTCCGGAAAATGCACGATGTACTTGTTCGGATTGCACGGCCAGGGACTGTCTGCCTGCCCGGGCTGCAACGGCGCGCCTACACTGTGCAGGCAGGGCACGAACTCGCCGTCGCTGCCCAGCACGTCATAAACCGCCCTGCCCATGCGCGTCATGATGCGCATGTTGACCACCACGTAGGGCGAGTCGGAAATCTCGACGCCAATATGGGCGATGTGCGAACCGAGCGGTCCCATGCTGAACGGAATTACATAGAGCGTGCGGCCGCGCATCGCGCCCTTGAACAGGCCGGCGAGTTTTTCGCGCATGACCTGCGGGTCTTCCCAGTTGTTGGTCGGGCCGGCATCGTCCCGGTGTGCGCTGCAGATGAAGGTGCGGTCTTCAACCCTGGCTACGTCGGAAGGATCGGAGCGCGCCAGATAGGAATTCGGGCGCTTGTCGGGATTGAGCTTGATGAAAGTGCCGGCGGCGACCATCTCGGCGCAGAGGCTGTCGTATTCCTGTTGGGAGCCGTCGCACCAGACGACGCGGTCGGGTTCGGTCAGTGCGGCAACTTCGGCGACCCATGCCTTGAGGCCGGCATGGCTGACATGCTCGGGTGCTGCGATATCGGCAATCGTCAATCGAACCTCCCCTTTTATCGCCTGCGCCGGTTGAAGCATTGCACTTGAGGCAGGCTTGTACTTAACAGCGAATGCCCGGCATTGTAGCGGGGTTGTCGGCGGGTGAGAATAGCGCCATGACTTGGTATGGGCATTCCGCTACACTTCCGCTTCATGAAACGGCTGTCCTGCTTACTGTTGTGCTTGCTGCTGGCCGCCTGCGATGGCGGCTTGTGGAACGATCCCTATCCGGCGGCCGACCAGGGCAAGGACATCATCTATTCCGCGTTCACCGGACGCCCCAAGCATCTCGACCCGGCGCAGTCCTATGCCGAGAACGAATACGCATTCATCGCGCAGATTTATCAGCCGCCGCTGCAATACGATTACCTGAAACGCCCCTACACGCTGGTGCCGCAGGCGGCCAGTGAGATGCCGCAGGTACGCTATTACGACAAGCACAACCGGCTGTTGCCGCATGATGCGCCGACGGACAAAGTTGCCTGGAGCATGTACGAAATCCATCTGCGCTCCGGCCTGAAATACCAGCCTCACCCGGCGCTGGCCAGGGATGCCTCGGGGAATCCGCTATACATGGCGCTGACGGAACAGGATTTGAGCAGCATCCATTCACTAACGGATTTCAGGCACACCGGCACGCGTGCGGTGACTGCCGCCGACTACGTCTATCAGATCAAGCGGCTGGCGAGTCCGGATCTGTATTCGCCGATCTTCGGCGTGATGGCGCAATACATCGTTGGCCTGAAGCAATACGCGCAGACCCTGCGCGAGGCGCGCAAGAAGCAGCCTGATGGCTGGCTCAACCTTAACGACTATCCGCTGCCCGGTGTGCAGGTGGTGGACGATCATACCTACCGCATCAAAATTCGCGGCAAGTATCCGCAGTTCATCTACTGGCTGGCGATGCCGTTCTTCGCGCCGATGCCGTGGGAAGCCGAGCGTTTCTACGCCCAGCCCGGCATGCGCGAGCGCAACCTGACGCTGGACTGGTGGCCGCTGGGCAGCGGGCCATATTACCTGTCCGAGAACAATCCGAACGAGCGCATGGTGCTGACGAAGAACCCCAACTTCAGCGGCGAGTACTATCCGTCCGCGGGCATGCCGGGCGACCGTGAAGCGGGCTTGCTCAACGATGCCGGCAAGCCGCTGCCGCTGACCGGCAAGGTGGTGTTCTCGCTGGAGAAGGAAACCATCCCCTACTGGAACAAATTCCTCGAGGGCTATTACGACGCATCCGGCATCAGCTCCGACAGCTTCGACCAGGCAGTGCAGGTCGGCGTCGGTGGTGAGGCGCGCGTGACCGATGCGATGAAGCAGCAGGGCATCACGCTTTCCACTTCGGTCGCCACTACGACCATGTACATGGGTTTCAACTGGCTCGACCCTGTCGTGGGGGGGGCGAGCGAGCGGGCGCGCAAACTGCGCCAGGCAATCTCGATTGCGGTGGACTGGGAGGAATTCATTTCCATCTTTGCCAATGGCCGCGGCATCGCCGCGCAGTCGCCGATCCCGCCCGGCATCTTTGGCTACCGCAAGGGCGAGGCCGGCATCGACCATTACGTGTACGACTGGGTGAACAATGCGCCGAAACGCAAGTCCGTAGCCTACGCGAAACAGCTGCTGGCCGAGGCAGGCTATCCCGGCGGTATCGACACCAGAACCGGTCAGCCGCTGGTGATCTATCTCGACACCACGCCGACCGGACTGGGCGCGAAGTCGCGACTCGACTGGCTGCGCAAGCAGCTCGATAAAATCAACTTGCAACTGGTGCTGCGCAGCGCCGACTACAACCGCTTTCAGGACAAGATCGCCAAGGGCGATACCCAGTTGTTCTTCTACGGCTGGAATGCGGACTATCCCGACCCCGAGAATTTCCTGTTCCTGTTGGACGGCCCACAGGCCAAGGTCGGCCATGGCGGCGAGAACGCCAGCAACTACGAGAATCCCGAGTTCGACCGCCTGTTCGACCAAATGAAGAACATGGACAACGGTCCGGCGCGGCAGAAGATCATCGACCGCATGGTGGAAATCCTGCAGCACGATGCGCCATGGATGTGGGGCTACCATCCCAAGGACTACGTGCTGCACCATAGCTGGCTGTACAACGGCAAGCCGAACAAGATGGCAACCAACAACCTCAAGTACCTGCGCGTCGACGCGGCGAAACGCGATGCCATGCGCGAGAAGTGGAACCAGCCGGTGATATGGCCGTTTGCGTTGCTGGGTGTTGCGCTGGCCGCGCTGGGCTGGTGGCTACGCATGGCGCTACGCAAGCGCGAGGAAAAAATCGACTAGGGCGTGTTAACACGCCCTGCGTGCACTATTAGAGTGCGGACGCCCCATATGCGCAGCGCAATGCCAGATCATGGTGCATGTGAAAAAATATCGCCTGAGTACAGTATCTTTCATTTCATCTGGCGAATTATTTTCGGGAAATAACCGGAATCCTTCGATACGCCTGTCATTGTGGATAGATGAATCTCCGTTAGAAATAACGGCCTGCGGCCAATGCCGACATGGTTGCGCCGCCATTGACCCGGCACACAGGCGGCAACGTTCGCCGGCTTGACGATTACATCTGGAATACTTCTTGCGTTAGCCAGACTCAAGGTTGAAACTAAAGGTGCTTTTCACGCAACGGCAATCGTCATGAACTGGAACGAAGTCATCAAATCAGCCATTGGATTCCGTCACTGGAGTCACCAACATCCAGAACTGACCTGGGAGGAATCCAGTACGGCAACACGCATTCGTCAGGTCCTGAGCGAACAGCACATACCCTGGCGTGCCTGCGCCGAGCACGGCACCGTCGCGCTGCTGGCGGCCAATGCGCCGGGCGAGCACATCGCGCTGCGCGCAGATATGGATGCCTTGCCGATTGCCGAGAATGTGCCGGGGGATTACTGCTCCGGCGAGCCGGGGAAAATGCACGCCTGCGGCCACGATGGGCATATGGCGGCATTGATCGGCACGGCAATCTGGCTGAAGCAGCATGAAGAGCAGTTGCCGGGGCCGGTCACGCTGCTGTTCCAGCCTGCCGAAGAAGGCGGGCATGGCGCAAAACGCATGATCGAGGACGGTGCGCTGGAAGGGGTCGAGCGCATCTTCGGCTGGCACAACTGGCCTGCACTGCCGGCAGGCAGCGCGGTCTGTCCGGACGGCCCGGTGATGTCCGGCAACGGCAGCTTCCACATGGATATCAAGGGACGCGGCGGGCATGCCTCGCAGCCCGAGGCGGCGCGCGATCCGGTACTGGCCGCCGCAGCCATCACCCTCAACCTGCAACAGATTGTCAGCCGCCGCCTGCCGCCGCAGGCTGCCGCAGTCGTCAGCGTCACCTCGCTGCTTGCCGAAAGCAGTGTCACGATCATTCCCGGGCATGTACGTCTTGAGGGCGGGATCCGGCTATCCGAGCCGCGCTGGCGCGAGCCGATCAACCGCCTGATAGCCGAGATTGCAGAAAACACTGCGGCGACCTATGGCGTTACGGCCGAGACCGAAATCCGTTCGCGTTATGAGGCAACGATCAATGAAGCGGCGTCGGCAGAACGTTATCGCAAGGCGCTGCAAGAGGAACTGGGTGCGGCTTGTCTCGATGCCGATCTGTTGCTGCCCATCATGGCTTCCGAGGATTTCAGTTATTACCTGAACGAAATTCCCGGCGCGTTCGCGCTCGTGGGCATGTCCACGCAAGGCGGGTTCAACGCCCCCTGCCACAGCCCGGACTACCAGTTCAACGACGATATCATCGAGACGGTAATGCGCGTGTTTTGCCGTCTTGTCGATCTGCCTGTTCCATCTGTGGAACAGGAACCCGCCACGCACCGCAGTATTGCAGCACGATAAGGAGAAGAGTATGGATTGTTTCGAAGCCCACGAATCGGAAATCAGAACCTATAGCCGCGCCTATCCGGCCGTCTTTGTCAGTGCCGACAACGCCCGCCAGAAGGATGAGAGCGGCAAGGAATACATCGATTTCTATGCCGGTGCCGGTGTGCTCAACTTCGGCCACAACAATCCGAAAATGACCCGGGCGATGATCGACTACCTGCAGTCCGGCGGTGTGATCCATACCCTGGACATGATGACGCCGCCCAAACGCGCGTTCATCGAGGCCTTTGTCGGCACTATCCTCAAGCCGCGCAACATGGACTACAAGCTGCAGTTCATGGGGCCGACCGGAACCAACGCGGTCGAGGCCGCGCTGAAACTGGCGCGCCGCGTTACCGGCCGTCATGATGTGGTCGCCTTCAGCCAGGGCTTTCACGGCATGACCCTGGGCGCGCTGGCCTGCACCGCCAACGAGTATTTCCGCAACGCCTCCGGCGTGCCGCTGAATCACGTCTCGCACTGGCCGTTCGAGAGCAACGCCGGCGGCGGCCTGGACAGCCTCGACACCTTGCGTTCGCTGTATGAAAACAGCTCCGGCGGCGTGGAAAAACCGGCAGCCTTCATCGTCGAGGTATTGCAGGCCGAAGGCGGTGTGAATCTCGCCAGCAAGGAATGGATGCAGGCGCTGCAGAAACTGGCAAAGGACCTCGGCGCGCTGCTGATCGTCGACGACATCCAGTCGGGCTGCGGACGCACCGGCACCTATTTCAGTTTCGAGGAACACGGTATCGAGCCGGACATCATCACGCTGGCCAAGGGCATCGGCGGCATGGGCACCCCGATGGCGATGAATCTGGTCAAGCCGGAACACGACAAGCATTGGAAACCGGGCGAGCATACCGGCACCTTCCGCGGCCAGAATCTCTCCTTTGTCGCCGGGCGCGAGGGACTGCGCTATTTCGAGAATGATGAGTTGATGCAGGAAGTCCGGCGCAAAGGCGAGATCATGGCCAGGCACCTCGAA
>Ga0209919_1001449_pt1 | contig 11472 bp, 10 predicted proteins | sample SalPon2A_C_D2_MG_FD_185721 | JGI IMG/M metagenome (GOLD analysis project Ga0209919, IMG submission 185721) | Soil microbial communities from South San Francisco under conditions of wetland restoration - Salt Pond MetaG R2A_C_D2_MG (SPAdes)... | ecosystem: Environmental > Terrestrial > Soil >... | reverse complement strand
TCTATATCCATAAAATCCTTTCCGAATGCACTGCTGAAGAAATCCTCATCCATAAATCGTTTTGTAAAAAGCGAATCATCCTGGAAAAAATCCTCGAACTGTTCCGGATCGATACCGGAAAAATTTTTATGGATCCGGGACTGGAAGGATTGCAGGAGGCTGTCACGGTCCAGATTCCCCAGATGGGCCAAATCTGCTCCGGATGACCAGGTGTATATAGAATCATAACGGATCAGGTTCCCGTTTTCGTCGAATTCCTTGTCCACCTTCCAGCTACCGTCAGGGGCTTCCACGTCCTTCGTGCCCTTGCTATTATCCGAAAGACCCTTGTTACCCTCCTGGGCGTTGCAGGCGGTAGCCAGAACGGCGACAAGCAGTAACAAACCAATTTTTCTCATGATGTTTAGATTTTAGTTCTACTTGAGTTCACCGTTCTATGCACAAATTATTTGCCAAAGGCACTGATACCGGGCATTTGTCAGGTTAAAATTTGTTAATCTTTGTTAAACATGGCAGGTAGGTCCAACACCGGGAATCCTTTGGTTTCACAAAGCAGGGGGAAATGAAAAAACCCCGCAAGAAACCGGGGTTTGTCAGTTTTATTTAAACAACATGGGCAGGCACATCAGGCGCCCTGTACATGGAGGCCTGATCCCCGGCGCAGTGCGGAACCTAATGGGCCTACACTTTCGGCGGGGAATTATTTTAGAAATTCATAAAGCCCGATCAGGAATCCAAGGACGATCAGGGCGATGATAATGTCCAGGCCGAGGATAAGTGCTGAGAGGACGGTATTCAGGATACCATTTTTATCGTAATCTTGTTCCATAGCTCTAATTATTAAGGAGTTACTAGTAACTAAAAGGTACGATTTTGCCCAATGGGCCAGGGGGGAATTGTTGTGAAAGTGCAGAAACCTGTGGTTTGGCCGGGATTATCACGCATTTCATCGATACTTTTCGATTAAATGCCTCTGGCATTACAATGCCCAATGTTCAATGAAGGAAAGGGAAGGGTTTACCTATTGTTGCATTTTAAGATAGTAATCTGCTGAGTGTTTTCCGGATCCGTATACAAAAAAGAAGATACAGATCAGGAAGACAACAATGGCCGTAACCAGGTTTGCAACAACCATATTTCCCAGGAAATTGGTCATTATGGCGCCGAAAAGGATTGGGAACTGGAAGACTACAGCCCATCGCGTAAGTAAGCCGATAACGATAAAAAAACCACCGACGAAGTGAGCAGCCGCCACATAATGGAGAATGATCCAGCTTCCGGGCAAATTCTCATAGGGTCTCATGGCGGCGGTGAAAGCCCCCAGGTCTGTCATAAAACCGATGCCCTTGGCAATTAAGAATACGCCCAGGGCCACCCGTACCAGGTCCAGCCCGTAATACGTGTGGGCATTGGCCCACTTGTTCCAGGTTTTGATCGTTCCCATTACATGAAAGTTTTTATAAAAATGACATCTTAAGGTACTTATATTTAGGAATATAAAAAAGTTGCAACCGGTATATTTATGAAGCGGCTTATGTCCGGGTATTCGGCCTGTGCCATCTATCCTGACGAAAGGCCGGGATCCAGCAGAGCTTTTAATTCGAGGATTCGCGCCTCTTTTTTGGGTTGGCGGTACCGTTTGGCGAAGTCCGTGTGGTAAGTATGTGATTCCAGGAATTGAATCTGCTGCCGGTTCCATTCTTCCTTGTCCTGTATCCGGGAGAAGGATTTCAGTTCTTTAAATAGCTGATCGCTGATCGCGTAGAAATCGTCCCGGCCCAGGTAATCCAGATCGGCATCGCAAATGATCTGTTCCAGGTGGGTATTGGGCGTCTGCGGCAACCTGGTACTTCGGATGAGCCCTTTCACCAGTTCAATGTCGGCCGCGCTATATCCGTACTTTTCCATCATGGGCCCTGCCAGTTCAACACTGAGTTCCTCATGGTGGTTATTGGAAACTGTAAACCCGATGTCGTGCAATAAAGCGCCAATACGAAGCAGATTGGCCTCTTCCAAAGCCATTTCCTCCCTTTCAATGTATTGATTACAAACCTCCAGCACATCCAGGGTATGTTTCAGGCCATGGTAGTGCAGCTTTTTCGAAAGCCGGGCATCCAGTATCTTCAGGGCCTCGCGTTTCAGGCGTTTATAATCTTTCATCCCTTACGGATTAATGGCTTAGATCATGATCACCCATAACAAAAGGATCAGGAAGACAAAGACAAAGCTCAGCCCGAAGAATTTAAGGGAAAGCTGAACACTTCGGAACTTCTGATCGATGATCTTGCTTTCCACGTGTATTTGCTGGCTTAATTGCGCATACAGGATTTCCTCTTCCTCACATACTTCGATCAGTTTCTTGGTATATTCTTCTATCCCCCCGAAGGCCCGTACCGCATCCATGAAGAAAAAGACATTTTTGGGGTACTTGAGCTCCATCCTTGGCATAAAACATCGGAAACTGTAATAAATGGAAATAATTACAAAAACAAGCCAGAGAACCATCAGGATTGAAAAAAAGGGGCTTTTCTGAAACAGTTGCTGAAAATAATCCAGACGGTCTACCAACAGCCCCAGGATAAGGCTGTGAAATGAAAATATAACGCCCGCCTTCAATTCGGAAGCCCTGATAAGTTTTTCAAGACGCTCCAGTTGTTCCCAGTAGTTGTTTGGATCTTGTGCCATTGGGATTGGTGATACGAATATTAATTGCGACTAAAATTCTGATAATACAAGGTACGATAAAAGTTTGTAAGGAACGGGTGCGATTCTTATGGAAGGTGGCGGGGCAATGCGGGCGGATTCCGGCCTCTGCTATTAGGCCTTACGCTTCAGAACCGGATGTTGGTATCACCTTATTTTCCGGCCAGGTTGGAATTGAAATTCTTGAGGGCTGTCGCCAGGGCCCTACCCCAATCTTCGTATAACAATGGTGAGAAATCGCGATAGATTAGCAGCACCAGGATGAAAATCCCAAGCAGCATGGCCCATCCGAAAATTTGATCTGCAGAAAAGTATTTGGTCTTTTGCATCACTTTAAACGCCCTGATGCCGGAAGTTACTTAAATTAAATTATTTTAACAAATCCTTAACAAAAAAAATAGGAATAAGTGATTCTGTGTCATGGGCTTACATAATACCCTGGGACAATTTCAGAAGCTTATTCTCCAAACGCACAATGTTTAATTCTTTCCCGGCCTGTAGTATACTTTGGCCGTATTGGGTATGATAGGAATGAGCCTTTAGGAAATTGATATTGTATTGCAACCATTCCCGGTCAGAATACTCTTCCCCCCGGAATTTTTGATTTTCAATCCTGAGTCGTTTATTGTGATCACTGAAGTCGGCGCTGCTCAAATGAAACAGGTCCGCGTCACAAAGTACCCGCTCAATGGGTGTTGTTGGATTCTGGGGTAATTTGGTGGACAGGATACATTGTTCAACCATGGCGATGCCTGCTGGAGGGTAATTATTTTCTACCAGGAACTGCACGGCTGTTCTTGCACTTACCTTTTCGTGATGTGAAAACGTCATGTTAATGCCCGTATCGTGAAATAGGGCAGCGAGAAGGAGCGGGATAAGGTCAGGGCCGGACAGTCCTTCCGTCGTCCCGATGATGCGGGCGTGATCCACCACCTCCATCGTATGTGCAGGATTGTGGTAGGGTAAGTCTCCACAACGTCCCTTCCCGAGAATTCCCAGGCAAAAGGCCTGTGCCGCCTCAAACAGTTCCGTTTCCATTTGTTGCGGAGGCCGCAGCCATTTCGCGGGCCTCTTGCCGCTGCTCCCGTTTTTTGTAGTACCGTATCCCCAGGTAAAGTACGGTCAGTAAGAGAATAACGAGCAGGAAGGGCAGCAAGTCCCCGAAGGTTAAACCAGATCGTGTTATATGCCAGGAGCAGGGTTGTTCCCAGGCACCACAGGTAAGTAGTATTGTATTCTTTGATGATCACATTTTTGAAATCAAATGAATGCTTTTTAAAGGTTGCCGCCATTCCCTGAAAACGGGGCCACCATCGATTGACCTGTCCGCAATACGCGAGAAACCCCCCGCCGAATTTATCCTCGAGGAAAGCTTCCTCCGCCCGTACAATGGCCTGGTAGATAAAGATGAACAAGACCGGCATGATACACACGGCGAACAAGGAGTTGGATAAAATGCTCATCCCCACGATCAAAAGGATGTTTCCCACATACATGGGATTCCTGCAATGCCCGAACAAGCCATCTGTAACCAGTCCTTCGGCATATATCCTGCGGTTTTTGCCGCCCCTGATAATATAGACCAGGCCGATGGTAAGCCCCCGAACCAGTTGCCCCAGAAGGACTACGGCCAGCCCGGCATAGAATAAGGTGGGATAATTCGAGCTGATCCTCGGAAGTGGGAGGAATAAGAAAATATAAAACAACGGGAATAGATAGTTCCTGGTTCTGAAGAAAAAATTACCCAGTTTTACCATAGGGGACTTTATTTTATAGCAATGATACCGGTAAAGTTGTACCATTTGAAAAAGACTTCCGTATACCGAAAGCCCGAGGCGGCAAGCAACTCCTGGTTCTCTGACAATTTATATGGGATAAGGACATTTTCCAGGCATTCCCGCTTCTTGGCTATTTCAATTTCATTATAGCCGTTCCGTTTTTTGAAATTATAATAGTGTTCAATAAATGAACGGTTGAAGAGCGAATGTTCCGTGAGGATCTTTTCAATTAGGATGACAGCGCCGTCTATAGGCAAACTTTCAAATACCTTGCGTATGACTTTCTCCCGGTTCAGCGGGCGCAGGAATTGCAGGGTTAGGCAGAATATAACCACGGAAGGGTTCTCCAGCTTCACATCCTTGTTAAGATCCTGATTTTCGAACCTAACCTTGCGACTTACCTGATGGGACTTTAAATTCGATTCACACTTGATGAGCATTTCCTCCGAATTATCGACGCCTACCAATTGGATATTTTCAGGGAGCGCCCTGTCCAAATTGATCAGCGTGGTCCCGGTGGAACACCCCAGGTCATATACGTTGGTGTTGTCCAGGGCAAAATCCCGCGTCAATTCGGTGATCATTCGCTGGATCTCCTGATAAAGGGGAACAGAACGCACGACCATGTCATCAAAGACCGTGGCGACATCCTTGTTGAAGCTAAAGTCGTAGGCAGGTTTCCCCACATTATTAAAAATTACGTCTTTCTTAAGGTTCTTTTCCATATGGCGGATATTTATATGAGTCGCTTTTTTGTCATCAGGGTGTCATATTGACTCCCACGCCAGTAATGGGAAACAAGGGGGTCAGGCCCCTGGCAGGAGCCCCAAAGGGCTTGAAGGGCTTACCTGAAATTCCCCATAATTGGATGTTGATTATTAAATGATTGGATATGTTTGGATATTTTTCTGGGTGGCCGGGAAAAAGGATGTTACAAATCATATCGGGATGGGGCCTTACCCCCTTTCAACGCAGCCTCCCTAAAAGTAGTTGAGAAGGGATTCTTACCTGGGATTTTCGATTAATATACAAATACTAATAGAATTAGCCACTGATTGGCGGGCGAAAATAGGTCGGGAATCTAAAGAAAAGTTAAAGAGGCATAGGTGTTACCCCGGTTTAAAATCTACCTCGAAGACATGCCGGTTGTCCTCAAACCTATAAGAAAGAAGGAAGCCATACAGGTCGCAAATGCTTTGCACCAGGGCAAGCCCCAGCCCTGTACCCCTGGCTCTGGAACCCGTGTAATACCGGCCGAACAATTTTTCAGGATTGGGCAGGGCTTCCATGCCCGCATTGGAAACAGATAGTTTTTTTTCGCCCGTGGTAACCTGTACCCCTGATTTCTTCCCACCGTGTTTTAAGGCATTTGCAATCAGGTTTGTGCATAAAACTGAAGCTAGGTGCACATCCATTTCCAAACAAGGCTCTCCTTCCCTTTTCAATGCAATAGGGGCATCCGAAAGTTCCCTGAAATTATCCACCACCTCCTCTACCAGGCTGCCAATGGATACCTGTTCCAGGTTCTGGAATTGTTTGTTGTCAATCTTGGTGAGCAGGGTCAGTTTTTTATTCAGGTTGGTCAGGCGGTGTATATCTTTCTGAATGGAAGCCAGGTGGTCAAACTGCTGGTTGTCCAGGCCATCGCCATTCATCATATGCTCAACCTTGGCCTGTATGATGGCCAGGGGGGTCTGTATCTCATGGGAAATATTCTCGGTGAACTGTTTCAGGTTCCTGTAATCGTCCCGGACCTTATTGGTAAGCGTTCGGATCTCCCTGTTCAACTCGGAAAACTCCAGGATTTCGCTCTCCTTTAGTTCGATAGGGAAATCCGAGGGCAGGGAAAAGCGTTTCATGACCGACAAATTTTCAAAAAAGGGAGCCCAGAGGTTCCGGTTCCGGCTTTTATTAAAATAATACAGGATCAGGAAAGCCAGGATAAGAATCCCGATATAAGATGCGACAACGGCTAGCAGGATGTCCTCGGTCTCCACCACCATGGCCCGTACCGTAATCCGGTAGTTTAGCCCGTTGATATTTTGGAAGGTTGAAAGTTCGTGGAACAACTCCATTTCATCCTGGGAAGGATCATATATGATTGTATCTTTCAGGTATTCCGGATAAATCTTATCGGTTTCCCTGATTTCAATGACCGGGGGCAGGGAGCTAAGGATCCCGTGATTTTTAAGGATATGCTCTACCCGGTTTTCGGTGGAATACAGATCCTCCTCTATTTCATTCTTAAGAATGGTGCGGGTTACAAAATAGAGGCCAATGCAGCTCAATACCATCAAGATGGAACATATCCAGAGAAAGCTCCTGGAATTCTTCCTCAATAGGGGAATTTTCTTCTTGCTACCGCTCACCTCGTTATTCTTCGGTAAATTTATAGCCGCTTCCGTAAGCCGTGCGGATATACTTGGCTCCCTCTTCTGTTAATTTCTTACGGAGGTTATTAACATGGACATAGATAAAATCAAAACTGTCGGCAAGGTCGATATGGTCACCCCAAAGGTGCTCCGCAATAATCTCCTTGGAAAGGACCCTGTTTCGGTTGGTAATAAAGAACAGCAATAAATCGTATTCTTTTTTGGTCAGGGTAACTTCCTTTTCTTTGATAAAAACTGTCCTGGCCCTCGTATCGATTTTTATTTGATTGAATACGATGGTTTCATCTCCGCCAAACCTTCCCCTGCGGAGAACGGCCTTTATCCTGGAATTCAATTCGGCCAGGTGGAAGGGTTTGGTCAGGTAATCATCTGCACCCAGATTCAGACCTTCCAGCTTGTCTTCCAGGGAGTTGTTTGCGGAAATAATCAGCACAGCGGTTTCTTTCCTGCCCGACTTCAATTTTCGGAGTATGTCCAATCCACTGCCGTTGAGCAGATTGATGTCGAGCACTACCACGTCATATTGGTAGAGGTCTACTTTGTAGTACGCTTCACCGAAATCAGAAGCCACTTCACAGATATTCCCCTCTCGCTCCAGGTAAGAGCTGATGGATTCTTGAAGGGAGGTTTCGTCTTCGGCAATCAGGATTTTCATTTCTCCGTGATCTGTATACAAAAGTATCTATTAATTCTAAGTCAATTCTAAAGGCAAGGCATCTTTAATTGGGGCTGGGGGAGGATTGCTCCGTCCGGGATCATCGCAATATTTCTGTCGCAGGAGGACAATCTTCCGAAGCAGGGCTGCGTTTGAGGAAAACAGAGGAAATTTTTCGTAATTTTACGACCTGATGAAGGAGCTCATCAAGCAAATAACGGCCCTGGCCCTTTCTTTCCTGTTGCTGCTGTCCACGCTGTACATACAGGTGGATATGCATTTCTGCGGGAATCATCTGGTAGCTATTGGCATTGGGCACAAAGCCGCTACCTGCGGGATGGAACAAACCTGTTCTCGAACCGGGGGGCAATGTATCATGGCTGCCATGCATTCGTGCAGGGACATTCAGATCGTATTGAAAGGGCAGGACAATCTTCAGAAAACCTTGAATATTGAGTACCAGGGCCCGTCCTTTCAGGTTGCGGTCGGCCATCCCGCCTGGCCTGAACTCACACAAAAGCCTTTCATCCCTTTACTCACCAAACGGCATTATCGATACTATGCGCCTCCGCCACTCATACGGAAGGTGCACCTGCTGCACCAGACTTTCCTGATTTGATTTTTATGCTTTTTAAGGCAGGCGCTTCTGCATGGAGTGACCTGTGATGGCGTTCGTATGCGCCGATTTTTCAAAAGGTTTAAAAATCTATTTTCATTATGATTAATAAGGCAATCAAATTTCTCATTGAGAATACCCTTATTTCCGTTCTCTTGTTACTGATTTTTCTGGGGTGGGGCTTGTCCAATGCCCCATTCGACTGGGACATCCCATTCCTGCCCAGGAATCCGGTGGCCGTTGACGCCATCCCCGATATTGGCGAGAATCAGCAAATTGTTTTCACAAAATGGCCGGGTCGTTCCCCACAGGATATCGACGACCAGGTCACCTATCCCCTCACCACGGCCCTCCTGGGGATCCCCGGAGTACGCACGATCCGCAGCTCATCTATGTTCGGCTTTTCGAGTATATATATCATCTTCAATGAACACGTGGAGTATTACTGGAGCCGGAGCCGAATCCTCGAAAAGCTGAATTCACTACCTTCCGGGCTTCTCCCGGATGGCGTAACCCCAACCCTCGGGCCAGACGCGACGGCTTTGGGCCAGATCTTCTGGTATACCCTGGAAGGGCGGGATGATTTGGGCCAGGTTACCGGGGGATGGGACCTGCAGGAGCTGCGTACCATCCAGGATTTTTATGTGAAAAATGCGCTCTCTTCTGCCGAAGGGGTTTCGGAAGTGGCTTCCGTCGGAGGGTTTGTCAAAGAGTACCAGGTGGATGTAGACCCGGAACTGATGCGGCAATACGGAATATCCCTCCAGCAGGTCGTGAATGCCATCAGGCAAAGCAACCGGGACATAGGGGCCCAGACCCTGGAGATCAACCGTGTGGAGTACCTGGTGCGGGGCCTTGGCTATGTGGAATCCCTGGACGACATTCGGAAAGCAGTGGTACGCGCCGATCAGTTCCGGCCTATCCGGGTCGGTGACATCGCCCGGGTAAGCATGGGCCCGGCGCCCCGAAGAGGGCTGCTGGATAAAGAAGGGGCCGAGGCGGTAGGGGGTGTGGTGGTGGCCAGGTTTGGGGCAAACCCCCTGGCAGCGATAGAACATGTGAAGGATAAGATCCGGGAACTCGGGCCTGGCCTTCCCAGCAAGGTCCTTGGAGATGGACGGGTTTCCCATCTTACCATCGTCCCTTTTTATGACCGTACCCAGCTGATTCATGAAACCCTGGGCACCCTGGATGAAGCCTTAAGCATGGAAGTCCTGATCACCATCCTGGTCATTGTGGTCATGGTCTATAACCTCAGGGTGTCCCTGCTTATTTCGAGCCTCCTGCCCCTGGCCGTCCTGATGGTTTTCATCGGCATGAAGCAATTCGGGGTCGATGCCAATATCGTTGCTTTATCGGGGATTGCCATAGCGATCGGCACCATGGTTGACATGGGGGTCATCCTTTCGGAAAACATCATCCGCCACCTGGACGAGAACAAGCTGGGGCTCCCGGTAAAACGGGTGGTATACCATGCCACGGCAGAAGTGTCTGGCGCCATCCTCACTGCGGTAATGACCACAATTGTCAGCTTCCTCCCGGTATTTGCCATGATAGGGGCCGAAGGCAAATTGTTCCGCCCGTTGGCCTTTACCAAAACCATGGCACTTACGGCGGCTTTGCTGGTGGCATTTTTCCTGATCCCACCATTTGCCGCTTACCTGTTCGGCAGGAAACAACTCCATAAAATCACCCGGTTCGCGCTTCAGGGGGGGTTGGTTGTGTTGGGCCTGCTTGCCGTGATATTGGGGTATTGGCTGGGGCTTGCCCTTATCGCATTCGGCGCTGTTGGCATTATGAATCTACAAGGGGTGGAGCTGCCGCAATTCGGATGGGCAGGCCTTTCAAAAGCCACCGGCATCCCCTTTCGGATGAGAGGTGGGCCTGTAACATATAACTTTCTGAATGTTCTCATAGCTGTCTGCACAATTGTCTTCCTCCTCGCCATATATTGGAGACCTTTTGGTTTTGACCGGAGTATCCTGGCCAACCTGGTCTTTGTTTCGATATGTTCCTTCGGCCTGTTGGCCTTCTTCCTGCTTTTCAGGAAACGGTACGCGCGCATTTTAAGATGGACACTCAAAAACAAGCTGCTGTTTCTTTCCCTGCCACTCGCCATGGTAATCTGTGGCTTCCTTATTATGAAGAATACCGGGGAGGAGTTCATGCCCGCCCTGGATGAGGGGTCCTTCCTGCTGATGCCGACCTCGCTGCCCCATGCAGGGGTCACGGAAAACAAAGAGGTCCTCCGGCAATTGGATATGGCCGTGGCCGCCATTCCCGAAGTGGAAACCGTGGTGGGCAAAGCCGGCAGGGCGGAGTCGGCACTGGATCCGGCGCCCCTGTCAATGTTTGAAAACATCATCCGGTACAAACCGGAATACCTGCTGAACGAGGAGGGGAAACGGTTGCGGTACAAGGTGAACCGTGATGGGATCTTTGTAAAAAGGGATGGGGGCTTGGTATATAACCCCAATACGGAATTGAATCGGGAAATATTGAACCGGTATGGTGACAGCCTGAGCGTTACCACCCGGATAAGTTTCGAAGAGTTGGTGCCGGATACAGGCGGGGAATATTTCAGGATTTGGCGTCCGCAGATCCGGACACCAGACGATATATGGAATGAGATCTCCGGGGCTACGCGCCTGCCGGGCATCACTTCGGCGCCCAAGTTGCAGCCGATAGAAACCAGGCTGGTCATGCTTCAAACGGGGATGCGCGCCCCTATGGGGATCAAGGTGAAAGGCCAGAACCTGGCACAGATCGAGGCATTTGGCCTGCAATTGGAAGAGTTCCTGAAAGAGGCAAAAGGGGTCAAGAATGAGGCCGTTTTTGCCGACAGGATTGTGGGCAAGCCGTATCTCCTGATCGATATCAACCGGGACCAGTTGGCCCGTTACGGAATCCTGATCGAGGATGTGCAGCGAATCCTCGAAGTGGCCGTGGGAGGCATCCCACTTACCCAGACCGTGGAAGGACGGGAGCGGTATGCCGTCCGCGTGCGCTATCCCAGGGAATTGAGAGAAAACCCTGCCGACCTGGGGAACATCTATGTTCCGGTAAGTGGCGGCAGCCCGGTTCCGCTTAGTGAACTCGTGAGCATACGGTATGAAAAAGGACCCCAGGTCATCAAAAGCGAAGACACTTTCCTGGTGGGTTATGTTCTGTTCGACAAAATGGACGGGATGGCCGAAGTGGATGTCGTGGAAAACGCCCAGGCGCTGATCGCATCTAAAATAGCAGACGGCAGCCTGCAGGTGCCGCAGGGGATCAGCTATCAGTTCACCGGCAGCTATGAGAACCAGTTACGGGCCGAGAAAACCC
>Ga0209919_1001448_pt1 | contig 11485 bp, 9 predicted proteins | sample SalPon2A_C_D2_MG_FD_185721 | JGI IMG/M metagenome (GOLD analysis project Ga0209919, IMG submission 185721) | Soil microbial communities from South San Francisco under conditions of wetland restoration - Salt Pond MetaG R2A_C_D2_MG (SPAdes)... | ecosystem: Environmental > Terrestrial > Soil >... | reverse complement strand
CGAGTACGGCGGCGAGGATCAGGCCGACCTGCTCGACGTGATCCCCTTCTTCTGCAAGAAGGCCTTCCTTCTCGGCCTCTATCTGCCGCGCCTGGAGCCCTCGGGGCGTCTCGGCCTGCGCCTGGAGCACGCCGACCTCTCCACCATCAATCTCGATTCTTCCGTGTGGTATCGGCACGGCACTTACGAATCGGGTTACGTTTACGAGGGCAACCTCCTCGGCCACCCGGTCGGCGGGGACGGCCGGGAGACCTGGGGGGAGCTTCGCTGGTTCGCCCGTCCCGATCTAACGCTCGCCGCCTCCTTCGCCTACCAGCGGCGTGGCGAGACCCTGGCGGAGCAGGAAAAGCATTACCAGCCCGCCCTCTCAGCGACCTGGCAGGCGAAGGAACATCTCGACCTGACCCTGCGCTACGCCTACGACCGGGTGAAGAACGTCGGTTTCGTCGATGGGGAAAATGACGAATACCACTTTGGTGGCGTCGAGGTGAGGGCGTTCTGGTAAATCCGGCGGCTCTTTCACCGCGGAGATCGCGGAGGGCGCTCAGGTTTAGGGAAAAAATCCCAAAGGCGTATTTGGCCGCAGATGAACGCAGATAAATTCGGATTAAAGCTATCCCTCCGGGATACCCGGTGTTGGCATTGGATTTTATCTGCGAAAATCCGCGTGCATCTGCGGCTAAAAAATATTTTGACTTAGGTTTTTGCCGTTCGTCCGGATTTAGAGCCTTGCACTTTTCGGGAAAACTCTGCTATAAAGAAACCCTCTTTTTGGATATCGTAAGTCAATGAGTTTTCGGGAGAATTTAGTCTGATCAGTTAGGAAAAGATACTTTTCAGGAGGGGTGCCTGTCCGCAGCTTTCAACCTGCCGCGGAACGACTCCGCGGTTTCTTGGACCGGTTCCGGTCATCGCCCCCCCCCCCACGAAATTTCCGATCTCGTCCTGTAATTTGTGTCCATCCGGAAACTCGGGATGGACACTTGCGAGTTTCTGCCCGCCTCGGGCAATGAAAAGGAGTGGTGCCGATCATGTCCAGAGCAGTTCGCCGGTTGCTTTTCCCCCTGTTGCTCGTTTTCTGCCTGCTTTTTCCAGGGTGCGCCTCATATTCCGATCTGCCGTCGGGGGCGGTTCAGGAGGTGGTAGGGTCGCCGGTGGTCGAACGCGAGGTCGTTACCGTCCCTCTGCAAACCCGTGAAGCAACCCCATCCCCCGATTACCGCATCGGTTCCGGCGACGTTCTATTCGTCAACGTAAGCGGTCGTCCCGAACTGGGAAGTCCGGTTACCCCGGGCCTTTCCGGAAAGGTTCAGGGAAGCCGGGTGGACGGTTCGGGGTATATCCACCTGCCCCTGGTGGAGAGTGTCCAGGTCGCTGGATTGACCCTTGAGGAGACTCAGGGCCGGCTCAAGGAAGCCTACCGCCGTTATGTCAAGGACCCCTGGGTGGTGGTGGAGGTTGCCGAATACAAGAGCCACCCCCTGCACCTTCTCGGGCAGTTTCGTCTCTCCGGCACTCAATACATGGACCGGCCGCTCACCCTGCTCGAAGGCATTTCCCTCGGCGGTGGTTTGACCGATTTCGCCAACTTGCGTGGAGCCCGGCTTATCCGCGGCGGGGAGACCTTGGCTGTCGATCTGCAAAGATTGCTTCAAGAGGGTGCCACCGAGGAGAACATCTGGCTCAAGGCTGGCGATACGATCTTCGTTCCCGACGACCGAAACCAGAAGATTTTTGTCTTCGGTGCTGTCGATAAGCCCGGATCCATCCCCATGCCAGACGGTCAGCTCACCCTGGGTCAGGCCTTGGCGGCCGCCGGCATGGACGGTGCCTCCGACGACGAAAATCACATCCGCATTATCCGCTCCCTCTCCGCCACGCGTGGTGAGCTTATCGTGGTCGACATGCAGGAGGTCCTGCGCGGCCGGACCCTGCCGTTTCCCCTGGTCGAAGGCGACATCGTCTACGTTCCGCGCAGCCGCCTCGGCAACTGGAACGAGGCCATCGAAACCATCCTTCCGTCCCTGCGTGGTATTAGCGCCGTGCTCCAGCCCTTCGTGCAGATCTCGCTGCTGAAGCACTACGGGAACGACTGAGAAAGAATTTTGGGTTTTAAATTAAAGGCAATGAAAGAAGCAAGATGCATGAACGAAAAGAGGCAAGAATATTTTTGAATCTTGACCAATAATCGATAACGAAGAACTGGAATTCAATGATGCAGTCTCCCCATGATCACCCAAATGGTTTTTCCCCCGCCATGCAAGCGCAGGAAGAAGTCCACCTGTCTGATTATCTCGCCGTGCTCTACCGCCGACGCAAGATCGCTCTCTGGGGCTTCTTTGCCGTCGTCATCGGTGTCGCCCTCTACACCTTTCTGGCCCCGCCGGTTTTCGAGGCTTCGGCGACTCTGCACGTAACGGACGAGAAGTCACGCGGCAACCTCATGTCGGAACTCGGACTCACCCAGGAGAGTCCCATCGAGACCGAAATCGAGATCCTCAAGGCTCGAACCAACGTCGAGGAGGTGGTCAATCGGCTGAAACTCACCTGGCGTACCGAGGAGGACAAGGACGTAGAAGTTCGAGTAGTCGACTTCCAGTCCGCCGCCGAGGAACCCGTCTACCGGATTGAGCTGACAGGGGACAACGGCTACCAGGTTGAATCCCCCGAAGGCGACGAACTCGGCCGCGGGCGCAGCGGTGAATTGTTTCGCAAAGCCGGGCTTTCCTTGATGCTCACCGATCTTCATGGTCCCCAAAAAGGCGCTTTCCAGCTTACCTTGGCACCCTTCAACCAGACGGTGAAGGGCCTGCGGGAAGGGATCAATGCTTCCGAGGTGGGAAAAGGCACCAACATTATTCGCATCTCCTATCGCAATACCGACCCCGAACTGGCCAAGAACGTTGTCAACACCCTTGCCCGAGTCTATCTGGAGCGCAGCGTCAGGCTTAAAACGGAGGAAGCCAGCCGCTCGGTGGAATTCATTACCACCCAACTCGATGATGTGCGCAGTCTTCTTGACACTGCCGAGGAAAATCTCGAAGACTTTAAGCGTGACTACGGCGTGGTCAAGCTTGACAGCGAGGCCGAAACCCTCATCGAGCGTCTTTCCGAGATGGAAACCCGGCGCGCCCAACTGGCCCTGCTCAGCCATCAGGCCGATTTTGCCGTCGAATCTTTGGAGAAGGCGCTTCAGTCCGGGGAAGTCTACGCCCCGGCGGTGCTCACCGATCAGCCGGTGGTTGCCGCCCTGGGCAATAAGCTGGCCGAATTGCAGATCAAAAAGCGCGCCCTGGAAAGCGAATTGACTCCGCAGCACCCCGAGGTGGCCACCCTGCGTCAGCAGATTGCCGAGACCCAGGAAAAGCTGCTTGCCACATATCGTGCTACTCGCGCCGGGCTTCGTGAGCAGAACCTTTCCCTGGCGAAGGATCTGGACGGGTATGAAGTTCGGCTCAAAAAGCTGCCCGTGGCAGAGCGACGTCTGGCTCGCCTAACCCGTCTGGCCAATGTCAATGCCGAAATTTACACATTCCTGCTTCAAAAGCATGAGGAAGCTCGCATCGCCAAGGCCGCGACCATCAGCAACATCAACATCATCGACCCCGCCATCGTTCCCGACAAGCCGGTCAAGCCGCAGAAGAAGAAGAATATCCTTCTCGGGATCGTCGTGGGGTTGATGTTCGGAACCGGCCTCGTTTTTTTCCGGGAATACATGGACGACACCATCAAGGACCCGGATGTCGCCAAGAGCATTTTCGGCAAACCGGTCTTCGCTGTCATTCCATACCTCGGGTCGAAAAAGGTCTCTCAGGAGCAGGGAAGGGGGGCCGACGACCGTATCCTCATTTCCGACCTGGAACCGAAATCACCCGGCGCGGAGGCCTTTCGCAGCTTGCGCACCAGCCTCCATTATTCCTGCGCCCGGGAGAAGAAAAAGGTTATTCTGGTCACCAGTTCTTTCCCGGGCGAGGGGAAGACCACCGTTTCCGCCAACCTGGCGGCGATCATGGCCCAGACCGGGGCCAAAGTCCTTCTGGCCGGCGTCGATTTGCGCAAGCCGACGCTTCACACCCTCTTCAACCAGTCTCCGTCCCCCGGCCTGTCCGAATTCCTGATCGGGGACGCTGCGATGGAAGAGGCCGTCCGTAAATCCGATGTCCCCAACCTCGACTTTCTCCCCGCCGGGACTCCCCCTCCGAACCCTTCCGAGTTGCTCGGCTCCGCGCCCATGACATCCCTCCTTCGGGACTTGCGGGAACGTTACGACTATATCATCCTCGATGCCGCCCCCCTCCTGGCTGTCACAGACGCCGCAGTGGTGACCTCCCAGTCTGACATGGTTCTGGTGGTCCTTCAGGCCAATGCCATACCCCTGAAAGCCGCACGATCGCTGAAGGATACCCTCGACGGCATCGCGGCGCCGGTTTCGGGTGTTGTGTTTAACGACAAGACTGGAGAGGGCGTCGGGTATTATGGCGGACACTACGGTAATCGTTACGGCTATGGATATGGCCATGGGTATTATGGGGAAGACGATCCAATCAACAGGAACAGGAGTCTTCTGAAAAGGATTTTTGGAGGAGGACGTCGAGCTTGAGGTTTGATTTGAAAACTAAAAATTCAAATTTCAAAACTGACTTTCGATTCACCGATTGGCATTGCCATCTGCTTCCCGGGGTAGACGATGGTGCAGAGAGCTTCGAGGATGCCCTGGAGATGGCCGAACTCCTTGCTGGCGCGGGTTTCGACGAGATCTGTTGTACGCCCCACCGGATCAAGGGATTATACGAAATGGCGGCTGACGAGGTTGTTCGCCGTGTTACCGAACTTCAGGAGCGGTTTAAAAAGGCCGGCGTTAGGCTCACCCTTCACCCTGGCATGGAGCACTATCTCGATGAGTTTTTCCTGGAGGCCCCTGAAGAATGGCTTCCGCTGGGGCGGTCCGGACATATCCTGGTCGAGCTTCCATCCCAGTATAATCCGGAAGTGGTCCGAGAAGGCATTTTTCAGGTAAGGCGTCGAGGCTTCACCCCCCTGCTTGCCCATCCCGAGCGGGTAGCCTTTCCCGCAGAGCGGAGGGCGACCGGGAGGGGATGGTCGGCCATCGGAAGGCTGATTGGAAGGGCAGGGGAAGGAGGGCATCGGGATGTGCCGAGCTTTCTGACCGATCTTGCAACAATGGGGTGCCGGTTCCAGGGCAACCTGGGAAGCTTTGCCGGATACTACGGCGGGGACGTCAGGGTCAGGGCGCAAAGGTTTCTGTCCTCGGGTCTTTATTCTCACATCGGCAGCGATGGCCATTGCCCCGCCTCTCTCATACGTAACCTCAAGGCGGGGCTGGAAGCTGTAAAGCGCTCCCCGGTTTCGTCCGAGTCGGAGCGCGGGGGGGAGAATATGGCCTGGACCAAGGTTGGTGGACAGGCCTTATAAACGTTTGGCTGCAATCTTGGATTAAAGCTTAAAGCAAACCCCAGAGGAATCTTTTCTTGGCATCAGATTTAATCTGCGTTCATCTGCGTTAATCTGCGGGTAATATAATCATTCTTGAATATTGAGTATTTAATTTTTAGTTAAGAAGGGACTTGTCGTGCAAAAAATCCTGGTCACCGGCGGAGCCGGGTTCATCGGCTCGCACACCGTGGTCGAACTGCTGCAGGGCGGCTTCGAGGTGGTGGTGGCCGACAACCTGTCCAACGCCTCCCCCGTCGCCCTTGAGCGGGTGGCGCGGATTACCGGACGGGAAGCCACCCTCGAGCAGGTCGACATTCGGGATCGTGGCGAGCTCGATCGGGTCTTCGCCGAGCACCGCCCCGAGGCCGTGATGCACTTCGCCGGGCTCAAGGCGGTGGGGGAGTCGGTTGAAAAGCCCCTCGTCTACTATCAGAACAACGTCGCCGGCACCGCCACCCTCTGCGAAGCGATGGCCGCGGCCGGCGTCAAGACCCTCGTCTTCAGCTCCTCGGCCACGGTTTACGGCGATCCGCGGAGCCTGCCGATCCACGAGGATGCGCCGTTGGGGGCCACCAACCCTTACGGGCGCACCAAGCTTTTCATCGAGGAATTGCTGCGCGACCTGCACGCCGCCGACCCCGACTGGCGGATCGCCCTGCTGCGCTACTTCAATCCCGTCGGAGCCCATCCCAGCGGCCTGATCGGGGAGGACCCGCGGGGGATTCCCAACAACCTCTTCCCCTTCATCACCCAGGTTGCCTCCGGCTGCCAGGATCGGCTGCGGATCTTTGGCGACGACTGGCCCACGCCCGACGGCACGGGAGTGCGCGACTACATCCACGTCGTCGACCTCGCCCTCGGACACCTCAAGGCCCTTGAGCGGCTCGCTGCCGCCCCCGGCCTGGTCACCTGCAACCTCGGCACCGGTCGCGGCTACAGCGTACTGGAGATGATCCGCGCCTTCGAACGGGTCACCGGCCGCCCCGTCCCCTTCGAGATCGCCCCCCGCCGCCCCGGCGACATAGCCGCCTGCTGGGCCGACCCGTCCCTCGCCGCCGAAGAACTGGGATGGAAAGCGACCCGCTCCCTCGACGACATGTGCGCCGACGGCTGGAGGTGGCAGGAGGGGAATCCGCGAGGATATGGGGGAGAAGATGGGTGATTGGCAAGTTTTGAGTTTTAAGTTTTAAGTTTTAAGTGACAACTGACAACTGACAACTGACAACTGACGGACGCGAAGCGGCCTGACGCCGCGCCAGCGGCAAACCAAAGGATTATTCCATGAATCTAACCATCATCGGCACCGGCTACGTCGGTCTCGTCACCGGCACCTGTTTCGCGGAAATGGGCAACACCGTCACCTGCGTCGACATCGACGAGGCGAAGGTCAACGACCTTCTCGCCGGACGTATTCCAATATACGAACCGGGTCTCGAACCCCTGGTAATTGATAACGTCGCCAGCGGGCGCCTTAGGTTTACAACCTCCCTGCCCGAGGCGATGGCCGATTCGAATGTCTACTTCATCGCCGTCGGAACGCCCCCGGACGAGGACGGCTCGGCGGATCTGCAGCACGTACTGGCGGTAGCGCGGGAGATCGGCCAAAACTTGACCGAATACGCCGTGGTGGTCGACAAGTCGACGGTGCCGGTGGGGACGGCCGACAAGGTGCGGGAAGCGGTCGACGGCGAGTTGAAGAAGCGGGGTGTGGATATTCCTTTCGACGTCGTCAGCAATCCCGAGTTCCTCAAGGAGGGCGCGGCGGTCGAGGACTTCATGAAGCCCGACCGGATCGTCGTCGGTGCCGACAGCGAGCAGGCCCGTGAGATGATGCGCCGGCTCTACGCCACCTTCAACCGCAGCCACGACCGGACCCTCTTCATGGGAGTGCGCGATGCGGAGATGAGCAAGTACGCCGCCAACGCCATGCTCGCAACAAAGATCTCCTTCATCAACGAGGTCGCCAATCTTTGTGAGCGAATGGGCGTGGACGTAGAAAGCGTTCGGCGTGGCATCGGTTCGGACAGCCGTATCGGTTTCTCCTTCATCTATCCGGGCTGCGGCTACGGCGGCTCCTGTTTTCCCAAGGACGTCAAGGCCCTGGTTCGCATGGCCGAGCTTAACGACTTCGAACCCAAGGTTCTGCGCTCGGTCGAGGAACGCAACGAGGCCCAGAAACGGCGGCTTTTCGAGAAGATCGTCGACCGCTTCGGTGAGGATCTCTCCGGGACGACCTTCGGTGTGTGGGGCCTGGCGTTCAAGCCGGAGACCGACGACATGCGCGAGGCCTCTTCGGTTGTCCTGCTGCACGCCCTGGTCGGCGCAGGGGCCCGGGTGAAGGCCTATGATCCGGTCGCCATGGAGATGGCTCGCGGGATTCTGCCTTCGGCCTGGTTCGATGAAGGCCTGGTCGTCATGGCCGGCCACCAGTACGATGCCCTGGACGGGGTTGACGCCATGGTCCTGTGTACCGAGTGGAAACCGTTCCGCAATCCCGATTTCGCGGCGATGAAGCGGATGATGAAGCAGCCGGTAATTTTCGACGGCCGCAACCAGTACGAGCCGGCGATGGCTCGGGAAGCCGGGTTCGAATACCGGGGGATCGGGCGTGAGGCGGTAGCGGCCTCGAAAGAAACGCTGGGGCTTCGAAAGGCTGGATGAATCACGAAGATGCAAATTGAACACAGATAACTTCGGATAAATTCGGATAAAGACAAAATCTTTTGAGGGATTTGGACTTTTTGATTTTATCTGAGAAATCTGCGGACATCCGCGGCTGAAAATGAATGTTTTTGGAGGTTCCATTGGTTTCATTCGATCAAATAAAATCTGGCAAAGCCAAAATCGCCGTCGTCGGTCTCGGCTACGTCGGCCTTCCTCTGGCGGCGGCCTTCGGCCGTGTGGCCGAGGTCCTCGGCTTCGACATCAGCGAGAAGAAAGTCGCCGAACTCAAACGAGGGGTGGATACGACAGGGGAGCTTTCGACCGAAGATCTCGCTTCCACCCGTATCGACTTCACCCTCGATCCGAAACGGCTGAGCGAAGCCTCCTTCCATATCGTCACCGTTCCCACCCCCATCGACGAACACAAAAAGCCCGACCTGCGCCCGGTCGAATCCGCCTCCCGGACCATCGGCCGCAACCTGAAAAAGGGCAGCATCGTCGTCTACGAGTCGACCGTCTACCCCGGAGTCACCGAGGAGGTCTGCGTGCCGATTCTGGAGCAGGAGTCGGGACTCAGGTGCGGGGTCGACTTCAAGGTCGGCTATTCTCCGGAGCGGATCAACCCCGGCGACAAGGTCCACACCGTCGACAAGATCGTCAAGGTCGTCTCCGGCCAGGACGCCGAGACCCTGGAGACGGTGGCCCGGGTCTACGAGGTTGTGGTGACCGCCGGTGTTCACCGCGCCGCCAGCATCAAGGTCGCCGAGGCGGCCAAGGTGATCGAGAACACCCAGCGCGACCTGAACATCGCCCTGATGAACGAGTTGGCCATTATCTTCGGCAGGATGGGGATTTCGACCATGGACGTGCTGGAGGCCGCCGGCACCAAATGGAACTTCCTCAGGTTCACTCCCGGCCTGGTCGGCGGCCACTGCATCGGCGTCGACCCCTACTACCTCACCTTCAAGGCCGAGGAGATCGGCTACCAGGCCCAGGTCATTCTCGCCGGCCGGAGGATCAACGACGGCATGGGCAAGCATGTCGCCGAGACCACGGTGAAAAAACTGATTCGCGCGGGGAAGGCCGTCAAGGGCAGCCGGGTGCTGGTGCTGGGGCTGACCTTCAAGGAGAACGTCCCCGACATCCGCAACAGCAAGGTGATTGACATCGTCCGCGAGCTGGAAGAGTACCAGGTCGAGGTCCTGGTCCACGACCCGCTGGCCGACCCCGAAGAGGTCCGCCACGAGTACGGCCTGGAGCTGACCGATCCTGCCGATGCCGGACCTGTCGACGCCGTGATCTGGGCGGTGGCCCATGACGCCTTCGTCAGGGATTTCACCCCTTCACGCCTGAAGGAACTCTGCGGCAACGGCAACGGCTGCGGCGTCGTGGTGGACGTGCGGTCTGTGCTTGAGCGGGAGGCGGTCGAGGAACTTGGGTTGAGGTACTGGAGTTTGTGAAATCAAAGGCAACCTTTTGCCGCAGATGAACGCAGATGCTCACAGATAGGAGAAAAACCGAATTTTGTCTGTGTTTCTGATCTATCCGTGTGATCGGTTTGCGCTTTAGGTCGAAAAGTGGATTGTTGGAGGGGAAATGGTTCGTGATCAGGCATATTTCAATAGTATCACCGAGCAAATTATCGGCTGTGCATACACAGTTGGAAATATTCTTGGATTTGGCTTTTTGGAAAAAGTCTATGAAAGAGCCTTGGCACATGAACTTCAAAAGAACGGCCTGAAATTTAATTGTCAACAACCATTGCAGGTTTTTTATGACGGCATATTGGTTGGAGACTACATTGCAGATCTAATTGTTGAGAATGAAATAATTGTTGAACTTAAGACCGTGAAAAATATAGACGATTCTCACCTGGCGCAGTGCTTGAATTACCTTAAGGCCACTAACAAAAAGGTGGGTCTCTTGGTTAATTTCGGCAATGGCAAAGTTCGGGTTAAACGTGTCGTAAATAATTTTTAGATTTATCTGTGTAAATCTGCGAAATCTGCGGCTGATTTTTTAAAGGGCAGAGATCGAAAAATCCTGGTAATAACTGACCAGATAGAAAAATAGAGAAGAGCCCAATCTATATGGCTTCTGAACAGGACCTGGATAAGGTCAGACAGATCATTATGGCGCAACTGGGAGATTATCCCGCGCGGGTTTTCCTGTTTGGTTCGCATGCGACCGGACGTGCCGCAAGGGCCTCTGATATCGATGTCGCTGTATTGCCGGATGGTGATCTGCCTGTCGGGTTGTTAAGCCGGATTCGGGAAGAACTCGAAAACAGCAATGTGCCTTACAAGGTGGACCTCATTGATTTGTCGCAAACCGACGAGGCATTTCGGCAGCGGGTTTTGGCAGAGGGACTTCTATGGACCGTTTGAAGGAACGGCTGGCCCTGGAGCTGGTCGACGATCGCAACCTGACGGTTCATACCTACAATGAAGAATTGGCACAGCGCATATTCTCGCACTTGAATAACTACGCCGGGCTTATGGCCGATTGGCTGGGGATGATGAAGGGGGAGGTTCAAGAGTAAGGACTTGACGCCTGTTGCTTGCAAACCGATATGACATCTCCCAGGTTTTCAAATCGGCGGGCCTGGGGAACGAATATTAAAACAGGGAGGTGTCCCGCTTTCCCAAAATCAAAGACTTGAATTGAACGCAAATAACTACGGATAAATACGGATGAAGACAAAACCTTTTAAGTGATTGGGAGTTTTTGATTTTATCTGCGTGCATGCCTCCTCCGCCAAAGCAGCTCGGCTGCGGCGGCCGGGCCGCCTTTATCCGCGTTCGATAAAAAGAAGTTGGATTTCATCCCCTTGATCCCCTTCATCCCTGTAAAAGTGAATTGGAATTTTTGGTCTGAATCTTCGACCATCTGCTAAATCTGCGGCTGAAGAGTGAAAGCGCCCATCAAGATTGAGATGACCGCCCCCGGGCCTCCCTGTAAGGGTTTTCCTGACAAACGGATAAGGGTATCCCCGGATAGTAATTTCCCCCGGATCCGTGCTAAGTTCGATGCGTTTTTGAGAGGGAAAAAATAACCTGAAATCGCCCAGTTTCGCTTTCCCACTCCCCCCCGAGGATCTCCCGGTAGATTTGAGGATTTGCACTTATCCGAAGTTATCCGCTTTTATCTGCGTTCGATAAAAGGGGTTGGGGTGTTTTTTGATGGGGCGAGAAGGCAGGTCGGGGGGAGATTTGTTTGCCGACTTGCAGAGGAATTTACAAATTTCAACTACGTTATATATAGCCTTAAGGAAAGGTTAACCCCCCGGAAAATAGAGAAAATCACAATACGATTGTAGCCTGTTTCTTGCGGCCTTTCCTGCTAACAATGGAACCGACATTGATAG
>Ga0209919_1001447_pt1 | contig 11489 bp, 10 predicted proteins | sample SalPon2A_C_D2_MG_FD_185721 | JGI IMG/M metagenome (GOLD analysis project Ga0209919, IMG submission 185721) | Soil microbial communities from South San Francisco under conditions of wetland restoration - Salt Pond MetaG R2A_C_D2_MG (SPAdes)... | ecosystem: Environmental > Terrestrial > Soil >... | reverse complement strand
CGACAGCAGCGCGATTCCGAAATCCACCGTGCCGGCCAGGATCGCCTGGTGAATCGCGCTGCTGTCGAGATCGCGAATGTGAATCTGGGTGCCGGGATTACCGCGCGTCAGCTCGCCTACCGCGGCCGGCAGCAAGCGTGTCGCCACCGACGGTACTACCGCCAGACGGCTGGTGCCCTCCTCGCCGCTGGCGAAGCGGGCAATCGCGCGCAGCGCATTGCCGTGCTCGTCGACCGCGCGCCGCGCCTGCTGAAGGGTATGCCGCCCGAGCGGAGTCAGCTTCGACTTGCGCTCGCCGGCGAACAATTGCGCCCCGACCTGGTGCTCGATCTGGCTCAGGGTCATCGACACCGCGGCCGCGCTGCGGCCGATCTGGCGGGCGGCCTCGGTAATCGAACCGCTCTCGGCGACGGCGACGAATACGCGGAATTGTTCGAGCTTTATATTCAATTAAATTGAAATTAATTTAAGAAATTTCAGATTGACTGAAACTTTACCCGGATTTATCGTGATCGTCCATTCAACATCAACGCGCCGAGTCCCGATGCCCGAATTCACGCAAAACTATATCGCCGGCGAATGGCTCGCCGGTGCGAGCGAAATCGCCAATATCAACCCCTCCGACCTGTCCGACACCGTCGGTCACTATGCCCAGGCGGACGCCGCGCAATTGCAGCGCGCGCTCGAGGCGGCCGCCGATGCGCAGCGCGAATGGGCCGGCGCCGGACTGGAGCGCCGCTACAACGCGCTGATGGCGATCGGCAACGAATTGATCGCGCGTGCCGACGAGCTCGGCGAGTTGCTCGCCCGCGAGGAGGGTAAGCCCCGCGCCGAGGGCAAGGGCGAGGTGTTCCGCTCCGGGCAGTTTTTCACCTACTACGCGGCCGAGGTGTTGCGCCAGCTCGGCGATAATGCCGATTCGGTGCGCGACGGCATCGAGATCGACGTGCGCCGTGAACCGGTCGGTACCGTGGCGATCATATCGCCGTGGAATTTCCCGCTGGCGACCGCGGTCTGGAAAATCGCGCCGGCGCTGGCCTTCGGCAACGCGGTGATCTGGAAGCCCGCCAATCTGGTGCCGGCGAGCGCGGTCGCGCTGGCCGAGATCGTCTCGAGGCAGGCATTGCCCGCGGGCCTGTTCAACCTGGTGATGGGTTCGGGCAGCGGCATCGGCCAGCAACTGGTCGAAAGTCCGCAGGTCGACGCGATCAGCTTTACCGGCTCGGTACCGGTGGGCCGAGGCATCGCGCAGGCCGCGGTCGGCAATTTCACCAAGATCCAGCTCGAGATGGGCTCCAAGAATGCACTCGCGGTGATGGACGACGCCGATCTCGAAATCGCACTCGCCTGCGCGTTGAACGGCGCCTTCGGCGGCACCGGGCAGAAATGCACCGCGTCGTCGCGCCTCGTCGTGCACCGGCGCATCCACGATGAATTCATCGAGAAGCTGGTCGAAGGCGCCGGCAACATGGTGGTCGGGCATGCGCTGGACGAAGGGACGCAGATCGGCCCGGTGGTGAGCGCCGAACAACTCGAACAGAACCTGGAAAACGTCGCGCTGGCGAAACGCGAGGGCGGCGAACTGCTCTGCGGCGGCGAACGCGTGGAGCGCGAAACCGAGGGTTACTTCATGACCCCCGCGGTAGTCGCCGGCACGCAAAACGACTGGCAGGTTAACCGCGAGGAATTGTTCGCGCCGATCGCCTGCGTCATCGCGGTCGATTCCTACGAAGAAGCGCTGGCCACGGTCAACGACACCCGCTTCGGGCTCACCGCCGGCATCGTCACCCGCAGCCTCGCGCGCGCCACGAATTTTCGGCGTAACGTCAAAACCGGCTGCGTGATGGTCAACCTGCCGACCGCGGGCACCGATTACCACGTACCCTTCGGCGGCCGCGGCGAATCCTCCTACGGTCCGCGCGAGCAGGGCCAGTACGCGCGCGAATTCTACACCGCGGTAAAGACCGCTTACATCGCCAGTGGTGACCCGGCATGAGTGCTAGCAACCATGTCTCACCACCTTCCGTAGCGAGGGCGTCGAGAAGCCACTATGGCGGGGCGCACGGACCAGAGGGCGGCGTCGGCGTAGCAGGCGTTACGTTGAGCCGGCCGGCGGGAGTACGTCTCGCCACAGTGAGTTTATCGGCGTCCGCAGCAGGAGGGTGGTGAGACATGGCTGCCAATTACCGTATCGACGCGCTGCAGTATGCCAACTGGTCGGAGGATATCTTCGCGCAGATGCGCGCCGGCGGCGTCGATGCAGTGCACGTGACCATCGCCTACCATGAAAACTTCCGCGAAACCGTGGCCGCCATGGAACAGTGGAACGCCCGTTTCGAGCGCTTCCCGCAGTTGATCTTTCAGGGCTTCACGGGCGACGACGTGAGGCTTGCGCGCGATACCGGCCGTACCGCGATTTTTTACGGTTTTCAAAACCCGTCGCCGATCGAGGACGACATCCGCCTGGTCGAAATCCTGCACACCCTCGGCGCGCGCTTCATGCAGTTGTCCTACAACAACCAGTCGCTGCTCGCCACCGGCTGTTACGAGGCCGAGGACCCGGGCATTACGCGCATGGGCCGCGAGGTGATCGCCGAGATGAACCGCGTCGGCCTGGTGGTCGACATGAGCCACTCGGCGGAGCGTTCGACGCTCGAGGCGATCGAAATCAGCGAGCGGCCGATCGTCATCAGCCACGCCAACCCCGCCTTCTGGCACCCGGCTCTGCGCAACAAGTCGAACTCGGTGCTGAAGGCGCTCGGCGAATGCGGCGGCATGCTCGGCTTCAGTTTCTATCCGCATCACCTCAAGGACGGCAGCGACTGCAGCCTGCACGCTTTTTGCCGCATGATCGCCGATTGCGCCGAACTCATGGGGGTCGATCGCATCGGCATCGGTTCGGATCTGTGCCAGGGGCATCCCGATACGGTGGTCGAGTGGATGCGGGTCGGCCGCTGGACCAAAGCCATCGATTACGGCGAGGGATCGGCCGCCAACGCCGGCTTTCCGCCGATGCCCTCCTGGTTCAACGACAACCGCGATTTCGGCAATGTCGAGCAGGGACTGCGCGATGTCGGCTTCGACGCCGCCGACACCGCGAAGATCATGGGTAATAACTGGCTGCGCTTTTTCGACGAGAACTTCGGCCCCGACTACTGAATGAACTGCAGCGATAAAAATCCGCTACCCGAGGCCGCCGCCTACCGCCGGCCGCCCGAGGTGGTCATGCGGCTGGCGCGGATGGGCAGCTTCCACCAGACCCGGCTGTCGTTCATGCGCGCGCTGCTGAGGCGCCTGAAGCGTGAAAACTGGAGTTTCGAACGCACTCTCTGGGCGCTCGACGGGGACGGATACGGCCGCGCCGTGTATACCGTTTACGGGCCGGAACGGGCCTACTCGCTGGTCGCCTTTTCGCATTACCTGGCCGACGAAATGCGCTCCGACCGGGTGATCGCGACGGCCTGGGATGCGACCTTTACGCTGTTCGACGGCATCCCGTCGGCGGACGACCTCGACCGTCTCGAGAAAAACGTGCCGAAACAGGAAGCGGGCCGCATCTCGGACTCGGAGCTCTCGCTGTCGCGCGCCAATAAGTCGGTGCGCCTGTGGCGGCAAGTGGTCGAAAACCTCGCCGCGGGTGAACAACCCGATCGCGCGCAGCTCGAGGCGGTCGGCTATCTGGTACGCACCACCGCGGTTTACGGTTCCGGCAAGTTCGGCGCCGCGGATCGCCTGACGATCGCCGGCCGGCCCGAGCTCAGCGGGCCTTTCCAGGCGGAGCTGTTGTCGGTCTGGCTGATTCGCGCGTTTTCGATCGACCTGGTCGAACATGTTGCCGCGGTCCGCGGCGGCCCTCGCGCGGTAGCGATCGAGCCGGAGTTGAGACGCCGCATCGGGGTGGGTAATTCCACCGGGCTCGGCATGGCGCCGTTTCTGGTCAACCACCCGGCCTTGCTGAACAACTGGATGATGGCGCGCGAGGAAGCGCTGGCGCGGGTGCGATCGCTGCCGCGCGCCGAGCCTGCCGCGATCGAGGTTTTCCGGCGCTGTTTCGAGGCTGCCCGCGTGAATGCGGCGCAATGGCATTCCGAACATCCCCTGCAGGTCGAAAAGCTGCGCGCGCTCAACCAGGATCTCGAATCGATATCGGTTTACATCGAGCGGGAATCGCTTGCCGATGACAATCCCTGGGACCGTATTTACCGCTGGGCGGAAGCGGAGCTGACGCTGGAAGGCCAGGAGCAGCTGGTATCCCTGCTGCTCGAACCCTACGGCGAACTGGTCGACGAATTGACGCAGTGCATGGATGCCGATGAGCATCTGAGTTTTTTCATCGACGGCTCGGTGCCGGTGGCGGGCTTGCGCGAAATTATCGAAACCCGTTGCGGCTGGGCGATCGGGGTGGCTTACGACAAGCCCGTAAACAGCGCACGTTTCTGGTACACATCGGCGGAGAAGCTCGAGCCGCGCGTCGGCGAGCGTTTCGACGAGCCCGGTGCCGAATACGAGCTGCCGCTCGCGATAGGCCGCGACCTGAAAGCCATGTACGCCGATCTGCAACCCTGGCAGGGCGGAGCCACAACCGCCGAATTCCTGCTCGCCCATCCCGAGCACCGTCACGTGGCGCGCCGCGTGCAAAATCTGGCCAGCCACCCCTATGCCGAAATCCAGGACAACCTGATCGCCGCCGATATGCTGCCGATCGATATCCTGCGCTGCAAGCTGTCATTTTTCGGCGCCACGCGCTTCGACCCGCGTTCCGACCGCTGGGTGCGCATCTGCATGTACCAGGACGCACCCTTTCCTCACGAACTGCTCGCGCCGGCGGATTCGGCGGCGGCCGGCCGCGCCGCGCGAGAATCATGAGTTACCGTCTGACCCTGGCCGAGGCCGAATCCTCGCTGCGCAAGGCAGCGCGCGCCGTCGGACTCGACTGGGGCCTCGCCGAAGAAGCCGGCAAGGCGGCACGCTGGCTGGCGGCATTCGAATTGCCCGGCCCCGAACTCATGTTTGCGCACCTGCAGCGGCTCGACGGCGCCGATTACACGGCCTTCGTCCCCGACTGCGGCCGCGAACCCTGGCGTTCGCCGGGCGGTCTGCTGTGCCCGATCGTCACCGGGGCCGCACTTGCCGATCGATCCGCGCGCATGGTCGTCGGCAAGGCGTTCGATCTCGGCCGCACGGCTTACCCGCTGTTGCTGGTCGCTACCCTGGGACAGGCGGCGCGGCATCATGCGACTGCCTTCGCCACCCGCTGGGCCGGCGTGCAGGTCAATTGCTTTGGCGACGGATTGCAGATACTCGGCGCGCGTGATGACTTGCTGCTTGCCGAAACGGATGCGGTCAGCTGCGCCCGGAGCGACGACGCGGTCGCCGAGATCGAAGCTTCCACGCTGGCCTACGAAATCGACGAAGAGGCATACCAGCGCATCGATGCGCTGGCTTTCAAGACCTACGTGCCGGCCAGCGAGGCCTCTCGCGCCGGCGCCGGCGCCGGCCTCACCGACAACGACTAAATTCGGGTCAGATCTAAATTAAAGACCGCCCTTTAATTTGGGTCAGATCCAAATTACCGGGGTCAGCAAGAATCGGGACGACATCGGGCTCCAAAAACAATACAATTATTTCGCTGTCATCAGTTCAGGGAGGAACACCATGACACGTTTAAGACGATATTGCCCCGGCGGTATTCCCGTTCACATCATCCAGCGTGGTAACAATCGAAGCGATTGTTTTCACGAAGAGCCTGATAAGGGGCATTATTTCCTGCTATTAAAAGCGGCCGCAGATTCTTTCGATCTCCGCGTGCATGCCTGGGTTTTCATGTCGAACCACGTTCATCTGCTGGTGACGCCGGTCGAAGCGGACTCTGTTTCAAGGATGATGCAATTTGTCGATCGTGAATATGTTCGGTATTTCAACCGTAAGTATTCGAGAACCGGCACGCTCTGGGATGGACGTTTCAAATCCTGCCTGGTTCAGGCCGAGCGCTATTTCCTGATTTGTCAGCGTTACATCGAGCTAAATCCCGTCAGGGCAAGACTAGTTAAGGAGCCGGCCTCGTTTCACTGGTCAAGCTTCAATACGAACGCGCTAGGTATTGACTCGAGCCTGATCATCCCGCATGAAGTTTATCTGGCTCTGGGCAACACGCAAGCGAAGAGACTGCTGGCATACCGGGCGTTATTCAATGAAACAATGCCCGCTAAACAAATTAGCAAGATCAGATTTGCCTTGAATAAAGGGCTGGTTCTCGGTTCGAAAAAATTCAAGGATAGGATCGCGAAAGAAGGCGGCCAGCGGACCCGTTTGGGCAGGCGCGGCCGTAAACCATCAAAAGGCTAACGAAATTTAGATCTGACCCAAATTAAACTTGTGCCTTTAATTTAGATCTGACCCAAATTTATGGAGAGGTGGTAGAATTTCGGGTCGTACCGGAGGCCTGAAATGAAGACATATCGCTCGCCGAAGATCGAGGTGCGCGAGAATATGCTCGCGGGGCGCGGCGTGGTCGCCCTGGAGAATATCGCCAGGGACGAAATCGTCGCCATCAAGGCCGGTCATATCGTTAGCCGCGACGAAATCGCGGAAGTCACCGCCGCGGCCGGCGATTTCGCGCTGCAGATCGAAGACGAATTCTACATCGCTCCGCGCCGACCCGAAGAGACCGACGACATGTCGGTATACATCAACCACTCCTGCGACCCCAATGTCGGCTTTCGCGGCCAGGTCGTCTACGTCGCGATGCGCGATATCGCCGCCGGCGAGGAGCTGTGCCACGATTACGCGATGGAGCGCAGCGACGACTACTCGCTCGATTGCCGTTGCGGAAGCCCGCTGTGCCGGGGTAAGGTTAGCGGAGAGGACTGGAAACTCCCCGAATTGCAGGCCCGATACGGGAGCTACTTTTCCATTTACCTGCGACGCAAATTTCAGGAGGACAGGTCATGAATGTTTCCGCCGACCCCTTGCACGACGAATCCGTATTGCTGAGGGAAGATCGCGACGGTATCGCAACCCTGACGTTGAACCGGCCGGCGCAGTACAACGCGCTGTCCGCGGAGCTGCTGTCGGCCCTGCAGGCAGAGCTCGACGATATCGGCGCAGACGAATCCCTGCGCGTGGTGATCATCGCCGCCAACGGCAAGGCGTTCTGTCCCGGACACGATCTCAGGGAAATGCGTTCCTCCGAGGATCGCGCGTTTCACCAGGCGCTGTTCGACAAATGCGGGCGCGTGATGCTGAGCATCAACCGCCTGCGCCAGCCGGTGATCGCCCGGGTCAACGGTATCGCCACGGCCGCCGGCTGCCAACTGGTGGCCAACTGCGATCTCGCGGTCGCAGCCAGCGACGCGCGGTTCGCGGTTTCGGGGATCAACCTCGGGCTGTTCTGCTCGACGCCGGCGGTGCCGCTGTCGCGCAACATGCACCGCAAGCAGGCGATGCACATGCTGCTCACCGGCGATTTCATCGACGCGCCGACGGCACTGCAACACGGTCTCGTCAACCAGATCGTGCCGGGCGACGAACTGGAATCGGCCACGCTCGTGCTGGCAGCCAAGATCGCCGCCAGGTCGGCGCACGCGATCGCGCTCGGCAAGGAAATGTTTTACCGGCAACTGGGCATGGACCTCTCCGAGGCCTATGCTTTCGCCAGCGAGCGCATGGCCTGCAACATGGATTCGCACGATGCGCGCGAGGGCATCGATGCATTTTTCGAAAAACGCAGGCCCGAGTGGAAGGATCGCTGAAATCCATGGCGGTATCGCAGTATTCGAAAGATCTCGACGCTAATCCGGCCAATTACACGCCGCTCTCGCCGCTGACTTTCCTCGAACGCGCGGCGGCGGTCTATCCCGACCATACGGCGCTGATCTACGGCGACCTGCAGCGCAGCTGGGCCGAAACCTACCGGCGTTGCCGGCGGTTTGCCGCGGCGCTCGCCGCGCTGGGCGTCGGCACGGACGACACGGTCGCGGTCATGCTGCCGAACGTGCCGGCGATGTACGAAGCCCACTTCGCGATTCCGATGGCCGGCGCCGTGATCCACGCGCTCAACTTTCGCCTCGACGCGTCTGCTATCGCCTTTCAGCTCGAGCACGGCGGCGCACGCGTGCTGCTGACCGACCGCGAATTCTCGGCCACTATCGATGCCGCGCTCGACAGGCTCGACGAAAAACCCTACGTCATCGACGTCGACGATGCGGCCGCCGATGGTGGCGAACTGATCGGCGCCATCGAGTACGAAGCTTTCATCGCCGGCGGCGATCCCGACTTCGCCTGGCAACCGGTCGACGACGAATGGCGCGCGATTGCCCTGGGTTACACTTCGGGCACCACGGGCAATCCGAAGGGTGTGGTCACCCATCATCGCGGCGCGTACCTCAATGCGGTATCGAATGTGCTCGCCTGGAACCTGCAGGCGCATCCGGTTTACCTGTGGACGCTGCCGATGTTCCACTGCAACGGCTGGTGCTTCCCCTGGACGCTCGCGGCACTCAACGGCACCAGCGTCTGCCTGCGCGCCGTGCTTGCGGCAGATATCTACGGCGCGATCAGACAGCATCGCGTGACACACCTGTGCGGCGCTCCGGTGGTGTTGAACCTGATGGTCAATGCCGACGATGCGCTGAAGAGCGGGATCGGTCACGAGATCAAGGTTATGACTGCCGCCGCCCCGCCGCCGCCGTCGATTCTGGAAGCCATGGCGAAACTCAGCTTCGAGGTCACTCATGTCTACGGTTTGACCGAAGTCTACGGCCCGGCCGTGGTCTGTTCCTGGCACCGCGAGTGGGATCAGCTGCCGGATGCCGAGCAGGCCGGGATCAAGGCCCGTCAGGGCGTACGCTACCCGATGCTCGAGGAGCTCGTGGTGATGGACCCGAAAACCCTGCAGCCGGTGCCGCGCGACGGCGAGACCATCGGCGAAATCATGTTTCGCGGCAATATCGTCATGAAGGGTTACCTGAAAAACCCGCAGGCAACCGGCAAGGCCTTCGAGGGCGGCTATTTCCATTCCGGCGATCTCGCGGTCTGTCACCCCGACGGATATATCGAAATCAGGGACCGCGCCAAGGACATCATCATTTCGGGTGGCGAAAATATTTCCAGTATCGAGGTAGAGCAGGTACTCTACCGCCACCCGGCCGTGCTCGAAGCCGCGGTGGCGGCCATGCCGGATGAAAAATGGGGCGAAACTCCCTGCGCCTTCGTAACCCTGCGCGATGACGCGGGGTCGGTCGACGAACGGGAAATCATCGACTTTTGCCGTGAGCGCATCGCTCATTTCAAGGCGCCGCGCAAGGTCGTCTTCGGCCCGCTGCCGAAAACCTCGACCGGCAAGATCCAGAAATTCGAACTGCGTGAACGCGCGAGGCAATTATGACCGACAACACCGATATCAGAACCCTGCGGCGGATACTCCACGATTACAAGCGTGTCGCCATGGTCGGACTTTCCGCCGACTGGTACCGGCCGAGCAACTTCGCCGCCAAGTATCTGCTCGACCGCGATTTCGAAGTCATTCCCGTGAATCCGAAATACGATGAAATCCTCGGTCAGAAATGCTACCCGGATCTCGCCTCTATTCCGGATCCGGTCGATATCGTCGACCTGTTCCAGCGTCCGGACAGGGTGCCGCCGTTCGTCGACCAGGCGATAGAAATCGGCGCCAAAGTCGTCTGGATGCAGCTCGGTATCGTCAACGAAGAGGCGGCTCAAAAAGCGCGCGATGCGGGCCTCGAAGTCGTCATGGACCGCTGCATGAAGATCGAGTACGCGCGGCTTTACGGCGGACTCAACTGGCTCGGCGTCAATACCGGTGTCATTTCCGCGCAGCGGCCGCGGCATTTCAATCGTTAAGCGGAGCAGACCATGGCAGACAGAAAATTCGGTATTGAAACCCTGTGCCTGCACGCGGGGCAAATCCCTGACCCGGTAACCGGCGCGCGCGCGGTGCCGATTTACCAGACGACGTCTTACGTTTTCGACGACGCCGAACACGCCGCGAGCCTGTTCAATCTGCAGACCTTCGGCAACGTATACGTGCGCCTGTCCAACCCGACCACGGCGGTTTTCGAGGAACGCATGGCGGCGCTCGAAAACGGCCGCGCGGGACTCGCGGTCAGCTCCGGCATGGCCGCGCAAATGACCGCGATCCTGACCTTGATGGAGCAGGGCGATCATCTGGTGTCGGCCAAAACGCTCTACGGCGGGACTTTTACGCAATTCGATTACACCTTTCGCAAGATGGGAATCGAAACCTCGTTCGTGGATTCCGACGAACCCGAAAATTTCGCCAGGGCAATTACGCCGAAGACGAAGGCGCTATACGCCGAAATCATCGGCAACCCGACCAACAATATTCTCGATATCGAGGCCGTCGGCGCGATCGCCGCCGCGCACGGTATCCCGCTGATCGTCGACAGCACTTTCGCGACACCTTATTTATGCAAACCGATGGATTTCGGTGCCGACATCGTCGTGCACTCGGCGACCAAGTTCATCGGCGGCCACGGTACCAGCATGGGTGGCGTAATGGTCGAATCCGGCCGGTTCGACTACGGCAATGGCAAGTTTCCGGGCATGACGGAACCCTCGGAGGGGTATCATGGCATACGCTTTTATGAAACCTTCGGCGATTTCGGCTTCACCGGCAAGGCGCGCTGCGAAACCCTGCGCACGCTCGGTCAGGCGCTGAGCCCTTTCAATGCCTTCATGCTGCTGCAGGGACTCGAAACCCTGCCGGTGCGCATGGATCGTCATTGCGAGAATGCACTCGGGGTTGCCGAATTTCTGCGCGACCATGCGGCCGTCGAGTGGGTTAATTATGCCGGCCTCGAAGACAGCCCCTACCGCGACCTGGTGCAGAAATACCTGCCGAAAGGCGCTGGTTCGATCATGACATTCGGCGTCAAGGGAGGCCTCGAGGCGGGGGTCAAGTTCATCGACAATGCGCAGTTTCTGAGTCATCTCGCCAACGTAGGCGATGCGCGTTCGCTGATTATCCACCCGGCGTCGACGACCCATCGGCAGCTCAGCGAGGAACAGCAGATCGCGGCCGGGATCACGCCTGACATGGTGCGTATCTCGGTCGGCCTCGAAACCCTCGACGACATCCTCTGGGACCTCGACCAGGCGCTCGCCGCTTCCCAGGAATAGGAGAGCCTGTAATATATCCGAATTGGGTCAGAGTAAAATTAAATCTCGGTAAAACGCGAAATTCGACTCTGACCCGAATTTAGCCGGAGGATCGATCCGGTCGATTTCCATCGGACACGGATAATCGGGCTCTGCTGACGGTTGCTTTCGGAGCCCGTCAAAAGGACTGCCTTAGTTTTCCTGGCGGAGTGATTTTCAACTAGAATAGCAGCTTAGCAACGGGAGTCGCAGATGGCCTGGTGGAGCTGGATGATTATTGGCGCGCTAATGCTCGGCGCGGAACTGTTTGTCGTCGATGCCGCTTTTTATCTCGTGTTCATCGGCTTTGC
>Ga0209919_1001445_pt1 | contig 11490 bp, 13 predicted proteins | sample SalPon2A_C_D2_MG_FD_185721 | JGI IMG/M metagenome (GOLD analysis project Ga0209919, IMG submission 185721) | Soil microbial communities from South San Francisco under conditions of wetland restoration - Salt Pond MetaG R2A_C_D2_MG (SPAdes)... | ecosystem: Environmental > Terrestrial > Soil >... | reverse complement strand
TGCCAGCGTCCTCGCCGCCCGCGCCGCCGGAGTCCTCTACCGGCGCGTGTTCGAAGAGGACCCGCCGGAGTAGCCGTCTCCGTGGCCGCCGACCCCACCCAGACCCCGCCGCCGCCCGACTCCGACGAGCGTTCGGTCAGCGAGCTCGTCTTCGACGTCTCCGAACGCGCCTCCTCGCTGGTCCGCGAGGAGATCGAGCTCGCCAAGGCCGAGGTGGGCGAGAAAGTCGGCAAGATCCTGCGCGGCTCTGTCGTCGGCGTCGCCGCCGGCGCCTTCGCCTTCCTCGCCCTGATCCTGATCATGGAGGGCGTCGCCTGGCTGCTCGCCGAAGAGGTCTTCGACGGCAACGCCTGGCCCGGCTTCTTCGTCGAGGCCGGGCTCTTCCTGCTGATCGCCGCCGCCGCCGGCTACTTCGCCTACCGCTCGGTCCAGGCCGGCGCGCCGCCAGTGCCCGAGCAGGCGATCGAGGAGGGCAAGAAGATCAAGAGCACGCTGGAAGGGGAGGGCGAGAAGGATGCCTGAGCGCAGCGCCGAGGAGATCCGCCGCGACATCGAGGCCCAGCGTCACGACCTCGGCCGCTCGGTCGAAGCGCTGCGCGGCCGTGTCACCGAGCTGACCGACTGGCGCCGCCAGGTCGAGGAGCACCGCAGCCAGCTGATCACCGGCGCCGCCGTCGTTGGTTTTGCCCTTGGTGGACTGATGATGCTTCGTCGCCGTCGTCGCTGACGAGGCTGAGGGGTCGCCAGACAAGGACGCAGGGAGCCTGAATAGCAGCGCTATTCAGGCGACTGAGGACGCCGTATAGCGGACCCTCAGGCCGTCAGGACGGCGGTCGAGACGCTGCCGATGCCCAGCAGGCCCGGGCCGACATGGGCGCCGAGCACGGGGCCGACCTCGGAGATGAAGGCGGGCTCACAGCCGAAGATCTCGCGTGCGTCGTCGGCCAGCCCGGCGGCGGTCTCGTCGTCCTGGATGTGCTGGACGACCCAGGCGTCGAGGCCGGACTCGTGGCGCTCGCGGGCGTACTCGCGCAGCCGCTCGATCGAGCGGGCGCGGGTGCGGACGCGCTCGACCGGCGTGATCTCCTCCTCCAGGGTGAGGATCGGCTTGATCTTCAGCGCCGAGCCGATGAAGGCGCTGGCGCCGCCGATCCGGCCGCCGCGCCGCAGGTACTCGAGCGTGTCGATCGCGAACCACATCTTCAACTCCTCGCGCGTCTTTTCGGCCCGGGCCAGCACCGCCGCGCCGTCGGCGCCCGATTGCGCCGCGACCGCGGCGCCGAGCGCGCAGAGGCCCATGCCGCCGGCGGCGGAGCGGGAGTCGTAGACGCGGATCCGCTCGCCCCCCTTGCCCTCGTCGACAAGCCGCTGCCGCGCCTGCTGGGCCGCCTCGCAGGTGCCGGAGATGCCGGCCGAGATGTGGACCGAGACGACCTCGCGGCCCGCGTCGAGCAGCGGCTCGTAGACCGCGGCGAAGTCGCCGACCGAGGGCTGCGAGGTCGTCGCGCCGCCCTCCGAGGCGCGCAGGCGGTCGAAGAAGGCGGCGTAGTCGCCGACCTCGGTCTCCTTGCTCTGGTCGCCGTCGATCGAGACGTAGAGGCTGACGACCTCGATCCCGCGCGCGGCGATCAGGTCGGCGGGGAGGTAGGAGGTGCTGTCGCAGACGACGGCGGTGGCGGGGGGCGGGCTCACGGGGCGCCCCTAGTTTGACAGCCGCGTGCCCAAACGGCGCGGGGTCGCTCGCTACACTTTGTGAAGTGACCGATATCGCCGAGACTCCGCAGGACGCGATCACCCTCACCGCCAAGGCGGCCGGGAAGATCGACGAGCTGCTGGGCGGTCAGGAGGGCTCCGACGAGCAGGCGCTGCGCGTCGCCGTGCGCGGCGGCGGCTGCTCCGGCTTCCAGTACGCGCTGGCCTTCGACCGCGCTAAGGACGACGACCATGTCTTCGAGGTCGACGGCGTCGCCGTCATCGTCGACAAGGTCAGCATGCAGTTCGTCTTCGGCTCCGAGGTCGACTACGTCGAAGGTTTGCAAGGGGCGGGCTTTCAGGTCAACAACCCGAACGTCGTCGCCGCCTGCGGCTGCGGGTCCTCTTTCCAGGTGAAAGAGGATTCCGCCGAGCACGCCGCGGTCTGAGCGGGGCGCCCTCGGGCGTCCCGTCGTTTGGCCAGACCGCAACAAAGTTAGAGCCCCTCTGTTGCGGGTAGGGCAACCCCTGTAAGCAACAGCAGAGGAGGCAGGAGAGGTATGCGTTTTCGGCTCGTCATCGGAGCGTTGATGGTCTGCGCACTGGTTCTGGCGGCGGAGGGAGCCCCGTTCGCCGGCGCAGCACCCAAGCGCCTATACAAAGGCAAGACCGTCCAGAAGCGGCCCGTGCGGATCACCCAGCGCGGCCACTCGATCGAGCTGCGCCACTTCACGGCGGCGCTGCGCTGCCACAACGGCGCCAGATTGATCGTCGGCGAGAGCGGCTTCCAGCGGACCGGCCTCAAGGGCAGTCGTTTCAGCGACGTCCAGGTCGGCAGCACCGACGAAGTCTTCTTCCGCGGCGCCGTCCGCGGCAAGGTCGTCGTCGGCCGGCTCCGCGTCAAGGACCGCCTCAAGGGCAAGCACAGCCCGCGCTGCGCCTCGAAGTGGCTCAAGTTCCGGGCCGGGCTCCGTTAGGCGGTATCCCGTCGTCTGAACCAAGCAGGTCAAGGACGCAGGGAGCGTGGCGTGCTCTGCACGCGAGCGACCGAGGACGCAGAGATGCGCCGGTTCAGGCGGCGGGCTATTCGATCTGCAGCGGCGGCGACTGCGGCGGGGGCGAGGGCTCCTGTTGCGGCGCCGCCGCCGGCTGCTCGACCCCCAGCGCCTCGGCCAGCTCGCCGGAGGCGAACATCTCCTCGACGATGTCGGCGCCGCCCAGCAGCTCGCCGTTGACGTAGAGCTGCGGGAAGGTCTGCCAGTCGGAGATCTCGGCGGTCACCTCGCGCAGCGGCTGCAGCGCCGGCAGCACATCGACGGCGCCGTACTCGACATCCATTGAGTCGAGCACCTGCACGACCCGCATCGAGAAGCCGCAGCGCGGCATCTCCGGCGTCCCTTTCATGAAGAGCAGCACCGGGTTGCCGGCGACCAACTCCTCGACTTTCTCTTTCAGCTGTGGGTCTGCCATCGGCACAGCGTAGCTATCCCGCGACCTCGGTCTTGATCGAGAGGGCGTGGATCTGCCCATCCTCGAAGCGCTCTTTGACGGCGGCCCTGACCAGCCGGTGCTGGTCGATCCGCGAGAGGCCTTCGAACTGGGGCGCCATAACCGTCGCCCGCAGGTGCTGGCCGCCCCCGTCTTCGTCCTCGACGGCGACCTCGGCGCCGGGCAGTGCCGCCTCGATCATCGACTGCAGCTCGGCGAGGTCGACCACGGCGGTCAGCGCGAGATCTTCTCGCCCAGCGTCTCGAGCATCTCCTCGACGCGGACGAACTTGACGCGGGGGCGGCCGTGGGGCTCGCCGCGGCCGACCTCGGCCTGGTCGATCGCCTGCCAGTCCTCGAAGCTGACGTAGCGGACGTTGCGCTCGGCCAGGAGGTCCTCGACCGCCGAGGGGTCGGGGCTCTGGGGCTCCAGCAGCGTCTGCGACTCGACGTCGGCGAGCAGGTGCCGGATCGTCTCCAGCGCGTCTTTCTTGTTCGTGCCGATCACGCCGGAGGGACCGCGCTTGATCCAGCCGGCGGTGTAGTGGCCCGGCTTGTGGCCGGAGTCGTGGGAGTCGAGCACGCGGCCACCCTCGTTGAGGATCAGGCCGCGCTTCTCGTCGAAGGGGACGCCCTCGATCGGGATCCCGGTGTAGCCGACGGAGCGCAGCACCAGGCCGCATTCGAGCTCTTCGCGCTCGCCGGTGTCCTTGGCGCGCAGCGACCCGCCCTCCTCGACCAGCTCGTTGCGCCCGACGACGATCGACTCGACCTTGCCGTCGCCCTTGATCTCGACCGGCGAGGCGAGGAAGCGCAGGACGATCCGCTGCCCCTTGCCCTCGGGCTGGCGCTGGGAGAACTCGCGCAGGGTCTCGACGTTGACCCTGGTCGTCTTGTCGGCCTCGTCGGACTCGAGGTAGGCGGCGCTCGCCGGGTCGAGCTCGACGTCGTCCGGGCCGACGATGACGTCGGCGTCCTCCATCTCGCCGAGCTCCTTGATCTCCGGGTTGGTGAAGGCCGCCTGGGCGGGGCCGCGGCGCCCGAGCACGACGATCTCGCGGATCCGCTTGCGGTCGAGCATCTCGATCGCGTGGTCGGCGGTGTCGGTCTGGCGCAGCTCGTGGTCGGTCAGCGCCAGCATCCGCGCGACGTCCATCGCCACGTTGCCGTTGCCGATCACCACGGCGCGCTCGCAGGAGAGGTCCCACTCGTCGTCGGCGTAATCGGGGTGGGCGTTGTACCAGCCGACGAAGGAGGTGGCGGCATGGCTGCCGGGCAGGTCTTCGCCGGGGATGCCGAGCTGGCGGTCGGTCTCGCAGCCGACCGTGAAGACGATCGCGTGGTAGAGGCGCTCGAGGTCCTCGACCTCGATGTCGTGACCGACCTTGACGTTGCCGAAGAAGCGGAAGCCGTCGCGCGCCGCGGTTTTTTCGTAGACGCGGATCACCGACTTGATCTTCGGGTGGTCCGGCGCGACGCCGCCGCGGACCAGGCCGAACGGCGTCGGCAGGCGGTCGAAGAGGTCGACCTGGGCATGCACATCGCCGTCCTTGAGGATGTGCTCGGCGGCGTAGAAGCCCGAGGGGCCGGCGCCGACGATCGCGACGCGCAGGGGGTTCTCTTCGGTTCCGACTCGGCTCATAGGGCGCATGACGCGCAGCGGGCGCTGCACGGGGAAGGCGGAAGGATAGGGAAACGGGCGCGTCGCGCGCAGGCGCACGCTAGGCGGCCAGCATCTGGCGGCTGCACTGCGGGCAGATGCTGTGGTCGAGCGGCGGCATCTGGGGCCGGCGGAAGAGCTGCAGGCGCCGGGCCGCCTCCTCGACCTCGACCCACTCGCCGCTGACCAGGAAGCGGTCGCACCAGGCGCACATCGTGAGGAAGTCGCCTTCGGTGCGCGGAATGTCGACGTCGTACAGCGGCTGCGGCTCGTCGCGGTCCTCTTCGTAGGTCAGCGTCGCCGTGAACAGCACGGCGCGGCGGCTGCCGGTCGCGTTGATGCGGATCTCCATCTCGCGGATGAACCCGGGCGCTTCGCAGCGGAACGGCAGCTCGACCTCGCGCGCCCCTTCGCGCACCCGGCGGACCAGCAGCCGCTGCACCTTCTTGACCTGCTCGCCGGAGACGAAGTCCCAGAGCGAGCGGCCGAGGCAGTCGGCCGCGCCGTCCCAGCCGTTCTCCTCGGCGAAGCGGTAGAAGCCTTCGTCGACGCGGACCAGCCGGTCCTCGCCGTCGATCGCGTAGCTGAGCGCCTCGACCATCCCGACCATTATCGGTCATTTCCCGGTACGAGGGGAGCCCCGGGTCGTCAGCCGGCGGACGGGGCGGCGACACTCGCCGTGCCGTCGAGCGCGTCGAGGGCGCGGCGGACCGACATCGCGACGCAGGTGAAGATCGGCGTCTCGCGCTCCGTGTACTCGCTCGACTCGGTCGGGCGCAGCTCGTTGACCAGGTCGAGGAACATGCCCGGGTCGTCGCCCTCGAAGGCGACGACGAACTCCTGGTCGTCGAGGCCGAAGGAGTAGGAGGTGTTGATCGTGATCTCCGGGTAGCGGCGGCCGACCTCGATGTGGCTTTTCATGATCCGCCCGCGCTCCTCCGCCGGCAGCCCGTACCAGCGGCGCTGCTTGACCATCGGATAGAGGAAGAGGTACTTGCGCTCGGAGACGCAGATCTCCGGCCGCGCCTGCTCGTCGCTGTACGGGGAGCGTTTGGTCATCGAGAGGAAGGAGTGGGGGGTGTCGGCCCATTTGGCGAGGCCGCTCTGGCCGAGCACGACGTGGAAGGTGTGCAGGTCGTCGAGGTTGGGGCTCTGGCTGAGCACGAGGAGGTCGACGTCGCCGCGCGTGCCTATGGTTGAGTAGGCGCGCAGAGAGCGGTCGAGGGCGAAGTCCTCGCAAGCCGCAAGGAACTCCTGCTTGTCGGTGGCGCGCAGCTCGGCGTCGCGGCGGCGCCACTCGGGGTCGATCTTGAAGAAAGTGAACTTGGCGAACGTGCGGTCGGCCATCGCGCTCACGATAGCGCCGGCGGCGCTGGTCGCGGGCGTGATCGCCCTGCTGCTGGCTCTGCACGCGGCCGGGGCGGGGTTCCAGGGCGACCCGCAGGCGGTGGTGCGCGACGCGGCGCCGGGCAGCCGCCTGTTCGAAGTGGCGGCGCGGCGGGCGCCGGTGATCGGCGTGACGCTGCTCGTCTGGCTGGCGGCCTTCGCGGCGGCGATGGCCGCCGAACGCCTCTTCGCCCGTTCCGGTGCGCCTTTTGATCCCCACGCGAGCAATAGGCGCACCGGAAGGATCGCGGCGCGGCTGCTGGCGCTGGCGCTCGTCTACCTGCCGCTGGTCTGCCTGGTGTGCGCGGCGCTCGAACCGAGCGTCGGCGCCGAACGCTGGCTGGTCATGCTCGGCTCGCCGGCGCTGGCGGCGCTGACCCTGGCGGCGTTCGACGGCTACGCGGCGCTGGCGCTCGCCTGCGGCGCCACGGCGCTCGCCTACGCGATCGACCTCGTGGGCGGCTCGGCCCTGACCCAGCTCTCGATCGTCGGCCCCAACCCCGCCGCCGGCCACCGCTTCTACGGCATCGGCAACGAGCTCGAGGCCTGCCTGGTCGTGCTGATCCTGGTCGGGACGGGGGCCGCCCTCTCCGTTCCGGTGCGCCTTTCCCACGCTATGGGTAGGAAAGGCGCACCGGAAGCCCGGGGGCCGGCCGCGTTCCTCGTTGTCGCCCTGGTCTTCGCCTTCGTCTTCGGGTTTGGCCGCTACGGCGCCGACGTCGGCGCCGCGATCAGCCTGCCGCTCGGCGCTGCGGTCGCCGCGGCGCTGCTTGCCGGACGTCGGGACCTGGCGCTCTACGCCTTCCTGCTGCCGATCCCGGCGCTCCTCCTGCTCTCGGCTGCGGACCTGGTCACCGGCGCCAACGCCCATCTGACCAAGACGGTGCTCGACGCGAAGAGCGGCGGCGACCTGCTCGGCGTCTTCGGCCACCGCATAAGCGAGACCGTCAGCAGCTTCGGCCGCCCCGTGCTGATCGCCGGCCTTCCCGTCGTCATCGTCGCCGCTGCGCTCGCCTGGCTGCGCCGCGACATCCTCGCCGCCTGGCTGCATGGCCGCCCGGCGATGCGCGCCGCCCTGCTCGGCGCCCTCGCCGCCACCGTCGTCGGCACCCTCGCCAACGACTCGGGCGCGCTGCTGCTCGAGGTCGGCGGCGCCTACCTGCTGGCTTTCCTCGGCTTCGCCTGGGCCGAAGGCGATTTACCCGATTCGACCCGCCGCATCCTCTAAGCTGGGGACTTCGTGCGAATCGCCCTAGTCTCGCCATATTCTTGGAGCTACCAGGGCGGCGTGAGTCGGCATGTCGAGGCGCTCGCCGGGGAGTTTCTCAGGCGAGGCGACGATGTCCGGGTGCTCGCCCCCGTCGACCCGCCCGACCGGCTGAGCCGTGTGCTGCATCGTGCGCCTGCCGAGCCGCGCGAGCTGCCGGACTACGTGATCCCGCTTGGGCGCACCGTGGGGATCGGCGCCAACGGAGCCGTCTCCAACCTCTCCGCCACGCCCGCGGGCGGCTTCGCCCGCGTCCGTAGCGAGCTGCGCAGCGGCGGCTACGATGTGATCCACGTCCACGAGCCGCTCGTGCCACTGGTCGGCTGGAACGCCGTGCTCGGCGCCCGCACCCCCGTCGTCGGCACCTTCCACGCCTACGCGACCAAGGCGCTGCCCAACCACATCGCCACCGGCCTCGGCGCGCGCCGCATGTTCAACCGGCTCTCGGCGCGGATCGCCGTCTCCGAGGCCGCCGCCTGGACGGGACGGCGCTGGTTCGGCGGGCGCTACGAGATCGTCCCCAACGGGGTCGACGTCAGCGCCGCGGTCTACCGCCCGAGCGAGTTGGGCGACGAGATGAGGATTGTCTGCATTGGACGCATGGACGAGCGCAAGGGCCTGCCGGTGCTCCTGAGTGCGTTCGCCGCTTTGGTCGAGCACGTGCCGGCGCGGCTTGCGATCATCGGAATCGACTCCGAGGAGCTCGGGCGCTTCTATCTGGATTCGGAAACTCGATCCCGGGTCGACGCTCTCGGGAAGGTTTCGGGTGATCGCCTCTGGGATGAGGTCGGCGCCGCCGATGTGCTGTGTGCGCCTTCGCTCGCGGGCGAGAGCTTCGGCATGGTCTTGTTGGAGGCATTCGCCTCGGGGACTCCTCCGATCGCCTCGCGCATCGCTGGGTACAGCGATGTAATCACGGACGGGCTCGATGGAATTCTGGTGCCACCGGGCGACCCTCAGGCACTCGCCGAGGAGCTACAGCGCCTGTGGCACGAGCCGGGGCGCCTCAAAACGATGGGTGTCGCCGCACGGCAGAGCGCTCAGCGCTACTCCTGGCCCCATGTCACCGAGCGAGTCCGCGATGTCTACGAGCGGGCGATCGAGGCGCCGCGGCCCGAGGGCGCCGGCGAGCGCGCCGCCCACTGGATCGGCGTCCGCCCGGCCGACGGCGGCCCGCCCAGCCCGCCCCGTCGCCTGCCCTCGCTCGACCCGCCGCTGGCGCAGACCGGCAGCCGCAAGCGCCGCGTCGCCCGCCGCATCGGGCTCGGCGTCGCCGGCGCGCTCGGCGTCGGTCTGACGGCGCTCGCGGCAGAAAAGATCGGCGTCGACAACGTCGTCGCCTCGATCGTCCGCAGCGATCTCACCTGGGTGCTCGTCGCCTGCGGCCTGATGGCCCTCTCGCTCTTCTTCCGCGCCGCCTCCTGGTACGGGATCGTGCGCGCGGCGCTGCTCGACCGGCCGCTGCGCCGCCGCGACGTCACCTCGGCGACGATGATCGGCGTGCTGATGTCGGCGACCCTGCCCGCCCGCCTCGGCGAGCCGGCGCGCGCGATGACCCTGGCGCGGCGGATCGGCCGCATGCGCGAGACCTTTCCGGTGCTGCTCGGCACCCTGGTTTCGCAGACGATGCTCAACATCGTCGCGCTGGCCCTGCTCGGGGTGATCATCGTCTCCAGCACCGACCTCTTCCACTCCAGCACCGAGAAGCTGTTCGTGTTCAGCTTCGTGCCGCTGGCGCTGCTGCTCGTCGTGCTCGTCGCGCCGACCCTGCTGCGGCGCAACGGCAACGGGCGGCTCGCCCGCGCCGGCGCGACGATGCACCGCGCCCTGCTGCAGGTGCGCGCCGGCCTCGCTGTCTTCCGCCGTCCGCGCTACGGCGTGATCGCCACCGCCGCCCAGCTCGGCGCCTGGGCGATCCAGCTCGCCGCCTGCTGGGCGCTGCTGGCGGCGCTCGGGCTCAGCGGACAGGCGGGCATCGGCGCTGCCGCAGCCGTCCTCTTCGCGGTCAACGTCACCGCGGTCGTGCCGGCGACGCCGTCCAACATCGGCGTCTTCCAGCTCGCCGTGATCAGCGTCCTGCACACCGGCTGGAACATCGGCACCGCCGACGCGCTCGCCTACGGCGTGATCCTGCAGGCGGTCGAGATCGCCACCGCGGTCGCCCTCGGCCTCCCCGCCCTCGTCCGCGAGGGCCTCACCTGGAGCGACCTGCGCGTGCAGGCGCTGTCGACCGCGCCGGTCCGGCTGCGGTCGGAACCGGTGCCTCGCGACGGCCGTAACGACAGCGTCCGCGCGTAGCTACAGCGACGATCTGAGCTCGGCGAGCTGAGCGCCGAGGTCCCTGTAGCGGCGCACCTCGCCGGCCTCGAACACTTCGCTGTAGCTGCGAACCGGTTTGCTCTGGACGACCAGAGAGAGGGTGCCGTCGCGCAACTCGCCGAGCGAGTGGATCTCATCGGGCGACAGCACCATCGTCTCGCCGCTACGCATCTTGCGTGACTCGATCGCCGAGATCGACAAGCCGTTTCTCTCTCCGTCCTCGATCCGTTCGTAGCGAGTATCCGTGAAGCCGCCTCTCAGAATCAGCGAGGTCAGCCAGAAGCGATGGTTGTGCGCGACAGTGGCGTGCCCTTCGCGCCGGTGGGTGCTGGCCTTGTACTCGTGGAGCCAGACCTGGAAGCGGCTCTCCGGGTCTTCGGACAGGAACCACTTGTAGTGCGTGGTCTTCTCGACGGATTTCTCGACGTCGATCAGCTCGTCCAATCTCGTCTTGAACTCACCGAGCAGCGGAGGGATGTCGATTCCGCCGAGCACTGCGGAGGCCTCGCGCTGGGCGCTGGACGATTCGCCCCAGTCCAGGGAGGCGATCACTGTGATCGTATCGTCGAGCTGCGCTCTAAGCATCAGTCTCCTCTAGCGCTCTGGATGTATCGACGTCGAGCGTTTCGAGCGCGCGTGGAATACCCAATTCTAGGCGAGCAAGGTATTTCGCACGGTATCTGTGCCACAGGTCGCCGAACCTGCCGCGGTCGCGATCCAGGCGGTCGAGGTGAGAGCACAGGACGTCCTCTGGCGTGTCAGGGGAGATCGTGAGCGCCGCTGACACGTGGTCTTGCCTGTGGAATTCCTCGCTGATGCGTATGTAGCTGGGTTGGCTTGAGCTCCAGCGGGCGGTGATCGGGAAGTCCTCCGGTCCAGGCCCCTCGATGTTGCAGTCGTAGACCGCGTCATCGACAAGCTCGATGCGCTTGATCACTGCGGTGCTCTCGTGCCAGACCCGAATCGATCCTCGTACGCAGCTGCGCGCGTGCCAGAGGGCGACCACGGTCATCATCAGGTTGGCGACGATCTCCTCGCGAATCTGTTCGTCGGTCTTGCCCCGGTGGATTGCCTTGCCTCGGCGGTCGCGCACGGCCTGCTCCATCGCCAGGTCACTGAGCGGATCGACAATGTAGAGGCGGACGTCTTCGAGCTTGCAGGTGGGCTTGGTCCGCTCTCGCATCAGAATGCGAGCCGGCAGGTGGATCCCGGTGGGCCCGCTGAAGAAGTACTTGGTGGAGCGTGCGAGGTCACGGGTCAAATCACGGTTGAATCGCAGGTCGAAGCCTTTTGCGGCCGGGTAGATGCCTTGCGGCATCGAGGTGTCGCGCCAGCGACGCGCCGTTTCGTCGAGCTCGCCGACCAGCAGTTCGCGGTGCCCTTCAAGCTCGGCGGCGAGCTGGTCGCGCTGTGCATCCAACTGCAGCTCGAGAAAGCGGCGACCCTCTGACTCGGCATACCTGGAGAAGAAGGCCCACCATGCGGCCGAAGCGGCAATTCCGGCGCTGAGAGCCAAGCCGGCGCCTTTCAGCCAGTCGCTCTGTAGCTCCGGCACGAAAAGGCAGAGGAGGCCAAACTGTGCGAGGCCGGCGGCGACGCAGAGCCAAAACAGCAGCCGTACCTTCCTCCCAGAAGCCTCCACCAATTGCAGTCTACGAGAGCTGACGCATTGGCAGTGA
>Ga0209919_1001442_pt1 | contig 11499 bp, 9 predicted proteins | sample SalPon2A_C_D2_MG_FD_185721 | JGI IMG/M metagenome (GOLD analysis project Ga0209919, IMG submission 185721) | Soil microbial communities from South San Francisco under conditions of wetland restoration - Salt Pond MetaG R2A_C_D2_MG (SPAdes)... | ecosystem: Environmental > Terrestrial > Soil >... | reverse complement strand
AGTAGTTTTAAATAGCCATTTAAAGGGGACCTTTCCTTCCCTGAAGCGAAACGGGGGCTGCAGTTTGATCGAGCGCTGGAGACAAAATTGCAGCATTCAGGATAAAAGGCTGAACCATCAGTTCCGCGTTTTCGCGTTACTGTTGCTTCTTATGCCTACCGTGGTCTTTCTGTACATTGTCAGCGGTTTATCCTCTTTTTCTGAATTATTGCAAGCCAAGTACCTGATACCTTACCTGTTTTCGATAGTTATCATCCTGTGCGTCCTGGCCTTGTTGCAGAGTTTGTTTATGCAGGTGTCCACCATTTCAACAGCCATGGTGACCGGATCAGAGCATGTGCTGGAAGAGCTGAAGGAACTCAAGATCGCCTATGAGCTGCGCGGGATTGCAGATGGCTTTGGTGCATTGCTGGATCAATACCGGAAAGCCGGAAGCGATCTGCAACGCAGGTCGCTTGAACTACTGCTGGTCAAGGAGCTTGCTCAGGAAGCCGGGACGAGTCTGGATATGAACAAGCTTCTTGCTGTCCTTCTCGACAAGGCCATGCAGGTCAATAAAGCCAGGATCGGTTCCGTTTTTCTTGTGGATGAGGATGGAAAGAATTTTCAGGTTGTCTGCTCCAGAGAACCTGAAGGTGAGACCTTCACCGGGGCCATCATTGCGATCAAAGATTCCATAGTACGGCATATGCTGGATGTGGGGACAGGGCCACTGCTGGTGGATGATATTGAAACAGACATACGGTTCAGGAAAAAAAGTGATCCGAAATATGGTTCTCCATCTTTTCTCTCCTTGCCGATACATTCGGGCGATCGTTTGATCGCTGTTCTTAATCTTGCCGCCAAGGACGGGGGTGAAGCTTTCCAGCAGCAGGATGTTGATCTTGCCAGCATCATGGTTCAGGAGGTCGGGTTCGCGCTTGAAAATGCACGCGTCCATGCCGAACTGAAACAGCAGGCAGTTCGACTGGAACAGCAAACCGTTTCCCTGAAGGAAGAAATCCATTTCCGGAAACTTGCGGAGAAGGAACTGGAGCATCTTGCCCACAGGGATCCGCTTACGGGACTTTCCAATCGCTACATGTTTATTGACCGGCTGGAAGTGGCTCTTGCTCAGGCAGAGCGCCAGAAGAAGAGATTGGCCGTCATGTTTGTTGACCTGAACCGCTTTAAGGATATCAATGATACGCTTGGTCATGGTGGTGGCGATGACGTGCTGCGAGAAGTGTCCAATCGCATGACAACGTGCTTGCGAAAGACTGATCTGCTGGCACGTTATGGAGGCGATGAATTCACCTGTATTCTGATGGATGTCACGGCTAGGGAAGGTATGGACAATGTTGCCAACAAGATCATCGACGTGTTGCAAAAGCCCCTTGTGGTAAACGAGATTGAATTCACTATCGGATGCAGTATTGGCATCAGCATTTACCCCGATAACTCAGAGGATATTGAAGAACTGATTCAACATGCCGATTCGGCCATGTACGTTTCCAAGCGGACAAAGGATAAGGACAGCTCTTTCCATTACTACACCGAAGGCGACTGAAGCAAAATTCAAGTTTGTCACCCACAAAAAGCTTGCTGGCGATACTAGAAGTTTACTTCCTGTTTGAGCGCGCTGGACAGGCGCTGGCGCTGTTCAGGGGAAAGTTGCAGACCATCATAATGTGCGCGTCTGATCATGGTCGCTGTTTGATGCAGGATGTGGATGCTGCGATCAAAATTTCTGCAATTGCCGCAGAGCAGGAGATGCAGCTTCAGGCGCAGTATTTCCCATGCCGAAAGCCGGCGGTCAAGTCCGTCTGAGGCGATTTTAGTTGCTTGTCTGCAGGCGTGCTTGATCATATGTTTTCAGACCTTCCAAACCAGTTCAGTTCCAGGCACTTGCGGAGTCCAAGGCGAGCCCTGTGTAATAGAACATGCAGATTTGTCGCGGTGACATCGCAGACATTACATACGCTCTCAGCATCGTCGCCATTCATTTCACGCATGCGGAATACCAGTTGCTGCTTTTCCGGGAGCCTGCCGAGACACGATTCCAGCACATTGTGGAACTGATCGCTGCGGCACAGATCTTCAGGATTGTCTTTCCATGCACGCGGCGCTTCGCTCCAAGCACCATCGGCATCGAAGTAGGACGAGGTCGGATCATTCTCGACAGCATCGGCCAGATTGCGGGTGCGAATTTCCTTACGAATGTGGTCAATGATCTTGTGCTTGAGGATGCCGACCAGCCAGGTCCGGGTGCTCGAATCACCCTTGAAATTCATACGTCCTTTCCATGCTGCAAGCAGTGTTTCCTGCAACATGTCTGCAGCCAGATCCTCATTGTGAAGGCGCGACATAGCATAGCGATAGAGATAATCGCCATGCTCCTGCAACCATTCCTGTGGATCCGGTGTCTCACCCATGATTTCAATCATGCCATGCCAGAACCCCTTTGCAATCGGGTGGATAGCCGATCAGAGCAAAGGCCGGACAAGCATGATGTTCACATGATGGATATTTCAATGGACAGGAAAGTGAAAAGAACCCTGTCGAACCTCGCATTTGTTTCTAGGATGGTTTATTTTCGGCCTATGTCGAACATTGCCCAAACTTCCTTCAATCGCCGCAGCATGTGGTCGTGGGCATTATACGACTGGGCCAACTCAGCCTATACGACGACCGTGATGGCAGGTTTCTTTCCGGTTTTTTTCAAGCAATTCTGGGGGGCTGAACTTTCACCGAACGAGAGCACATTCTGGCTGGGCCTGGCCAATGCCGGTGCAGGGCTGGTGATTGCTCTACTGGCACCTGTGTTGGGGGCCATGGCGGACCAGGGGGGCCTAAAAAAGCGCATGATGCTGAGTTTTACGACCCTTGCAGTGGTGATGACGGCAGCACTGTTTCTTGTCAACCAGGGCGCGTGGATGATGGCCATTGCCGTGTATACCTTTGGCGCCATTGCATTTTCCGGCGCCAATGTGTTTTACGATTCGCTTATTGTCGATGTGGCCGAACGTGATGCGTATGACCGGGTATCGGCCCTGGGTTATGCGCTGGGCTATATTGGCGGCGGTCTGCTGTTTGCCGTCAATGTTCTGATGACCCTGCATCCGGACTGGTTCTGGCTTGCCGACAAGGGTGAGGCAGTGCGCTGGTCGTTTATCAGTGTGGCGGTCTGGTGGGCGGTGTTTTCAGCGCCGCTGGGACTGTTTGTGCATGAACGGAGTGAAGCAAAAACCGCGCACTGGCTGTTGGCAGCGAGAGCCGGCATGTTGCAGCTTGTCGATACCTTTCGCCACGTTCGCAGCCTGAAGCAGGTCTGGCTCTTTCTGCTTGCCTATTTTCTGTATATCGATGGCGTCAATACCGTGGCTCGCATGGCGGTCGATTACGGCTTGTCACTCGGCTTTGATTCCAGTGTGCTGATTACAGCATTGTTGATGACCCAGTTTGTGGCTTTTCCATCGGCTTTGGCGCTTGGCTGGTTGGGTGAACGGTGGAGTGCCAAAGGGGTCATTCTTGTCTGCATTGCCGTTTATGCCGTGGTCTGCGTATGGAGTTCAACGATGCAACACGCGCGGGATTTTTATCTTCTGGCTGCCGCCATTGGCCTTGTTATGGGCGGTATCCAGGCACTGTCGCGATCGATGTATGCGCGTATGATTCCTCAAGATCAGTCAGCCGAATATTTCGGATTTTTCAATATGCTGGGTAAATTCGCTGCTGTTCTGGGGCCTGTGCTGATGGGTGTGGTCAGCGTATCAACGGGCAGTGCCCGCGAATCGATTCTTGCCATTGTCGTGCTGTTTGCCGCTGGCGCATTTCTGCTATATCGGGTGAAAGAAGAGTGAATACGGAATTCGCGACGCAGGGTTCCTGCCGCTTTCTGAATGTTTTGCCCCAAGCGCCATGCCGCGCAAGCCGATGGCGGCTTTTTCTGCACTCATTGTGGCACCATCTTCGCTAAATATTGAACGTCAAATGCTCAGGAGATCGTAAGCAGTGGAAAAGCTGAATCGGAAAATGACTGAGATACCCATTCTAGAAGCGAGTAATCGTTTATATTTCTATGGTCGGCTTGTTATCCTGCTCATCATTGCTTCGTTCAGCTGGCAACTGATACCTGCATCGCTTGCTTCGAATGCAGCGGGAGAGAGTTTCCTGCATTTGATCAACCTGCCGTTTCATGAGGCCGGGCATATTCTCTTCAGGCCATTTGGTGCTTTAATCACATCCTTGGGCGGCAGCCTCGGTCAGCTGCTGATGCCGCTGGTATGCCTTTTCGTGTTGCGCTTTAAAACGCACGATGCATTTGGCGCCGCCGTTTGCCTGTGGTGGTTTGGTGAGAATCTTCTTGATATGGCCCCGTACATCAATGATGCTCGCAGCCTGACGCTGCCGTTGATTGGCGGTAATTTTGGCTACACCTCACCCTACGGTTTTCATGATTGGGAGTTTATCCTGAGCGAGAGCGGCATGCTGCAATGGGATCACACTCTGGCATCAATTGCACATGTTTCCGGCAGCGTTGTCATGCTCTCCGGCATGGCCGGATGCGGCTACTGGCTTTGGAAGCAGTCTCGATTGTTGGGAAAGGCTCCCTGATCAAGATTATGTTGTGCCGTTTGCGCCAGGGGCAGGCATACTTTATCGTTCTACAAAAATGGAGGATCGAACATGGGAACTGTAATTCTGATTTTTCTGGGCATCATCGCCTTTCTGATTTTCTACATTATCTTTATTTACAATCGCCTGGTTAAGCTGAAAAACCGTTTCAAGAACGCGTTTGCACAGATTGATGTGCAACTTCGTCGTCGCTACGATCTGATTCCCAATCTGGTTGAAGCTGCCAAGGCTTATCTGAAGCATGAACATGAAACCCTGCAGCAGGTTATTGAAGCAAGAAATCAGGCGCTGGCGGCGATGAAGGGCGCGAGCCATAAACCGGGCGATGCCTCGGCCATGAAATCCCTGGTGGGAGCAGAGGCTGCACTTGGCGGCGCATTGTTGAACCTTAATGCCGTGATGGAAAATTATCCTGACCTGAAAGCCGACAAGACCATTGCCCAGCTTTCCGAGGAGTTAAGCAGCACTGAAAATCGCGTGGCCTTTTCCCGTCAGTCCTATAACGATGAGGTGATGGTTTACAATACCCAGCGCGAGACCTTTCCCGACGTTCTTTTCGCAGGCGTGTTTGGCTTTGGCGCAGCTGCACTATGGGAGCTTGAGGAGGTCAAGGCCAGGGAAGGTGTCAAAGTCAGCTTCTGAGAGGAAACCTTTAAAAACTGGAGCGTGATGTGGACTTTTTTGGCCAGCAGGAACAGGCGCGCAAAAACACAACCTGGTTAGTGGTTCTATTTGCAGCGGCAGTGCTTACGATCATTGCCGCTGTTTATTTTGCTGTCGTGGCAGGACTTTATTTCGGCCAGTTTTTTCAGGGCCAACAGGCGTTTTTTTCTGTCGATACGTTGTGGAACCCGGTGCTGTTCATCTGGGTCGTATGTATTTCGATGACGCTGGTGGCAGCGGGCAGCATGTATCGCACCATTCAATTGAGAAAGGGTGGTGGTGCAGCCGTTGCAGAAATGCTGGGCGGAGAACGCGTACCGTCGGCAGTTGATGATCCGCTGTTAAGGCGTTTGCTCAATGTGACCGAGGAGATGGCCATTGCCTCGGGGATACCGGTACCGCCGGTGTATGTGTTGCAGCAAAGCGGCATCAATGCCTTTGCTGCCGGTTTTTCTACCAAGGATGCGGTCATCGCGGTTACGGTCGGAGCCATTGAGTTGCTCAAACGCGACGAGTTGCAGGGCGTGATTGCGCACGAATTCAGTCATATTCTGAACGGCGATACGCGCATGAAAATGCGATTGATGGGGCTGTTGTTTGGAATCACGCTTATTTCGGACGCGGGCATTTTACTGCTGACCAGCCGGAATCCGGTCAGATATTCAGCGGTCCGTCATGAACGCGGCCCACATCCGGCATTTCTGATTATGGGATTCATGCTGTTTCTTGTCGGCACAATCGGTGCTGTCTTTGCCGACATGATCAAAAGGGCAGTTTCCAGACAGCGCGAGTTTTTGGCCGATGCAGCAGCTGTTCAGTTCACGCGCAATCCGATGGGGATTGCCGATGCGCTGAAGGTAATCGGCGGTTACAAGGAGGGATCGCGTATCCGCCACGCTGCGGCCGATCAAGCCAGTCATTTCTTTTTTGGCAATGCATTGAAGTCATGGCAACAAAAAGACTGGTGGGCGACCCATCCGCCGCTTGCAGAACGCATCCGCCGCCTAGATCCGTCATTCCGGGGCGGAATCCCGCACATCGAGCCGGCAGTGGTCAGTGCCCGGGTTTACAGTGAAGCACTGGCGGCATTTGGTGGCGGAAGCGCTGAGGCTGATGCTGCTGCGCACCTGAGAGGCAACGTAGACAGCGTTATGCAAGCCATCGGTAGCCCTGGCTCGAATCACTTGGCCGAGGCCAGAAGGCTGTTGAAGAATATACCGGTGCGTGTGAGAGATTTTGCGCATGATCCGTACACGGCCAGGGCAGCAGTGTATGCCATGTTGCTGCATAAGGATGCCAAGTTAAGAGCAGTGCAGTTAAAAGCTTTGCAACAGGTGGCTGACAGGGATGTGTATCGCGAGGTGCTGGATATGCAGCCGGAATTACAACATCTGGATGCCGAACTTCGACTGCCGTTGCTGGAAATGTTGCTGCCGACGCTGAAAACACTATCCAAGGCTCAATACGAGGGCTTTCGCACGGCTGTGCAAGTCGTCATCAAGAGTGATGGCAGGGTTAGTATCTTCGAATATATGTTGCACAGGATGCTTATACGTCATTTGAAGCCGGCATTTTCAACAATTCGACCACATATGGTGAAATACGAGAGGGTTGAGGCGGTGGCCGAGGATTGTGCATGTGTGCTGGCCTGTCTGTTGTCGTATGGCGCTCATCAGGATAAGTCCGCAGTGTTTTCACAGGCTGTGCAATATCTGGGCCTTGAACTGCATGCGCCCGAGGCTTTTACATGCAAGCTTGGTCTTCTGGATGTGTCACTTAAGCGGTTGGAGCTGGCTGCGCCGGATGTGAAAAAGAAACTCATCACCGCGGCGGTTCATTGTGTGCTGGCCGATGGCAGGCTTGTCATTGAAGAGATCGAATTGATGCGAGCCATTGCCGATGCGCTGGATAGCCCGATGCCGCCGCTGACCCTTTAGTCAGCTTGGGGGACAACAATATGGTGGGGAAAAACAACATGGATGAGGCCATGCAAAACAGGATCACCCAACTCGGAATTAATAAGATCGTACGGCATATCTTTCTATGTTGTGATCAGAGCAAGCCATGCTGCAGCACGAAAGAAGCCGGTTTGGAGTCGTGGGATTTTCTGAAGCGGAGACTGAGCGAACTTGGTCTTAACGGCAGGGGAATTTTCCGTAGTAAGGTGAATTGTCTACAGGTCTGTCGTGATGGTCCGATTGCTGTCGTGTATCCGGAAGGGGTGTGGTACCACTCCTGCACACCGGAAGTTCTGGAAGAAATCATTCAGAAGCATCTGATTGGCGGTCATGTAGTGGAGAGATACAAGGTGATCGGGCCGATGTGATTGAAACATTCCGTTAGTTGAGGCGATTCGTGACCACGACGAGGGACGGCCCTATTTTTTGGGAACACCCTTCATCCGGTGAATGATCTTGTGATCTTCTTCTTCGAGGGGATGGTGATGAAGTTATTCAAATGGGTGGTTGTACCGCTCATATTCCTTATGTCATTTCATCTTTCTTGAGAATCGGCAGAACCCTCAACAGAGCGCGATTGGGATGCATCGGCCCGAATGAATCTTCATCATGCAGGACACGAATGCCCCTTCGTTGGCAATGCTCCAGCTTCACTGGTTCAACCAGGCGTTCGACAACTGCCTGTTGCTGAATGGTAGCAAGAATCTGTAAATGCCAAACGAGGGCTGGCGGGTCAGCCTGCTTGGCAACGTCTACCCAGACGTATTCTCTGGAAGGCACATTGCGCAGCTTCGATGTCACTAGTGCGGTAGGCGGTTAAAATAGTAAGCTCGTTAACCAAGTTGCTTTTCAAAGAGGCATACACTAACGTAGAAACAGGCATCTGAATCGGGGAGAGCCATTAAACGAGTGTTCCCCCTGCCTAATGAATAAGCGACACGAGGCTGCCATGAATAAACCCATAACTTCATTTTTTCCTCTTTTATTCATTCTGTTGCTCGCACCCGTCATGCAGGCGGAAGCCGAATGCGTGCAGGGAAATTGCCGGAATGGCTTTGGCATTTTTAATTTTGACAGCGGCAATCGTTATGAAGGTGGATTCGTCGATGGCGTGCGAACGGGCCGGGGGACATTCTATTGGACGAATGGTAACCGTTATGTAGGCGATTTCCTTAAAGATCGGCAAACCGGCAACGGGACATTCTACTGGGCCAGTGGCAATCGTTATGAAGGCGATTTCGTCAATGGCCAACAAAGCGGTCAAGGAACATTTTACTGGGCCAATGGCAATCGTTATGAAGGCGATTTCGTCAATGGCATGCGAACAGGCAAAGGAAAGTACTTTTATTCGAGCGGCGACCGTTATGAAGGTGACTTCACCAACAATGAACGCACCGGAAAGGGCGAATACTTCTATGTCAATGGAGACCGTTACGAGGGCGACTACGTCAATGATCAGCGTACAGGTAAGGGGAAATTCTTCTGGGCTAATGGAGATCGCTATGAAGGCGATTTCATCAACGGAGTGCGTACGGGAACGGGTACTTACTTCTATGCCAATGGAGATCGTTATGAAGGAGCATTCGAAAGCGATTCGATGCAAGGAAAAGGAGAGTTATTCTGGGCGAATGGCGACCACTACGAAGGCGATTTCATCAACGGAGTGCGAACAGGTATGGGAACCTACTACTATGCGAATGGCAACCGTTACGAAGGTGAATTCAAGAACAATGTCTTTGATGGCAGAGGCAAATTTTTCTGGCCGAATGGCGACCATTATGAGGGCAAGTTTGCCAATGGAGAGGTTATGGGGGATGGGGAATACATAGCTAATGACGGAACCAAGAAGAAGTTTCTCGGGCTTAAAACGAAGTAACTCTTAATTTAAGGCCAATCACAAGGCGTAAAAAAAGGCAGGCTCTTTGGAGCCTGCCTTTTTTCATTCAGACCATGTTTACTTGTAGAAGCCGATCATTTCTTCCAGAGATTTCGGCTTGATCTTCGAGGCATTGCCGGCCGAACCGAATGCTTCAAAACGATCCTTGCAGATGTCTTTCATGGCATCCTTGGCAACCTTGTAGAACTTGCGCGGATCGAAGTTGGATGGGTTCTGGGCCAGATGACGACGAATCGCACCGGTTGAAGCCATGCGCAAATCGGTGTCGATGTTTACCTTACGTACGCCGTGCTTGATGCCTTCAACGATCTCAGACACAGGAACACCATAGGTCTCACCCATCTGACCGCCGAATTCATCAATGATTTTCAGCCAATCCTGCGGTACGGAAGAAGAACCATGCATGACCAGGTGTGTGTTTGGGATGCGTGCGTGAATCTTCTTCACGGTGTCGATAGACAGGATGTCGCCCGTTGGCGGCTTGGTGAACTTGTAAGCGCCGTGTGAGGTGCCGATGGCGATAGCCAAAGCGTCCACACCGGTCTTTTCAACGAAGTCGGCTGCTTCTTCAGGATCGGTCAGCAGCTGGGAGTGGTCTAGCACACCTTCAGCACCGTGGCCGTCTTCCTCGCCCATCATGCCGGTTTCCAGAGATCCCAGGCAACCGAGCTCGCCTTCAACGGATACACCGCCAGCATGAGCCATTTCGCAGACCTTGCGGGTAACTTCAACGTTATATTCGTAGCTTGAGGGAGTCTTGGCATCTGCCATCAGGGAGCCGTCCATCATGACAGATGAAAAGCCGGACTGAATGGAGCGCAGGCAAACTGCGGGCTCTGAGCCATGATCCTGATGCATAACCACCGGGATATGCGGATACTGCTCGATTGCAGCCAGAATAAGGTGGCGCAGGAAAGGTTCGCCTGCGTAGTTACGTGCGCCTGCAGAGCCTTGCATGATAACCGGCGAGTTAACCTCGTTTGCCGCTTCCATGATGGCCTGAACCTGCTCCAGGTTGTTTACATTGAATGCCGGCATGCCGTAGCTGTGTTCCGCTGCGTGATCCAGCAGTTGTCTCATCGAAATAAGAGCCATTGTTATCCTCCATACGTTTTATTTTATAGGGCTTTTATACTGAATGTGCCCATCAGTTTGGCCCTGGCGGGCCTTTTAAGCAATGATCGCACCCTGGCGGTCATCCCCAACTTTAATGATCTTCAGGGCATTGGTGCCGCCTGATTCACCCATCGGGGTGCCAAAGGTCATGATAATAAGATCATCTTCGTCTGCCAGATCATTGTCCAGCAACATCTTTTTCACATCCATCGTGGCTTGTGGCGCATCCTGCGGCCCATAATTGATCGGCATAATCAGCGGGATCACATTGCGGAACATCGTCACCCTTCCAAGCGTTCTTTCATGCGGGGTCAGTGCGTAAATAGGCACCGAGCCGAGATGCCGTGACATAAACAACGTCGTGTTGCCTGAGTCGGTAAAGGCCATAATCGCGCGGATATCCATCATGCGGGCTGTTTCCATGGCCTGACGTGCAATGCATTCGTCAATGGAGTTGGGTGGAAAGCGCGGATCACGCGTCTGGGAGGACGGTAATACATTCTGCTTTTCAGTCTCCAGGCACGTACGGTGCATTGCAAGCACAGCTTCAATAGGATATTTGCCTGCTGCAGATTCACCCGACAGCATCACCGCATCAGCACCATCTAGCACGGCGTTGGCTACGTCGTTAACTTCGGCACGGGTCGGGATCGGATTGTCGCACATGGATTCCATCATCTGCGTAGCGACGATGACGGGGCAATTGTATTTCGGCGCCATACGGAGCATTTTCTTTTGTACCGGTGGCACAGCCGCATCCCCGATTTCAACACCAAGGTCACCCCGCGCAACCATGACAACATCCGAGGCTTCCATGATGGATATCAGATTATCATCCTGAACAGCTTCAGCACGTTCAACCTTGGCCACTAGGCCCGCACGCGAACCTTCGGCTTCAACCAGGCTGCGGGCATAATCCATGTCCGCACCGTTACGAGGGAAGGAGATGGCAATGTAGTCCACACCAATGGCGCAGGCTGTCTTGATGTCTTCCTTGTCTTTCTCGGTTAACGCTGCAGCAGACAGTCCACCACCAGCGCGGTTAATACCCTTGTTGTTGGAGAGGACTCCGCCGATGACAACAGTACAGTGGATTTCCTTACCTTTAACCTCTTCGACATCCATGACAATGAGCCCGTCGTTCAGCAGCAGGCGAGCTCCAGGCTCGACATCGCCGACGAGTTCCTTGTATGTCAGGCCGACGCGTTCGTCATCGCCATCCTCAAGCCCCAGCGCACCGTCAATAAT
>Ga0209919_1001431_pt1 | contig 11540 bp, 11 predicted proteins | sample SalPon2A_C_D2_MG_FD_185721 | JGI IMG/M metagenome (GOLD analysis project Ga0209919, IMG submission 185721) | Soil microbial communities from South San Francisco under conditions of wetland restoration - Salt Pond MetaG R2A_C_D2_MG (SPAdes)... | ecosystem: Environmental > Terrestrial > Soil >... | reverse complement strand
ATCCAAGGTTGAGGTGCAGATCCCGATCAGCTCGGTTCAATAGGATGCCAAGACCTTGAGATTATTAATGATTCTTAATCAGTATCTTGAACGCCAGACCGGGTACAAGCGCCGGCAGAAAACCAGTGCGTCCTCGCGTTCACCATCCCGGCCATTGGGGTAGTAGTCACGGCGACGTCCGAATTCGCTAAACCTCATTTTCGCGTATAAACCACGGGCGACATGATTCGAGGGGCGTACTTCGAGGAACATGCATTCGGCTCCTTGCCGGCTGGCCTCACGGCAGGCGAAATTCAGCAACGTTCGCCCCAGTCCACAGCGCTGACAGGCTGGATCGACGGCCAGGTTGAGCAGGTGCGACTCGCCGGCTGCGATGGATACGATGGCATAACCCGAGAGCTTGCCATGAAGATCAACACCCCAGCATGTGTAGCCTACGTTCAGGCAATCCTCGAAGATATTCCGGTTCCAACCCAGGCTTCGGTAGGCTTTATCCTCGATCGAGGTCAGGCTGTCAAGATCGGCCGTGGTCAGTGCCCGCAGATGGGGCTCCTCGAGAGGCCTGACGGCGCTCATCGGTCCCGCACCGCAACCCGGGACAGGGCCAGTTGCAGGTCCGCCCAGGCCTGGCGCTTGGCTGTTGGCGTGCGCAGCAGGTAGGCCGGATGATAGGTCACCACCAGGGGGCAACCGCCCGGCCCTTCGTGAATCCGCCCACGCAGTTTGCCCACGGGCGTTTCAACACCCAGCAGCTGTTGCGCGGCCACCCGCCCGAGGGCCAGGATCAGGCCCGGTCCGATATGTTCGGTCTGGGCCAGCAGATAGCCTCGGCAGGCCTCTGCCTCGTCCGGTTTCGGATCCCGGTTGCCGGGCGGTCGGCATTTGACGATATTGGTAATGAACACGTCTTCACGTCGAGTACCAAGCGCCGCCAGCATGGCATCCAGCAGTTTGCCCGCGCGTCCGACGAACGGTTCGCCGAGGCGGTCTTCCTGGGCGCCCGGCGCTTCGCCCACGATCATCCAGCGGGCATTGCGTGAGCCCACGCCGAACACCGTGTGCTGGCGCTTTGCAGCCAGGGTGCAACGTGTGCAATGAGCGACCGCCGACTCCAGTTCTTCCCACGAGGGCAAGGTTGTACCCCGTGCTGCCACCTGCTCACGAACCGCCGGTTCCTCGGCTTCCACGGCCGGTGCAGGCTCCGCCCCAGTACGCTGAGCCCACGCCACAAGCCCCATGTCGCGCAGGATGCGGGCTCTCGCCTGTGCGGGGTCAGCCCCCATGGTTCATCCGACTGTCGCCTGTTCCATACCCCATGCTGGCTACCTCCGGCGGCGGTAGCGCCTGTAGAGGCGCACCAGCCACCACAGCGGCGCCGAAACGGCGTAGATCAGGAAGACCCCGAACAGCACGCCCGAAGGCGAAAGCGTTACCAGGATGAACAGCAACGGGACGAGCAGGACGGTCGGGAAGGCCAGACGCCGGTCCAGGCGCAATTCCTTGAAGCTGTAATAGCCCAGATTGGAGACCATGAGTAGCCCGGCAAGCACCGTCGCCACCAGGGCGGGAATGGCATAGACCCGCGCCGAATAGCCCTGGCTGACGCAGAACCAGACCAGTCCGGCGATCAGGGCGGCCGCCGAAGGGCACGGCAAGCCCTGGAAATAACGCTTGCCGACCGTACCCGCCCGGGCATTGAATCGCGCCAGGCGCAGCGCCGTGGTGGTGGCATAGAAAAACACCAGCAACCAGCTGGCTTTGCTCCAGACCGGTCCGTAGGTTTCCAGCGCCCGCTGGCAGAATGTATACACCAGCAGCGCCGGCGCCAGGCCGAAGGCCACCAAATCCGACAGACTGTCGTACTGGGCCCCGAACGCGGTAGCCGTATCGGTCAGTCGGGCAACGCGCCCGTCTAGCCCGTCCAGCACCAGAGAGACGAAAATCGCGATGCCGGCCAGGGCGAAATGCCCGTTCATACCCGAGATGATGGAATAAAAACCGGAGAACAGCGACGCCGTGGTGAACAGGTTCGGCAGCAAAAAAGCGCCGCGACGGCGCACCGGCATCGGCCTTGATGACGCCGATCCGCGTTCGTCGGCGGAGGACTTGATGGATTTCAGGTGGCGCTCCATGGATTACGGGTCAATAAGTTGACTACTAGGATGCCATTTTGTCGCCCCCGGGGCCAACTCCATCCTTTCGGGCCAGTTCGCGCAAGCGCGTCCGCACCGCTTCAATGGGGCGTTCCCGGGCCTGCTCCATCGCGGCCTGGAGACGTGGCGACCCGGCCGCTGTTTCCATGTCCAGGGCCCGCGCGAACCCACCGCTGCGGATATTCTCCAGGGCCTCGCGCATGGCGGCGCGCGCGGGCTCTCCGATAACGCGCGGCCCCACTTCCAGCCCGCCGAACGCGGCCGTCGAGGAAATGCTTTGCCATAGCGACGCCAGGCCCCGCTCATAGATCATGTCAGCCATCAACTTGACCTCTTCCAGGCACGAGAAATAGGCGATTTCGGGCTGATAGCCCGCCTCGACCAGGGTCTCGAAACCGGCTTCCATAAGCCTCGTCAAACCGCCCACCAGCACTGCCTGCTCGGCAAACAGGTCCGTTTCCACCTCTTCGGCGAAGCTGGTTTCTATCACGGCGACCCGCCCGGCGCCCAGCGCGCGCGCATAGGCCAATGCATGCGATCTCGCACGACCGCTCGAATCCTGACCCACCGCCACAAAAGCCGCCGTCCCGTGCCCGGAACGGTATTGTTCCCGCAGCTTTTCGCCGATGCCGGAAGGCGCCACCAGTACCACATCGAGGTCCGCCCGCGGCTGGATATGGCCGTAATGGATATTGAAGCCATGCGCGAAGACGAGTCCTCCACCCTCGCGCAAATGGGGCATGACCACGCGCGCATAGAGTCCCGGCTGGGCCTCGTCGGGCACCAGGAGCGCGACGATAGAGGCCCGTTCCACGGCGGCGGCCGGCTCGAGTACCTCCAATCCGTCATTCTCGGCCTGGACCTTGTGCGGCGAACCGGCGCGCAGCCCGACCACCACGGGAATGCCGGAATCGCGCAGGTTTAGGGCCTGGGCACGGCCCTGGGAGCCATAACCCAGCACGGCCACAGTCGCATCTTCGAGGCTTGCGGACTGCAAATCCGCCGTCGAAACGAGGCCCATGTACAACTCCCTGTCGCAAGACCGATAGAATAGCGGCCTTTGACGCTTGCATGCACCCGGACATTACCTGATGCGCTTATCCGATCTGTTGGTACACACCCTGCGCGAAGCGCCCGCCGAGGCCGAAGCCTCAAGCCACAAGCTGATGCTGAGGGCGGGACTGGTCAGACAACATGCCGCCGGCATTTACAGCTGGCTGCCGATGGGCCTGCGGGTTTTGCGCAAGGTCGAGACCATCGTACGCGAGGAAATGCAGAAAATCGGCGCGGCCGAACTGCTGATGCCCTCGGTGCAGCCGGCGGAGCTATGGCAGGAATCGGGGCGCTGGGAAAAGTACGGCGCCGAACTGCTGCGCATCACCGATCGCAAGGGGCGAGAATTCTGTTTTGGCCCGACGCACGAGGAAGTGGTCAGCGATCTCGTGCGCCACATCGTCAGCTCACACCGCCAGTTGCCGGTCACCCTGTTCCAGATCCAGACCAAGTTCCGCGACGAGAAACGTCCGCGCTTCGGCATCATGCGGGCACGCGAATTCCTGATGAAGGACGCCTACTCATTCCATCTCGACGAGGATTCGCTGGAAGCGACCTATGCGCGCATGCGCGAGGCCTACAGCCGCATCCTGGAACGGATCGGGCTCGAATACCGCATGGTTGAGGCAGACTCGGGTGCCATCGGCGGCAATACCTCGCACGAGTTTCATGTCCTGGCCGACGCCGGCGAAGACGTTATTGCCTATGCCCCCAAGGGCAGCTATGCAGCCAACGTCGAACTGGCTCAGGCCAGCGCGCCCACGACGGAGCGCCCTCAACCCACGCAGGAACTGGCCCGTGTCCCCACGCCGAACGTGCAAACCATTCCCGAAGTCTCGGCGCTGCTCAAGCTGGGCCCGCAGCGTTGCGTAAAGACGTTGATCGCCCGGGGCACAGAGTCGCCCGCCGTGGCGCTGGTAGTGCGCGGAGACCACGAATTGAACCCGATCAAGGCAGCGCGCCTCCCCGAAGTAGCGGAACCGTTCACGCTGCTCGATGCCAAGGAAGTGGAAACGCTCGGCAACCTGCAGTTCGGCAGCATCGGCCCGGTGGCGCTGGAACTGCCGGTGATCGTCGATCGCGATGCCGCTGTCCTGGCCGATTTCTGCTGCGGTGCCAATACCCCCGGCGAACACTTTACCGGCGTCAACTGGGGCCGCGACCTGCCCGAACCGGCGGTGGCCGATCTACGCAACGTGGTCGAGGGCGATCCCAGCCCGGACGGCCGCGGCGAACTCAAATTCGTGCGCGGAATCGAGGTCGGGCACATTTTCCAACTGGGTACCGTCTACTCGGAAAAGATGGGCGTTGTGGCCCAGGATGAACATGGCGTGGAGAAAGCGCTCATTATGGGATGCTACGGCATCGGCGTCTCGCGCATCGTGGCCGCGGCCATCGAACAATGCCACGACGAGTCGGGCATCCTGTGGCCGGCCGCGATTACGCCATTCCAGATCGTCGTCATTCCGGTCGGCGCCAACCGTTCTCCGGAACTGCGCGGTCATGCCGAACGAGTGCATGACGAGCTGAACAACGCCGGCTATGAAACACTGCTCGATGATCGCTCACTGCGACCGGGCGTGATGTTCAAGGACGCCGAACTGATGGGCATACCGCATCGTCTCGTCATCAGCGAACGCGGGGTGGAAAAGGGCACGATCGAGTACCGCGCCCGGACCGACCGGGAAAGCACCGATGTGGCGCGTGAAAAACTGCTCGATTTCCTGGGGGAGCAGTTCGGCAGGCAGCAATGACAAAGATAGCGGCGGGTCTGCTTGCACTCGGCTGCGGCGTGTTCATCGCCGGCCGGGCCTGTGCGGGACCGGCTCCCTCGGCTTCCACCGTACTGAAGGCGGACGTCCGCCAGGCCCTGGCCACTCCCGGCGGCACGCTCGATAACCGCTACGCAAAAAACGTATGGCTGAAAACCATGTCGACTCGTCTCGAGCCCTACGTTTCCGACGCCGACAAGCGCAGGAAATTGCTTCTGCTGGTGCGCTCGGAAGCCGCGCGCGCCAAGGTGCCGGCGTCCCTGGTACTGGCCATGATCAACGTGGAAAGCGATTTCAAGCCGTGGGCGGTATCGACGGTGGGCGCGCAGGGATTGATGCAGATAATGCCCTTCTGGTTGAAGGTGGCAGGCAAGCCCGGGGATAATTTGTTCAACCCGCAAACCAACATCCGCATCGGCTGCACCGTGCTGGCCTATTACCTGCACCGCTCTCACGGCGACCTGGCGGAAGCACTCCAGCGCTATTACGGCAGCCGCTTCGGTAACGACTACACCACCCGCGTGCTCAAACTGCTCAATTCACGCTGGTACTGGAAAAACTGATCCCCGGCAATCCGACTGGTTAACGAAGACCGGCTTTCACTGAATATCGAAACCGGTGGGCGGAGTTCCGGGCAAAGGCCCATCGGCTATGCGCTTCACATCACTCACGCTCGCGGCCGGCGGTCCCTGCTCCAGCCAACCCAGCATCGCCCGAATTGCCTCGTGCCCGCCGAGCATCAGCACTTCAACGCTTCCGTCGGCAAGATTCGCCGCATAGCCTCGCAACCCCAGGCGCCGTGCTTCGGCACGCGCTGCCATGCGGAATCCAACACCCTGTACCCGACCCGATACGTGGACACGGCAACAACCCGCGGCATCTCTCTCTCGATTCACGAACCCGGCCTCAACTGCTCAAAAAAATGGGGCTCCCGAAGGAGCCCCATCATGTTACCCAAAGCGGGACGATCTTTACTGACCGCCGCCCGAACCATTACTCATCGAGTCGTTGTTCATTTTCGACTGCTGGGCATTCAACCAGGCATGATCCTTGGACAGGGCCTGGCCGTTCTTCCAGGGACCGCGCGTCTTGGCGTAGTTTGTCGCACTATCCACGGCATCCTTCATCGGATTGGTGCGCACGTTCAACTGCTGATCGGGATAAATGCGATCAGGATTGTTGATCTTGTCCGCATTATTCATGTAGATCAGCGGCCATTCGTACGGGTTTCCGTAGATCGAGGGCTTGCCGGAAATGCCCCACAGCGTGTCGCCGCGAACCACCGTGTAGGTGCTCTGGGCCGACTGCAACTGAGACACCAGTGCACTCAGCGTATCGTACGCATCCTTGCCCTGGTTATTGGCAATTTCGGTTTCGCCCTGCTGCAACTGGGATTGTTCGCCGGCAGTCAGATTGGTGTACTGACGTGCCTGGGCATCCAGCGTGCGTGCCTTGTCGAGGTAATACGCGTTGGTTGCGGCATCCGTCTGCTGACAGACCTGGCTCGCAAGATCCTGGGCCTTCTGGTCATCGGGCACCTTGGCGGCCTCCTTGGCCTGATCCAGCAACTGCTGTGCCTGATCGACAGAGACACCGAGCTGCTGTGCCTGAGAAATGCACTGCTCGGCGTTCGCCAAGGCCTGCTCCGTTGCAGCACTCGGCTGCGGCGGCGGCGCTTTCTTGTGTGCACAACCAGCGAGAACACCCGCCAGAACGAGCGCGCCGGCCACTTTCAGCACGGTGTACTTATTCATAATTCCTAATCTCCATTTGAGACACAAAATCAATGGCGGCTAAGCCATCCTCCGAAACGAGGATGGCATCAAAACCGAGGGCTGTCAAGATTTTATGGGAGTTTTTTAACTTCAAACGCTGAAAATCGATATCCACGCTGGATTTTGCCTCCGGCGGGTAAGAATGCGCCTACGTCGCCCCCTCCGGCTCAACGGCGGGAAGTCGCCGGAGACGGTGCGCTGGACGGGACGGCAGCCCGCGCCGTCCGGGACTTGACCAACGCCTGGCGGGCGAACTGGGTCGCCTGCCGGGCACTGCTCCGGGCGCGCCCGTAATCATCAGCCTTGAGAGCAAAACTGGCGTCATCAAGCCAGCGCCGGGCCTCGGCATAAAGGGTCGGCGCATAGCGCTCCGCGCCCGCGTGCCGGGCAGCCTGTACCGCCTGGCGGGCATTGCTCATGGCCTGCACGGGTACGCTTACGCATCCGGCCAGGGCCAGAAAAAGGGCAGCCAGGGTCGCCGCGAGCAGGTTACGCATGCCGGGTACCTATCTCGCGCCGGTGCGGGCATCGCAGCGCCGGGATGCAACCCGCAGGAATGGAACGAATTCCGCTCTGTGCCTTGTCACCCGTCTCTCATCTGGAATGCTCAAACCATGTTCCTCGCTACTCGCCCTGGACGAAATCCATTCCGTCGCAACCATGGGGTATTGCGATATGGGCTCCCAATACATTATTCCACTGGCTGGCAATTATCAATGCTCCCCATTACCGGAGAATTACTAAGCCGCTGGATGTCACCCTGCTGACGTTCGGCTTAGTAATGCCTGATACAGGCCTGACAGGCTACAATCGGGGCCGGCTCCATAGATCGTCATGCCATGGCCCAGATCACGCTTTACCATAATCCACGCTGTTCCAAATCCCGCTCGGCCCTGACCCTGCTCCAGGAACGCGGGACAGACATCCGCCTGATCGAATACCTCAAGACACCGCCCGATGTCCCGCAACTCAAGCGCCTGGCGGTCCAATTGAATTTGCCGGTCCGCGAAATGATGCGGAGCAACGAAAAGATATACCGCGAACTGGAACTGGGCTCCCCCTCGCGTAGCGAATCCGAGCTGTTGCATGCCATTGCCGAACATCCCATTTTGCTGCAGAGGCCGATCGCCGTCTCGGGAGAACACGCCGTGATCGGCCGTCCTCCCGAAAATGTACTGGAACTGACATGAGCACGGGACCGGTACTTGTCCTTTACTACAGCCGCTATGGCGCCACGCAGCGCATGGCCGAGCGGATTTGCCGGGGTATCGAGGAAGTCGGGGGCATCGATGCAAGACTGCGCACCGTTCCCGCCGTGTCTACCGTCATTGAAAGCGCCGAATCCGACATCCCGGAAAGCGGCCCGCCCTATGTCACGCGCGAGGACCTGGCCGAGTGCTCGGCATTGATCCTCGGCAGCCCCACGCGCTTCGGCAACATGGCCGCCGCACTAAAGTACTTTCTCGACGGCACCTCGGTGGAATGGCTGGCCGGGACGCTGGCCGGCAAACCGGCCGCCGTGTTCACGTCCACCTCGACCCTGCACGGCGGACAGGAAGCCACCTTGCTCACCATGGCCCTGCCCCTGCTGCACCACGGCATGTACCTGGTGGGTCTGCCCTATACCGAAGAACGCTTGCAGACCACCCGCAGCGGCGGCACGCCCTACGGTGCCTCGCACGTCGCGGGCATGCGCAGCGACCGCGGCCTCGACGAGGACGAGATGTATTTGTGCCGCGTGCTCGGGCGCCGCGTCGCCGAACTGGTAAAGCGCCTCGCCGGCGACGGTTCCGGGTAGTCGATCAACAAGCCTCACCAAGGCGCCAAGTGAATTGGATTGGCAGGAACGGCGGTCCCTGCCGCGATTTGCTTTAACTGGATTCCGGTCTTCGCCGGAACGACAAAGTTGAGGCCACCTGAACGCCCGTGCTCTGTTTGTTTCTTTGCTTCTTTGCGAGTAAGCCCCGAGTCCCGATCCCGCAACTGATCAAACGGAACGGGTCCAGGTGCAGGCGTTGTCGAAAACCCGCTGCCAGGGGCTCGTTTCCGGCCAGTCGTGCGGATGCCAGCTCAGGTTGATCGTGCGGCAGATACGCTCGGGGTGCGGCATGAGGGCGAGCACGCGCCCGTCCGCATTGGCGAAGGCCGTGGCACCTCCGGGCGAGCCGTTGGGATTGGCCGGATAGCGTTCGGCCGCCACGCCCGGCGTCTCGACATAGCGCAGCGGGACCTGCCCTGCCGCGGCCAGGGCCGCCAGGTCGCCCTCCGCCGCAAATTCGGCCCGGCCTTCGCCGTGGGCGACCGCCACCGGCAGCACGGAACCGGCCATGCCTTCGAAAAACGGCGATACCGATTCCGCTACCTCCACCAGCGAGAGGCGCGCTTCGAACTGCTCGCTGCGGTTGCGCCGGAATTGCGGCCAGTGTTCGGTGCCCGGGATCAGCTCGGCCAGGGTGGCCAACATCTGGCACCCATTGCAGATACCGACGGCAAAACGGTCGCGGCGCTCGAAAAACCGGGCAAACTGCTCGCGCAACCGGCCGTCGAGCAGGATGGACTGGGCCCAACCGCGCCCGGCACCCAACACATCGCCGTAAGAGAATCCGCCCGGTGCGGCCAGTCCCGCGAATCCCTCCAGGGTACGCGTGCCGGCGACCAGTTCGCTCATGTGCAGATCGACCGCCTCGAAACCGGCACGATCGAAGGCGGCGGCCAGCTCACGCTGGCCGTTGACGCCCTGCTCGCGCAGGATCGCTACGCGCGGACGATGCGTCGCCACCGCGGGCCGCGAGACGGGATCGAACGTCAACCGCGAGGGCAACAGCCCCGGCGCCGACGCATCGCACTGCGACGCGTATTCCTCGTCGGCGCACCGCGGGTCGTCGCGCAGCCGGCGGATGCGCCAACTCACCTCGGACCAGGCCCGCATCAATTCCGTCCACGGCGCCGTATGCAGCGATTCACCGTCGCGTGTAAACCGGACTTCGCCGTCTTCGCGCAACGTCCCCAGGCGATGCAGGCAGGAAACGAGACCGTGCTCGGTGCAGACTTCGCTCAGGCGTTCGGCATCGGTGCCGCGCACCTGCACCACTGCGCCCAGTTCCTCGGCAAACAGTGCCGCCACCGGATCGTCGCCGAGACCATCGAGTGCAACGTCCAGCCCGGTGTGAGCCGCAAGAGCCATTTCGATCAGAGTCACCGCCAGGCCGCCGTCCGAACGGTCGTGGTAGGCCAACAGGCGGCGTTCATCCGCCAGCATGCGGACGGCGGCGACAAAGCCCTTCAGCAAAGCCGGGTCGTCGACGTCGGGCACCGGATCGGCGCCGCGTTCGAACACCTGCGCCAGGGCGCTGCCACCGAGTCGGTTGCGCCCGCCGCCCAGGTCCAGCAGCCACAACTCGGTATCCGGCTCACGCACCAGATTCGGGGTCAGGGTCGCCGCCGCATCGGCAACCGGCGCGAAGGCCGTGACCACGAGCGATAGCGGAGAACGCACCTCGCGCCGTTGATCCTCCGCATTCCAGGCCACCCGCATAGAGAGCGAATCCTTGCCTACGGGAATGGCGACGCCCAGCGCGGGACACAGCTCGGCGCCGACCGCGCGCACCGCGTTATAAAGGTCCGCGTTGTCACCGGGTTCTCCTGCAGCGGCCATCCAGTTGGCCGACAGGCGCACCTGGCTGGTGGTGCCCACATCGGCCGCTGCAATATTGGTCAGCGCCTCGCCGACCGCCATCCGGGCCGAAGCCGCTGCATCGGTCACCGCCGCCGGCAAACGCTCGCCGAGCGCCATCGCCTCGCCCGCTTCGCCGCGGTAATCGGAGGTGGTCACCGCCACGTCGGCCACGGCCACCTGCCAGGGTCCGACCAACTGATCCCGTGCGCTGAAGCCGCCGACGGTTCGGTCGCCGATGGTGATCAGGAAACTCTTGTCGCCCACGCCGGGCAACGCAAGCACCCGCCGTACCGCTTCGGTCAGATCGATATCGCCGGTTCCGCCCGAGGGTTCGACAGCCGTGGTGCGGCTCGTGCCCGTCAACTCCAGCGGCGGCAAATCGCCCAGCAGCACGCGCATCGGCAAATCCACCACGGTCTCGCCGGTGCGCCCGTCCTGGACGCGCAGGTGCCCGTCGTCACGGGCCTCGCCGATGACGGCCCAGGGGCACCTTTCGCGTTCGCAGAGGGCGGCAAAGGCCGTCTCGTCCCCGGGCGCCAACGCCAGCACGTAACGTTCCTGCGCCTCGTTGCACCACAGGGCCATCGCGCTCATGCCGTGTTCGGCCGTGGGCACGCATGCCAGGTCGATGCGTCCGCCGAGACCGGCGTCGTCTAGCAGCTCGGGCACGGCATTGGACAGCCCGCCGGCGCCGACGTCATGGATGGCGATGATCGGACTTGCCGCGCCCGAAGCATTGCAGGCCGTGATCACTTCCTGTGCGCGGCGCTGCATCTCGGGATTGCCGCGCTGCACGGAAGCGAAGTCGAGCTCGGCATCCTGGCCGCCGGCACGCGAGGAGGCCGCGCCGCCGCCCAGGCCGATCTCCATGGCCGGACCGCCGAGCACCACGATTTTCGCACCGGCCTCGAAGCGGTTTTTCTCGACCAGTTCGCGGCGAACGGTGCCATAGCCGCCGGCCAGCATGATCGGCTTGTGATAGCCGTGAAAACGCCCGCCTCCGCTCGCCGGGTCGGGGCGGCAGTAGCTGCGGAAAAACCCGGCCAGCACCGGGCGCCCGAATTCGTTGTTGAACGCCGCCGCGCCCACCGGGGCTTCGATCATGATGTCG
>Ga0209919_1001430_pt1 | contig 11546 bp, 11 predicted proteins | sample SalPon2A_C_D2_MG_FD_185721 | JGI IMG/M metagenome (GOLD analysis project Ga0209919, IMG submission 185721) | Soil microbial communities from South San Francisco under conditions of wetland restoration - Salt Pond MetaG R2A_C_D2_MG (SPAdes)... | ecosystem: Environmental > Terrestrial > Soil >... | reverse complement strand
TTACCATAACCCGCCAAACCATTACCACTATATACGACGCTGCCATCGGCGACCGCACGCACCGGCTGACCGGTTTCTCCGGCGATATCGATACCGCGGCGGTCGAGTTGCGAGGCGAGAAAAGTATTCAGCGGTTTGCCGTCGGTCGGCCATAACCAGCTGCGGGGGTTGCTGCCGCTATCGGAGGTGTCTTCCGCGGCTTCCGTGGTTGCCGTCGCGGCCGAGCCCGCAGTGCTCGCATCGGCGGAGGAGACGGCCGCCGGCGGCGTACTGGCGACCGCAGTACCCGCGCGTTGGATCAGGCGCAGGCGCTGGCCGGGAAATATCGGTTCGTTGACTCCGATTCCGTTCCATTGCGCGAGCTGCTTGTAATCGAGTCCATACCGCCAGGCAATCGAATAAAGCGTATCGCTGGGTTTCACCGTGTACCAACCTGCCCCGCGCGTAATCCGGGTCGGTGGATTGACCGTGACGCAGGAGGCCAGCATGATCGCCGCGATCAGGGTAGCGAAGGCTGCTCTCATGTTGCGAAATTTCGACACTTACGAATAGTAGACGGCAACCGCCAGCATCAATGCCGCCACCACGGCCCAGCCAATCGTCTCGATATATTGCATCAACCGGTCTTCGATTGCCGGCCCGAACTTGGCCAGGCACAGGGCGACCAGGAAAAAACGCGCCCCGCGGCCGATGATCGACGCGAGTATGAACGGCACCAGTGCGAGACTCAGTACGCCGGCGGCAATTGTGAAAATCTTGTAGGGCACCGGCGAAAAGCCCGCCACCAGAACGGCCCAGAATCCCCATTCGTGGAACCATTGAATTACCGTTTCCAGCCGCCCCTGGTAACCCAGTTCGACGATTACCGGTTCAGCCAGATCGAACAGAAAGGCGCCGATCAGGTAGCCGACCAGGCCGCCGAGCACCGAACACAGCAGGGTCAGGGAAGCGAAGCGCAGGGCGCGTCGCGGCTGGGCGACCGACATCGGCGCCAGCATCACGTCGGGCGGCGGAAACGGCAGGATGAATGACTCCAGAAAACTCAGCAACGCCAGGTAATAAGGCGCATCCCTGCGGCTCGAAAATCGGATTACCGCGCGATAGACAGTCTCGAAAATCTTCATTAGCCCAATCCCGGTAACAGCGGCACGAAGGCGACCTTTTCGAGATCCTCACTGACCAGCCCTTCCCGGGTTCGGGTGATCCTGGTCATCGTCTGATCGACACCGTTGTCGAAAGGCAGCACCATGATGCCGCCCTCGGTCAACTGTCCCAACAGCGCTTCGGGCAGTTCGGTGCAGGCCGCGGTCATCAGGATGCGATCGAAGCGATAGCTGAGATTCGGCCAGCCTTCGCTACCGTCGGTGTGGCGGAACTGCACGTTGTAGAATTCGAGTTCGGCGAGTCTTTTTTTCGCCTGCAGGTGCAGGGCCTCGATACGCTCGATGCTATAAACCTGCGGAAAAATACTCGCCAGCACCGCGGTCTGGTAACCGCAGCCGGTACCGATCTCGAGCACCGAATTGACCGGGCCGTCCTGCAGCAACAATCCGGTCATCTGAGCGACGATGTAAGGCTGGGAAATCGTCTGCCCGTAACCGATGGGCAGCGCGGTATCCTCGTAGGCGCGGTGCGCCAGCGCCTCGTCGATGAACAGATGTCGCGGAATACGGCGCATCACGTCCAGCACTTGCTCATTGTCGATGCCCTGTTGCTGCAGGCGCTGTATCAGGCGGTCGCGGGTGCGCTGCGACGTCATGCCGATTCCCTGGTGAGCGCGATTCGACGAGTTCACAATCTCTCCAGCCAGTGCTGCAGCGCATCGATACCCTGGTGCCGGGTCAGGTCGATTTGCATCGGCGTCACCGATGCGATGGCATTTTCGACGGCATGGAAATCGGTTCCCGGGCCGGCGTCCTGCGCCGCCCCGGGCGGGCCCAGCCAGTATACCGGGCGTCCATAGGGATCGCTTTGCCGCAGCACCGATTCGGCCTTGTGACGAAACCCGAGCCGCGTCGCGCGGGTCGCTGCGACCTCCTCGATCGGCAGGTCGGGAACGTTGAGGTTGAGCAGGGTATCGTCCGGCAGGGGGTTGTCGATCAGGTGCTCGACCAGGCGGCGGGTGATCCGCGCGGCGCAATCGTAATGCGTGGCCGGTTTTCCCAACAGCGATACGGCAATAGCCGGCAGGCCCAGGTAGCGCCCTTCCATGGCGGCGGCGACGGTCCCCGAGTAAAGTACGTCGTCGCCGAGATTGGGGCCCGCGTTGATCCCGGATACGACCATGTCGGGAGACATTTCCAGAAACCCGGACAACGCGAGATGGACGCAGTCGGTCGGGGTTCCGTCGACATAGTAGAAACCGTCCGGTGCCTGTTCCACGCGCAGCGGCCGATTCAGGGTCAGTGAATTGCTGGCGCCGCTGCGATTGCGGTCGGGCGCGACCACGGTAATATCCGCGACCGCGGATAATTCCCCGGCGAGTGCCTTGATCCCGGGCGCGAGGTACCCGTCGTCGTTGGTAATGAGAATGTGCATCGGAACGAGATTCTATATGATTTGAATGGAGGTCCGAGAGAATTTTCGGATAATAATGGCGAAAACAGGTATTTGCACCGCGATAGCCCGATGAACGACGATGACGATTCCGATTTTGCCGACCTGATTCCCGGCGTCAGGCGGCTGCGCAGCGACCGTATCAACGTATACGAGCACCGTGCACCCGGCAAACCCCGCGCGATAGCACGCGCGCACACCGCGGACAATGCTCAGGTTTTCGCGCCGGTAGCGGGACGCGACGGCGAAGCCTGGTTCAATCCCGGACTGCAAAAAAAGTTGCAGCGTCGTATCCGCATGGGACAGATCCGGCCGGAGGACAGCCTCGATTTGCATGGCTGCCGCCAGCAGGAAGCGCTAGAAATGCTCGCCTCTTTCCTCGAGGACGCCCTCGGCCGGGGCTTGCGCATGGTCGTCATCGTCCACGGGCGGGGATTGCGTTCGGAGCGCGAGGCGGTGCTCAGGCCGCTGGTGCAGCGCTGGCTCGGCAATCAATCGAAAGTGCTGGCCTGGTGTCCGGCGCAGGTCCGCGACGGCGCCACCGGCGCGAGTTACGTCTACCTTCAGGGCGGCTAGCCGCTCAGGGTAGCGGCCAGTTGATTTCGGCGGCGGTCTGCACGCCTATCACGACTTCATCGAGCGATTCGGGCATTCGCGCCTGGTTCGGCGAAAGCGGGATCCGGCCGCCCATGATCTCGGCGGCTGGCTGCGGATATAACGGCTCGCGGTAAGGCTCGGCATACCCCGCGGGATAGGCCGGCATGTTGTTGGCGGCGTACTTGTCGGTGGCCCCGAGGGTGTGCATCAGTTCGTGGGTAATCACCACCTGGTTCGAGCCTCTGTAGGACTTGTCGGCAAAAGCGTTGATGATGCCGATCAAACCGCCTTGCAGACCGACCGAATGTGCCAGCGTCCGGGTGGTCGCGGTATCGTAATAATTGACGAACAATTCGACGTCGCCCTCCGGCCCGTCGTCGCTCCAGTTGCGGCGGGCCGCCCAGAAGCGGAACTTCAGACTCCACCAGATATTTTCGAGTGCGCTGCGCCCCGATGGTGGGTGCGGAGGAGAAGACTGCAACCTGCCCCGGTAAACGACCTCGATAGCGTCGATGTCGAGCCCGTAGCGTCTCGCCTCGCGATTGACGAAGTTCTCGATCGCCTCGACCTGCTCGCCGCCGAGCGCATCTATGTACCTGTCGGTTGGCACGCGGCCGTCGCCGTTGGCCGCAAATACCAGCACCACTAGCGGGATTTCCCAGCTGGTGCTTTGCATCCTGGTGACCGCTTCGTTGATCGCCACGAACAACAGGATCAGCAACAGGATGAAGTATCGCAGTTGTTTTCTGATCAACGATCTAGTCCAGCAATTTTTCGGCTTGCCAAAGCACCTCGAGGCCGGCGCTCCTGCCACGCGCGTTTTCACTGAGGTAACGGCGCCAACGGCGCGCATTCGGCTGGCCGTTGAACAGCCCGATCAGGTGGCGTACCAGCCGCGACAGCGGCGTGCCGAGCGCAAGCTTTGACTCGATGTAGGGATACATGCGACGCAGGATTTCACGCCGTTCCGCACAAGGCTCGCGGTCGGCGCCATAGATGACCCGATCGATATCCTGCAGTAGCCACGGATTGTTATAGGGCTCTCGCCCGAGCATGACCCCGTCGACCTGGCGCAGATGCCCGAGACATGACTCCAGGGTCGTGATCCCGCCGTTGATGACGATTTCCTGGTGCGGAAGATCGCGCTTCAGGCGATACACCCAGTCGTATTTCAGCGGCGGAATTTCGCGATTTTGTTTCGGGTTCAGACCCTTGAGCCAGGCGTTGCGGGCATGCACGATCAGGGCTTCGGCGCCGGCCTCGGTCTGCGCCGCGGCAAAGGCCGCGAAGCGGTCGTAATCGTCCTGCTGGTCGATGCCGGTGCGATGCTTGACGGTCACCGGCAGTCCGCTCGCCGATTTCAGCGCGGCTACGCAATCGGCCACCAGCGCGGACTCCTGCATCAGGCAGGCGCCAAAGCTTCCGGACTGGACTCGATCGCTGGGACAGCCGCAATTGAGATTGATTTCGTCGTAGCCGAAATCGCGGCATATTCCGGCCGCGCGATACAGCAGTTCGGGATCCGAACCACCCAGCTGCACCGCCAACGGATGCTCCTCGTCGCTAAAGCCCAGCAGGCGCTCACGGTCGCCGTGCACGACCGCGGCGGCGGTTATCATTTCGGTGTAGAGCAGGATGCGGCGCGAAAACAGCCGCAGGAAGAAGCGGCTGTGCCGATCGGAACAATCCATCATCGGCGCGATACAAAACCGGCGGTCTATCGCCGAGCCGATTTTTTCGATTAACTGCGGCTCGCGCATCGCACCCATCAGGCAACCCTCCGCACGTCCTGCACGTTCGGTAGTTGCGACAGCTTGTCGATGATCAGCACCAGTTCGTCGACGCTTCGAATCTCCATGGTCAGACGAGTGTAGACCATTTGATCGTCCTGATTGGTATTCGAATTGACGTTCAGCAGGTTGACCTTGAGATTGGCGAGAATCGTGCTGATGTCCTGCATCAGCCCGGTACGCTGGTAAGCCGACATGCTGATCTCGACCGGGTAAACCGAGCCGTGTCGGTGGCCCCAGTCGACTTCGATCAGACGCGAGCGCTTGTCATCCGGCAGCGACAGGATATTGGAGCAGTCGCGCTTGTGTATCGTGATGCCGCTGTTGATCGTGATGAAGCCGATGATATCGTCGCCGGGCACCGGTTTGCAGCAGCGCCCGAACTGGGTCATCAGGTTTCCCACGCCGTGAACGCTGACCTCGTCCTTCGTGGACGGCGCCTTGACCTCCTTTTTGACTTTGCGAAACGGATCCTGCTCGGGTTCGCTCTGCAGGAATCCGAGAATCTGCGGCGGGGTAATCAGGCCGCGTCCGATATCGGCGAAAAACTGCTCCGGGTCCTTGCGTTTGAAATGCTCCACCAGCTGTTTGAGATCCGCATCGTGAATCGAGTACTTGCCGAGCGTGCGCTCGTAAATCGATTTACCGTCGATCAGGTGGTGTTCGAAATCCTGGTGGTTGAACCAGTTGCGTACCTTGGATCGAGTCCCCGCGGACTTGATAAAGCCCAGGTTCCTGTTCATCCAGTCGCGGCTCGGACGGGCCTCCCGAGTGGTCAGTATTTCCACTTCGTCGCCGGTCTGCAGCACCGTGGTCAGGTTGACGATACGGCCGTTGACCTTGGCGCCGCGACAGCGATGCCCGACTTCCGAGTGGATACTGTAGGCAAAATCCAGCGGCGTGCCGCCCTGCGGAATATCGACGATCTGACCTTTCGGAGTAAACACGTAGACCCGGTCGCTGGATAGCTCGTTGGAGATTTCCGACACCGCGTCCGACATGTCCTCGGCGGAACCCTGCAACAGGTCGCGCATTTTCGCGATACTCTCCTCCATGCGCCGGTCGAGCCGGGCACCTTCCTTGTAGCGCCAGTGCGAGGCGACGCCGAGTTCCGAATTTTCGTGCATCTCGAAAGTCCTGATCTGCACTTCGACGACCTTGCCGTCGTCTGCTACCACCGCGGTATGCAGAGAGCGATAGCCGTTGTCCTTGGGGTTGGCGATGTAATCGTCGAACTCCGGAGGGATGTGCTGCCAGGTGGTGTGCACCACGCCGAGCACCGCGTAACAGTCGGCCACCGAACCGACCAGGATACGCACCGCGCGCACGTCGAAAAGTTCGTGGAATTCGAGATTCTTGCGTTGCATCTTGCGCCAGATGCTGACGATATGCTTGGCCCTGCCCTGTACGTCGGCCTCGATTTCCTGTTCGCGCAGCAGCGCTTTCAGGCGAGTGGTGAATTTTTCGATAAAGGTCTCGCGCTCGCTGCGTTTTTCTTCGAGCAGACTGGCGATACGCTTGTAGACCTGCGGCTCGAGGGCGCGAAAGGCCAGGTCTTCGAGTTCCCACTTGAGCAGGCCCATGCCCAGGCGATTGGCCAGCGGGGCGTAAATGTCGAGCGTTTCCTGCGCCAGTTGACGGCGCATTTCGTAATCTCCGTGCCGCAGCAGCCGCAGGCGCTCGACGCGGTAACACAGTTTGATCAACATGACCCGGACATCGCTGGTGATCGCCATTAGCAGGCGGCGCAGTTTCTCGGCCTGTTCCGGACTGTCGACGTGGGCCGGGATGCCATCCTTGAGCGTGTTGAGACGGTTTACACCGCGAGTCAATTGCGCGATCCGGCGGCCGAATTCCGACTCGATGGATTTGTAATCGAGCCGTTCGCGCAGCCCCGGGGTGCTGAGTAGTGTCGCGATCACGGCTTCACGATCGCTGCCCGAGTCCAGCACCCGTTTCGCGACATCGATGCTGCTCGGCCGGCTCTTGTCCGGCCGCGGCGCATCCGCGACCAGCTCGAGCGCGCGCTCGAGGGATTCGTCCCAACCCAGCTTGCGGGTTACCGAATCGACAAATGAGCTCTGCGAATCGCTGTTCACGGCGCAGGCCTTCAGGAGCGGAGAATCTTCATCGGTGAGATATTATAAACCCTGCGACTGACCAGTGTGCCGGCGATCGTCAATACCAGGCTCGCGGAAACCAGACTGTAGCACCACACGGCCGGTGAAAAGTGAAACTCCATGTCGAAGAAATAAACGCTGATCGCCCAGCCCGCCAGGGTCGCGAAAGCGGCGGAGAAAAAGCCGATCAGCCCCCCCATCAGGGTGAATTCGAGCACGTGTACCCGGTAAAGCTGGCTGGTCTGCGCGGATAATGCACGCAGCAGGGAAGATTCGATTTCGCGCTCCTGCCGGCCCGTCTGAATGGCGGCCAGTAGCACGATCGATGCCGAGGCGAGCGCGAACAGGAAAAAGAACTCCAGCGCCACGCTGGCCTGGTCGACGATGGCGCGCACGCGTGCCATCAACTCGGTGATGTCGAGCAGCGTGATCGACGGATAGTCGTGGAGCAGGCGCTTCAGACTGGCCTTGTCCCGATCCTTGATCAGTGCGCTCAAAAGCCCGGTCTGCGGCAGGCCCTCGAGCAGTGCCGGATTCGAAATAATGAAGAAATTGGGCTTGAAGTTCTCCCATACCACCGTACGGATGCTGGTGACCTGAGCGTGCAGCACTTCGCTGCCGATACTCATGGTCAATTCGTCGCCCGCTTCGAGGCCGAGGCGCTCGGCCATGCCCTGCTCCACCGACAACTGCGGGCGCGGGTCGCCGGCGTCGATCCATTTGCCTGAAACGATCGCATTCTGCTCGGGCAATGCGACCGCGTAGGTCATGTTGAAGGTATGCTGAACCAGGGTCTCGGCGCGCGGATTCGAGAAATCGATTCGTTCGACGTCGACCCCGTTGATCTGCGTCAGGCGCGCGCGCACCAGCGCGTAGGGTCTGGACGACTCGATCCCGTTTTGGCGCATGAAATTGCCCACCGCCTCGATATCCTCGCCGGGGATATTGACCAGGAAGTAATTGGGGATGCCTTCCGGCAGCTGCGCCTGCCAGTCGCCGAGAATTTCGTCCTTGACCACCGCGATCATCAGGATCGCGATCAATACCAGGCTGAATCCCGACATCACGTAAACGGCGCCGCGCGAGCTTGCCTGCAGGCGGCTCAGCAGGTACTGGCGCAACCAGAATTTTCGCCGCGACGAAAACAGCAGCAGCCTGACCATCGAGGCTAGAATCAGCGGCAGCAACAACGCGCACCCGAGGATCAGACCGAGCGTCGCGACCGCCAGCAGCGAGCTTTGCATCAACAGCATCAGCACGACGAACACCGCAACCACGGCGCTGGCCGAGCCCAGCAGGCCACGCAACCAGGAGCGGCGGTCGACCATGGTGCGCAACACCTGCATCGGCGGCGTCGCGGTGGCGTTGAGCAGATATGGCAGCGAAAAACCCGCCAGCGCGATCAGGCCTACCAGTCCGGCGGTGACGAACGGCCGCCAGTCGCTGACCGCCGGCAGAGACTTGCCGAACCAGCCGTGCAGCGCCCACTGCAGCGGAAACTGCGTCAACCAGCCCAGCAGGGCACCGCATACGGTGGCCGCGAGCCACAGGATGCCGAGCTGGCGCAGGTAGTATCGAAACAGGCTGGCCTGGGAAATACCGAATGCGCGCAGCATCGCGACCTTGGGCGCCTCCTGCCTGGCCGTGTAGCGTGCGGTGATCGCGATTGCGGCCATCGCGATCACCAGCGTCAGCACGATCGCCAGGGCGAAGAAATTGCGCGTGCGATCGAGCGCCCGGCGCATTTCCGGGCGCGCGTTTTCGAGATCCTGGATTTCCTCGTCGGGCTGCAGCCTGGCCCCGAGCCAGGCCTTGAACCGGGCGATCTCGCCCTGGTTGCCGGCGAACATGACGCGATACTCTACCCGGCTACCCGGAACCACGAGCCCGGTGGACGGCAGATCGCCGAGATTCATCAACACCCGCGGCGCGAGATTGAATATCGCGCCGCCGCGGTCCGGCTCGTAGGTCAGTAACCAGCTGACCGCAAACTCGGCTTCGCCGAGATTCATCGCACCGCCGAGTAATTGTGCCAGCTTGGTATCGACCCAGACCTCGCCGGGCGCCGGGATCTCCCGGGTCGCCGACTTGGTACCGGCAATCTCGCCGGCCCGCTCCAGCTGACCGCGCAGCGGATAGGCCGCGTCGACGGCCTTGAGTTCTACCAGTCGCGGATCCCCGTCGATGAACACCGCGGTGCGCAGGCTGACGCTGTGGCTGACCTGCAAGCCCCGGCGCCGGGCCTCGGCACCGTAGTCGGTAGCGAATTCGCGTGCCGACAGCACTACCAGATCAGCCGCCAGCAACTCGCTCGCCTGGCGGTCGAGCAGCAGGCCGATACGACTGGTGACCAGCTGACTGGCGGTTACGATACCCACGGTGATGACCGTGGCGACAAACATCAGCCAGTAGGAATGGAGAGTGGCGGGTTTCGGCCTGGACATCGTCAATCCCCGAGCAGCTTGCCGGATTCGATCAGGATTTGCCGATCGCCGCGTTCCAGCAACTCGCTCTCGTGAGTGACCAGCACCAGCGTGGTGCCCGAACGGTCTCGCAGGTGGAACATCAGGTCGGCGATCTGGTGGCCGGTGGCCGCATCGAGATTTCCGGTCGGTTCATCGGCGAACAGTACCCTGGGCCTGACCGAGAAAGCGCGCGCGATCGCGACACGCTGCTGTTCACCGCCCGACAGGTGTTCGACGCGCGTCGATGCCTTGGCTTCCAGTCCGACCTGTTGCAGGCTTTCCAAGGCGAGTCGCTGTGCATCGTCGACGGCTGCGAGTTCCAGCGGCAACATGACATTCTGCAATGCGGTTGCCCCCTGTACCAGGTGGAACGACTGGAACACGAAGCCGACCTTGCCGGCGCGGATCGCCGAACGCTGTTCCTCGTTGCGCCCGGCGAGATTTTCGCCGAACAGCACGACTTCGCCGCTGCTCGCCTGATCGAGACCGGCCATCAGGCCGAGCAGCGTGGTCTTGCCGGATCCCGAAGCCCCCTTGATGACCACCGCCTCGCGGTACTTAACATCCAGCGAGATATTATTTAGGATGTCGAGCTTGCCTTCGGGCGTATCCACGGTCTTCCCGACCCGGTTCAACTCAATGCAAAGATTGTTTTCGCTCATAATCCTGTTTGTCCTGCTGGGATATCACGGCGCCGCCGCGGCCGGTCACCAGGCGATCAGGATCCTGATCCTGGGCGACAGTTTGAGCGCTGCCCACAATATTCCGCTGGAAAAGGGCTGGGCGCATTTGTTTGCCAACGATATGGGGACGAGATTCCCGCAAACAAGCGTGATCAACGCCAGTATCAGCGGAGAGACGAGCTTCGGCGGACTGCAACGCCTGCCGCAGCTGCTCGACGAGCATATGCCCACCCACCTGATCATCGAGCTGGGCGGCAACGACGGCCTTCGCGGGCTCGATTTCGCGCAGACCACCGAAAATCTGCGGCGGATGGTGCGCCTGGCACAGGATCGCGGCATCGTCGTGCTGCTGATCGGCGTGCGCATGCCGCCTAATTTCGGTGCCGCTTACAACGCCAGATTCCAGCAGGTCTTCGAATCCGTGGCTGGCGAGTTCGGTATCCATTATCTGCCAAAATTCCTCGACGGTGTCGCCGCCAGCGATCCCGCTTTGATGCAGCAGGACGGCATTCACCCGACCGCAATCGCGCAACCCATACTGGCGCGCAAGGTCGAAGATCGGATGGTGCAAATTCTCAGTCACTGAGCAGGGATTCGAGCTCGAGCAGGTCGGCGACCTGATACCCGGGTTCGGGCAGCTCCTGCGGCCACTCCGAACGGTCGCGATTGATCCATACCGCATGGTACCCGGCCCCTGTGGCCCCGACCACGTCGTAAACCGGGTGGTCGCCGACGTAAAGGATTTCCCCGGGCGCCGCGTCGAAACGCCGCGCCAGTTGCTCGAATATCCGCGGGTCCGGCTTGGCCGCCTGCGCCTCCGCGGCACTGACCGAATGCTCGATCAAATGCCCGAGGCCGACATGGTCGACACTGGCGTTACCGTTGCTGATCGCGCCGAGGCGATAGCGTCGCTTCAGCCGTCGCAGGCACGGTAGCACGTCCTGATAAAACTCCACCTGCTGGCGGGCGTGGAAAAAAATCTCGAATCCGCGCCGCGAAACCAGTTCGCCGTCGTACTCGTAGAGATTGCCGAGCTGGTGCAGAAAATCGCGCCGCATCGCGGTCATGTCGATCGCGTAGCGCGGCTCGCGGGCGCTGAACTGGCGCCGCAATTCGACCAGGGCGGCGGGTTCGTGACCCTCGGTAATGCGCGGGAAATGCCGCTCCAGCCAGCGGTACAGGGTCTCTTCGGCGCGATGTATCGTCGGCATGCACGGCCAGAGCGTATCGTCGAGATCGAATGCGATAACGGTTATCTGGTCGAACACGGGGACAGCTCCTGGCAGCGCGGCACCGGATTCTATCGGTTTTGCCCGGTGGGCGAAACAATCTGCC
>Ga0209919_1001429_pt1 | contig 11553 bp, 15 predicted proteins | sample SalPon2A_C_D2_MG_FD_185721 | JGI IMG/M metagenome (GOLD analysis project Ga0209919, IMG submission 185721) | Soil microbial communities from South San Francisco under conditions of wetland restoration - Salt Pond MetaG R2A_C_D2_MG (SPAdes)... | ecosystem: Environmental > Terrestrial > Soil >... | reverse complement strand
ACATGATGCGGCGTTCAAACCGACGGCGGGTATCAAGTTGCGTAAGCATATTGTTTGCTCAATACATACCACACGAACACCGTCAGACTGACCGTCAACAGCCATGCTTGAACACTCCAGCCCCACGGAAGCATCATCATCGTCACCAGCAGCAACATGAACAGGCGTTGCGGCAGGCCGACGCCAAGGTGCTCATCAAGATAGATCAAAACCAGAGGAACCGCAGTGGCTGCCGGCAGGCAAACCCATAAAGACCAGTGAAAGATCAAGTCATGCATGGCTATGCCGGGCAACACCCAAACCCAGTTGGCACGATGTGCCAGCAGGCTTCCGATCAGCAGTGCCAAAGCCCAGTCCGGCTGAACCATGGAGCTCGCAAAAGCGAGATTGAAGCTGCTTCCCAGCCATGCCAGAAATAAAATCGCCAACGCCGTCATGGCTCGGCATGCATATGTGAAGCGACGGCAAGCCAGTTATCCCGTTGCCAATGGGCCATAGGTGTGGCTTCCACATCAGCAAACAGCTGGCCGGGTATGGGTTTGACATCGGTAATCCGGGCTACGGCGATTCCCGGCGGAAAGAATCCGCCTGCGCCGCTGGTAAAGAGAACTGCGCCAACTTTGGGAGCCTGCTCCAATGGAACAAAACTTACCTGCAGCCGGTCTCCCTGACCGCGTAACAATGCCGCCAGGGCGGTTCCCGGAACAGTCACAGGTACTGCCAGTGATGCATCAAGGATCGTTCGGACGGTTGCATGCTGGTCTGTTCGACTGTCGATCACACCGACCAACCCTTCGCTGGATACAATGACATCATCCGTATCGGCGCCATTTACCTGCAGCAGAATGCGCTGACTCATCGTATCCGGGCTGCGCCCCCGCACCTTGGCGGCATGCCACCGGTAACCGGTGATCCCGGCGATATCAAGCAGGCTCCTGAGCTGGCGATTCTCATCGCGCAAACTGTTTGCTTCCTGAATAAGTGCTGCCTGCTGCTGGTTTCTTTTTTGCAGATCCTCCACATGTGCCTGGAGTGTCTGGCTGTCGCGAAACCAGAGGCTGAAGGACTGCCACCACTGGACGGGTGCATAGAGGGCATCAAGCGTCGGTGAAGAGGCAAGCATGGACCAGGAACCAAGCGGAACACGAGCAGCAGCAAATAAAACGGCAAGAATGATTGCGCCAATAAACCAAAACCCGAGGCGGTGCCTGAGCATGGGTTGTTATTCCTCGAAGAGGACGCCCCGCATGCGATCAAGCTCTTCCAGAACCCGTCCGCTACCGAGCACGACACAGTCCAGAGGATTTTCAGCGACGGTGACCGGCAAGCCGGTTTCTTCGCGCAACAACTGATCAAGGCCGATCAGCATGGCGCCGCCGCCGGTCAGCACGATACCCTTGTCAACGATATCTGCAGCCAGTTCAGGCGGCGTGCGTTCCAGACAGACCTTCACGCCTTCTACAATTGCATTCACGGCTTCGGTCAGCGCTTCCAGAATCTCGGAATCATCCAGTACCAGCGTCTTGGGCACGCCATTGATCAAATCGCGGCCCTTGACCTCCATCTCGCGACGGGTTTCCTGCGGATAGGCGCTGCCAAGTTCCATCTTGATCTTTTCAGCTGTCGGCGAGCCAACCAGCAGGCTGTATTTACGCCGCAGGTGATTGATAATCGCGTCATCCATTTTATCGCCGCCCACACGTACCGAACGCGAATAAACAATTCCGCCATAGGAAATAACCGCAATCTCACTGGTGCCGCCACCAATATCCACCACCATGGATCCGGAAGCCTCTGTAACCGGCAGGCCGGCACCGATAGCGGCAGCCATCGGCTCTTCGATCAAGTACACCTCACGAGCACCGGCCGACAGCGCAGACTCACGGATCGCACGGCGCTCAACCGGCGTGGAGCCATAGGGCACACAGATAACGATGCGCGGGTGAATACCCCAGGTACGGTTATGCACCTTGCGGATGAATTGTTTGAGCATTGACTCGGTGACTACAAAATCTGCAATAACGCCATCCTTCAGAGGCCGAATGGCCTGAATGGTGTCAGGCGTACGTCCCAGCATGCGTTTTGCATCGGTGCCAACGGCCAGTACCCGCCGGTTCTGTGTGCCGCCGCTGACGTTGATCGCAACCACCGAGGGCTCGTTCAGAACGATACCCTCACCCCGCACATAAATGAGAGTGTTGGCTGTACCCAGATCGATAGAAATATCGCGGGAAAAAAGTCCAAAAAGACGTTGTAGCATATGAATTACCTATGGCCGGGAAAACTAAAGGCTCTAGCATAGTTGCAGAGTGGTGTAAGGTAAAGACTCGTCTGACAGGCGCGGCAACAGGCGATGTCAGGCATCACCGCTCACATGCATGATCACCCGCCGCGTTAAAGGTTGGCAACGATGCTCATAAATGTACACGGCCTGCCACATACCAAGCGCCGGCGCGGCATTCTGCACCGGAATGTTCAGCGACACCGATGTCAGTGCCATGCGAATATGCGCCGACATATCATCCGGCCCTTCATCGCGATGCCGATATCCCGGATCCCCATCGGCCACAAGCCCGGCCATGAAAGACTCCATATCGTGCAGGACATCCGGGTCGGCATTTTCCTGAATGATGAGCGAACAACTTGTGTGCTGGACAAAAAGATTGAGCAAGCCGGTTCGAATGCCGGCTTCACGCACCCACTGCCGAATCTCAGGCGTAATATTGTAAAAACCGCGCCCGTTGCATGGCACCGTCAGGGTATGCATCTGCTGGCTCACGCGAAATCCACCCAGACCGGAGCGTGATCGCTGGGCCTCTCCAGCGCCCTGAATTCTGTCGCCACGCCGCCGCCCACCGCTGTCATCCCTGCAGTGGCCAGGACAAGATCAATACGAATCCCCCACTGTCGACGAAAAGCATTCAAGCGGTAATCCCACCAGCTGTGCATGGGCTCGTCAGGGTAAAGCCCGCGCACGCAGTCGCGCAGACCGAGCCCGAGCAGCGAATTAAACTTCTCGCGCTCCTCGCTGGAGCACATGATCTTTTCATGCCAGCGCTTCGGGTCATGCACATCGATATCAGCTGGCGCGATGTTGAAATCCCCGAGCAACACCAGCCGCTCGTGCCGGCTCACCTCGCCGGCAAGAAAATCACGCAAGGCGCCGAGCCATGTCATTTTGTAGGCATATTTTTCCGAACCGACTTCCTGGCCGTTGGGGATATAGACATCAATGATCCTGATGCCGTCGATGCTTGCCGCCATGAGCCGGCGCTGGGGATCATCCAGACCAGGCAGATCGACAACCACATCAGACACGCTTTGCCGACTGATGATTGCCACGCCGTTATACGTTTTCTGCCCGGAGTAAGCCACCCGATAGCCCGCGGCCTCAATGTCTGCCACCGGAAATTTGTCATCCGGCAGCTTCGTTTCCTGCAGTGCGAGCACATCAGGCTTCTCCCTGCCGAGAAAATCCAGCACATGCGGAAGGCGCACATTCAATGAATTCACATTCCAGCTGACAATTTTCATGCCGCATATAGTGACCCAGCCATGCACAGGACTCAAGCCACCCAGCGCAAATCAGCGACGGCATCCGGAGGCGTGAGTGCCATCACGGTTGAATGAAAGCGCCTCCCTTATCATCTCCTGCAAGCAACAGCCGCAGCACACCCGGAGGTGCGTCATGAATGCAAGCCGAGCCAGGAAGATTTCAGAATCATTTGCCCGCATCCATTCGTTTGCCGTTGAAAACACAGCCAGAGGTGTATGCATCCATTTTCAGGGATGTCGAGCCTACTTCGCAAGTGAATCGTGTTTCTGGCCTTTCGCTTTCAACCTCGGCCGCGTCGGCCATGAGGAGGGTCAGATTGCAGAAATTGAGGCCGAACTGACAGCCTGAACCCTGGCTGGAATCAGCCGGCCCGTTTTCTGAACAGCAGCACAAGCCAGGCGAGGCCTGCAAGCAACATGACCGACGAAAGGACCATGCCCATGGTCACAGAGGCGAACAAGAAGCCGAGCTGCGCATCGGGTTGACGGAAATTTTCGCAGACAATGCGTGCAAGAGCATAGCCCACCAGAAAAATCCCCACCCGACTTCCATCCGGCCAATCCTTTTTACGCAAAAGCCACAGGATGAAAAACAACACAACACCTTCCAGCATCAACTCGTATAACTGACTCGGATGCCGTGGATCAGGCCCTGCATGCGGAAAGATCATCGCCCACGGCACCACGGCCGGATCGGCCACCCTGCCCCAGAGTTCGCCATTGATGAAGTTGCCCAGGCGACCGAAGGCAAGGCCAATCGGAGCAACGGTAAAGAAGCGGTCAGCCAGCTTGAGAAACGGCAGGTCATGTTTGCGGCAATACCACCAGCCGGCAACAATCGGCCCGACCAGGCCGCCATGAAAAGACATGCCGCCCTGCCACACATACAGCATCTCAATCGGGTGCTGCATGTAATAGCCGAAATTGTAAAACAGGATATAGCCAAGCCTGCCGCCGATCACGACACCGAGAATCAGTGCAGTAAACAGCCCTTCATAGGCCTCGGCCGATACACGGGTCTGCCAGAGACCCGCTTCCCGCAACTGCATGCGCACCAGATACCAGGTGGCGAGAAAGCCGAGCACATACATCAGCCCGTACCAGTGGATGGCCAAAGGGCCGAGTTGAATTGCGATCGGATCAATCTGAGGTGCCAGCATGAGCGCACTATACGCAAGCGACCCTGCGACACCAATGTTCACCTTGTTGACCCGGGCAGGCAGCCCAAGAAAAGTCGGGCGGTGGCTATTTCCCGCTTTGCACGAATTGAGAGATACGCGCCTTGATCTGATCGCGCACGCGGCGGAATTCACGCATGATTTCTTCTTCCGTGCCGGAAGCCTTGGCCGGATCCTCGAACGGCCAGTGCACCTTGCGGCAGGATGCCGGCACCGTCGGGCAGGTCTCATCCGCATTACCGCAAACCGTGACCAGCAGGTCGATTTCATCCAGCAGCTTCGCATCAAGCGCCTCGGATTCCTGGCCGCTGATGTCCACGCCCGCTTCCTGCATCACGGCAATGGCGCGCGGATTCTTTCCGTGTGCAACAATGCCTGCCGAATACACCTCGAAGCGATCACCGCCCAGATGTTTCAGCCAGCCCTCTGCCATCTGCGAGCGGCATGAATTGCCGGTACACAAAAATAAAACCTTCTGTTTCATACTTCCCTCGCATCCTGCAATCCTGATTCATACCATGCCTTCGAACGGTTGACGATTTCCACCACTGTCAGCATCACCGGCACTTCAACCAGTACACCCACCACGGTTGCCAGCGCCGCACCGGATTCGAAACCGAACAGTGCAATCGCTGCGGCCACGGCCAGCTCGAAGAAGTTCGAGGCACCGATCAGCGCCGAAGGCCCGGCAACAGAATGCGCCACGCCAAGCTTCCGGTTCAGCCAGTAGGCGAGCATCGAATTGAAATACACCTGCACTGTGATGGGTATGGCCAGAAGAAGAATCACCAGCGGCTGCGCCAGAATCTGCTCGCCCTGAAAGCCGAACAGCAGCACGACGGTGAGCAGCAGCGCCCCCATCGACAGCGGGTCCATCATGTGCAGCACATCATCCAGCTTGCCGCGGGCTAGCAGAAGCTTGCGCCCGACATAGGCCAGCAATACCGGAATAACGATATACAGAAGCACCGACAGAAACAGCGTATCCCAGGGCACCGAAATCGAGGCTACCCCGAGCAGCAGTCCGACAATGGGAGCAAAGGCGAAGATCATGATGACATCATTCAACGCCACCTGCGAAAGGGTGAACTGCGGATGTCCGTTCACAAGCCGCGACCAGACAAACACCATCGCCGTGCACGGGGCTGCAGCCAGCAGAATCAGCCCGGCGATATAGGAATCGATCTGGGCCGGATCGAGATACGGGGCAAACAGGATGCGCAGAAACACAAAGCCCAGCAGCGCCATCGAAAACGGCTTCACCAGCCAGTTGATGCCCAGTGTTACGCCGATGCCGCGGCGATGATGCCAGACCTCGTGCAAGGCCGAGTAATCGATCTTCAACAGCATCGGCAGGATCATGGCCCAGATGAGGGCTGCCACCGGAAGATTGATGTGCGCCATCTCCATGCCGCCCAGCGCATGAAACACAGGCGGGAAGAGCTTGCCCAGCCCGATGCCGGCGACGATGCAAAGAAACACCCACACCGTGAGATAGCGGGCAAAGATTCCCATGCTCTGATTTTTTCCGGACATGCAGCGCCTCCTGATTCCGGCATATCATATCCGTCTATGCGGATGTGTAAATGTCTTTGTTGGACATCTGCTGTTTATTTGAACCCATTCGACCGCGGCTACAAGCTGACATTCAGACACAGAAATTAATTGAGGTGTATTTGCCGTTTTCAATATACTGCCTATAGTTGAATACAATCAGGGGAATCAATGGGATATACTCGATTGAATATGATTGGGCGAACAGAATATGGACCTAATTTGGTGCATAATATATGTTAGCCGACAGTCGGAGAAGCCCGCGTGGCGTCTGACGACGAGAAGAACCGCAACGAGCGCGCCGCCTTGGAGCGCTTTCTTGACGCGAGCAAGCTCCTCATCGAGCGATCAAGCATTCGCATGCTTGCGGGCAATAGCCAACCGGACTTCGCGTGTCATGACACGGCCGGGCACGAACAGGCGTTTGAAATGACCGATATCTGTGCCGAGGAGGTAGCTGAGCTCGCCGCAAGGCCGGAAATTGGTTCGGTTCGGACCGCTGACCCAACTGAGCGCATCGTTCGCAACAAGATGCACAAGAAGTACGAAACGACGCTTCCGATCGATCTGGTATGCTATTGGGACGCGCGCACCATGAGCACGGATGACATGATTCTGCCCACGATCAAAAGCGTGGTTAATTCGGTGTCCGAGCATCCTTTCCGTCACATTTGGTTCCATGGTGAAGAAGGTGTCCATCTTGTCGCAAGTGTCGGCTAACAAGCAGCTGAGCGGACGGTCCAGCCGCATCGCGGCGTCATAACGCGCTGCGGATTCCATCCGATTGCCATGCCACGAAGCGTGGCATAACAACCGGATTAAGGGGACACACCATGCAATATAACTTCCGTCATCTCACATCGGCGCGCACCTTATCCGCAGCGCGTTAGAAGACAAAATATGAAGAAAGAGCTTGCCACATATATTCTCAAGCTAAATGAGGCGGCCCAAACAACCAAAAGAGCCGAGGATAGACCACTATATGAAAAATATCTTGCTAGTGCTGCCGTAATACTTGCGCTATTGGAGAGTGGCGCTGAAAAAGAACTAATTAAAAATGAAGTGCTAGCCCACGAGCGTTTGTGGGGTAACACATGGCTGGTCGATGAGGTGTATAAAAGCCCAAGTAGTGCATGGCAAAAGGTAAAGGGTATTTTGTAATGAGGGTATCGTCTTCTAACAATTGCATCAAGTCGCTCGCTTCGCCGCGATGCGGCTCGCGCCTCTTATGCAAAACGTTATGCCGCCACTTCGTGGCATGGCAAGCGGGCGAATTCTCAGCGCGTTAGTGGCAGACTCCTAAAGAAATTTATTATTTCAGTTCTCTTTTCCTGAGTTGCCGGTTGTGGCTGGAAGGAGACAATGACCTGGGCCCTTACAGATCGTGGTTAGGTGCAACCCTGCATCGCAGCAATAAGTCTGGCGGCGTCGGCGCGCAGCACATCATCGGCATTGGTATGAAGCAGCGCAGACAATGATGCAGCCATGTCGCCGGTCAGGCGATAATGGATCCATTTGCCCTCGCGGCGGGTTTCTACCAGCCCTGCACGGCGCAGCACGGCGAGATGCCGCGAGACGGTGCTTTGCGGCAGATCGAGTGCATCGGTGAGATGGCACACGCACAGCTCTTCCTTCCGGGTGAGCAGGGAAAACAGGCGCAACCGCACCGGATCGCCCAGGGCCTTGAATGCCTCCACCAAGCCACCGGCAGCGCGGCTCACTTCACCACCACGCTTTTGATGTTGACGAATTCATGCATGCCGAAGTCGGATAATTCACGCCCGTAACCGCTTTCCTTGATACCGCCGAACGGCATGCGCGGATCGGATTTGACGAAATCATTGATGGCCACATTGCCTGCCTGCAATTGCCCGGCAACGTGCAGCGCCCGTTTCTTGTCTTTGCTGAACACCGCCGCACCAAGCCCGTAGGTGGAATGGTTGGCCAGATGCACGGCATCTTCCGCATCCGTTGCCCGGATCAGTGATGCGACAGGGCCGAACAGCTCATCATCGAAGGCGGGCATACCGGGCTGCACCCCTTCCAGCAACGTGACCGGATAATAAAAGCCGGGGCCTGAGGGAAGCTCGCCGCCCATCAGGCAGACGGCACCTGCTGCGATGCTTTCCTGCACCTGGTGATGCAGGGCTGCTCGCAAATCTTCACGGGCCATCGGACCGACCGTGGTTGCGGCATCGGTCGGATCACCCAATACAGCCTTGTTCAGTTGCTCGATGACGGCAGATCGAAAGGCCTCGTACACGGCATCGACAACAATCCAGCGCTTGGCGGCAATGCAGGTCTGGCCGGCATTGAGCAGACGACTGGTCGTGCATACGGATGCGGCCTGCCCGATATCGGCATCGTCGAGCACCAGGTAGGGATCGGAGCCGCCCAGCTCCAGCACACTCTTTTTCAGATGCTTTCCTGCTTCTGAAGCCACTGCGCGGCCGGCTCTGCGCGAACCGGTCAGCGATACGCCTGCGACCCTCGGATCGGCAATCACGTCGGCAGCCTGATCGGTATCGATGGCCAGATGCTCGAAGGCGGCAATACCGGCCTCATGGAAAAGCCGAACCAGGGCATCAGCACAACCGGGCACATTCGGGGCGTGTTTGATAAGGATGCCATTGCCGGCCAGCAGGGACGGGATGGCAAATCGGAAGACCTGCCAGTAAGGAAAGTTCCACGGCATGATGCCGAACAGCAGGCCCAGCGGCTCAAAGCAGATGAGACCTTCGGCCTCTCCCATATCGACAGGCCGGGACTCCAGCGCCCTGGGGCCATGCTCGGCGACATGGCGGCAGAGCAACGCGCATTTGCTGACTTCGCCCTTCGCCTGGGCAAGCGGCTTGCCCATTTCCAGCGTCATGATGCCAGCCAGTTGATCCGCCTCAGATTCCAGCGCATCGGCCAGTTGACGCAAGGCAGCAGCCCGTTGCAGGAGGCTCTGGCCGTGCCACGCCTGCCGGGCCCTGGCTACCCGCTCAATTTTCTCTTCGATGGCAGCAATATCATCCAGCGCCTTGCGGGCAATCTCTTCGCCCGTAGCAGGATTGATCGCCACGAACATTGATGCCTGCCCATCCATCAAATGACCAGTCTCACCTTCAGCATGCCGCTACTTGGCGAATGGCGAAATGCGTGACAGCAGGTCGTGCCCTTTGATCTTGTGCAACACAGCCATACCGACATGCGCGATAAGATAGAGCCAAACCAGATTACCCAGCGCCTCATGCACTTCTTTCATTGCCTTCACGGTGTCATTCATCTGGCCGGTTACTTCGTTCATGCCGAAAAACATCGCGCCACCGGTCGCCGCCATCGCCAGCACCAGCACCAAGCCCAGGCCATGCACAGTGCCGGCCAGAGGGCTGTTATCGGCATCCATGTGCAGCTTGCCGGACAACCAGCCAGGAACCTGCCTCAGTTCATCCATAATGCTCTTGCAGCCACCGGACTTGAAATACGGGAACAGATGCCCGAGACCGCCACCGGCCTTGGTGGCGCTCCACAGAATATGCAACACGACGATCGCCAGTGCCGCCATACCGATCCACTCATGCATCTCGAAAAAGGTCACTTCCGCATCGGTGCGAATGCGCGGCAATCCGTCGACAAGCTTCGGCCGCTTCATGAACTCGTCGCTCAGCAACTGCAGCGGAATGGCCAATGCCAGGCCAAAGTGCAACCAGCGTGTCAAACGATCGTATCCCATATTCTTCTCCTTCACTTTTTAATTTAACCGAGCTTGCGGCCGGCCAGGGCTTCCATGCGCAGACGCAGGGCATTGAGCTTGATAAATCCGCCTGCATCCTTCTGATCGTAAGCGCCCTCGTCGTCCTCGAAGGTACACAAGCGCTCATCAAACAGGGATTCTTCAGAACGCCTGCCAACCACGAATACATTGCCCTTGTACAGCTTCACGCGCACATCACCATTCACCATCGCCTGCGAGGCATCGATCATCTGCTGCAGCATGACCCGCTCCGGGGCAAACCAGAAACCGTTATAAACCATCTTGGCATAGCGCGGCATCAACTCGTCTTTCAGGTGCGCCACTTCGCGGTCCAGCGTGATCGACTCGATGGCCCGATGCGCCTTCAGCATGATAGTGCCGCCCGGGGTTTCATAGCAACCGCGTGATTTCATGCCCACGAATCGGTTCTCTACAATATCGATACGGCCAACGCCATGCTTGCCGCCCAGACGATTCAGCTCTGTCAGCACCTCGGCAGGCGTCATGGCCTTGCCGTTGATGGCAACGATATCGCCGCCCTGATACTTGAGTTCGATATATTCGGGCGTTGCCGGCGCCTGCTCGGGCGAAACGCTCCATCGCCACATTTCATCGGACGGCTCGCACCAGGGATCCTCAAGATCATAACCTTCGTAAGAAATGTGCAGCATGTTGGCATCCATGGAATAGGGCGACTTGGAGCCTTCGCGTTTGCGCTCCACGGGAATGCCATGTTTTGCTGCATAATTCAGCATATCTTCACGGGAAACCAGACTCCATTCGCGCCAGGGAGAGATCACTTTCACATCCGGTTTCAGAGCGTAGAAACCCAGCTCGAATCGAACCTGATCGTTGCCCTTACCGGTAGCGCCATGCGACACGGCATCCGCTCCCTCGGCATTGGCAATCTCGATCATGCGCTTGGCAATCAATGGCCGGGCAATGGAGGTGCCGAGCAGATATTCGCCTTCATAGATGGCATTGGCACGAAACATCGGGAAGACGTAGTCGCGCACGAACTCCTCGCGCAAATCCTCGATATAGATCGATGCGACGCCACCTGCCACGGCCTTGGCGCGGGCATCTTCCACCTCATCGCCCTGACCTAGATCGGCGGTAAACGTAACCACTTCGCAACCGTAGGTTTCCTGCAGCCATTTCAGAATAATGGAGGTGTCCAGACCCCCGGAATAAGCCAGCACGGCCTTATTGATTTCAGCATGCGACATGTGCGCGTCCTCGTATTTGAAAAATAATCCCGCGCCGGATTGACACCAAAACATCTGGTGAACCTTGCGGGCGGCGCAGACTACACCCGCAAAGGCAGCCTTTCCACGCGGTTATTCCGCTTCCTTGTCGGCCAGCAGGAACTCGAGCAGCGCTTTCTGGGCATGCAGCCGATTTTCCGCCTCGTCCCACACCACCGATTGCGGTCCGTCGATAACAGAAGAGTCCACTTCCTCACCACGATGCGCTGGCAGACAGTGCATGAACAGCGCATCAGGTTTGGCAAAAGACATCACGCGG
>Ga0209919_1001428_pt1 | contig 11559 bp, 9 predicted proteins | sample SalPon2A_C_D2_MG_FD_185721 | JGI IMG/M metagenome (GOLD analysis project Ga0209919, IMG submission 185721) | Soil microbial communities from South San Francisco under conditions of wetland restoration - Salt Pond MetaG R2A_C_D2_MG (SPAdes)... | ecosystem: Environmental > Terrestrial > Soil >... | reverse complement strand
AATTGTGCGCTCCGTGCAGCACGGCCTTTACGCCGTGCACTTTGGCGGCGGGCAGGTGGACATCACCAGCGGCAAGTTTGTCTTTACAGCTTCCGAGGCTTACCTGATCGAGGACGGCAAAATCACCACGCCGGTGAAGGGCGCCACGCTGATCGGCAACGGTCCGGAGGCGCTGACCCGGGTCGGCATGATAGGCAACGACCTGGCGCTCGATCCGGGTGTGGGTACCTGCGGCAAGGAAGGGCAGAGCGTGCCGGTGGGCGTCGGCCAGCCGACGGTGCGCATCGACGGCCTGACGGTGGGCGGTACCGGCTGAGCGGATCGTCCGCGGCAGGACAAACCGTGCCGCAGTATTTGATAGCCTTCCGGCATTCGGGTATAATTCACACTAAATTCAGAAGCGGGATGAACCACGGTTCGTCCCGCTTCTTTATGTCATCAGTCTTGGAGTATCGCGTGCCGCAAACGAATCCCGCCATTCTTGTACTAGCCGATGGGACGGTGTTTCGTGGCATTGCCATCGGCGCTTCCGGTATGAGCTCGGGCGAGGTGGTGTTCAATACCTCGATGACCGGCTACCAGGAAATCCTCACCGACCCCTCCTATTGCAAGCAGATCGTCACGCTGACCTATCCGCACATCGGTAATGTCGGGGTGAACGAAGAGGATGTGGAGTCGCGCCAGGTGTTTGCCAGTGGCCTGATCATCCGCGATCTGTCATTGACCGTCAGCAACTTTCGCGCTACACGATCCCTGCCTGATTACCTCAGGGCCAGCAATGTGGTCGCCATCGCCGGCATAGATACCCGCCGGCTGACCCGCATTCTGCGCGAAAAAGGCGCGCAGAACGGCTGCATCGCCACCGGCGATGATGTGGAAGCCGCACTGGCCGAGGCGCGCGGCTTCGCCGGGCTGGCCGGCATGGACCTGGCGCAGGCGGTGACTTGCGAAAAATCCTACGAGTGGTCGCAACGCGAATGGGCGCTGGGCGAGGGCTATCGCGAGGCGGCGGCAACGAAATGCCACGTGGTGGCCTACGACTTCGGCGTGAAGCGCAACATCCTGCGCAAGCTGGCCGAGCGCGGTTGTCGCGTCAGCGTGGTGCCGGCGAAAACAGCAGTCTCGGAAGTATTGGCGTTGAAGCCGGACGGCGTGTTCCTGTCCAACGGTCCGGGCGATCCCGAGCCCTGCGCTTACGCAATCGATGCGACGCGGCAATTGCTCGATGCCGGCATGCCGTTGTTCGGCATCTGTCTCGGTCATCAGATCATGGGGCTGGCAGCCGGCGCGAAGACGATGAAAATGAAATTCGGCCATCGCGGCGCCAACCACCCGGTCCAGGACGTGCAGAACAAGCGCGTGGTGATCACCAGCCAGAACCACGGTTTTGCCGTGGATGCCGCGACGTTGCCGGACAATGCGCGGGTGACGCATGTTTCGCTGTTCGATGGTACGCTGCAGGGTTTCGAATTGACCGACAGGCCGGCGTTCTGTTTCCAGGGCCACCCGGAGGCGAGTCCGGGCCCGCATGACGTCGACTACCTGTTCGATCGCTTCGTGGCGATGATGGAGAAATAAATGCCGAAGCGTACGGACATAAGAAGCATCCTGATTATCGGTGCCGGCCCCATTGTTATCGGTCAGGCGTGCGAGTTCGATTATTCCGGTGCGCAGGCGTGCAAGGCGCTGCGCGAGGAAGGGTACCGTGTCATCCTGGCGAACTCGAATCCGGCCACCATCATGACCGATCCCAACATGGCGGATGCGACCTACATCGAGCCGATCACCTGGCAGATGCTGGAAAAAATCATCGCCAAGGAAAAGCCGGACGCGATTCTGCCGACCATGGGCGGGCAGACCGCACTGAATTGCGCGCTGGACCTGGCCAAGCATGGCGTGCTGGAAAAATACGGCGTCGAGATGATAGGTGCATCGCGCGATGCCATCGACAAGGCGGAAGACCGCGAGAAATTCAAGCAGGCGATGGACAAGATCGGCCTGGCGTCGGCGCGTTCGGCCATCGCCCACAGCATGGAAGAGGCGCTGCAGGTGCAGCAGGCGATGGGTTTCCCCACCATCATCCGTCCTTCGTTCACCATGGGTGGTTCCGGTGGCGGCATTGCCTACAACCGCGAAGAATTCGTCGATATCTGCGAGCGCGGACTGGAGGCCAGCCCGACCAAGGAACTGCTGATCGAGGAATCGCTGCTCGGCTGGAAAGAATACGAGATGGAGGTGGTGCGCGACCGTAACGACAACTGCATCATCATCTGCTCGATCGAGAACCTCGATCCGATGGGAGTGCATACCGGTGACTCGATCACGGTGGCGCCGGCGCAGACATTGACCGACAAGGAATACCAGATCCTGCGCGACGCCAGCATTGCGGTGCTGCGCGAGATCGGCGTGGAGACCGGTGGTTCCAATGTGCAGTTTGCCACCAATCCGGACAACGGGCGCATGGTGGTGATCGAGATGAATCCGCGCGTGTCGCGTTCCTCGGCGCTGGCTTCCAAGGCGACCGGTTTCCCGATTGCCAAGGTCGCCGCCAAGCTGGCGGTGGGCTATACGCTGGATGAACTGAAAAACGAGATTACCGGTGGGGCGACTCCAGCTTCGTTCGAGCCGACCATCGATTACGTGGTGACCAAGATTCCGCGTTTCGCGTTCGAAAAATTCCCGCAGGCCAATGACCGCCTGACTACGCAGATGAAATCGGTGGGTGAGGTGATGGCGATCGGGCGCACCTTCCAGGAGTCGTTCCAGAAAGCGCTGCGCGGTCTGGAAGTCGGTGTGCACGGGCTGGAAGAAAAATTCGATGACCGCGCAGCAGTGGCTACCGAACTGGGCGCGCCGGGGCCTGAGCGCATCTGGGCGGTGGGCGATGCCTTCCGCCTCGGCATGAGTGTCGACGAGGTATTCAATTACAGCAAGATCGATCCCTGGTTTCTGGTGCAGATCGAAGACCTCGTCCGCCAGGAGCAGGCGCTGGCCGGCCATACCCTGGAAAGCCTGTCGGCGGATGCGATGCGCGTTCTCAAACGCAGCGGCTTTGCCGATGCGCGTCTGGCCGCGCTGCTGGATACTGATGCCGCGGCGGTGCGCGCCTATCGCCATGCGCTGGGCGTACGGCCGGTGTTCAAGCGCGTCGACACCTGTGCCGCCGAATTCGCCACCAACACCGCCTACATGTATTCCACTTACGAGGAAGAATGCGAGGCCGCACCTTCCGACAGGAAGAAAATCATGGTGCTGGGTGGCGGGCCGAACCGTATCGGTCAGGGCATCGAATTCGACTATTGCTGCGTGCATGCGGCGCTGGCGATGCGCGAGGACGGTTATGAAACCATCATGGTCAACTGCAACCCGGAAACCGTATCCACCGATTACGATACGTCGGACCGGCTCTATTTCGAGCCACTGACGCTGGAAGACGTGCTGGAGGTGGTGGCGGTGGAGAAACCGGCCGGGGTGATCGTACAATACGGCGGGCAGACGCCGCTGAAACTGGCGCGCGGCCTGGAGAAGAACGGCGTGCCCATCATCGGTACTACGCCGGACATGATCGACTGCGCGGAAGATCGCGCGCGTTTCCAGCATATGCTGCATGAACTCAAGCTGAAGCAGCCGCCCAACCGCACCGCGCGCACGCTGGCGGAGGCATTGGAAGGGGCGGAGGAAATCGGCTACCCGCTGGTGGTGCGGCCCAGCAACGTACTGGGCGGCCGGGCGATGGAGGTCATCCATTTGCAGGCCGATCTCGAGCGCTATATGCGCGATGCCGTGGAAATGGCCAAGACCTATCCCGAACAGATGCCGATACTGCTCGACCGCTTCCTCAACGACGCGATCGAGGTGGACGTGGATGCGGTGTCCGACGGCAGCGAGGTCGTCATCGGCGGCATCATGGAGCACATCGAGGAAGCCGGCGTGCATTCCGGCGATTCCGCCTGCTCGCTGCCGCCGTTCTCGCTGTCGCCGGAACTGCAGGAAGAATTGCGGCGCCAGACCCGGGCGATGGCCAAGGCACTCAACGTGGTCGGACTGATGAACGTACAATTCGCCATCCAGGGCGATACCGTGTACGTACTGGAAGTGAATCCGCGCGCTTCGCGCACCGTGCCCTACGTGTCCAAGGCCACCGGCCTGCCGCTGGCCAAGGTGGCTGCGCGCTGCATGGCCGGCAGCACACTGGCGCAGCAAGGGGTGACAGGCGAAGTCGTACCGCCGTATTATTCGGTGAAGGAGGCAGTGTTCCCCTTCATCAAGTTCCCGGGCGTAGACGTCATTCTCGGCCCGGAAATGAAATCTACGGGCGAGGTTATGGGCGTGGGCGAGAGTTTCGCCGAGGCTTTCCTGAAGTCGCAACTGGCGGCGGGCATCAAGTTGCCGGCTTCCGGCAGAGTCTTCGTCAGCGTGCGGGATGCCGACAAGGCGGGCGCGGTCGAAATCGGTCGCAGTCTGCACGAACTCGGCTTTACCGTGCTGGCGACGCGTGGTACCGCTGCCGCACTGAATGAGGCAGGGGTCGAGGCAGTTGTCGTGAACAAAGTGGCGGAAGGGCGTCCGCACGTGGTGGACATGATCAAGAATGGCGAGATCAACCTGATTTTCAACACTGTGGAAAGTTCGCGCAGCGCGATGCAGGATTCCTGGTCTATCCGTCATGCTGCGCTGCAGGGCAGGGTGACGTATTACACGACGCTGGCAGGCGCCCGCGTGGCCTGTCGCGGGATGCAACACCTGGCGGAATTGCAGGTATACGATGTGCAGGCGCAGCATAAGCGCCTGCTTGGCTAGAAACCAAGGGGAAATGGCAGTATGAGTAAGATTCCATTAACGGCGGTTGGCGCCGAATTATTGCGCAACGAATTGCACCATCTGAAGACGGTGGAGCGTCCGTCGGTGATCAATGCGATTGCCGAGGCGCGCGCACAGGGTGATTTGTCCGAGAATGCCGAGTATGAGGCGGCCAAGGAACGCCAGGCCTTCATTGAAGGACGCATCCAGGAACTTGAAGGCAAGCTGGGTAGCGCCCAGGTGATCGATCCGAAGTCCATCAATGCCGATGGGCGCTGCGTATTCGGCGCCACAGTCAAGCTGGAAGACATGGACAACGGCGACGTGGTGACCTATCAGATCGTCGGCGACGACGAAGCCGACATCAAGCAATGCAAAATTTCCATCAGTTCGCCTATTGCGCGGGCGCTAATCGGCAAGTACAGCGGCGACATCGCCGAAGTGCAGGCGCCGGGCGGCATCCGCGAATACGAAGTAGTGAACGTGCAGTATCTGTAGGCAGCTATTCCGTTTTTGCTAACTGCGATTGCCCAGCCGCTTCTTGGTGGGCGGCTTGCTTTTGCGGGACGCCGGTTTTTTTGCGGGCTTCTCGGCGGCGGGACGATATATCACCAGGATTTTGCCGATATGCTGCACTGGGGCAGCATCCAGCCGCTCACAGATTTCCTGCAGCATGGCATTGCGTTCCTCACGCTCGCCGGCAGCGCGGATTTTGATCAGTCCGTGGCTGTCCAGAGTGTGGGCGATTTCTTCCAGCACGGCGGAAGTCAGTCCTGCGTTGCCGATCATGACCGTGGGGTTGAGCGAATGGGCGCGTGCCTTGAGTTCACGGCGCTGGTCTGCGGTAAGGGTTAACATGGTGTGCCTTTCGAATGAGGCCGGATTTTAATCTATGAAGCGTTCCAAAACCAGCAAACAATGGATGCGCGAGCATGTCAACGATCCCTTCGTGCAGCGCGCCCAGAAGGAGGGCTATCGTTCGCGTGCCGCCTACAAGCTGCTGGAAATCAACGAGCGCGACCGTTTGCTCCGGCTCGGTACCGTAGTGGTCGATCTCGGCGCGACGCCGGGAGGCTGGTCGCAGGTCGCGGCCGCACGGGGTTGCAAGGTGGTTGCGCTGGATTTGCTGCCGTTGCAGCCCTTGCCGGGGGTGGAATTCATCCAGGGGGATTTCCGCGAGGATGAGGTGTTGGTGCAACTGGAGCAGAAACTCGGCGGGCGCCAGGCAGGGCTTGTTATTTCCGACATGGCGCCCAATATAAGTGGCATTGGCATGTCCGATCAGGCGCGGGCCATGCATCTGGCTGAATTGGCGTTGGAATTCGCGCTGCAGCACCTGCAGCCGGGTGGCGCTTTTCTGGTCAAAGTGTTCCAGGGCGTGGGTTTCGAAGCGTATATCCGGCAGATGCGCAGCCATTTTGGCAAGGTGGTCACGCGCAAACCCAAGGCGTCGCGCGACCGCAGCAGCGAATTGTATCTTTTGGGACTGGAAAAACTTGAGTAATCAAGCAGGACGGTGTTTAATGGAGTCTGATTTTGGCAGTTTGCTATCTGCCAGTGAGGAGCAATTTTGAACAATCTGTTTAAGAGTGTCGGTATCTGGCTGGTTGTGGCCTTGGTGCTGATGACCATATTCAACCAGTTCAGCTCGCGCCAGCTACAGTCTGCGCAGATGCAGATCGACTATTCCCAGTTTCTGGAAGAGGTCAAACAAGGCCATATCTCCAAGGTGACCATCGAGGGGCGCACCCTGCGCGCGATTACCACCGACAACAAGCGCATCATCGTCTATGCGCCGCAGGATCTGTGGATGGTGTCCGACCTGATCAAGAATGGCGTTAAGATCGAGGCGCGTCCGGAGCAGGAGCCGTCATTCCTGATGAATATCTTCATTTCGTGGTTCCCGATGCTGCTGTTGATCGCGGTTTGGGTATTTTTCATGCGCCAGATGCAGGGCGGCGGCAAGGGCGGGGCATTCTCGTTCGGCAAGTCGCGTGCGCGCATGCTGGATGATTCCAAGGAGCGCGTGACCTTTGCCGATGTGGCCGGTTGTGACGAGGCCAAGGAAGAAGTCGGTGAACTGGTCGATTTTCTGCGCGATCCGTCGAAATTCCAGACGCTGGGTGGGCGCATTCCGCGCGGCGTGCTGATGGTGGGCAGCCCCGGTACCGGCAAGACGCTGCTGGCAAAATCCATCGCCGGCGAGGCCAAAGTGCCGTTCTTCTCGATTTCCGGTTCCGACTTCGTCGAAATGTTCGTCGGCGTGGGTGCCGCGCGCGTGCGCGACATGTTCGAGCAGGCCAAGAAGCAGGCACCTTGCATCATTTTTATCGACGAAATCGACGCGGTCGGCCGCCAGCGTGGCGCCGGTCTCGGCGGCGGTAACGATGAACGCGAACAGACGCTGAATGCGCTGTTGGTGGAAATGGACGGCTTTGAAGGTGCCAGCGGCGTGATCGTGATCGCCGCGACCAACCGTCCCGACGTGCTCGACCCGGCACTGTTGCGCCCCGGTCGTTTCGACCGCCAGGTGGTGGTGCCGTTGCCCGATATTCGTGGGCGCGAACAGATCCTGACCGTGCATATGCGCAAGGTGCCGATTGCTGCCGACGTCAAGGCCGACATCCTGGCGCGCGGTACGCCCGGTTTCTCCGGTGCCGACCTGGCCAACCTGGTGAACGAGGCCGCGCTGTTTGCGGCGCGCCGCAATAAGCGTTTCGTCGAGATGGATGATTTCGAGTCGGCCAAGGACAAGATCATGATGGGTGCGGAGCGTCGCTCGATGATCATGCCGGAAGAGGAGCGCCGGAACACCGCGTATCACGAGTCCGGCCATGCGGTGGTGGCCAAGCTGCTGCCCAAGACCGACCCGGTACACAAGGTCACCATCATCCCGCGCGGACGTGCGCTGGGCGTGACCATGCAGTTACCGTCGGAAGACCGCTACAGCATGGATAAGACCCGCATTCTCGATACTATCGCTGTGCTGTTCGGCGGGCGCATCGCTGAAGAAATCTTCATGCACCAGATGACCACTGGCGCTTCCAACGATTTCGAGCGTGCCACCGCTATGGCGCGGAGCATGGTGACTCAGTGGGGGATGTCGGATGCGCTCGGAACCATGGTGTATGGCGAGAACGAGGGAGAAGTTTTTCTGGGGCGTTCTGTTACCACACACAAGAATATTTCCGAAGCAACCATGCAGCAGGTGGATGCAGAGATTCGCCGCATCATCGACCAGCAGTACGCCCTGGCGCGCAAGCTGATCGAGGACAATCGCGACAAGATCGAGGCGATGACCAAGGCCCTGCTGGAATGGGAAACCATAGACTCGGACCAGATAGACGACATCATGGCCGGTCGGGAGCCGCGCCCGCCCAAGCCGAGCCCGTCGGCCAGTCAGCCACCTCCTCCTCCGGATGCGGCGCCTACTGCTCCGGCGACCACGCCCACGCAACCGGCGCAGGAAACCTGATACAGGGAGCGAGGCGTAGCAGCCTCGTTTTCTGCTTTTCAGGCTGGGCAAACCTTACCATTTGTCGAAGTACTCAATGTGATGCCGTGCCGGATAAAATCATGGCAATGCTTGCGGTATGGGTGTTGGTGTAATTAATTGCATAAAATCAGGAGTATAAATGTATATCGCGATGAATCGTTTCAGGATAAAGCCGGGCTGTGAATCGGACTTTGTCGACATCTGGAAAAACCGCGACACCTATCTCGACACTGTGCCGGGGTTTAAAGAGTTTCATCTATTGCAAGGGCCGAGCAACGAAGAATTCACCCTGTTTGCTTCCCACTCCGTCTGGGATTCAAAGCAGGACTTTGTTAACTGGACCGAGTCCGAGCAATTTCGCAAGGCCCACACCGGCGCAGGGGGCAAGAGCAAGGATATCTACCTTGGCCCGCCGCAGCTTGAAGCGTTCGAGGCGGTTATCTGAGCGGCTTCTTTGCTTATGTTGCATTGCGGAAAATTTAAACTTGAGTTGTCACGCCCGCTGGTAATGGGCATCGTCAACGTCACCCCCGATTCCTTTTCAGATAGAGGCCGCCACCTGCACAGCGAGGCGGCGCTGGCGCATGCGCGGCAGTTGATCGAAGAGGGAGCGGATTTGCTGGACATCGGCGGCGAATCGACGCGCCCCGGTGCGGCGCCGGTCGACGCGCAACAGGAACTGGATCGTGTACTGCCGGTTCTGGAAGGGTTGTGCGATGTGCCGGTTCCTCTGTCGGTGGATACGCGCAAGGCGGAGGTGATGCGCGCTGCACTGGCAGCCGGCGCAAGCATGGTCAACGACGTCAACGCGTTGCGCGAGCCTGAAGCGCTGGCAGCGGTGGCGGCCAGCGATGCAGCGGTGTGCCTGATGCACATGCAGGGCGATCCGGAGAACATGCAGTTCGAACCGCATTACCGCGATGTGATGAGTGAGGTGATGACTTTCCTGCGCATGCGTATAGCTACGGTGCAGGCGGCCGGCATTGCACGCGAGCGTATCGTGATCGATCCGGGCTTTGGCTTCGGCAAGACGCTGGCGCATAATATGGCCCTGTTGCGCGGACTGAAAGCATTTGCTGGCCTAGGCGTGCCAGTGCTGGCGGGATTGTCGCGCAAATCGATGCTGGGTGCGATTACCGGCCAGCCGGTGGAGCAACGCCTGGCTGCCAGCATAGCGGCGGCATTGCTGGCGGTGCGGCACGGCGCAAAAATCGTGCGCGTGCATGATGTGCGCGCTACGGTGGATGCGCTGAAGGTATGGAGTGCGGTAGATTGTCAGGCGCCCGCTGAAGCAGGTGCACACAACTGAAATTGCCGGAAACACGGAGGGTTGGCTGAACTGGAATTAAGCTGCAATTCATCCAGGGATGGTCTGATGTCGTCAATGATGGGGCAAGCAATGAGCAGAAAATATTTCGGAACCGACGGCGTGCGTGGCAGGGTGGGCGAACACCCGATTACTCCGCAGTTCGTGATGCAGCTCGGTTATGCGGCGGGCAAGGTGCTGGCCGGTTCGGCGCAGACCAGGGGCGAGCGACCGGCTGTGTTGATCGGCAAGGACACGCGCATTTCCGGCTACATGCTGGAATCGGCACTGGAAGCCGGGTTGATCGCGGCCGGTATCGACGTTTATCTGGCCGGCCCGGTGCCGACGCCGGCAGTGGCTTATCTGACGCGTGCATTGCGGCTGCAGGCGGGCGTGGTGATTTCCGCTTCGCACAATCCGTTCGAAGACAACGGCATCAAGTTCTTTTCGGGCAACGGCAGCAAACTGCCGGACGAGGTGGAACTGGCCATTGAGGCCGAGCTGGACAAGCCCATGCACACCAATGCGTCCGATGCCCTGGGCAAGGCCAGGCGCATCGACGATGCGGCCGGACGTTATATCGAGTTCTGCAAAAGCACCTTCCCGGCCGATATGGACCTGCGCGGCATGAAAATCGTGGTGGATAGCGCGCACGGCGCGGCTTATGACATTGCACACCATGTGTTCCACGAACTCGGCGCGGACGTGGTGGCGATCGGTGCCGAGCCGGACGGCAGGAACATCAACGACGGCTGCGGCGCGACCAAGCCCGGTAAACTGAAAGAAACCGTACTCGCACACAAGGCCGATCTCGGTATCGCGTTGGACGGCGATGGTGACCGGCTGGTCATGGTGGATGCCCAGGGCAGTTTGTACGACGGCGACCAGTTGATGTACCTCATTGCCAGACACCGCCATGCCCAGGGAACGCTCAAAGGCGGGGTGGTCGGCACATTGATGACCAACCTGGCCTTTGAGCATGCCATGCGGCAACTTGGTATTCCGTTTGAGCGAGCCAAAGTGGGCGATCGCTATGTAATGGAGTTGCTGCAACAGAAGGGCTGGCAACTGGGCGGGGAAAATTCCGGCCACATTATCTGCCTGGACCGCCATACCACGGGCGATGGCATTATTTCGGCCCTGCAGGTATTGCAGGCGTTGCGTGGCGACCAACAGACCCTAGCGCAAGCTGTTGCCGGATTGACACTTTATCCCCAGGTGCTGGTCAACGTGCGCGTGGCAAATGGCGTTGATTGCACCGCAGACGCCGGGGTGCGCGAGGCCGTCAAATCCGCTGAAGCTGCGCTGGGAGAGGAAGGGCGAATTTTGCTGCGCCCTTCCGGCACCGAGCCGCTGTTGCGCGTTATGGTTGAAGGCAAGGGGGGTGATCTGGTCAGGAAATGGGCGGAAACCATTGCCGAAGCAGTAAAAGATGCGACCAGACAGGCAGCATGAGGAACAAAATTTAGACTTATGAGTCTACTTGGTATCGCCATCGTTGGCATTTCTGGAAGGATATACAAAATGAACAAACGTTCTCTGGTCATGGTAATGGCAGCTTTTTCCACTACCGCATGGGCGGCGGACTACGTGGATACCGCTCGTGTGGTATCCAGTACACCGATTTATGAGCGGGTTTCCGAACCCCGGCAGGAATGCTGGACCGAGACCGCCAATTCATCTGCCCCGGAGCGTTCGATGGGTGGCGCGGTAGTGGGCGGCGTGGCCGGCGGCGTGCTGGGCAGCCAGGTCGGCAAGGGTAGTGGCAAGACGGCGGCGACCGCAGCTGGCGCAGTGGTCGGCACCATTGCCGGCGATCATACATCGAATCCGGACAGTGGCAACCGTTCGCCGACCGGCGCGATTATCGGCGGCGTGGCTGGCGGCTTGCTGGGCAACCAGGTCGGTGGCGGCAGTGGCCGCAATGCGGCAACGGCCGCAGGCGCGATAGTGGGTG
>Ga0209919_1001427_pt1 | contig 11571 bp, 9 predicted proteins | sample SalPon2A_C_D2_MG_FD_185721 | JGI IMG/M metagenome (GOLD analysis project Ga0209919, IMG submission 185721) | Soil microbial communities from South San Francisco under conditions of wetland restoration - Salt Pond MetaG R2A_C_D2_MG (SPAdes)... | ecosystem: Environmental > Terrestrial > Soil >... | reverse complement strand
GAGCATGATCACCACGTAGATGGTCTGCCCGAGGTGCGGCACCGTGATGAAGCGGAACTTCTGCCAGGCGCCGGCGCCGTCGAGCGAGGCGGCCTCCATCTCCTCGGCGGGCAGCGACTGCAGTCCGGTCAGGAGGACCAGCAGCGCGAACGGCACCCACTCCCAGCTGATCATCGCCACGATCGACGGCATGGGGAAGGTGGCGAGCCAGTCCACCGGCTTGAGGCCGAACGTCCGGAAGAGCGCGGCGAAGAGGCCGTACACCGGGTGCATCAGCATGTTCTTCCAGATGAGCGCCGTCACGACGGGCATCACGAAGAACGGCGAGATGGCCAGCGTGCGCGCCACCCCGCGTCCGAAGAAGTCGCTATCGAAGAGCAGCGCCAGCGCCAGCCCGATGACGACCGTCAGCACCAGGCAGGCCACGACGAGCACGATGGTGTTGTAGAGCGAGGTCCAGAAGGTGCCGCTGGTGAGCAGCTCGGCGTACTGGTGCAGGCCGACGAAGCCCCGCCGGGTGGGGGCGAGCAGGTTGTAGCGCCGCAGCGAGAAGTAGAGGGTGAGGGCGAGCGGCACGATCATCCAGAGCAGCAGGAAGCCGACAGATGGCCCGAGCAGCAGCAGCATGCTGGGCTGCCTGCGGCTCCGGGCACGCCGGCGCCCCGTCTCGAGCGCAGTCGTAGCCGTGGACATGTCCGTGGTCCCCCTGTTCCGCCGGCGCCGGTCGCCGCCGCTTGCCGCCGGCGGCTCGCGCGCACCGCGCGCGCGGCCGGCCTCCGCGGGTGGCTGGCACCGTTGGCTCGCCGGGCTCGGGCCGCGTCGGCCCGTGTCGGGAGGTGGGCGGCGGGGCCCGCCGGAGCGGGCCCCGCGCGCGTGGCGGTTCGGCTACTTGATGTAGCCTGCGTCCTTCATGGTCTTGGTCACGTAGTCCTGGGCCTGCTGCAGGCCGTCGGACACGCTGGCCTTGCCGGCCGCGATGCTCGCCAGGATCTGGCCGACGCGGGTGCCGAGGGCCTGGAACTCGGGGATGCCGACGAACTGCACGCCGGTGTAAGGCACCGGGTCCATCGTCGGGTGCGTGGGATCGGCGGTCTGGATGCTCTGCTCGACGATGCTGGCGAACGGTGCCGCCTGCTGGTAGCTGGGGTTCTTGTAGGTGGAGTCACGCGTGCCCGGCGGGACCGAGCCCCAGCCGTTCTGCTGCGCCACCAGCTGGATGTACTGCTGCGAGGTGGCCCACTCGGTGAAGGTCTTGGCGGCCGCCTCCTTCTTGGTCGACTTGGGGATGGCCAGCGACCACGACCACAGCCAGTGTGAGCCGTTGGTGGTGACCTGGTGGGGCGCGAAGGCGAAGCCGACCTGGTCGGCGACCTTGGAGTTGGCGGGGTTGGTCAGGTAGCCGGCGGCGACGGTAGCGTCCACCCACATGGCGCAGGAGCCGTTGGCGAAGAGCGTCTCGTTCTCGGTGAAGCCGTTGGAGGTGACGCCGGGAGGGCCGTAGTTGGTGACGAGGTCCTTGTAGAAGCTGGCGGCGTCGTTCCAGGCTGTCGAGGTGAGCTGCGGCTGCCAGCTCATGTCGAACCAGCGCCCGCCGAAGGCGTTGACCATGGTGTCGAAGACCGCCATGTTCTCGCCCCAGCCGGGGAGGCCGCGCAGGCAGATGCCGTAGACGTTCTGGCCGGGATCGTTGAGCTTGCTCGCGAAGGTCTTGATCTGGTCCCAGGTCGGCTTCTCCGGCATGGTGAGGCCGGCCTTGGCGAACAGGTCCTTGCGGTAGTAGGTCATCGACGACTCGGCGTAGAACGGCAGGGCGTACAGCGTGCCCTGGTAGGACAGGCCGTCACGGACCGGCTTGAGCAGGTCCTGAACGTCGTAGCTCGCCGGCATGTCGTTGAACGGCCGCAGCCAGCCGTTCTTCGCCCAGATCGGCACCTCGTAGGTGCCGATGGTCAGGACGTCGTAGGCCCCGGCGTTGGTGGCGATGTCGGTGGTGACCTTCTGCCGCAGCTCGTTCTCCGGCAGCACCACCCAGTTGAGCTTGATGTCCGGGTGGGACTGCTCGAACTGCGGCGTGAGCTTCTGCATCACCACCATGTCGGGGTTGTTGACCGTGGCGATGGTGATGGTGGTCGCCGCCAGCGCCGCGCTCGCGGCGGACAGCAAGCCGATCAGCAGGATCAGTCGTCTCATGCCTTGCCTCCTCTGGGCGTGCGTGTGGGGGCGAGCAGCCTGGCCCCCGCCCATAGCAGCTCGAGCGTTCTGGCCACGTGGCCATTCGTGCTTGCGTTCACAACACCCCTTTCCGGAACCCGGAAGGTCCTATGCTGCGTCCCCGTAAGCGAATACGGGAAACGCGCGCCTCCGCGCTCCCCCGAGACGACGTTATGGACTCGTGGCCATGACCATACGCCATCGCGCGGCCGATTGTCAAGGCCAGGCGGGAAACGGGTGGTACACTGGCCACGTGGCCACCATCAAGGACGTCGCGCGCAGGGCGGGGGTCTCCCCCACCACGGCCAAGCGCGCCGTCCGCGAGCCCGACCTGCTCGCCGATGGCACCCTCCGGCGCGTGAGACAGGCCATCGACGAGCTCGGTTACGTGCCCGATGCTGTGGCCGGGGCGCTCCGCCGCGGTCGCACCCAGACCGTCGGCCTGGTCGTGGGGAACATCCTCGAGCCCTTCTTCACGCAGCTGACCCGCACCATCTCGAAGCGGCTCCATCAGGAGGGTTACAGCCTCCTCGTGGCCGACAACGAGTACCGCACCGACCTGGAGCTGGACGCGCTGCAGATGCTCCACAGCCAGCGCGCCGCCGGCATCATCCTGCGCTCGGGCTACGGCGAGCCCAACCTCGGGTACCTGCAACGCCTGCGCACCATGGGCACCGCCGTGGTGGAGCTCGATTACCACTACCCCAACAGCCCCTTCAGCTGGGTGATGCTGGACAACGTCGCCGCCGTGGAGCAGGCCGTCAAGCACATGGCGGGGTTCGGGCACCGCCGCATCGCCGCGCTGGGCAGCTACGACCCCGAGCGCAACCCCGAGGACCGCTCGTTGAGCTTCGAGAGGGCCATGGCCGAGGTCGGCTTGCGCGTGCGCCCCGAGTACCGGCGCGTCATCCCCCTCACCGAGATCGAGGCCTACCGCCTCACCCGCGATCTACTCGCCCTGCCCGAGCCGCCCACGGCCATCCTGTCGCTGACCGGCAGCCAGGGCGCCGGCGCCTACCGCGCCATCCGCGAGGCCGGGATGAGCGTGCCCGGCGACGTCTCCCTGGTCACCTTCGACAACTACTCCTGGACCCAGCTGGTCGAGCCGCAGATCGACGTCATCGAGCAACCCGTCGACGCCATGGCGCTGGCCAGCGTGGAGATCCTGTTCGAGCTCATGGACGGTCCCAAGCGACCCGCCGCGCCGCTGCGACGCGTGTTCCCGGCGCGCCTGGTGACTCGCGGCAGCTGCGCTCCGCCGGCGGAGCGCTGAGGCGGCCGCGCGGACCGCACGGCGCGCCATGACGCGGACTCCCGCACCCGGCAGACCGGGTGCGGGAGTCTTGCACGGCCGGCTAAGGCCAGCCGTTGCCCGGGGATCCGTCACCCCGAACGGCTCACGCCGTCGGTTTCGGGTGCCGGGGCTCCCTTCGGCTGCCGCCCTCGGTGAGCGCCCACAACGACACCACCGCGATCACAGCGCCGACGATCCAGGCGTCGACACGGGCCGCAGCGTAGCCGCCGAAGCCGATCACCCAGGGCGTCACGAACGCCAGCGCACCTATGACGGCCAGGCCGGCGGCGCCGATGCGCGCGTCGGGCGCCGTCAAGGTCCACAGGGCAAGCAGGACCGCCACGGCTCCGAGGATGTATGCCGACCACATCCCGGCCGTAGCGGCCGTGTAGCCGAGCACCCACGGAGACACGAAGAGCCAGGCCCCGGCGATCAGGCTCACCCACACCTGCCATCGTCTCATCGTCGTGCGCATGACCCGCTCCTTCCTCCCCAGTGGAGACCACCTGAGCAGAACGGATTGTCTGGGGATCGCCCGCAATCTAGAGCGGCGGCCGCCCCCTGTCTACCGGCAAATGACCCGGTCGGGGGGTCGGGGCCCCGAGGTCGCTTGGGACTGGGGGCGCCGCGGGTTCGAGGCGGCCGGACACGCGCCGGCTGGGGACCGGGGCGGCTGAGGAGCGGGCCGGCTCACGAGCGGGCCGGCTGAGGAGCGGGCCGGCTGGGGACGGGGCCGGCTAGGAACCGGGCTGGCAAGGCACCGGGCCTATGCCGTGCGGGCGCCCGCCTTTCCCCGGCAGGACGCACGCTCACGGGGCCGCGAAGAAGAAGGCCAGCCCGAGGACGGCATACACCGCCACCAGCAACATCCCCTCGAACCACGCCGTCTCACCGTCCTCGGCGATGGCGTTGACGATGAACGACACCCCGGCGATGGCGACGAGCTCGAGCGGATTGGCGAACACCAGGTCCATGGGGTGGCCCATGAGATAGGACACCAGCACCAGCAGCGGGGCCACCAGCAGCGCCACCTGGATGCTCGAGCCCACCGTGATGGAGAGGACCAGGCCCATGCGGTCCTTGCGCGCGAAGTACGCCGCCGAGATGTACTCCGCCGCGTTGCCGACGACCGCCAGCACGGTGATGCCGAGGAAGAACGGCGTCAGGCCGAGACTCCTCGCGGTGGCGTCCAGCGCGCCGGACACCAGGTCGGCCTCCCAGGCGGTCAGGGCGGTCGCGCCGACCAGCACCGCCAGCGACGCCCACAGGCTCCAGGCCGTCCCCTGCCTGGGCTCCTGGCGCGCGAACACGTCGCGATGCGTCACCAGCGTGTAGATGAGGTTACCCACGTACACCGAGATCAGCACCAGCGCGACCCCCAGGCTGAGGCGTTCGTCGAGGACGCCGACGTCGGCGACCCCCGCGGTCCGCTCCGTGAGGTCGAACAGCGCCGGCACCAGCAGGCCCAGCACCGCCATGATGAGCAGGCTGGAGAGCAGCTCGGCCCGCTCGCGGCTGAAGCGTTGCACGTGGCGGCCGCGGCTGCCGATCAGCACCGCCAGGCCGAAGCCAAGCAGACAGTTGCCGACGATCGAGCCGGTGATCTGCGCCTTGACCACGTCGGCGTGCCCCGCCTCGAGCACGAACAGGGCAAGCACCAGCTCTGCGGTGTTCCCGAAGGTGACGTTCAGGAGGCCGCCGACCGCCGCTCCGGTGAGGTGGGCGAGCTGCTCGGTGGCGCGCCGGATCCACTCCGCCAGCGGCACGATCGCCAGGATGCCGAGCACGAAGATCCACAGCCCGGGGAGATGCAGCAGGTACGCGGCCGCCAGCGACACGGGCACCAGCAGCAGCAGCCAGCCGAAGATCACGTCCGCTCCCCCGGCGCCGCGGCGCCGGTCCCGTGGGCTCTCTCGACGCCTCCCGTCATCGTCCGAATGGTACCTGGCTCGAGGGGCCGGGCCGCGTGAACGCCGTGGGCGGCGCCCGACCGGCAGCGGGGCGGCGGCGGCCGTGGCGCCGCCGCGCCCGGACCCGCCCCGCCCGGACCCGCCGTTCCCGGACCCTGCGGCTTGACCCTCACGTTACGTCAGGCCCTAGGCTACGCTGCGGGAAGGAGGCGACCGGCATGGCAAGCCGCGCACAGGACGACGACTCCCGCCCGTGGGGCAGCTCGGGCGGCTCGGGCGACGACACCGGCGACGACGCCGGCGAGGACGCCGGAGCCGGCACCGGCCGCAGCGTCGGCGAGGTCGCGCGTCTGGCCAGGGTCAGCGTGCGCACGCTGCACCACTACGACGCCATCGGCCTGCTCGCGCCGTCGCGGCGCGGCGAGAATGGCTACCGCCGCTACGGGCCGGGCGAGCTGGCGAGGTTGCAGCGCATCCTCGCCTACCGCGAGCTGGGGTTCGACCTCGAAGCCATCGGCGCCATGCTGGACGATCCGGAGCTGGACGAGCTGGCACACCTGAGGCGCCAGAAGACGCTGCTCCAGGCGCGCCGCGACCGCATCGACGCGATGCTGGGCGCGCTCGACAAGACCATGGAGGCGAGACAGATGGGCATCGACCTGGACCCGAAGGACATGCTGGAGGTGTTCGGCGACTTCGATCCGACGGCGCACGCCGAGGAGGCCGAAGAGCGATGGGGCGACACCGACGCCTACCGGCAGAGCCGGCAGCGCACCGGGCGCTACGGCAAGGGCGACTGGCTGCGCATCCGGCGGGAAGGCGACGCGGTCGACACACGGCTGGCCGGCCTCATGGCCGAGGGCGTGCCGCCGGGCGACGAACGCGCCATGGAGGCCGCGGAGGCGCACCGCCGGCACATCACGACCTGGTTCTACGACTGCAGCAAGGCGATGCACCTGGGCCTGGCGGACATGTACGAGGCCGACCCGCGCTTCGCCAGGCACTACGAGGACCGCTCCGTCGGCCTGGCCGCGTACGTGGCCGCGGCCATCCGCGCCAATGCCGAGCGGAGCTGAGGGGCACCCGCCCGCCGCGCGACGGCGCGTGCCACGCGCCTGCCGTCGCGACCGGCACCATGCACCATGGCCGACGAGGCCGCGTACAGGAAGTGGAGACCGGTGAAGTAGAGTCCGGGAACGGACGAGTCCGCCCCACCACCGTGCGTGATGGCGTGCTCGTCCGGAAGGGGAAGGTCGATCCACTCGAAGCCTGCCCTGAAACCGGTGCACCACACCACGTTGGCGACGTCGAGCGTCTGCCCGCCGTCCAGGCGCGGCCGTCCGTCCGTCACGCCTGCCATACGCGGGACCCGCATCACGGCGGCGGCGGAGAGGTCGCGCATCCGGGTGCGGATGAGTGGGCCGCCCCGACCTACGAGGCGTGGCCGCACCTTGCGGCCGATGGGCGTGCCGATGGTGAGCACGCGGTGGAAGACGACGCGAAGCACCAGCGGGACGAGCAGGCGGCGGGCGGTGGCGTTCTTGATGTCGAAGGGGATCTCGCCGGTGCCGTTCCCCGACAGCCAGGTGGCCCGGTCTCGGCTGAGCTCGAGCGCGATCTCGGCGCCCGAGTTGCCGGCGCCGACGACCAGCGCCGGTCCGGGACGCAGCTGAGCGGTGTTGCGGTACTCGGCGGAGTGGAGCTGCCGGATCGCAGGGTCCAGTTCGGACGCGAACGCGGGGACGCTCGGCCGCTGGTAGTTCGCCATCGCCACCACCACCTGGGCGGCCTCGAGGCGGCCCTGGGGAGTGTCGAGCAGGAAGCGGTGCCCGTCGCGCCACAGCCGCGTCACGCGTACGCCCGTGCGCACGGGCAGCTCGAAGCGCGCGGCGTACGCCTCCAGGAAGTCGGCCATCGCATCCTTGCTGGGGAAGCTGTTCCTCGGAGCGGGGAAGGGCATCCCCGGCAGGCCGTCGTAACGCGCGGGCGTGAACAGCCTGAGCGAGTCCCAGCGCCGGCGCCAGGTGTCGCCGACGCGGGCGTTCCCTTCCAGGATGACGAAGGGGAGATCCATCCGTTGCAGGTGGTATCCGACGGCCAGGCCCGCCTGTCCGGCTCCTATCACCACCGTCTGGAGCCGTTGTGGGTGCGACGCGCCGTTCATCGGTCCGTTCCGCAGGGAGCGGGGGGATCCGGACCCGCTCCCGGTCGCTTGCAAGCCAAGCTGCGACATGCTGGCCTCCCCTTCCGCGCCGTGGCGTAGCGGTGCCCGACGCATGCCGCGAGGCTAGCTCGGCGGGCCCACCACGCGCTTCCGGCAGATCCCCCAGCCACCTGTCCGTACGCCGTGGGGGTTTCCCGCCACTGCTTGCCCAGCGCGCCCGTCAGGCCAGACCGTGTTCGTAGGCGAACGCGGTGGCCCCGGAGCGCGTGGACACGCCCAGCTTGTCGAAGATGTTGCTGAGGTGGCGCTCGACCGTGCGCTCGCTGATATCGAGCGCCGCCGCGACGGCCTTGTTGGTGCCGCCGCCCGCCACCAGTCGGAGCACCTCCAGCTCGCGCGGCGTCAGCCCGGCCGCGCCGGTGCGAGCCCCTTCGAGCCGGGCTAGATCGGCTGCGGCGCCGAGGAGCTGGTAGCCGACGCGCGCCGCCTCCAACTCGAGGCGCGCCGTCTCCTCGTCCCCCAGCGAACGACAGGCGAGCCCGACGAGCTCGCGGGTCCTGGCCGCCTCGTAGGGTGCCCCCAGCGTCTGCCAGCCCCGCCACGCCCGTCGCAGGGTCGCCAGGGCACCGGCGCCGTCGCCGTCCGCCATCGCCACCGCACCCTCCCAGTGCGCGACGATCGTGTCCAACACGCCTTCGTCGAAGGCGCGAGCGATCTCGGCGAGCTCCCGCACCGCCGTCCGGGCACCGTCGAGGTCGCCCACTGCGAGGTGGATCTCGACCGCGGCAGGCAGAAGGCGAGCACGCGCCGCCTCGATCCGCGACTCATCCAACGCACGGTGGATGGCGCTCCAGGCGGCGTCGCGCTTGCCCTGCGCCAGCCGCAGCAGCGCCAGCCCGGGTTGGGGGTCGCGGCCAAGCAGGGCGGCCCGACGGTAGGCCTCTTCGGCGCCCGCGAAGTCACCCCTGAGCCGGTGCAGCTGGCCTTGCGTATAGCAGGCGTGGGCCACGCCGTCCGGCTCATCGCCCCGGTCGCATCGATCTTCCGCATGCCGCGCCTCCTCCAGCGCCTCGGTCCAGGTCCCCTGGAGAAGCATGATCTCGGCACGGTGGATCATGCACTTGCCGCTGAATGGCACCAGCTCGGGCTGCCGATCGCACCACGCCTTCAACGCGACAGTCCACTCCTCGACGCGCCTGAGCGCGTAAACGCTGCTGCACGCGGAGATCACCGAGCAGTAGACGATGCCCGACACGATCGGCATGAGGTCGTCGCGCGAGACGGCGAGCATGGCCTCATCAAGCAGCTGCAGTCCCTCCTGGACGCGCGCCTGGCGCAGCCGCGCGATGCCCTGGGCGTGCAGCGCGAAGGCGTGCAGGTCCGCGTCGCCGAAGCGCTCGGCGGTACGTGTCGCGGCCTCCGCGATCTCGAAGGCAGCCTGGTGGTCGCCCGTCCCCAGATGCCGTTGGGCCTCGCTGAGCTCCAGGTAGCCGTTCTCCACGTGATCGCCGCCGAGGCGGTCCAGCAGGCGCCGGGCCCGGGCCAGCCAACCGGACGCCTGCGCGACATCGCCCAACGAGGCCAGCCGCAGCCCCAACCACACGGCGCACCGCGAGCCCGCCGTCAGCGAGCCCGCATCGACGTAGAGCCGGTGCGCCCGCTCGATGGCGGCTCGAAAGTCGTCCGTGCGGCCGATGAGCGCGCCCGCCCACCCCAGCCGCCAGAGGTCGTCCGGCCCCAGGGCCTGTCGAGCGTCGGCGGCGGAGAGCTCCCGGAACGCGCGTTCCCACGCCCGCTCGCCGTATGCGTCGCGCCCCCGCTCGAGGGGAGTGCCGTAAGCCATCGCCCTGGTCGCTCTCTTCACCTCACGTGATCTTGTACGACCACGATACTACGCACGTCGTGACCGCCGCGGAGTCGGTCACACGCGGCCGCGAGCCCTACCCCGCCTCTCCGGCCGCCACCGTTCGGCGGATGAAGGCGTCGAACCACGGCACGGTGAAGGCCGTGAGACCGTGCGAGGGGCTGTAGACGACCCCCTTGGCGATGAGCTTGGCGCGGGTGGGCGCCACCGAGGTCACCTTCCGCCCGAGCGCCGCCGCGATCTCGCCCGAGCGGTGCGGCCCGGGCCCCATCTCGGCCATGGCGCGGAGGTAGGTGCGCTCGGAGGGGGTGAGGCGGTCCAGGCGTACGCGGAAGAAGCTGGCGTCGAGCTCGGCAATCGCCAGGCCGGTGGCGGTGTCGACGTCCGCCTTGCTGATGGGGGAGGAATCGGCCACGTCCCAGGCGTGCTTGCCCCAGGTCTGCAGGAAGTACGGGTAGCCCTCCGTGCGCCGGTATACCGCATGCAGCGCGGCCGCCGTGAAGCCCGCCCCCTGCGCCTCCGCCGGCACCTCCAGGGCGACGCGGGCAGCGGCCTCGTTCAGTGCCCCCACCTCGACGAAGTCGAACATGCGCTCGGCGTAGGACTTGGCGCGGCCCATGCGACCCGCCATCTGCGGCAGGCCGGCCCCGAAGAACGCGACCGGGAGCCGCCGCTGCGCACAACGGTGGAGCGCCACCAGCAGGGCTGAGAGCTCGAGCTCGGCGACGTACTGCAGCTCGTCCACCAGCAGCACGAAGGCGGTGTCGCGCTCGCCCGCGGCCTCGCCCACCGCCATCAGCAGCGCCGACAGGTCGATCTCCAGGTCTCCGGTGTCGGCAACGCCCGGCTCGGTCTCCAGGTCGAGCCCGAACTGCAGCTCGCCGTAGCTCACCCTGAGCGACTTGACGAAGCTGCCGAGCGCGCGCAGCGCCCGCCCCGCCTTGCGCCCGGCGGCCTTGCGGCGGTCGAGGCGCAACAGCGGCTCGCGCAACGCCGGGGCGAGCACCGACGGCAGCGAGCGCGCCTCCGGCGCCTCGATGGCGCAGGTGGGCATGCCCTCGGCCTCGGCTTCCAGCGCGAAGCGGTTGAGGAGCACCGTCTTCCCCACGCCGCGCATGCCCGAGAGCAGCAGGCCCCGCCCCGGCAACCCGCGGCGGTTGCGCGCCAGGGCGACCTGTGCGCGCTCGACCAGGCCGTCGCGCCCGGCCAGCTCGGGCGGCGGCGTGCCCGCGCCGGGCGCGAAGGGGTTGGTCCGCGGGTCCATCTGTAGCAAGCTTACCCGACTTTAGCCAGGATAGATAAACTGGGATAAGGTCGATCGAACCCGCACCTCCGTGCCGGCCGCGCACGTCGCCGCGCCGGGCCGCGACGGTGGGCACGGTACTTCGCAAACGCCCATCCTCGCCTAGGGTGGCAGCGGAACCGCCGCACCGCGCAGCGCGCCGGGGCGCCGCGGCGCGACCCACACACGCCCCTCCGCAGGGAAAGGGGGCAGCATGACGGCCGCGAGCACGAACGCCGACACGCACCCACCCACCACCGCCGACCGCCTGCGAGCGCTCGAGCCCGAAACGCTCTACCTGCGCAGCGACCTGAGCGGCCTCGACTTCGAGACCACCGACGACCTCGAGCCCATGAGCGGCCCGCTCGGCCAGGAGCGCGCCCAGGAGGCGCTGGAGCTGGGCCTGTCCATCGGCTAGGACGGCTACAACATCTTCGCCCACGGCGCCACCGGCGGCGACATGGACGCGCAGGTGAAGCGTCGGCTGCAGGAGCGCGCCGCCGAACAGCCGCCGGCGCACGACTGGTGCTACGTCAACAACTTCGGGAACGAGAGCAAGCCCCGCCACCTGCGCCTGCCCGCCGGACGCGGCCGCCGCCTGGCGCACGACCTGGAGGCCTTCGCCGGGGACCTGCAGGGAGGGCTCGCCGCCGCTACGGGCCGGGCGAGCTGGCGAGGTTGCAGCGCATCCTCGCCTACCGCCAGCTGGGGTTCGACCTCGAAGCCATCGGCGCCATGCTGGACGACCCGGAGCTGGACGAGCTGGCACACCTGAGGCGCCAGAAGACGCTGCTCCAGGCGCGCCGCGACCGCATCGACGCGATGCTGGGCGCGCTCGACAAGACC
>Ga0209919_1001426_pt1 | contig 11575 bp, 10 predicted proteins | sample SalPon2A_C_D2_MG_FD_185721 | JGI IMG/M metagenome (GOLD analysis project Ga0209919, IMG submission 185721) | Soil microbial communities from South San Francisco under conditions of wetland restoration - Salt Pond MetaG R2A_C_D2_MG (SPAdes)... | ecosystem: Environmental > Terrestrial > Soil >... | reverse complement strand
CCCGGCGCGCGATCGTTGTCGGGACTCGAATCGCAGACCGTCTCGTCGACGATCGCGTAGGGGTTGGGCGGATTTTCGACGCGCCCGGGTTTGTCGACGTTGGTCGAATCGATCACTGTCCAGTCGACGGGTAATTCGTCGACGAAAAACGCGCTGCCGCGCACATCGGTGATCTCGCCGATAGCCTCGCCGCCCGCGAGCCGATGGGCGACCTCGACGATGGCGCGTTCGGCATTGCCGTAGAGCAGCAGATCGGCGCGCGCGTCGGCGAGGATCGAACGCCGCACCTTGTCCTGCCAGTAATCGTAATGCGCGATGCGCCGCAGCGACGCCTCGATGCCGCCGATCACGATCGGCGTATCCCTGTAAGCCTCGCGGCAGCGCTGCGAGTAAACGATCGAGCAGCGGTCCGGCCGGCGGCCGCCGATGTCGTCGGGCGAATAGGCGTCGTCGCTGCGAATCTTGCGGTCGGCCGTGTAGCGGTTGATCATCGAGTCCATGTTGCCGGCGGTGACGCCGAAGAACAGGTTCGGTTTGCCGAGCGCGCGGAAGGGCTCCGCCGATTGCCAGCCGGGTTGGGCGATAATCCCGACCCGAAAGCCCTGCGCCTCGAGCAATCGGCCGACGATCGCCATGCCGAAACTCGGATGGTCGACGTAGGCGTCGCCGGTGATCAGGATGATGTCGCAACTGTCCCAGCCGAGCGCATCCATCTCGGTGCGCGACATCGGCAGTATCGGCGCCGTGCCGAAGCACTCCGCCCAGTAGAGCGGGTACTGATTGAGCGGCCGGGCCTGGTTGGTGAGTTCGATTTGCATGTCGGGGGTCTCGAAGGGCGCGATTCTACCCGATTGCGGCGATTATTGTTCGGGAATCTCGCCCTGCCCGCGCCCGGGATCCGACGCTGGCGTCCTCGAACAGTTTAATCCGCGCTAGCGCTTTATGTCCTGCGCTCCGTCGAGATAAATGGTTTCGCCGGTCAGGTACGGAATTTCCTCGCCGAGCAGCGCCGCGACCCGGCGAGCCACGTCCGCAGGCCTACTCACGCCGCCGGTGGGAATGCGCTGCTGCATGAAGCGTTTAACTTTCTCGTTGTTGGGGAAATCGCGGTTAAGGTCGGTTTCGACATAACCGGGGGCGACATTGATCGCCCGGATACCGTCCGCCGCTCACTCCACCGCGAGGCAGCGGGTGATCGCGCCGACCGCGGCCCTGGACGCGCAATAGGAGTGAATCGAGCATCGATTATACACTCACCACCGCAGTCGCGCGGCGTTGCCGCGGTGCAGAAAAATTGCCTCGCCCTCAGCTAAGAATGTTGAACACCGACAGCACCAGCAGGGTCGAGATGGCGACGCGGCGAAACAGCTTTTCGCTGGAATTGCGAAATCCGTGTGAGCCCAGCCAGGATCCGAGCAGGTAGGTGGCCGCTCCGGGCGCCGCGGTAATCACGTCGTCGATGCCGGTGGTGCCGCTGACCGTGGCGATCAGAGCGAAGCCGAGCACGGTGAAAAACGACCAGGCGACGATCAGCGTGCGGCCGGTGTTCTTGTCGTAAGGGCCAAGCAGGATGAAGACCACTGCGACCAGCGCGATGTAGCTGCCGCCGAAGACGACGCCGGAGCAGATTCCGACCAGGATCAGCCAACCGGTCGTCATCGGATGCCTGTAGCGAAATCCGACCAGCATCAATACGCAGGCTGCGGCAATGATCAGCGCCATGGCGCGTTTCATCAGCGCCGGGTCGAGCTCCAGCAGCAACCAGTGGCCGAGGGGCATGGCCAGTATCGTCGGCACCACCATGGCAGCCGTGGTGCGCCAGTTGATCTCTTTCAGGCAAGCTTTGAACAGGTAGGCATTGGCGAGAAAGTCGACCACGACGATTTTCGACACCACGCTGACCGGGGTGAAGAACAGCGTCATGATGGCAAGTATGAAAGCCGGGCCGCCGAAGCCGGTGAAGCCGCGAATCAGTCCGGCGCCGAAGGCGACCGCTGCGATCGCGAGCAGGCCGGGGTCGTCAGCGGCCAAGATAGTCTCGCAACCGATAGTATTGCAGCCCGAGCCGAAGAAATTGGCGTCGCAGCGAGGGCAGCGGGAAGCGCGGCGTGCGTCCGTGCAGGATTGCCGGCAGATGCAGCGGCAGGATTTCGGCGCCGGATTCGGGGCCGGCCAGCCAGCTGGCCAGTTCGCGCCCGGTCCAGGTGGCGTTGCTGACGCCGTTGCCGTGATAGGCGTAACCGAAGTAGACCGAAGGATCGTCCGGCATGCGGCCGATCGACGGCCGCAAGCTCATGCCGAAGCAGACCAGACCGCGCCACTGGTGCGTGTACTCGAGATCGGCGAAGCGTGGCCACATCGCAGCGACGTCGCGTTTCAGGCGCGTGAAGTCGCGCTCCGCGCCCCCCGGGTCGCCGATGTGATTGCCGCGCCCACCGAGCATGAAGCGCCCGTCGCTCAAAATCCGGTAATAGAAGAACATGTGCCGGGAATTATAAGTCGGGTTTTGCGTATGCCAGCCGCGTTCGCGCAACTCGTCCGCACTCATCGGGCGTGTCACGACGATCTGGCTTTGCAACGGCAGCGGCCGTCCGGCGATACCGCGGTGCAGGTATTCGGGCATGAAGCCGTTGCCGGTCAGGATTACCCTGGCGGCACGCAGCTCGCCGTGCGCGGTTGCGAGCACGTGCGTTCCGCCTTCCTTGTGCCAGTGGGCGACCCGGCTGTGCGGGTGCAGCACGGCGCCGCGGCGTTCGGCGGCCGCCGCGAGTCCGCGGCAATAGCGCAACGGGTGCAGTCCGAAGCACGGGCGGATCAGTAGCGCGCCATGCTGGTGTGGCGCATCGTAACCGGTCTCGGCGAATTCGCCCTGGCTGATCATGCGAAGGTCGACGCCGAACTCACCGCGCTCCCATTCGGCCTGCTGCCGTAGCGCTTCGAAATGAGCGGGACTTTCGGCGACGCAATATTCGCCATCGCCCTGGGGTAGAAAGTCAATCGCTTCCTGCTCGCCGAGTGCGCGTACCAGTTCGACGGCTTCCTGCTGGCAGCGACGATACAGGCGCGTTTGCTCGAGTCCGAAACGCCTGATCTGTGTTTTCAGCGACAGCTTGGTCGAACCCATGCAGCAAAATCCGCCGTTGCGGCCCGAGGCGCCCCAACCGATGTGCCCGGCTTCCAGCACGCGCGCGTCGATATCGAAATCGCGCGCCAGGTGATAAGCCGCCGACAACCCGGTGTAGCCACCGCCGATGATCGCCACCTCGCAGCTCTCGTTGCCTTCCAGGGGTTTGCCCACGGGCGCAATGTCACCGGCAGTCGCTTCCCAATAAGACGGTTGCGGTTGATCGAAGCGGTACAGGCTCGGATGGAACAGCGGTTTCATGGCTGAAGTTTCCGCGGGCTATAAACCAAAGTTGCGATCCCCCCGGCGACCAGGCCCCAGAAGGCCGCGCCGATGCCGAACAGGCTGAGTCCCGATGCCGTGACCACGAAGGTGATCACCGCGGCCTCGCGTGCGGCGCTGTCGGCCACCGCGGTATAGAGACTGTTGGCAATCGTGGATAACAGCGCCAGCCCCGCCAGTGCGAGGATGAACTCGCTCGGGAAGGCGGCGAACAGTGCCGCGATCGCGCCGCCGCCGATACCGAGGAGAATGTAGAAGACCCCGGCGGCAAGTCCCGCATGGTAGCGTTTGGCGGCCTCCGGATGCGCCTCGGGACCGGTGCAGATCGCGGCGGTAATCGCGGCAAGGTTGAGCGCGAAGCCGCCGAAAGGCGCCAGTAACAGCGTAGCCAGACCGGTCCAGCCGATCGCCGATGAAACCGGGGCCGGGTAACCGTCGGTGCGCAACACCGCGATGCCGGGGATGTTTTGCGACACCATGGTGACCACGAACAACGGAATGCCGACACCGATCATCGCGCTCGGTGAGAATGCGGGCATGACGAACTGTGGTGGTCCGATCGCGAGCTCGAAGCCGGAAAAATCGAGCCAGCCCTGCAGCAGGCAATACAGGAAACCGACCGCGAGCACTAACAGGATAGTGTAGCGCGGTATCAGCCTTTTCGCCGCCAGGTAAACGGCGAACATGACCAGCACCAGCAAGAAGCGGGATTCCATCGAGACGAAGGCGTCGATGCCGAACTTGAACAGGATTCCGGCGAGCATCGCGCCGGCCAGCGACAGGGGCACGCGGTTCATGATGCGCTCGAACCCGCCGCTGAAACCGCTTACGGTGATCAGGGCCGCCGAAAAAATGAAGGCGCCTATGGCCTCGTCGAGACCGACGCCCTGCAGCGAGGTCGCCAGCAGCGCGGCCCCGGGCGTCGACCAGGCGGTAATGATCGGCATCCGGTGCCGCCAGGAGAGACCGATAGTCGTCAGGCCCATGCCGATGCCGAGCGCGATCATCCAGGAGCCGACCTGATCCGGACTGGCGCCGGCCGCTCGTGCGGCCTGGAAAATGATCACCGCCGAACTGCTGTAACCGATCAACACCGCGGCGAAGCCGGCCGCGATCGCGGTCGGATGAAGAATTCGAGAGGTCGACATGGGTTTGCAGTTTACCCAGTTGTCGGCCGGTGGCCAATGCCGGCCGCCGGCCCGGACCCGGTCTTATCCCCCGGCCGCCCTGGTCCTGGCCCTGGTCCTGGCCTCGCGCTGCAGGCGTACTTCGCGGCTATCGTAGACCTGCGTGATGAAGCGCTCCCACCGACGCCTGATCTTGCGACGCACCAGAAACGGAATCGAGTTCGGCCATTCGAAGGTGGCGCCGTCGCCGAGCCCGCCGATCGCCACCATGTGAAAACGCGCGGCGGCGGTTTTGCGCACCAGTATGTCGCCGATGGCCATGTCCTGGTTGAAGATGATCAGGTTCTTGAGAAACGACTGCTTGAGTTCCTCCAGATAGGGCTCGAATTCCTCGATCGGAAAGCCCTGCGCCAGGTACCAGTTCAACGGCCGGGAAATCTCCCCATCGTGATTACGCACCAGTTCGACCACGATTCCGCGGCCGCGGTTGGTTTCGCACAGCCCGTGAAACCCGGGGATGTGCCTTTCTTCAATCCCGCCGCGTTTTTTCAGCTGGCGGTAAAAGCGGATTTCCCGCTTCGACTGGGTATCCGCCTTGCTGATCGGAATCTTGATCGCCAGGCGCGGATCTTCCGGATGTACGTAGCACATGCGTTCCTTGCCCATGCCGAGGGGTTTGCGGGTGATGTTGAGCATCAGTGAATATCGGCTTAATCGAATGCGCCCGACAGATTTTGCAGGATCGCCGCCAGGATAGCACGAAGTTTGTCGGCGCTGGCCGGCTCGTAACTCCAGGGTGCCTGCTCGAGCAGGTAATTGCATTGCGCCAGTTCCATCTGGATAGCGTGGATGCCGTGGCCGGGTTGGCCGTAATGGCGCGTGGTCCAGCCGCCCTTGAAGCGGCCATTGACGACGGTGTCGAACTCCGGCGCCGCCTCGCAGATCGTGCGCACCGCGGTCTCCACCTCGGGGCCGCAGCTCGCTCCGCTGTTGCTGCCGATATTGAAATCCGCCAGCTTGCCGTCGAACAGGTAGGGAACCACGGAGCGGATCGAATGACAGTCATAGAGAATCGCGAAACCGTGCCGCTGCCGAATGCGCTCCAGCTGCTCGCGCAGCGCGTCGTGGTAGGGCTGGTGATAGCGAATTCGGCGTGCTTCGATTTCGTCCTGCGACGGTGCCTGGCCGGGTAGATAGATATCGACGCCGTCGAAGGTCGTGGTCGGACAAAGCCCGGTGGTGTTTTGTCCCGGGTAGAGCGACTGGCCGTCGGGGCCGCGGTTGGCATCGATGACGTATCGGTGGATCGGCGTGCTGACGATTGTCGCGTCGGCGGCGAGGCCGGCATACAGTCGGCCGATGTGCCAGTCGGTATCGGCCTTTGCCAGGCCGTTATCGTTCAATCGCAAGCGGATCGGTTCGGGGATTTCGGTGCCGCCGTGCGGTTGCGCCAGCAACAGCGGCCCCTGTCCGGTGACGATCGTCGGCTTCATGGCCGCAGCCGGGGCAGCAAGTCCTCCTCGCCTAGCGCGGCGACGATTTGCCGTCCGTCGACCAGCTCCCTGACCGCGGCGATATCGTCGGCAAGATAGCGGTCGACGCCGAGCGGCGGAACTCGCTCGCGGACCTTTTGCATGACCCGCCGCAGGCGCTCGCTGGTCTCGATCGGGGCGCGGAACTCGACACCCTGCACCGAGATCAGCAGCTCGATAGCGAGGATGTGGGCCAGGTTGCGGTTCATCTCGGCCAGCCGTCTCGCCGCGTGACAGGCCATCGAGACATGGTCTTCCTGGTTGGCGCTGGTCGGCGTCGAGTCGATCGAACAGGGCATCGCGCGTTGCTTGTTTTCGGCCATCAACGCGGCCGCGGTGACTTCGGCGATCATGAAGCCGGAGTTGAGACCGGGTTCCGGGGTCAGGAACGCCGGCAGGCCGTAGTTTTGCGCCGGGTCGACAGTGGTGGCGATGCGGCGTTCGGCGATCGATCCGATCTCGGCGATCGCCAGCGCACACTGGTCGGCGCCGAAAGCCACCGGCTCGGCATGAAAATTGCCGCCGGAAATAATCGCGCCGCTCTCGACCACGACGATCGGGTTGTCGGTTACCGCATTGGCCTCGATCTCGAGCATTTGCGCAACCTGGCGGAACTGGTCGATGCAGGCGCCCATGACCTGCGGCTGGCAGCGCAGGCTATAGGGGTCCTGTACCCGTTCGTCGCCCTCGCGATGCGATTCGCGAATCGCCGACCCCTCGAGCAGCAGGCCGAGGGCCTGAGCCGCGTCGATCTGTCCCTGCAGCCCGCGCAGCGCATGCACTTCGGCGGCAAAGGGTCGGGTCGAGCCCATCAGGGCATCGGTGGTCAGCGCGCCCGAGATCAATGCGGTCAGGGCGAGATTCCAGGCGTCGAACAGACCGGCCAGCGCCAGCGCAGTCGAGACCTGGGTGCCGTTGATCATGCCGAGGCCCTCCTTGGGTCCGAGTTCGAGCGCTTCGAGGCCGGCGGCGTCGAGCGCTTCGCGGGCCGGCATGCACTCACCGCGGAAGAATACGTGGCCCTCGCCGATCATCGCCGCGGTCAGGTGCGCCAGCGGTGCGAGGTCGCCCGAGGCGCCGACCGAACCCTGTGACGGCACCAGCGGAATCATGTCCTGACGCAGCAGTTCGCGCAGGCGGTCGATGATTTGCCAGCGCACGCCGGAAGCGCCGCGTCCCAGCGACAGCATTTTCAGCACGATGACCAGGCGCACGATCTCGCGCGGCAGCGGCTCGCCGACCCCGCAGCAATGCGACAGGATCAGGTTGCGCTGCAAGTCGGAGGTTTGCGCGGCGGGAATGCGCGTCGAGGCGAGCTTGCCGAAGCCGGTATTGATGCCGTAGACCGGCTGCGGGTTCCCGGCGGCCTCGGCGACCACCCGCGCCGCGGCGTCGACCCGCTCGCGGCAGGATTCGTCGATGTCGATGTCGAGGTTTTCGCGGTAGATACGGCAAAGATCCTCGAGTCCTGTCTTGCCCGGTTTCAACAGTATGGTTTGGGCCACGGTGTTCTCCTAATGCAGGCTAGCTGGCCAGTCGATCGAGCGCGGCGCGGTAGTCGCGCGCGATCGCGGTTTCGTCGGCATGGTGGCCGTCGGCGATGACCTTGTCGCCGCCGACATAGACGTCGCGCACCAGATTCTGGTTGCCGGAAAAAATCCAGCTATCGATGATATCGTCGGATTTGCGCCCGTAAAGGCGCGGGTGCCCGGCATCGAGTGCGACGAGATCGGCGCGATAACCGGGGTCGATGCCGCCGATATTGCGTCCGCAGGCCTGCGCGCCGCCAGCGAGCGCGCCGTCGATCAGGTTGCGGCCGGTACTCTTTTGCGTGGCGGAGGTTAGCAGGTTGCGGCGCCTCGTCTGCAGGCGCAGGCCGTATTCGAGCCAGCGCAGTTCCTCGACCGGGTCGATAGAGATGTGGCTGTCCGAGCCGATCGCCCAGCGTCCGCCGTGGTCGCGAAAGTCGAGCATATTGAAAATTCCGTCGCCGAGGTTGGCCTCGGTGGTCGGGCACAGTCCGGCCACGCAGCCGCTGTCGGCAGTCCTCGCGGTTTCGGCCGTGGTCATATGGGTGGCGTGAATCAGGCACCAGTCTTCGCCGACCTCGAAGTTGTCGAACAGCCACTCGACCGGACGCTGGCCGCACCAGGCGACGCAGTCGTCGACTTCGCGGGTTTGCTCGGCGATGTGAATGTGAATCGCGGCGAGGTTATCGAGACCCGAGACCACCTCGGCGAGTAACTCGCGGTCGATAGCACGCAGCGAGTGGGGCGCGATGCCGACCGAGCAATTGGCGTCGCCGGCGGTCGCCTGCTGCAGCGAAGCGACGATTTCGACGAAGCCCGCGTCGTCGTTGAGGAAGCGCTTCTGTCCGGCGAGCGGTTCGGCGCTGCCGAAACCGCCGTAGCGGTAAAGCACCGGCAGGGCGGTAAAACCGATGCCGACCCGGCGCGCCGCGTCGAGGCATTGCAGGCTCATTTCAGCCCGGTTGGCATAGGCGTTTCCGTCGAGGTCGTGGTGCAGGTACTGGAATTCGCCGACGCAGCCGTAGCCGGCCTTGAGCATTTCGACGTAAAGCTGTGCCGCGATGGCATGCAGATGCTCGGGACCGATCCGCTCCAGGTAATGGTACATGACCCGGCGCCAGGTCCAGAAGCTGTCCTCGCTGTCGCCGGCGCGCTCGCCGAGACCGGCCATCGCGCGCTGGTGTGCGTGGGAATGCACGTTCGGCAGGGCTGGCAGCAGGATGCCGGCCCGTTCGCCTGAGACATACGGCGAATCTTGCCGCACCGTTGCAATATTGCCGGCAGCATCGATTTCGATCTCCACCGAGTTCGCCCAGCCGTCTTTTAGGAAGGCCGACTCGGCCCAGATTTTGTTGGATTTTGCCACCGGCTGATTCCGTGTTGCGTTTACTGGTAAAGCAGAGTAACATACTTGTCTATACAAGTATAGAGCGCGATGTAAATAATGTCTCGAACCCTCTTCGACAACGCAACCCTGGCAACCCTGCAGAGCGACACCGGTTACGGACTGCGCGAGCAGGCAGCGCTGCTGGTGGACGGCGACCGCATCGCCTGGATCGGCGACGCGGCGGAAAAGCCGTCGCTCGACGATACCGAGGTGATCGATTGCGGGCATCGGCTGCTGTCCCCGGGGTTGATCGATTGCCACACTCACCTGGTGTACGGCGGCGATCGCGCCGACGAATTCGAGGCGCGCCTCGAGGGCGCGAGTTACGCGGAGATCGCGGCGCGCGGTGGCGGCATCCTGTCGACCGTGGCGGCGACGCGCGCGGCTAGCGAAGAGCAATTGTTCACCGAGTCCTTACCGCGCATCGAGGCACTGCTCGACGAGGGCGTGACCACGCTCGAAATCAAGTCGGGCTACGGACTCGACACCGACAACGAGATAAAGATGCTGCGCGTGGCCGCGCGGCTGGCGCGCGAACTCGGTATCGATATCAAAAAAACCTTTCTCGGCGCGCACGCGTTGCCGCCCGAGTATCAGGACCGCGCCGACGATTACATCGCGCTGGTCTGCGACCAAATGCTGCCGCGCGCGCACGCCGAAGGACTCATCGACGCGGTCGACGTGTTCATCGAGTCGATCGCCTTCAGCCGCGCGCAGGGCGAGCGGGTGCTGGCTTGCGCACAGCAACTCGGCTTACCGATCAAGGCCCACGCCGAGCAACTCAGCGATCTCGGCGGCGCGGCGATGGCGGCCGGCCGCGGCGCGCTGTCGGTCGACCATCTCGAGTATCTCGCCGCCGGCGATGTCGCGGCGCTGGCATCGAGCGGCAGCGTCGCGGTGTTGCTGCCGGGCGCCTTTTACGTGCTGCGCGAAAGCCAGCTGCCGCCGATCGAAACCTTGCGCGCCGAGGGCGTGCCGATCGCGCTGGCAACCGATGCCAACCCGGGCAGCTCGCCGCTGCACTCGCTGCTGCTGATCCTGAACATGGCCTGCACGCTGTTTCGATTGACCCCGGCGGAAGCCCTGCGCGGGGTGACGCGGAACGCGGCCAGGGCGCTCGGCATGGAAGCCGAGATCGGCTCGCTGGAAATCGGCAAGCGCGCCGACCTGGTGCTCTGGGACTTGCAGCGGCCCGCGATGCTTTGCTACCGGGTCGGGGTCAATCCTTGCGCGGCGGTGATGCGCGCCGGCGTCTGGCGCCGCCGGGAGGTCGCGGCATGAACGCGATCATCGACAGCTTCGACAATGTCAGCAAGGCGGCGCCGGAACCGATCTACCTGCAGATCAAGAAAATCATCCAGCAGCGCATCACCAGCGGCGAATGGGTCGCCGGGCAAAAGCTGCCGTCGGAAAACGACTTCGTCGCCGCGCTCGAGGTCAGCCGCATGACGATCAACCGCGCGCTGCGCGAACTCACCCATGAGGGCCTGGTCAAGCGCGTGCACGGTCTCGGCTCATTCGTCGCCGAAACTCCGCGCCACGCGAGCCTGATCGAGCTGCAGGATATCGCGCTGGAAATCGAGCAGGGCGGCAAGCGCCATCATTCGAAAGTGCTGAAACTCGAAACCCTCGAGGCCAGCGCGTCGATCGCCGCCGGGCTCGAACTGGAGGCCGGCGCACGGGTTTACCACCTGCGCGCGGTGCATTACCAGGACGACCTGCCGATGCAGCTCGAGGCGCGCTACGTCAATGCCGAAGCCGTGCCGGAATTCGTGCAACAGGATTTTACCCGCGTCACCGCAACGGCCTACCTGTTGCAGCAATACCAGCCCGACGAGATGGAACACCGCGTGCGCGCGGTGATGCCGGAGCGGGCAAGTCGCGAATTATTACAGTTGGCGGACAACGAACCCTGCCTGCAGCTGGTTCGCCGCACCTGGAAGAACGGCCGGGTCGTCACCCGGGTGACGCTGACCTATCCCGGCAATCGTTACGAACTCGGTGCGCGTTACGCCACCAATGAATATCAACTGCGTTAGCAAACAGTTAATGAGGAAAATCCCATGCCACTAGACAGAACCGACAACAGCCGCAAGATCCGCGCCCCGCGCGGCAGCGAACTGACCTGCAAGAGCTGGCTTACCGAAGCCGCCTACCGCATGATTCAGAACAACCTCGATCCCGAGGTGGCCGAAAAGCCGGAACAACTCATCGTTTACGGCGGCATCGGCCGCGCCGCGCGCAACTGGGAATGTTTCGACAAGATTCTCGAGTGCCTGAAGGAGCTCGAGGACGACCAGAGCCTGCTGGTGCAATCCGGCAAGCCGGTCGGCGTGTTCAGGACCCATGTCGATGCGCCGCGCGTGCTGATCGCCAATTCCAACCTGGTGCCGGCCTGGGCTAACTGGGAGCACTTCAACGAGCTCGACCGCAAGGGCCTGATGATGTTCGGCCAGATGACCGCCGGCTCGTGGATCTACATCGGCAGCCAGGGGATCGTGCAGGGCACCTACGAAACCTTCGTCGAGGCCGGCCGCCAGCATTTCGACGGCGTGACGAGCGGCAAGTGGATCCTGACCTCGGGGCTGGGCGGC
>Ga0209919_1001425_pt1 | contig 11594 bp, 13 predicted proteins | sample SalPon2A_C_D2_MG_FD_185721 | JGI IMG/M metagenome (GOLD analysis project Ga0209919, IMG submission 185721) | Soil microbial communities from South San Francisco under conditions of wetland restoration - Salt Pond MetaG R2A_C_D2_MG (SPAdes)... | ecosystem: Environmental > Terrestrial > Soil >... | reverse complement strand
AACAGCAGCTGGTGCTGGCAGCCTCCTCCGAGCATCTGGATCTGCCCATGATATGGTCCTGGATGAAGCCGTTCGGAAATGCATCCTGGCATCACTGGCTGTCGAGCATGCATCATGGATCGGCAACAGCCATCACGGCCAAGCTGGCCCTGCCCTGGAATGACCCGCTGCACCAGCTTCCCATGAGTCAAGGCAAGGAGGGGCTGGCATTCAGTGTTCACGCCACTGTCAAGGATGCGGACATTGCCCTCGGCAGCAGCAAGGACACGCTCAACAACCTCGATGCGGAGGTCGATATCAATGAAAAGGAGTTGTCGGCACGCATCGATAATTCCACCCTTCCGCATCAGTTGGGGAGCAGCTCCGGGAAACTGACTATCCCGTGGTCAACACTCGAGCTTCAGATCAAGGGCCATGCCCAGATTGATGCAGTGAAATTACTGGCATGGAAAGGCCCGCAGCAATCCCAGACCTGGAAATGGCAGCAGGGGGCGACAGACGCAACCTATGCCATTACATGGCGAGCCGACGAACCCACACCAAGGACTGCCAGGGCCGAATTGCAACCGGTAAACATGTGGGATGTAACTATTCAGAAAATCCCCCTGCATCTTACCGGCGGTACGATTGAGTGGGATCAGGATACCGGCATGCGCATGCAGCAGATGCAGGTCATGGGAGAACGCATGCAGGGCACGCTATCGCTTGCCGCTGCACCGAATGCAGACAGGCAATGGCGGCTCATATCCATGGATGCCCAGGGTCAGGGTGATCTGGGCATCATTGCCGGTCATTTTCAGCTGCCCATGTCTCATCCCAGCGGCATGCTGTCCACATCACTTCGCTATGATGGTAGCTGGTCGGGCAAACTGGATTTGATGCAAAGCAGCTGGGATCATTTGCTTGGCTCCAGAAAAACCATCGGAGAGCCGTTTTCCCTCGTGTACGAGGGATCCTTTGACCAGGAAAGCGAAACCCCCAGTATCCATCTGACAACATTGCATAGCTCTGGTGGCGCGCTGCAGGCCGAGGGTCAGGCCAGATTGAGCCAGGACGGCTTGCGGTTGAATCTGAAGCATTTGAAAACCCCGGCCTTTGACGGCTCCCTCAATATCTATGCTCCGTTTGGCGAAGGCCCATGGGAAATCAATGCAGATGCCAATTATCTGAATCGCAATGCCCTGCCTGAAAAACTGGAGCACATCGAATCCGCCCAGGACAAGCCCTGGTCACTGCGCGCCCGCATCAGCAGGTTCGACTGGGCCGATGCCCGCATGAGCGGGGTTCATGTTAAACTCGCATCAACCACAGGCAGCACCGGTATCTTTGAAGCCAGCCAGATCCACACAGCCCGGCTCGACATCCTTGATGTGAATGCCATGTTTTCACTTCTGGGCAAGGGAGAAATAGATCTGAAGCGCCTGCGCGCGGATGTTGAAAAGCAGCATTTAAGCATGTATGCCCATCTTGTCCCTGAGGCTGACGGAGGCATGCGCTGGAACGGCTTCGCCTTGATACAGGGCGATTTCGGCTACTTGATGCAACGCGGCAGTATTTCGAAAAAATTCGAGTCAGGCCTGGGGCATGTGCTGTTTTCGGGCCATGGCGTGATGTTACGCGAGCAGCCATGGTGGCAGGGCCTGGATGGCCGCCTGCGTCTACGCGTGGACAGTGGCCGTATCCTTGAGGGAGGTACGCTGACGACATTTTTATCGGCAATCAGCCTGACCGATCTGCCGGAACTGCTTATCGGTAAGCGAAAGGACCTTGGTGGACCGGGCATTATGTACAAACGGCTGCAAATGGAAGCTGTGATGCAGAATCAGAATATTCAGATTCGCAACCTGGCCATGCGCTCATCTGCCTTCGACCTGGCCGGACATGGCAAGATGGATATCGATAAGGACACGATCGACCTGTACCTGATCGCCCGTCCGCTGCAAAATCTTGATGCGATTCTGTCCAAGATTCCGCTCTTACGGGATTTGCTGGGTGGCAGGGCACACAGCTTCATGCGCAAGATCTACCGCATGCATGGTCCATTTACGCACGCAGAGGTGGATGCCGTATCCCCCGAAGAAGCCGGGCTTGTTTCAGGGGGGCTGGTGGAGCACCTGTTCAATCTGCCCGAAAGCTGGTTTGGCAAATCCGACAAGGCATCCAAAGCCGTATCCGAATAGGCATGCAGGGTGGGCAAGCCTGCATTTTTCTTGCATCACCAGCACCATTGGCATCGTCCGTAACATGGCTATACTTCCAGCATGCGATTGATCATGCTGGACACGGAAACGACCGGGCTCTCACCCCTGAATGGTGATCGCATGGTCGAGATCGGAGCCATCGAAGTCCGACACCGCGATGTCATCCCTGATCGGGTATTCCACCATTATCTGAATCCCGGGCGCCCCATACCGCAGGAAGTGGTACGTATCCACGGCATTGACGATGCCAAGGTGAAAGATGCGCCTGCATTTGCTGATGTTGCTCACGATTTTCTGGCCTTTATTCAGGGAGCAACACTGGTCATTCACAATGCTTCGTTCGACCTTGCCTTTATCATGAATGAGTTGCGTCGGGCGGGGCTGCCCGGAATCGAGTCTGTTCCTGTCATCGACACCCTCGCCTATGCCCGCAAACGCCATCCGCACCAGCGCAATAATCTGGATGCCTTGTGCGACCGCTATGATATCCAGCGCGGCCATCGCACGCTGCATGGAGCGCTGCTCGACTCGGAATTGCTGGCCGAGGTCTATCTTGCCATGACAGGGGGCCGCCAGTTCTCACTGGGCATGGACATCCCCAGCCAGCCGGCCTCATCATTCGTGCAGCTACCTGAACATGCCGGGGGTCGTGATGAGCAGGCGGAAACAGCGGCCATCATGCAACGCAAGCCACCTCCGATTGCACCTGAGGAGATTGCTGCGCATAAAGCCATGATGGAGCGCATACATAAGGAAAGCGAAGGACAATTGATCTGGCAGAGTGCCAGTGAAAGTCCTGAGCCGGCCTGATTAGCACCAATCGCGTTGAACAGGACTGATACACCTTGCGGGTGTAGTACAATGGCAGTACAGCAGCTTCCCAAGCTGAATACGAGGGTTCGATTCCCTTCACCCGCTCCAGTTTCGCCTTTCGGCGTACTCCCACTATGACCAAATCCAAAAAATATCATGGCGGCATAATCCTGACCGGCCCGGAATCAAACCTGCAGGCCAGCGTCGGCACTATCACTCTGATACATGGCGACATTGGCAGCGGCAAGACGACCTGGCTGGAACGGCTGGCCGGTCTGCAGCCCATGCCTGAAGGCATGTCGATCGCCTTTTCAGGGAAAAAATCCGGCGAGACCCCGGTTATCCGTATGCTTTTTGATCGCAGGCCGCAGCTCTGGCTCGGCCAGACGGTCGCGGAGGAGATGTGCTTTGGGTTCTCAACCGTTCCCGAAACCAGCGAGCTCCAGCATGCCCTAGCCACATGGGGCATTGCTGAGCTGGATTTACATGCCGATATTCAGGATCTGAACCGCCTTCAGGGGCTTCGCCTTGGCATGGCCAGCATGGATATTGCACGACCCTCCCTTGTACTGCTCGATAGCCCCACCGACTGCCTTCCGGCCGACTGTGCATCGCAACTGATCAAAGATACCCGTGCCTGGGCGGAGCGTTCAAACTGCGTCATAGTAGTAACCAGCAATCGCTGGCAGGATTGGCAGCCTATGGCATCGCAGATCTGGCAAACCACCGCACCGCTACACATGCCAGTGCTTGATTCCAGGGGAGTTTAGCGTGTCTGGTATGGTTCGATTTTCGTTCGCGCTGAGCCAGCGCATGCGCTCTTTTCTTGAAGTGCGCGACGCATTGCATTGCCTTGAGCTTGCGCTTGAGCGGCAACAGCCCCGCGACTGGCTGCATGCTGCCTGCGACCTGCGCGCTTCGCTGCTTGGTGATCAGGGCCGCAAGAGTGTGATCCCTGAAGTGGTGGGTTTACTCGTATCCATGCAGGCCCATCTGAATCAGTTAGGCAGGGATATCCCGCAATACAAGGAAGGCATCGAACAGGCGTGCCGCACGCTCGATGAGCATGTGCAGGTCTTGCATGCCGGGCTACCCGATGCCATCAACTTCCTGGCGCAGGATGCCCTGATCAGTACCTACCTGAACACGCAGAAAAAGCAGGATTGGCTCGGGCACAAGCTCGGCCTGCCGCAGAGCCTTGATACACTGTGGACCGGCAATAATGAACGCTCCTCCTGGCTGCATCACAACCTGAAGGGACTCTATGCAGCTGTTCGCGATCTGGATCAGATGCTCAATGATTATGTGCAGTGGGAAGAAGACATAGCGGTCGGCGGTTGCGGCCAGATTACGCCGGAGCGTGGATCCAGCAACGGATTGCTGATCATCGGCCTGCCCGAAGCATCGGTTGCCAACGGCATTATCCCGGACATCTCGGGCAACAAGCTCGCTATCAGGCTTCGCTTTCAGCGCTGGGTGCCCGGCGAACCACCCCATGAAGTCAGCGAAGACCAGCCTTATGCCATGATGCTGATTCCGGTTACCTGAACATGGACAAACCGAAACCCCTCTTCAAATGTCCGAACTGCCGCAAACCGGTTGAGCGCGCCAGCGCCGACTTCCCGTTTTGTTGTGAGCGTTGCCGCATTGCCGATCTGGGCCGCTGGGCTGCCGGTGAATACCGTGTCCCCGGTGAACCGGTTCACCTGCCCTCGGATATGGAAGACGAAGACTGAAGATTATGCCCAAAGCTCAAAACAAGACCGGTTCCGTTGCAGCACAACAGCCTGACGGGGTCACTGCGGCCTTCGTCTATGGCGCGCTCAGTGTCGCATTGTTGCTGCCTGTTCTGTTCTGGCCGCTGACCCTCTGGGGCGCGGGAAGCCTCGACCCTGCCACGAATATCCATCAGATATGGCTCTCTGCAGGCATTGTGCTATTGCTGTGCGCCGTGACTGCCGATTCCGTTCTGGGCTTTCGCCTGCAGGGGATGTCGCCGTTGTTCGCCTCGTTCTGGATTCTGATCGCCAGCCTGGCTGTATCCATCGCCCTGCGCTGGGAGCAGGGGGCTTATATTCTGGCCGCCGTGTTCGCCCTGCATGCGCTGCGCTCGGGCACAAAAATCTGGCGACACGAGAAACTCTGGTGGCTCTGGATCGCCTGGTCGCGTGATACAGTGGCCTCCCTGAGTTTTTTTATCTGGCTCGGCCTTCTCAACCATGTCGGCTAGCCAGAAACTGATCCTGGCTTCCACCTCGCCCTACCGGAAGGAACTGCTGGATCGATTGCACCTTCCCTTCCAGCAAATCGCGCCAGACTTCGAAGAGGAAACAGGCACAAGCCTTTCTTCGGAGGCACTCGTTGAACACAACACGCTAGGCAAGGCCGGGAACATCCTTAACCGCTTCCCTGAGGCAACAGTGATTGCATCGGATCAGATTGCATTGTTTGAGGGCCAACCAATCGGCAAGCCCGGCAGTGAACCCGCAGCAATTGCACAACTGAAAGCCTTTCGCGGCCATGCAGTCGATTTCCTCACCGGCATCGCCCTTTGTTCCGGATCGCAACAAGAGTTCGATATCGTCACCACCCGCGTTTACTTCAGGTGGTTGAGCGATAATGAGATCGCCAACTACGTTCGGCTGGAGCAACCGTTCGACTGCGCCGGCAGTTTCAAATCAGAAGGACTTGGCATCACATTGTTCGAACGCATTGAAAGCGTCGATCCGACAGCTTTGATTGGCCTTCCGCTGATTCGTTTATCCGATTGGCTCAAGCCGCTAGCCAAAGGAAATAGCCAGACGACACACTGATCCCGTCTGTCTGCTTTTGGTATTCATTTTAATCGCTGTAGCTGGCGATCATGAAACCGGGCCAGCAGTAACTGCGAAGCCATGGCCGAGATAAAGGCAAGGAACATATCCCACTGGGTATCCCAGACATCGCCCTGCGTGGCCAGAAAGGCAACGGCATCGTCTCCGCTGCTCACGGCCACCCACCATTCGACCATTTCATAGAAAGCACTGAAGGCAAGACAGATCGAGGTAACGATAAAGAACAGCCACTTTCCTCGGGTGAGAGGGCTCCGGCGGAGCAGGATTTCGCGCGCCACGATGGCCGGGATGAATCCCTGCGCGATATGGCCGACGCGATCATAATAGTTGCGGGCCAGATCGAAGGTGTCGCGCAGCCAGTTGAACAGCGGCATCTCGGCATAGGTATAGTGCCCGCCGATCATCAGGATGATGGTATGAATCAGAATCAGGGTGTAGGCAAGGTCGGTGAGTCGGAAGCGCCCATAGCTGCCTAGTATAAGAACCAGCCCGATAAAGGCCGGCACAACTTCAAGGAACCATGTGAAATAGTCGTGGGGATGCCAGGCCGACCAGCTCATCGCCAGCACGAATACCGACAACAGGGCAATATGGTAGGAAGATGGCGAGCGACTCACATGCGCTCCAGAATCACAAAGCTGTAAGCATAGGCATTAGCCTCGTCGGCCGGATGATCTTCCCTGTAGGCTTCCAGCCATCCGGTGCGATCGAATTCGGGAAACCATGCATCGCCCTCGAAGGCATGATGGATTTCGGTGATGTACAGGCGGTCGGCTTCCGGCAGGAACTGCGCATAGATTTCCGCCCCGCCCATCACCATCAGCTCATCATGTTCGGAATGGAGATTTTCAAACACCTCAACGCCTTCACTGACCGAATGGGCAACCAGACAACCAGGGATATCGGCATCCTGTCTTGTTATAACAATGTTTTCCCTTCCGGGCAGTGGCTTGCCTATCGATTCGTAGGTTTTGCGCCCCATCAGGATGGGCTTGCCCATGGTTTGTTTGCGAAACCACTGCATGTCGGCAGGCAGCTTCCATGGCAAAGCATTGTCCTTGCCGATCAACCCGTTCTCATCCTGTCCCCATATCAACGAAATCATAATTAGATCGCAATCGGAGCGCGAATGCCCGCATGGCATTCATAACCAGTCAGCTCGAAGTCTTCAAAGGTAAAATCGAAGATGTTTGTCACAGCGGGATTGAGCTTCATTTCCGGCAGCGGCAGGGGCTCACGTGCCAGCTGTGTCTCCACCTGTTCAGCATGGTTGGAATAAAGATGCGCATCGCCGAAGGTATGCACGAAATCGCCTGCCTTAAGCCCGCAGACTTGGGCAATCATCATGGTCAGTAGCGCATAGGATGCGATATTGAACGGCACACCCAGGAAGATATCGGCGCTGCGCTGGTACAGCTGACAGGAGAGCTTGCCATCGGCGACATAAAACTGGAAAAAGGCATGGCAGGGCGCCAGCGCCATCTTGCCCTGCTCGACGTTGGCCTGCGGAGAAATGGATTCATCCGGCAGATCGGCCACATTCCATGCCGATACAATCAAGCGCCTTGAATTAGGTTTGGTTTTGATCTGTTCGATAAGCTGGGCGATCTGATCGATATGCGAGCCGTCAGGAACCGGCCAGTTGCGCCACTGGAAGCCGTAAACCGGCCCGAGATCGCCTGCTCCGGTAGCCCATTCATTCCAGATCGTGACGCCGTTATCGGTCAGGTAGCGGGTGTTCGTCTCGCCTTTGAGAAACCAAAGCAATTCATGGATAATCGATTTCAAATGCACTTTCTTGGTGGTCACCAGCGGGAACCCGGCCGCCAGATCGAAGCGCATCTGGTATCCGAAAACAGATTTCGTGCCGGTGCCGGTCCTGTCACCTTTTTGCACCCCGTTATCGCGCACATGGCGCATCAAATCCAAATATGATTTCAAGCTAAACCCTCACAAAACTCTGCGGCTGTTACATGCCCATGACATCCCATGCCGAATGTGGATATGATGCCGCCGCTAGCCTAGGATGGCAAAGTATCCAAGCAACAGGGGTTCTGACATGAAATATGCACGATTCACCATTTTAGCAACATTGATGTTCATCATGGCATCGGCGGCAAGCCCTGTCTGGGCGCAAAATCAGGCCGATCAGAATGCAATCGACGAAGAAGCGCCTGCGGATATTTCCGAACCTGATGCCTCAGTACCGGCGGACACATCCACCCTGGAGACCTCAACCGGCAAGGCAGAGAAAACAGGACCATTATCGCAAACCGACAAGATTGTGCTGCGATTTATGGAGCTCGATCTGGATCAGAGCGCGGGTGTATCGTTTGACGAATACATGACCATGGTCAACCAGCGCGCCGCTGACCGCTTCAAGTCGATGGACGCGAATGATGATGGAGAAGTCAGTGAGGAAGAGTACCGAACATTCTGGCAAACCCGAAAAGCTCAGTGGTATCGCCTGAAACGTTAAAATCAGGTCGAATTTTCAGAAACTACTTTTCCAACCCCTCAGAATCGATGGATGCGCAGGCGGATAACCATATCCTGGCTGCCCGTTTGTGAGCGCCCGGATAACAGGGCTCGCCCCATCCCCTGCGCATCGCCGCTCACCGCTGCGATCGTGATGTCCCGATCAAGCGGGACAGTCAATTCCGTTGCTGCTCCGAGCACATCTATGCGCTGCTGCTCCCCCGCCCCTCCGAGCTGCTGAAGCCAGGGCCGAATACGCACATGTGCCATGTCTTCGCCAGACGGCTGAACGATAATGTTAAAGCCGCCGGTAACCGGAACCTGTGTGGCGGATTCAACAATGCCTATCCCCTTCAGCCACATCCGCGTACCCGGAAGCATGTAAATCCGGCCGGCTTCGATGCGGCCCGGGCGACTTCCCGATACCTGCAGCTGGTAATTCCGCATGCTGGCATTCCTGCTTGACTGGTCATCCAGCCTGATTTGCACCCAACCGCCCGGCAGGCTGACCACACCGCTCACGGACAATCCCCGCACCGAACGACTCTGCCTTGTCTCGATCTCGATCATGGCGCGAAACCGGGCCAGCGGCTGATCCAGCCTGGACAACAGCTCGCGCACCTTGCGCAGATGCGCCGCATCATCGCTCACAACCAGAATACGACGAGACGGCATCGATACCACCGTACCCTGACCTGAGAGCTGGCTGCGGACTGCATTCTCGGCCCCGGCCAGAGGAAGGTGAACAATGCTGATGACCTCGGTCTGAGCCTGTGCGCCCTGGACCAGTACACCTGCCAGCAGCACCAGCAACGCGCACAGGTAAAACGCGTTTTTAATGGCCTGCACCATCAGCGAAAACCGGCATGGGCTCCTTCAGTCCGGCAGGATCCTCGTGAATAATCACTTCCGCATCCGGATAGGCTTTCATCAACGCGGCTTCCACCTCATCGGAAATGCTGTGCGCCTGCAGCAGGGTCAGCTTGGGATCCAGCTCGAGATGCAGCTGGATAAACACAGTGGTACCGGACTTACGGGTACGCAAATCGTGCATGCCGCGAGTTTCCCGATGCCGGAGCGCAATTTCCTTAATCATCTCACGATCCTCCGGCGATAGCTCCTTGTCCATAAGGTGACCAAGGGCCTCGCGCACGATCTCCCAGGCGCTGTAGATGATGTAGAAAGCAATGGCGAGACCGAATACGGCATCAAATCCGGCCCAGCCGTATGTAGCCAGTAAAAGTGCAGCAATTACGCTGCCATTGACGAGCAGATCGGTCTTGTAGTGCAGGGCATCGGCCTTGATAGCAGTAGAATCTGTCATGCGGATAACATGATTCTGGAACATCATCAGTCCGATAGTAGCCGCAATAGAGAGGACCATGACAATCACACCGACACCGACTGCATGAATCTCAACGGGATGCAGGAATCGGCTGATGGCCTCGAGAAACAGGAATGCAGCCGAACCGGCAATGAAGGTTGCCTGCCCAAGGCCTGCCAGAGCCTCGGCCTTACCGTGTCCGAAACGATGCTGCTTGTCCGCCGGTGTCAACGCATGGCGCACGGCGAGCAGGTTCAATATAGAGGCGAGCACATCAAGGCTGGAATCAATCAGCGTGGCAAGCAAACTGACGGAGTCGGACATCAGCCAGGCAATCAGTTTGGCGACAATCAAGACGGAGGCTGTCGCCGTCGAGGCGTAGGTCGCCTGTCGCATCAACCGGGCTTTTTGCTCCTGGGTCAAGGTCGTCTCATTCATGCGCGGTATGCTGGCCTTAGCCGGCCCGAAAATAAAGTTGCATGAATCTCCTGAAAGTTGTCACTGGGCCAGTTCGACGATGCTATCCATAGCATCCATTGTCGCCTTATAGCCTGCCTGCACGGCATCCTTACCGCGGTAGAATTCAAGCATGCCGATGTCATGTACCTGCGGCATCAACAGGATATCGGGCGGCATCAAACGCTGGCGCAGCAGCATGAGCATATTCTCGGAAATCAGCTGGGATTGATTCAGAACCGAGCCAAACCCCATATCCTTCAATACATCCACCTTTTCCTGTGGATCATCAAACCCCTTCAGCCACTCGCCGATCTGGGGCCAATTCTTCAGCCAGGATGAATGAAGAAGCTCCTGCAAACGCTCCTGCCATTCCGGGCCGCTCTCCTCAAACGGACGCCTTTCCGGTATACCATGGGTCGCCACTGCTAATACAGGTCCACCATACAGATTCCTCGCCACATCAAACGGCACCGGATTTACCAGCCCGCCATCCACCAGCATATGCCCGTCAATACGGGCAGGAGAAATCAGCCCGGGAAATGACATGCTGGCACGTACCGCGTTGATAAGGCTGCCGTTGTTGATGACCACCTGTTCGCCATTTTCAAGATCTGCAGCAATGGCTGCAAAGCCGCATGGCTGATCCTCAATAAGCTTTTCACCCAGATAGGGCTTGAGAAATTTGCAGATGGTTTTGCCGGATGACAGGGACCCTTCGGAAAAATCCGGCGTAAACAGGCGCATGGTGGCAATCCAGTCGAGGCTTTCAGATATCCGTTTCATGGCATCGATCGATACACCTGCAGCATGGAAGGCTCCGACCTCTGCGCCGACGCTTGTGCCGGCAATGCCGCGAACCGGAATATCTGCATCGGCCAGGGCCTCAAGAACACCGATGTGCGCCAGTGCTCTTGCTCCCCCGCCACCCAATGCCAGCACAACACCCTGCATCATTACCTCGCTCTCAAACACCAACTCCGCATCAGCTTAGTCCATTTAACCTGCATCGCAACCTGACATTTCGTTTCAAGGCATGCATGATAAGCCCATGCAACCCGTCCGCTGGCTGGCTTCACCGCATTTCAATCACCGTCCCTCAGGGATCGGCATCGACCTGATCGTCGTGCACGCTATCAGCCTGCCGCCGGGTGAATTCGGCAGCGCGTATATCGATGACTTCTTCACCGGCAAGCTCGATGCAGCAGCTGATCGCCGCTTGGCAGATCTGCAGGATGTTCGTGTTTCAGCCCACTTTGCCATTGATCGCCAAGGCACCATCACCCAGTTTGTCGCATGTACGGATCGCGCCTGGCATGCAGGCCGGTCGTCATGGCAAGGCCGCGATAACTGCAATGATTTCGCAATCGGCATTGAGCTTATCGGCGATGAGGCACATCCATTCACCCGCCGCCAGTACAGGGAATGCGCCCGCCTGTGCCGTACTCTGATGCAACGGTTTACCGACATCACAAAGGATCGCATCGT
>Ga0209919_1001423_pt1 | contig 11606 bp, 10 predicted proteins | sample SalPon2A_C_D2_MG_FD_185721 | JGI IMG/M metagenome (GOLD analysis project Ga0209919, IMG submission 185721) | Soil microbial communities from South San Francisco under conditions of wetland restoration - Salt Pond MetaG R2A_C_D2_MG (SPAdes)... | ecosystem: Environmental > Terrestrial > Soil >... | reverse complement strand
TGGCGTACGATAATATTTCAATCTTTGAATTTGGATTTTCTTACTAACCTTGATCTGGATATTGTAACAGGAGCAGGAGTGTTAAAAATAGTAAACGATACTAATTACTTGCCACTACTCACACAAAATAAAATTTACTGGGAAGCTTATGTGGGAGTTGCCAGGATATTAACAATTTTAAGGCTGGATTTTTATTACAATTCTTTCAAAAGGTTCGGAGCTACACTCGGTACCTCAATAATTTTTTGAAGCTATCTCTATTGAATTTTAATAATAAAAAACCTTCGGAGTTTTTAAGAACCCCGAAGGTTAAAGTTTACTTGTCAAATATTATTACCAGATGTGAGGTATTTTATTTGCGGGTCTTCTCATCGGCTGGCCGGGTTTAATATTAAAGGTTTCCCAAAATGCCGGAACATCGCTGAAGGGACCATTAATTCTTAAAAAGTTCGGCGAATGTACATCGGTTAAAACCTGCTGTGCAAGTGCTTCCGGCCTTGTATGTCCAAGCCAAGAATAAGCATAGCCGATCCAGAATCTTTGTGCTGGTGTAAGCCCGGCAATTTTTTTACCTTCTTTATATTGTTTTGTTTTCTTGAAAGCGTCCCATCCGATCAGGTCACCGCCATAGTCCGCAAGGTTTTCTCCAAGCGTAGCTTCACCATTAATATGCATGCTATCGAGAACTACATAATCATTATACTGCTCAACAAGTAATTTTGTATTTGCATTAAATTTTTCTTCGTCTTCTTTAGTCCACCAGTTATTAAGATTACCCTTTGCATCATAAAGTCTGCCTTGATCATCAAAACCGTGCGTTAATTCGTGGCCAATCGTTGAAGCTCCTGCATACGCATAAGCGACTGCGTCATCAACTAGTGAATCCGGAACACCTGGAACAATAAAAGCGGCTGCCGGAAGTACAATTTCATTATTGGAAGGATTGTAATATGCGTTCCAGGTTTGCGGAGTCATGCCCCATTCAGTTCTATCAACGGGTTTACCGAGTTTATTTATATCACGTTCAAACCAGAAAATATTGGAGTTAATTGTATTTCTGACAAATGAATTTCTATCAATGGATAAATTAGAAAAATCCTTCCATTTATCCGGGTATCCTACCTTTTTAGTAACAGCATATAGTTTAGTTAAAGCTTTCTTTTTTGTTTCCTTGCTCATCCAATCAAGATTTTTAATTCTATTTGCAAATGCATCGACTAAATTGTCTACTATTTTTTCATATCTCTTTTTTGTTTTCAGGGAATAAAATTTTTCCACATAAATTTGTCCCAGTAATTCACCCATAGCCCCTTCTGTTGCATCCTGTATTCTTTTCCATCTTGGTTTTTGTTCAGTTACGCCAGACATAACTGTTCCGCGGAAGTGAAAAACCTCATCATCAAATGCTTTGTTCAACCTGCTAGCAAATGAACTTACTAGTTTAACTTTCAAATAAGCCTTCCATTGATCTAAAGAAAATTTATCAATTGCAGAATTTAATGCTCTGTAAAATTCCGGCTGGCCGACAATAATATCATCAAAAGAATTTATTGATAGATCACTGAACATTAATTTCCAAAGTAAATTTGGGGAAACATTATTTAGATCAGTAAGTGTCATTTTATTATAATTTGCGTATGGGTCTCTTAAATCTTCAAGTTTTCTGGAAGAATCCGCCAGTGATAATTCAATATCATATACAGAATTACTGTTTGTTTTAGCTTCTGTTTTATCCTCTCCAAGTAATTCAAATAAATTGACAAGGTGTTTTTTATATTCATTTCTTATGTTCTCAGTACGTGCATCATCTCGGAAATAATATTCGCGGTTTGGTAAACCAAGCCCGCCCTGCCATAAATACAAAGCCATTTTTTCACTATTCTTATCATCCTGGTTTACAAACAATCCAAACATTAAACTGACGCCTTCTTTTTTCAAAAACGCAGCAGTGTGAATAAGATCAGATTTATTTTCTATTGAATTAATTTTATCTAATTCCGGCTGCAATGGTGTTAGCCCTTCCTTTTCAATATTAATCGTATCCATTCCGGAATAATAGAAATCACCGATTTTTTGTCTGTTTGTTCCTTTTGGATATTCGGCCGCCGCAGCTTCAATCAGAATATTTTTAAGCCTGCTGTAGGTTTCTTCATTTATCAGGTTTGCAAGTCCCCATCTTCTTTCGGATGCTGGAATTGGATTTTCCTTCATCCATTTACCGGTTGCGTATTTAAAGAAATCAACACCTGGATCAACGGTTGTGTCCATTGCGTTTGTTAAAAAATCGCCCTTCTGTTTTTCCTGAGAAAAACAATTTGGAGATGTCAAAAGCAGAAGTGTCAAAAAACAGAAAAATAGTTTTATTGTTTTCATTGGTTAAATTTTAATTATTTAAAAAAATATGGTTACAGTTTTGGATGATAAAATAAATAAAAAAAGGATATAAAGTTTACCGATTGTGGAAATTTTCAGGTTTTTGTAAGTGTATATTTTTTATCTGGTATTTAAAAACTAAATTATACTGTTACTTTTGAACTTTATATCTCATTCCAAGGGGGCTATATGCAAAGAACTATACCCGTCTTATTTGAAGAAAGCATAAAAAAATATCCTGAAAATATCCAGGTCTGGGAAAAGGTCACTGGTGAGTATGTTGGATTTAAATATTACGAAATGCGTGATATTATCTATAAGTTTTCCGCAGGATTGATGAGCTATGGACTGAAAAAAGGAGATCGTTCCGCCCTGATATCAGAAGGAAGAAGCAGGTGGATTGCAAGTGAATTAGGGGTGCTTTATGCCGGGGCAATTAATGTACCGATAACCACAAAAATTGAAGAACTTAATGATTTAAAATTCCGCCTTGTACATTCAGGTTCAAAGTTTGTTATTGTATCACAATCACAGGCTGAAAAAATCAGGAAAATAAAACACGACCTTCCGGATCTTGAAAAAATTATTTTGCTTGATGATATTGAAAAAACTAACGACGAGGAATTGTATTTCCAGGAAGTAATGCTTGAAGGTGAAAACTATTTAAAATTACATCAAAATGAATTTGGCGAACGATGGCAAAATATTAAAGAAAGTGATTATGCAAATATTTGCTACACTTCGGGTACTACAGCAGATCCCAAAGGGATAATTTTAACACACCGTAACTACACAGCAAATGTTGAACAATGTTTTGAAATGCTTTATCTGCCTGAGCATTTTGTTAATCTGTGCATACTGCCTTGGGATCATGCATTTACACATACTGCCGGAGTTTATCTTCTTATGAAACATGGGGCAAGTATAGCTTCCGTTCAGCTTGGCAAAACACCGTTGGAAACATTGAAAAACATTCCGGGAAACATTAAAGAAATAAAACCATATTTTATGTACAGCGTTCCTGCACTTGCTAAGAGTTTCAGAAAAAATATAGAAAATGGAATAAGGGAAAAGGGCAGGAAAGTTGAAAATCTTTTTCACAAAGCATTGGAAATTGCTTATAAATATAATGCTGAAGGTTTTAACAAAGGGAAAGGAAGCCGCATTTTACTGAAGCCTCTTTATACGATATACGATAAACTTATCTTCAGTAAAATCCGGGAGAATTTTGGAGGCAGGCTGGAATTTTTTATAGGTGGCGGTGCAGCACTTGATATAGAATTGCAAAGATTTTTTTATGCTTTGGGAATACCAATGCTTCAGGGATATGGTCTGACAGAATCAGCCCCGGTAATTTCAACAAACACACCTGATCAGCATAAACTTGGAACTTCGGGTAGAATATTGCCAGGGATAACTGTAAAAATTGTTGATGAAAAAGGAAATGAGACTCCTACCGGTACAAAGGGTGAAATAATAGTTAAAGGAGAAAATGTAATGGTTGGTTACTGGATGAATGAAAGAGCTACCAAAGAAACTTTAAAAGATGGCTGGCTTTATACAGGTGATATTGGTTACCTTGATGAAGATGGCTACATTTATGTGTTGGGAAGAATTAAAAGTTTATTAATCGGTAATGATGGTGAAAAATATAGTCCGGAAGGAATTGAAGAGGCGTTTACTGAGCAAACTGATTTTATTGACCAGGTAATGCTTTACAATTCTCAATCACAATATACTGTGGCGCTTGTTGTTCCGAATAGGGAAACTATTTTAAAATGGTTAAAAAACAATAGTCTTAATCAGCACAATGAAGAGGGACAAAAATCTGTATTAAAAAAGATTGAATCGGAAATAGGGAAATTTAAATCAGGCGGCGAATTTGCCGGTCAATTTCCTGAGAAGTGGCTGCCTGCTGCAGTTGCAATTCTTGGTGAAGGATTTACAGAAGAAAATAAATTTATTAACAGTACTTTAAAAATGGTTCGTCCTAAAATTACTGATTTCTACAAAAACAGGATCGATTATCTTTTAACACCTGAAGGAAAAGACATTTGCAACAGGCAAAATATGACGATTATCAGTAGAGTTTAATTTTTTATAATTCCGGTTTTTTTAGTTTACCTTCTTTCTCCAGTTTTTTATATAGGAAATAGGGATAAATTAATCCTGAGTAAATTGAAATTGGTACAAGCACAGAAATTATAGTTATAAATAATTCAACCTTTAATAAAATCAGTATAATCATTATTGCTCCGCCGATAACGAACAATGTACCGCCGATCCTGTGAGTTTTATGCCATACCTCTTCCGAAGCGAGTGTCCAGGGAGATCTTATTCCAAAGAAAAAATTCCGGGGAAGTTTGGGCAAATAATTTCCAATAATAATAAAGAGCACGCCAAAACCAATTCCCATTAGATCTGATCTGAAAAATCCTTCCTTTGCGGAAATAAAATCTATTACTAAAATGAAAACTATGAATGCAATCAGAATATCACGGAAGAGCAGAAAGATGTTATATTTTTTTTCAATCTTTTTCCAGAAAGGATCGATCATCGGGATGAAAGTTAAGAGAAGGTACAAACCAATTGATGCACCGATCCCAATTGCAATTACGGTTGTCTTGGATGAATACCCATCGGGCATGCCCTTGCTGTTAAAATGTGATGGTACAGTATCTGGAAGAATGCCGTAGAAATACCAGGAAACGAATAAAAAAGCAATTATCATTGCTATTGGAAAAAGGTCCCTTTTAAAATGCCATTTCATATTTTTTTATCTCCCTTTTTAATTTCCATTAAGTATTCTACAGCGATGTCAAAGACAGTCATATTCAGAGAATACCTTATAAACTGTCCTTCCCGTTCACCTTCAATCAGGTTTGCTCTTTTTAGAGCATCTAGGTGATGTGAAAGTGTTGGTTGTGTAATATCAATCTCTTCAAGAAGTTCGGAAGGTGTTTTATTTCCTTCCTTCAGGCATTGAATAATTTTTCTTCTTGTTTGATCGGATAATGCTTTAAAAACTTCAGTAAATTGTTGCATATTGATATATGTATAATTATACATATATCAATATATAGGATTACATATAATTTGTCAACAGTAAATATTTGGAGATTTTTGAGAGGAAATGGGGGCAATTTTTAAGCATTTCTTATATCATTTAAAAATTATACTTAATTAAATAAGAAATATGTAAATATTTTCTTTATCATTAATTAAATTATCTGAGTATAAAGTCAGCTGAATAAATTGATACCCGAAGTTTCAGATTTTATAATTATTTGGTATTCAATATTTGTAAATAATGTTATTAAAGTTTAGAAAAATATTAATCATATTAATTACATTTCAAATATTCATTGGTATATCCTGTCGTGAATATTTTAGTGAAGGTAATGCAATTAATGATATAAATTATTTACAGGATATGGTGATAGCTTTTGTATCGCCTGGTTCTGGTCCAAGTGATGGTGGAACAGAAGTAACTATACAGGGTATTGGATTTAATTCAAACACACAGGTTTTTTTTGGAAATAGGAATGCCTTGGTTAAAAAAGTAACAAATGATCAGTTAAAAGTTGTATTACCTTCTATCCAGTTGGATTCACTCTGGACATTAGTAAATGTGGCTGTAAAAAACAATATCTCCGGATCATCTGATACAGCCAGAAATGCATTTAGATATTATAATTCAAAAATTGATACTTTGTATATTACCAGAATTAATCCAACATTAGGACCCAACGAAGGTGGCATTACTGTAAAAATTAGTGGTTTTGGCTTCAGACCAGATACTAAAGTGTTCTTTGGAGAATTGGATGTAGCCGAAATCACTTCAGTCTCTCCATTTGAGTTAAAGGTAATAGCTCCCTCAACTACAGGAAACAACTCTAATCTGAATGATGCACTTGTTGATGTTAAAGTATTAAACAGCTTATCTGGTAAACAGTATGTATTACATAATGCATTCCAATATGGAGTTACACCATAAGCCAGTTAAATCATTTACAGCAATCTCCTTTCTCTGCTTTTTTAAATTTTTTATATCCGAAAAAACCAATCAAAGCTAAAAATAATATTATAACACCTGTTTCAATCATATTAAAATATATAAAGATAACATGTAAACTAAAAGGTATTCAGCGTAGCACTAACAGCAATAAAACCGTTTTGGTAAACCCATAATTATTGCTTTGTAATTCCCTTTAAGTTTTACAATATTAAAACAACATCACTAAGTAAAAATTAAACAACTAAAATAAAGGAGGCTCAAATGCTGGGTAAAAAAATAATTGCGATTTTGGGTGCAACAGGAGCGCAAGGCGGCGGACTTGCAAATGCTATATTAAATGATTCAAACAGAGAATTTTCTGTTAGAGCCATAACAAGGAATGCAAATTCAGATAAAGCAAAGGAACTTTCTAAAAAAGGTGCAGAAGTTGTTGAAGCTGATGTGGCTAATAAGGATGACCTGGAGAAAGCATTCTCAGGATGCTATGGTGCATATTGTGTGACTTTTTACTGGGAACATATGTCGCCTGAAAAAGAACTGGCACATGCAAAAAATATGGCTGAAGCTGCTAAAACAGCCGGACTAAAACACGTAATCTGGTCAACTCTAGAAGATACAAGAAAATGGGTTCCGCTTGGAGATGACAGAATGCCAACACTTATGGAAAAATATAAAGTACCCCATTTCGACGCGAAAGGAACCGCAAATAAATTCTTTGAAGAAGCAGGTCTGCCAACAACTTATTTAAATACTTCCTTTTACTGGGATAATTTTATTCATTTTGGAATGGGTCCTAAAAAAGGGGAAGACGGGAAGTACGCAGTTACATTACCAATGGGGGATAAAAGGCTTCCCGGCATGGCAGCTGAAGATATTGGAAAATGTGCTTATGGAATATTTAAAAAAGGAACTGAGTTCATAGGAAAAAGCCTAGGTATTGTTGGTGAAAAGCTAACAGGTAAACAAATGGCAGAATCATTTTCAATATCATTGGGAAAAGACGTAGCCTATAATGAGGTTCCACCGGAAATATATAGAGGTTTTGGTTTCCCTGGCGCGGATGATCTCGGAAATATGTTTCAATTTAATAGGGATTTTGAGAAAGATTTTTGTGATGCAAGAGATATTGAATTATCAAAGTCATTAAATCCTGAACTACAATCATTCAATGACTGGTTAGAAAAAAATAAAAGAAAAATACCAATTGAATAGAAAAATATAAAGCTAAAATTGAACTGTCATTCTGAAGGAGCATAGCGACTGAAGAATCTATTGCGTGCTTAAACCAGCCAAAGAGATTCTTCGCCCGGTAAACCGGACTCAGAATGACAGTCATAAATTTTTGTGAACGTTATTCATCATCCTCTTCTTCAACTTTCACAGAATCATATTCTGCCGGTGTTACATTGTGTAATTTTTTAACTGCTGCAACTATCGCCCATATTTTTTCATCTGAATGAGTTTTACCCCAGGCAGGCATTCCTGTCATTTTTATTCCATTTTTTGTTACCCAGAATAGTTTTGCAGGCTTCATTTTGAAACCCCATTTATAAAGATTTGGAGCATCAGGGTTTAATCCTTTCGCTAATTCAGTTTCATCTTTTCCGGGTGCCCGGTGACAATCTTCGCACATTTCTTTATAATGTGAAAGCCCTTCTTTAATCATTTCCGGATTTTCCAGGTTCGGAACCTGTATGTCTTTTGCTCTTGCATCAACTGAATTATCACTGGTAGATTCCAGGACCCAATGCACTAATCCTGAATCAGGTTCCATTGCACTTACGTTATACGCACCGCTAAATATAAAAATTAAGCCAATTACAATTATTGCAACTAAAGTTGTTGCTACAGACAGAAATATTTTCATTGCTATACCTTTGTTAAACTATAAATATTAAAAGAGTTGTGTACAGTAATGTATAACGAAAAATAGTTAAATTAAAGTAAATAATTTATAGGCAAATAAATTAATCTAATGGCAAATATAGATTAAAATTTCCCTTACCAAACCTGACTTCATCAAGGTGTCCCATTTTTGTTTTATCTTCTGTTAACAAATGGACGTGAATGAATGAATCGTGATGGGTAAATATTCCTTTGTGTTCTGTTGAAAAGAAACCGATAAGCTGAACGGCTTCATTTGTAATTTGAAATTTCACTTCACCAACATGTGCATCTTCTTTAGAAGTAACTTTTGAACCCGGAGATAAATTTACTAGGTGATAATTTGCCGATTCAATTTTGCCCGTTAATTTAAAAGCGAATGGCCTTTCAGCATTTTTGGTTAAAGCATCTAAATAAGATTCTAATTGTTTCTGAGATTGCACACTATCGGGCAGTCTTTGCTCCCGCCAGTTACTTACATTTGCATAAACCAAAAACGGCGCTTTAGTTTTAAATGTTTCTGTAACATTCATTGTTGAATCTGACTTCACGGAGGCGACATAGGATTTGCCGTCGGCTATTAATATTTCACCTGTCAAATATTCAACAGGACCCAATCCGTACAAGTGATCTTTATTTGAAATTGTATCAAGATCTACTGTTCCGAATAATTCCCCTTTCATCATTACATTTTTCATTGCACCTGCAACATAAACTTTGGAAGATATTTTTGTTCCTTTTGGCTGATTGGAATCGCAGCTTATTAATGTAAGTGCTATCAGTACCATTATTGATACTAGCAGTGATTTATACATAAAGGTGTTCCTTTATTAATTAAAAATGAGTGCAATTAACTATGCCATTTCTTAAAAGTGTTGGAAAAAATATTGAACAATTATATTTAGGCTAAATAATATTTCTAATCTATTTTTAATAATTTTGCATTGATAGCGACAATAACTGTACTCAGCGACATTAATAATGCTCCAGCAGCAGGACTTAATAAAATTCCATAGTTATAAAGAACACCCGCGGCCAACGGAATAGCAACAATGTTATAACCTGCCGCCCATATTAAATTCTGTACCATTTTATTGTAGGTTGCTTTTGCAAGTTTAATAATCGAAACGACATCAAGTGGGTTACTATTAACCAGAATTACATCGGCAGTTTCTATAGCAACATCAGTGCCCGCGCCAATTGCAATTCCCACATTGGCAGTCGCAAGTGCAGGTGCATCATTGACACCATCACCAGTCATTGCAACTTTTAGTCCCTGTTTCTTTATTTCATTAACTTTATCTGCTTTCTCAGATGGGAGTACTTCAGCATAAAAATCATCGAGATTTAATTCATCAGCAACTTTTTTTGCAACCTGCTTGTTGTCACCTGTAATCATTATGCATTTAATTCCCATTTGCTTTAATACTTTTACAGCTTCTTTTGATTCACTTTTTATTTTATCACCTAATTCAATTGCTCCAACAATTTTATTGTCTAAAAGTATAAAAACTACTGTGTTTGAATCGTTAAGCATTTCATCAAATTTATCTGAGTCTGCCGACAAGTTATTTTCTTTTAAATAACCGGGACTAACAATCATTACTTCTTTGTTTTCGATTACCCCTTTTGCTCCTTTACCAGCAATTGACTCAAACGATTCAACATTTAGTAATTTTCCATCAAATGATTCTGTAATACCTTTTGCAATCGGATGTTCAGAATATGTTTCAATTGATGCTGCATAGGCAAGTAACTGGTCATCAGAGATAGACTTATCTATACTTACAATTTTGCTTACTCCGAATTTACCTTCTGTTAAAGTTCCGGTTTTATCAAAAATAACAGCATCCAGATTCCTGGCTGTTTCAAATGCAGCACGGTTTCTGATTAATAATCCCTTTTTTGCAGATATAGCAGTAGAGACTGCAACTACAAGGGGTACTGCCAGCCCCAGTGCATGCGGACAGGTAATTACCATTACAGTAACTGTTCTTTCAAGCGCAAAAACGAACTCCTTTCCTTCAAAAACCAGCCAGGCAAACATTGTAATTGCGCCGACGGAGATTGCAATAACAGTTAACCAGAAAGCAGCACGGTTGGCTGTGTCTTGTGTTTTTGATTTTGATTCCTGAGCATTTTTTACTAGCTGTATTACTTTAGATAAAAAAGAGTCTTTGCCTGTATTTTTTACTTCGACGGTAAGTGAACCCTCGCTGTTGATTGAACCTCCGATTACCATATCGCCTACTTTTTTTGAGACAGGTTTTGATTCTCCTGTAAGCATTGATTCATTAATCGTGGTAGAGCCTTTTATAATTTCAGCATCAGCAGGAATTTTTTCTCCGGGCTTAATAACAAGTTTATCATGCTCTGCAATGTCTTCTATTTTTATTTCAGTAATTGAACCATCATCATTTAATTTATTGGCTGTTGAGGGCATTAGCTTGGCGAGTTCCTCTAAAGCCTTTGAAGCACCCATTACTGATTTCATTTCAATCCAGTGACCGAGCAGCATAATATCAACTAAAGTAGCGAGTTCCCAGAAAAACACTTTTCCGCTTACACCAAAAACTACCGCTGAGCTGTAAAAATATGCCGTGGAAATGGCTACGGCTATTAATGTCATCATGCCGGGATTTTTAGAAGTTATTTCAGTAAATAAACCCTTTAAAAACGGCCAGCCGCCGTAAAAGAAAATAAATGATGCGATTGCAAATAATAGATATTGGCTTCCTTCAAATTTAAATTGAGATGAAATACCGAATATTTCCTGCAGCATCGGTGAAAGGAATAAGATAGGAACAGTGGCTATTATTGAAATCCAGAATCGTTTTTTAAAATCAGCAACCATGTGTGCATGATGGTTGCCGTGAGAATGATTATGTTGTTCCGATTTATGTTCAATATGTTCGCTATTGTGCTTATGGTCAGTATGATCTTTATTTTTCATACTATGACCGGAATGATCATTTCTATTTGAATTATTTGATCCCATCATCCAACCTCTTATAAAAAACGCTAATCATTATTTTAAATAACCCTTTATTAAATCTTTTTTCTTTTCTTCAAATTCTTTTTTATCTATTTCTCCAGTGGCATATCTTTTCTTCAAAATATCCAAAGGAGTTTCTTTTGCTGAATCGGAGTCGGAATTCTTTTGTGATCGATTGCTCATATTGACAATCAGCCAAATAATTAATGCAAATAAAACTATCCAGAATAACCAGCTAAACCACATTCCACCAAAAAACATATTGTGATACATAAATCCCTCTCACTTTAACTTTAAGAAAATGCAGCCTGACAAATTAGGCTGCATTTCTAAATT
>Ga0209919_1001420_pt1 | contig 11614 bp, 7 predicted proteins | sample SalPon2A_C_D2_MG_FD_185721 | JGI IMG/M metagenome (GOLD analysis project Ga0209919, IMG submission 185721) | Soil microbial communities from South San Francisco under conditions of wetland restoration - Salt Pond MetaG R2A_C_D2_MG (SPAdes)... | ecosystem: Environmental > Terrestrial > Soil >... | reverse complement strand
TCCGGAATCGATCGGGCCGTCCACTGGATCGTCTGAGAGTGACCGTCGGACGTCGTCACCTGGGAAAGGAAGGTCTGATCCGCCGGTGCATCCAGCAGTGACTTCAGGTCCTCGGTCACCTGGTTCCGGTCGGTTTTCGGCACGAACAACTCGACGTAGGAATGCCCGAGGACCTCGCTGCGCAGCCGCCCGAGCAGTCTTTCGGCCGCGTGGTTGAATTCGAGGATGCGCCCGTCGGCGTCCAGACAGATGACCAGCGAAGGGACCGTCTGCAGGAGAATTCGGAGCATCTCCCCGGTCTGGCGCAACTCCGTCTCCAGGGCCTTGGCGGCGGTGATGTCGGTGAAGGTCAGCACCAGGCCATCGATCCGGTCCTCGAGGGTGCGATAAGGCATGATGCGGACCACGAACCAGCTGCCGTCGCTGGCGGGGATCTGCTTTTCGGAAAAGACCAGCGTCTGCTGTACCGCCCGGGCGTCGTCGGCCAGCTCCGGGTAGCGCAGGTGGGTCACGATGTCGCTGAGCGGGCGCCCGACATCACCGGGAATCAGTTTGAAGATCTTCACCGCCCCGCTGGTAAAGCGTTGGACCCGGAGTTCGTTGTCGAGAAAGATGGTGATGATGTCGGTACTGTTGAGCAGATTCTTCATGTCGCTGTTGGCACGGCCCAGTTCGTCCATTTTGGCCAGCTGTTCGGCATTGACGGTCTGCAGCTCTTCATTCATCGACTGCATCTCTTCCTTGGAGGTGGTCAGCTCCTCGTTGGTCGACTGCAGCTCCTCGTTGGTCGACTGCAGCTCTTCGTTCATCGATTTGAGTTCTTCCTGCGAGGCCTGCATCCCCTCGCGGGTCGCCTGCAGCTCTTCACGGCAGCGACGGAGGTTCTGCTCCAGTTCGGCCATTCTGGCGCTGGCGGCCGATTTCGGATTGAGTTTTCCAGACGCTGGTCCTTCCTGCGGCAGCGCGGTGTCCTGGAAGAGCACCATCACCATCCCCTGCAGGGCTTCCGGTTGTTCGATCGGCTGAATAATCAGGTCCACGCCCTGCGTGTTGCCATTGATCTCGATCTTGCATCCCGCGACGCTCAGGGTTGCCTTTTGCCGAACGGCCTTCTGGAAGGCATTGCTCAACTCGAAGCGCAACCCCTCCCGGGCCATGGCGAAAATATTCCAGTTGGCCTTGCCGGCTGCCGGTTCCAGATATTTCCCGGTCCGGCCACTGATATAAAGGATGTCCCCCTCGCTGCTGACCAGGACGGCGGGAGGGCTGTGGTCCCGGAGCAAAAGTTGTTCTGCGAGGGACTGAAGATTGACGGCCGGCTTCGGCATTTTGAACTCCTTGTACAGGTCCGGATAGCTGGGGCTGGGCATGGCGGGAAAATTGACCGTGTCGGGCCGCAGGACCGATTCGCGGCGCCGGAACAGGCGGGATTTCGGTTGCAAGGCAGTGAACAGATCGCTGAAGTTGCCGACCGATTCGGAATTGCCCAGGAACAGAACCCCGCCGGGGTTGAGGCTGTAGTGGAACAGCGGCAGCAGCTTTTTCTGCAAGTCCGGTTCGAGATAGATCAGCAGGTTGCGGCAGATGACGATGTCGAGCCTGGTGAAGGGGGGATCGTGGATCACATTCTGGGGGGCGAATGTCACCGTTTCGCGGATCTCCCGATTGACGCGGTAACCGGTCTCTTCCAGGGTGAAATAACGTTGCAGGCGCTCGGCGGAAAGGTCCGCGGCGATGTTCGCTGGGTAAACCCCCCGGCGGGCTTGGTCAATGGCGTCGGGGTCCAGGTCGGTGGCAAACACCTGCAGGGTGCAACGCTGCACCGGTTTCAGCCGTTCCAGCGCTTCCCGGAAGAGGATGGCCAGGGAATAGGCCTCTTCCCCCGTCGAACAGCCCGCTGACCAGGCCCGGATGACCCCGTCGGCCGGCCGGTCCGCCAGCAGGGCCGGGAGGGCCTCGGCGGCCAGCAGGTCCCACTCCTGGGGGTCGCGGAAGAAGCTGGTCACGCCGATCAGCAGCTCCTTGAAGAGGATCTCCACTTCCTGGGAATTGTTCTGCAGAAAGCGAACGTAGCCGGCGATGCGGTCGATCTGATGGATCCCCATGCGCCGCTCGATCCGGCGGTACAGGGTATTCTTCTTGTAAAGCGAGAAGTCCTGGCCGGTCTTGGCCCGCAGCAGGATGATGACCTTTTCCAGCGCGCTCTTTTCCCGCTCTTCCAGGATCGTCCCGGGTTTGGTCAGGACGGGCACGTGACTGAGGTAGCCCAGAATTTTGGCGGGGATCTGTTCGGCCGGAGCGACCAGGTCGGCCAGTCCGGCGGCGATGGCGCTGCGCGGCATGCTGTCGAACTTGGCGGAACCCGGCTCCTGGACCACCACCAGCCCCGAATGGCTTTTGATCGCGCGTAGGCCCGCCGTGCCGTCCGAGCCCATCCCCGACAGGATGATGCCGATACTCAGCTCCTGCTGATCTTCGGCCAGAGAGCGAAAGAAAAAGTCGATGGGAAGCCGCAGGCCGCGGGATTCGGTGGGCTCGAAGAGGTGCAGCACGCCGTGCAGAATCGACATGTCCTTGTTGGGGGGGATCACGTAGACGCAGTCCGGTTGCACCGGCATCCGGTCCTCGACCTGCTGAACTTTCATGCGGGTCGTGCGTTGCAGAAGCTCGGGCATGATCCCTTTGTGGGTCGGGTCGAGATGCTGGACAATGACAAATGCGATGCCGGTCTCTGCCGGCACCTGACGCAGAAATTGCTCCAAGGCCTCCAGGCCGCCAGCCGAGGCGCCGATGCCGGCGATGAACAGGGGACGTTTTTTCTTCGATGAGGATTTCTCAGGGGGAGATTCGACAGCTGTTTTCCGGCGGGCGGCCGGCTTGGCGGGTTTCATCTTCGAATTATACATAAATAGAATTTAAAGTACACTCAGCAGTGTTGGCATGGCCGGTCCGACCTGAAGCTGTCAGCGGTCCGGCGAGACTGATCGTGAGCCGGTTGCTGTCCGGCTCCTCCTTAATATTGGAATCCAATTCATCCGGACGGTTTTCGGGTTGACCGGTAGCGCCACCTGACGACTTGACTGATGTCAGGCCAGAGATAAGCTCAAAGCAGGGCAGGAAAGGACGATAATTGTCGTAGATCTACCCGTTGCCTGCCCGGTCGACCCCGGGATGAAGCAGGTTATGCCAATCCATTCTCGTCATGGACAGCGCCATGTCTAAACCAGTTAAAATGACCCTGTTTATCGTCGGAGGGTTCGTCGTCCTGCTGCTTTTCGCTGCCGTGGCCCTGCTGCTTTTTCTCGATGTCGATTCGTACCAGCCCCAGCTGGAAACGGCGGCTTCGGAGACCCTGGGACTGGAGACCAGGGTCGGTGGCGAGCTGGGGCTTCGTCTCTTTCCCCGGCTGCAGCTCACCCTGGGAGAGGTGCAGCTTGCTCAGCAGGGGGCAGAGGTTGGCACCATCAAGGAGGTCAGGCTCGGAATCGGCCTCCTGGCGCTGCTGGCAAGCCAAATAGAGATCAGGACGCTGACGTTGATTCAGCCGAACATCTTCATCGAACGGGGTCGGGCCGGTAACTTCAACTTCGAGCGGCCGGAAGCAGCGGGCGGCAGTTGGCCCGGCCTGGATTTTTCGAGCATTGCCATCACCGGGGGGACGCTTCATTTCGCGGATCAACAGTCCGGAGCAAGTCTCGAGGCGCTGGACTGCAGTCTGACGGCCGGCCAGTTGCAACTTCCGGGCGGAAACAGCGCGGATGTTCTGCAGACCCTTTCCTTCAAAGCGGGAGTCGTCTGCGGGGAGATCCGGACCCATGACCTCACGGCGACCGACGTCATGTTCTCGGCCAACGGCAAACCTGGCGTCATCGATCTCGATCCGGTCACGATGCAGATCTTCGGTGCCCGGGGCTCAAGCAGCCTCCAGGCGGAATTCTCGGGCGCCGTTCCCCGCTATGAGGTTCGCTACGACCTGCCAAAGTTCCGCATCGAGGATTTCTTCAAAACCCTGTCGCCGCAAAAGTTCGCTGAAGGGTCGATGGATTTCAGCGCCAATCTGACCATGCAGGGCCGGACCTGGAACGAGATAAAATCGTCCATGGCGGGAAAGATTTTGCTGCAGGGCGAGAAGCTCAAAATCCATGGCCGGGATCTTGACCAGGAATTTGACCGGTTTGAATCCAGCCAGAACTTCAACCTGGTTGACGTCGGCGCCATCTTCATTGCCGGCCCGTTCGGCCTGCTGGTCACCAAGGGCTACAATTTTGCGAGCATTCTTCAGGGCTCGGGGGGAGAAAGCGAAATACGTCATCTCAGGTCCGATTGGCAGGTCGAACACGGTACGGCCAAGGCCCGGGACGTGGCCCTGGCGACCGGCCAGCACCGGGTTGCCCTGCAGGGAGAACTCGATTTCGTCAACGAGACGTTCAACGACGTCACCGTGGCCTTGATCGACGCCGAAGGCTGCACCAAGGTGCGCCAGACCATCCGTGGCAGTTTCCAGAACCCGGAGGTGGAGCAGCCGAGTGTCCTCAAGTCACTCACCGGGCCGGTGCGGAAATTGATCAAGCTGGGGCGAGAGCTCTTCCCTGGTGGAGAATGCGAGGAGTTCTATGCCGGTTCGGTCGCTGCGCCGAACTGAGCAATTTGCACAAGAACCGGTGTGTCGAAGCAGCAGGCGTGGTTTTTGCCGAGAAGCAGCCGGTGAGCGGTTTCTCTCCTCCACTGGCATAGCTTTTCGCTATATTCAAGACAATTTACCATTGTCAAAACTTACCATCCATTGGGACAAAGTAGGCCCAACCTGCTTCCCGGATTGGCCTACTTGGTTGGCGGCTGTCCAAAATCACCGGTAGGTGACCAGGACCCTTTTGGCGCCTGGCCATGATGAGGTGATTTCCAGGTATTGCAATGATTGACTTACCAGCAGTCCCTGCGAAAGTTTAACAAACAATCAGAACATGAGCAGAGAAGCAACTTGCTTATAGAGGTGTGATGATGACCGATGAGCAGCCAATAAAGACCAGTACGTCCGGGGGTAGGGATACGGAAACCGATAACCAGTCGCCGGATGAAGGAGCTGTCTGGAAAGAGCGATATCTGCGCTTGCTTGCCGATCTGGAGAACACTAAAAAACGGCTGGCACGTACCTCCGCCCAGGAAGTCGAGGCACAAAGGGAAGCGTTGCTGCTAGATATTTTGCCCGTTGCTGATGGCCTTGATCTGGCCTTGCGGCATATTTCGCAGGACGAGGATAATCGAAATATCTTGCAGGGGATTGAAATGAACCGGAGCCTGCTGGGGAAATTTTTCAGCAAATACGAAGTCAAAGAACTGGAAGCCTTGGGCCAACCGTTCGACCCCGGTTTGCACGAAAGCATTGGTGTGGTCCGGTATCCCGGGACCGCACCCAACACCATCGTGAGGGTCGAGCAAAAGGGTTATCTGCTCAGTGGCAAGCTGTTACGGCCGGCGCAGGTGCTGATCGCATCGAGTTGATTCGTAAATCCGGGCAAGGAACAAAGATGATGCTATCGCAAAAAGTGTCAAATGCAAGGCGCGCAATTGTCGAGCAATGAGGCGTACTTACGTATGTCGAAGCAGCGAGACGATTGCAGCACCGCCGCAGTTGGCGAGTTTTTGCGACGCCATCAAAGATGGACTGTTGAACTTGTAGGGCTAACCCGTCTGGATGCGACTGATTGGAGCCAGCATGGAGTTTAAGGATTACTACAGTATTCTGGGGGTAGATCGCAAAGCGGACGAGCAGGAGATCAAGAAAGCCTATCGCAAGCTGGCTCGAAAATATCACCCGGACGTCAATCCGACCAACAGTGATGCAGCAGCGAAATTTCAAGATATCAACGAGGCCAACGAAGTGCTGTCCGATCCCGCAAAACGTCAGCAGTACGACCACCTGGGCTCCCAGTGGCAAAAGTACCAGCAAGGCGGAGGAAGGCCCGAAGACTTCAACTGGGGCGAGCGGGCGGCAGCAGGCCATCAGAACTACAGTTATCGAACGGTCAATCCCGAAGAATTTGAAGAGCTGTTTGGTTCCGGCGGCGGCTTTTCGGATTTTTTCACGAATCTGTTCGGCGGCGGCGCTCGGCCGCAAAGCCATGGAGATAGGGGCGGTCAGCAATTTTATCAGCAGGCGCGACCGAGGTCCGGGAGTGACCTCGAACATTCACTTCAGGTGCGCCTCAGTGAAGCTTACCACGGTGCCAAACGGGTTTTGGAATGGGATGACGGTCGCAAAATTGACGTCAAAATTCCTCGCGGGGTCCAAACCGGATCCCGGGTAAGACTCAAGGGCCAGGGCGGTGCTGGTACTGGAGGAGGGGGATCGGGGGATCTTTATCTGACCATTGAAGTTTTGCCCGACCAACGGTTTCTGCGCGACAATGATGATCTGAAGACCACGGCTTCGGCAGATCTGTTCACCATGCTGTTAGGCGGCAACCTCTCGGTTCCCGGCATCGACCGCACGGTGAACCTGCCTATCCCACCGGAAACCAGTAATGGGCGGGTTTTCCGATTGCGAGGGCTTGGGATGCCCAACATCAAGCATCCTGAGCAACGCGGAGATCTGTATGTCACCGTGGAAGCCGTTCTGCCGCAAAAACTGACTGCCAAAGAAAAGGAACTGCTTGAGCAGTGGAGATCACTGCGTTAAGCGAAGCGTTCGTGCCCAGTTGTCCAATTCCAGCCCGACTAGTGAGGAGAAGGCTATGAAGAAATATCCCATTTCACCATTCTGCGGGGATCCGGATGCTCACTACGAATATCGGATCGTCGCCAGCATGATAAGGGTCTCAGAGGAGTTCATTCTCCAATGCGAGCATGAAGAGTTGGTCACTGCGCATCCGATGTTACATGGTGCAAAAGGCTTGAGTGCGGCGGATGTCAGCAAACTTAAACTCATTCGCTACCTGCACGAAGATATGGGGCTGGATCTGGAGGCCATAGATTTCGTGCTGCGCTACCGGGAGCGAGTCAAAACGATGGAACGCCAGCTTGAAGAAATGCAGCAACGCCTCCGCAAGAAAGATCAGGAACATCAAGCTGAGGTTCTGAACCTTTGCCGACAGCTAGCTCAGCTCATGGGTGAAGAATAGACTCATTGTTATTTGGGAACAGCCTTGCTTCTCACGACATGTTGAAAACTGACAGCCCAACCTGGTCCCAAGAGGTTGGGCTGTTTTGTATTCTGTGCCACGGGGACACTCAGATTATCTAAGAAAAATGGGGCACTGAACTGTTAATGGATCATCCCGTTGCTCATCTCTTCCTTGCAGGTGGTGAACAACAATCGAAGTGCCAGCCTAAGAATTCTTGACCGCCCTTTCCAGTTCGGCAAGTAGTTGTCGTAACTCACAAATTTCCTTTCTACCGAGAGTCTGATCACGATAAATGGCCCCCCCGTAGATGGCTGCAAACCGGTTGGCCAAGGGCTGCTGCAAGAGCCGTGCGGCCTCGGTGAGCCCGCAGGCGGGCGGTAGCGGGACTGCAGCACCGGCCTTTGCCAGCGCCAGGAAACGTTCCGCCAGATTGCGCGTCGGGTTGTGCCGCCGATACTTGAACAGCCCGTAGCCGATTCCGGCTGCCAGCAGGAGTCCGAGGAGCGGTGCGATCAGCGGCTTGAAAGAGCCGGGTGAATGCCGCAGCACCTGCAGGTTGCGGCGGGCGGTGTTGAGAATTTCGAACTGGCGCTGGAGATCGTAGCTGATGACGGTGCGATTCCACGCGTGGTTGAAGCTGTCGGCCAGTTCAGACAGCCAGGGGTACTGACGCTGCCGTGAGGCGAGCAGCCCGGCTTCGGCGTTGATCGCCAGCCGGGATGGGTCAACCCGCTGCCAGACATTGTCGTCGTCGAGCACCTCGACCCAGACATGGGCCATCTCCTCGGTGACCAGGTAGTAACCGCCGAGCGGGTTGTAGTCGCCCCCCAGGTAGCCGCCGACCAGCCGGGCCGGAATGCCGCTGAGTCGGGCCAGCAGGGCAAACGAGGAGGCAAAATATTCGCAATAGCCGCGTTTTGAGTCGAACAGGAAACTCTCGACCGGGGTCTTGGTAGGTTGCAGCCCGCTGGAGGCGTAGGTCAATTGCTGATTGACAAAGAACTCTTCGAGCTTCAGGCGGCGAGCTTGGCGACTGGCCTGCGCTTGCCGAATCTGCCTGGCAATGTCCTGCAGCCGGGGTGAGATGACAGCGGGAAGTTGCAGATAAGTCTCAGCCTTGACCGGATCGCGTAGCTGCAAGCGACTGCCCGGGCGCGTTTCGACACGATAACGGACCCGGTCCCGCAAGGCACGTCGCGACATACGGACAAAATCGTTTTGGCGGTGTTGCCGATAGTTGCTGACCTCGAGCGGGAAGTCCAACGAAGGAAGAAAACGGTCCTGACGTGGTTCGAGAAACACCAGCTGGCTGACCAGCTGACGGCGGTTCAGTTCGACCCGCTCCTCGGGAATCGTGGTTGCCCGCTCCCAGGTGTTGCCGGTAATCCGGTTGAGAACTATGCCGCGCCAATAAAGCTGCTCCGCTGGTTGTTGCTCCATCTCGACCCGGAAGGCGGTCGCCGTATCGCTCGCCAAGGCGGCAAAGCTGCCCGGCTTGACCTGTTCGGCAAAGCCGGTTTTTGCGGTCGGCTCCGGGTTGAGGAAGTTCCACAGCGGGTAGCTGGTGCGGGGCAGGATGGCGAAAAAACCGACCATCAGCAGCAGCGAACCGACCGGCAGCAGGCTGCTCCAGGAGAGGATCTTTTTCAATTCCCGGGGCTTGAGCTGCATGTCGGGTTCGGCCGCGTAGAAACTGAGCAACACCAGGCCGACGGTCAGGACCAGGGTCAACAGCAGCAGGTAGCCAAGATAGGCCATGCTCAGGGTCAGCAGCGAAGATGAGGCGAAGGCGAACAGCGCCAGCACGAAGATTTGCAGGATGTTGCGCGGGGCCTTGTCGCTGACCAGGCGCAAGGCCAGCAGCAGCACCAGCAGGTTGATCACCGGCAGCACCGGGTTGGCCAGGGAGAGTTGCAGCAGGTAGATGGCGAAGGCCAGGATCGCCAGCCCGGTCGCCGGCAGGGGTTTGAGAAGGACCCGGTTGCGGCGGTCGTTGGCGATTCCGCCAAGCAGCGCCCCGACCGCCAGGAGCTGCACCGGCCGGTCGAGATAAAGAAACACCGGCGCCACGGCGATCAGGGTCGCCAGGTAGCAAAACAGCAGGATGGTCTGTTTAATCCTCAGCATAGAGCGCCAGCTCCTGAAGCAGAATCAGCTTGTGCTTTTGGCCGCCGGCCGCCGGGAGCGTTTTTTCGGCCAGACGCAGACCGACCGGTCGGTTGTCACGCGCCAGGTCGAGGATCAGCTGGCTGGCCCGGGAGAGCCGCTGCTCGAGGTGGCCTGGTAATCTGGTAAGGTCGATGAGCACCGGCGGTTGGCTGAGACCGGCATGCTGCTTCACCTTGAGCTGGTCCTGGCGCGCCGAGAGCTTCCAGTGAATCGCCTTGAGTGGCTCCCCGCCTTGATAGTCGCTGATCGAGCGCAGTTCGCCATCCTGCCCGGCCTGGTGAGAAAGGGTCGCGCCGGGGGCCTGGGGGGCGCGTTCGTCGAAGGGAGTGTCCCCCGGCAAGGGGGTTGGGAAAACCAGCGCCGCTCCAGCGGGCCGGAAACTGAAGCGGCGCCAGAAGAAGTTGACCGGGAAATTTGACCTGAGGGTGATTTCCGGGAGGGGCTGCTCCCCCCGGCGCGTGAAGCAGACTTCAATGGAGCGTTGCGCGCTGACCCCGGCCGGCACCAGCGGGAAGAGCGTCTTCCGGCCGGCGCTGGAGACCTCGAGCAGGAAGCCCGGCAGCCAGCGGCGCCGGTTGCTCAGCCGGATCCGCCCCAGGGTCGGGCGGTCGGCAAAGACTTCTTCCGGCAGCTCGATGTTGACCTCGAGCTTGCCGAGGTTACTGCGGCCGAACAGACCGCTCATGGCCATAAAGCCGAGCAACAGCGACACCAGCAGGTAGAGCAAGTTGTTGCCGGTGTTGACAGCGGCGAAACCGAGCAGCAGGGTGGTGCCGATGTAAAGCGCACCGGCCCGGGTCAGCTTCAGGCCAAAGGAACGGGCAGGTCGTTGACGAGCGATTGCAGCACCTCCGGTTTGGACAGCGCGCTTTGTTCCTGGCGCAGGATCAGGCGATGGGCGCCGACCGGGCTGAAGCCGGCCTGGACATCTTCGGGGATCACGTAGTCGCGCCCGGCGAGAAAAGCCGTGGTCCGGGCGACCTCGGCTAGGTTGATCGCGCAGCGGGTCGACAGGCCGGTCTGGATCATCGAATGCCGCCGGGTCGCCTGCACCAGGGCGTGAATGTAGTCGATCAGCTTGTCGCCGAGATAGACCTTGGCGGCGGCGGCCTGGGCTGCTTGAAAACCCGCCGGGTCGAGCAGCGGCGTCAGCACCTCGAGTTCGTGGCGGATGCCGCCATGGCGGATGATCTGTTTCTCCAGCTCGTCCTGCGGATAGCCGAGCCCGGTAGCGAGCAGGAAGCGATCCAGCTGTGATTCGGGGAGCATGTAAGTGCCGACCTGGTCGGTCGGGTTCTGGGTGGCAATGACTAAAAACGGTTCCGGGAGCGGATAGGTGGTCCCCTCGACAGTCACCCGCCGCTCCTCCATTGCTTCGAGCAGGGCGCTCTGGGTTTTCGGCATCGCCCGGTTGATCTCGTCGACCAGCACGATGTGATTGAAGATTGGTCCCTTGACGAAGCGGAAGCGGTTTGTGTTGCGGTCGAGGATCGACAGCCCGGTGATATCCGAGGGGAGCAGATCCGAGGTGCACTGGACCCGGCCAAAAGAAAGGCCGAGGCTTTTGGCCAGTGCCAGCGCCAGGGTGGTCTTGCCCAGGCCCGGAATATCCTCGAGCAGCAGGTGGCCGCCGGAGAGCAGCGCGGTCATCGCCAGGCGGATTGCCCGCTCCTTCCCCTGCAGAACTTCGCGATTGAGATGGTCAATGACCTGCAGGATCTCCTTGCGGGCCTTAAGTTGAGGTTGTTCCCGTTGTGTTATGCTCGGCACGCCATCTCCTCTGTCGGTTTTGGGTAACGGGACAAGCGGACAATAATGCTGACATTATAGCACTCCTTGCAGTTTGAACCTGCTGCGGAAAAGTGTATGCCAACATCTCTTCGGCCGTCGCTGAAGTGAATCGATTGCCGAACACCTGGGTATCTTGTAGTGGCGGTGGCCCATGCCAGCTTCGGGTAATCGATTATTTTTGTGGGAATATTGATTTTCACATTTATTCCCTATTTACACCTCATTCAGCGGGTATGATGTCAAGCGTAACCGGCAGATCGGCTATCCTTTGTGTGGAACGGCCTGACCGGCAACCGAACCAGAACTTATGTGGAGCATGCGACCATGATTCGAGTGAATCGACTGATGCTTGTCCCCCTGCTGCTGTTGCTGGCACCGTCCGCCTGGACCGCTGAGCATGGCGTGCCGTTGCGCCTCACCCTGCCAGAGGCAGTTTCCCTGGCCTTGACCGAAAACCCCGATTTTGCTCTCACCCGCAACCGCCAGCAGTCAGCAGCGGTCGATGTCGAAGCGGCCCGAGGACGGTTCCTCCC
>Ga0209919_1001417_pt1 | contig 11623 bp, 9 predicted proteins | sample SalPon2A_C_D2_MG_FD_185721 | JGI IMG/M metagenome (GOLD analysis project Ga0209919, IMG submission 185721) | Soil microbial communities from South San Francisco under conditions of wetland restoration - Salt Pond MetaG R2A_C_D2_MG (SPAdes)... | ecosystem: Environmental > Terrestrial > Soil >... | reverse complement strand
GCCCGTTTCCCCGGCAAAAACCTAAGGGTGCTGGACAAGCCTTTTCGTTATGCCCAGCTTGAAATGCAGCTCGACGATATCCTGAAACACTGAGTCCTAGCCCGCCTTTATATCAGCAAGTACGCCATCCGAACCGAAAGCCAGAAGAAGCGCCAGCATGGGCGCACCCGAATTGATCCGACCGCCGGCGAGCCAGTCCATCGCCTCCTGCCTGGGAATCCAGAAACTGCGGATATCCTCCTGCTCATGATGCATGCCGCCGCCATCGCCGACAGGCTTGCTGCTGTCCGCCAGCCCCAGATACAGTTCAATACGCTCGGAAGAACCGCCCGGCGTGGAATAATATTTGCCCAGATGACGGATGGCGTACGGCCGGTAACCGGCTTCTTCCTCGGCTTCGCGCATGGCAGCTGCTTCCGCTTCCTCTTCCGCATCGATCATGCCGGCCACGATCTCGATCAACCATGGATTATCGTTGCGCACGGCCGGCCCGATGCGGAACTGCTCAATCAGGAGCACCTGATCGCAGGCCGGATCATATAAGAGCATGGCGACCGCATCCCCGCGCTCCAGGTGTTCGCGCACAATCGTTTCTTCACCGCCACCGAAGCGCTCATGGGTAACCGTATAGGCATCCAGATGGAAAAATCCCCTGTGAAGCGCTTTCTTTTCCCTGATGCTGTACTCCATGCTGTCCCTCCCGATCGACCTTGATAACGACGGCGGAAAATTCTCCCTTCGCGGGAGAGGCGGTTGAATGCTACACTAAGCCGCATGAAAATTCTGGTGGTAGAAGACGAAGAACGCGTTGCGCATTTCATCCAGAAAGGACTGAAAGAGGAAGGGCATGCCGTTGATGTATCCTACGATGGTGAGGACGGCGAATTCCTGGCCGAAATCAACGATTACGACCTGATCATCCTGGATCTGATGCTGCCCAAAAAAAACGGCATTACGGTTTGCCGCGAGCTGCGTGCCGGCGGGGTCACCACCCCGGTATTGATGCTGACTGCACGCGACTCGGTCGAGGACAAGGTGCGGGGTCTGGATGCAGGCGCTGATGATTACCTGCCCAAGCCCTTTGCCTTTGAAGAACTGCTGGCGCGAGTTCGGGCCCTGCTCAGGCGACAGTCTGAAAACAAGGCCCCGACACTCAAACTGGCTGATCTTGAACTGGATCCGATCAGCCGCAGGGTGACCCGGAGCGGCAAGGGCATCCGGCTGACGACCAAGGAATATGCGCTGCTTGAATACCTGATGCGCAATCCGGGCAAGGTTTTATCACGCACCCTGATCGGCGAACACGTCTGGGATATGAATTTCGATCCGGAAAGCAATGTCATCGACGTGTATATCAGTCATCTGCGCGCCAAGATCGATAAGGGGCAGGAGCCAGCCTTGTTGCATACGCTGAGAGGTCAGGGTTATCTGCTCAGCGACGATGCGCCGCCTGTCTGAGGCCACCACTGGCAGTTAAAATCCCCGGCATCAGTTTCCGCATGCGTTCGAACATGTTTCGCACTTTCCGCGGACGCCTGGCGCTGCTTTATATCGCGCTGGAATTCGGCATTATCATGTTTGCCGGCGTGCTTTTGTATGCCGCACTCTCCCAGCGCGTGTATCAGAATGTCGATGAACAGTTGAGCGAACAGGCCATTTCGCTGGCAGGCGAACTGGAAAATTCGCCGTTTTATTTCTGGTCCGGCCACTTATCGGGCTTTGCCAACCATTATCCCGGCTCCATCCAGCTGATCGCCTCCAACGGCCAGGTCATTTTCCGCTCCGACCGCTCCCTTATCGACCGCGGCGGCAATGATGTCAGCAGGGCCCTGTCCCTGGCCTTTGGCGATGGACTGACCGCCTTTGCCTCAACCCAATCCCTGTTGCAGCGTGATAATGTGCGCGTGATTGCCATGCCGATTCTTCGCACCGGACAAACCGTGGCCGTGCTTCTGCTCGGACACAGTACCGGCGACATCCGCTCCGTTTTGTATCTTCTGTATCTGCTCGGCGGCATCGTCGGCGTCATTTCCATCATCATCAGCGCCATGGCCGGCTATTACATGGCGAAGAAGGCGCTTAAACCTGTTGAGGAAATTACCTCGACGGCTCGCGCCGTGGCTGCAGGCGACCTCTCCCGCCGCCTGACATCCAAATCGCAGGATCGTGAGATTCGCGTGCTGGTTCAGGTACTCAACAAGATGTTTGCCGATCTTGAAACAAGCTTTCAATCCCAGAAACGTTTTACGGCCGATGCCTCCCACGAGCTGCGCCTGCCGCTTACGATTCTGAAAGGTGAAATCGAGGTTGCCCTGCGTCATCCCCGAACCGCTGAGGAATACGCGGACATCCTGCATCAGCAGCTGGACACCATCGACCGCATTCAGCGCATCGTGAATGATTTGCTGACCCTGGCCAGAGCCGATGCCGGACAACTTGAGCTGGTGCAAAGCGAGGTGGATTTATCCCTGCTGCTGCAGGAAGTCGGGCAACAGCATCTGATCCTGTTCGACAGCCAGCATGTGCATCTGGAAATGGATATTGATGATGGCCTGACGGTGATGGGAGACAGCGGCACCCTTGAGCGCGTGCTGCTGAACCTGCTCAACAATGCCTTCAAACATGCCCCCGAGCATTCAGCCATTCATCTGCATGGCCATGCCGTCGATCATTCGGCGATCGTTTCCGTGCGCGATGAAGGGGCAGGCATCGATGCAGAACAGCAGGAGCGCCTTTTCGACCGCTTTTTCCGGGCGGACGATGCGCGCTGCCGCAAGGAGGGTGAGGGCGCGGGCCTCGGTCTGGCCATCTGCAAACGCATCGTTGATGCTCACGACGGCGATATATGGGTGAAAAGTGAACCGGGAGCCGGGGCTGAATTCTTTATCCGCCTGCCACTTTCCGGGCCCAATCCCGGTCATCAGGATCGCCTGCACGGCCTGCTGCAGAGTTCGACAACGGAAGCCTCCGCCTAAGTCGAACTAAAAGTCCCTGCCTGCTCTTCCTGCCTGACCCCAGACCACGGTACGCCCTGAAATCGTAAAGCCTTCTTCGACCATGCGTTTCAGTGTGGACGGGTACAGGATATGTTCCTGCTCCTGGATACGGGCATGCAGGGCCTCACGGTTGTCATCATCGAATACCGGAACCACGGCCTGGGCAAGAATCGGCCCTCCATCCAGTACTTCGTCCACCAGATGAACCGTACATCCGCTCACCTTCACGCCATATGCCAATGCATCGCGGACACCATCCGCGCCCACAAATGAAGGCAGCAATGCCGGGTGAATATTGATCACGCGCCCGGTAAAATGGCTTACAAATCCGACAGACAAGATGCGCATATAACCGGCCAGCACAATCCACCGGCAGCCCGCGGCATCGATAGCCTCTGCACAAGCGGCATCGAACGCGGCACGATCAGCAAATTCCTTCGGATTGATATGCAATACCTGCGGCACACCGGACGTGCGCGCGATATCCAGAGCCCCGGCATCAGCCCTGTCTGAAATCACCAGCCGCACATCGACGGGACAGCGGCCATCGGCAACCGCTGCCAGTATCCCTGCAAGATTGCTGCCCTTTCCCGATGCCATCACGGCAATTGTTGTTGCATTCATATCTGATTCCTTATTCGAAAAAGCGGGTAAACGCGTGCACATCTTCGCGCGGTGTACGATAGCGGTTCACCGGCGCATCCCTGTCTTCATAGCCCAGCGCCATTCCGCATATCAACACCGTATCCTGTGCAAAGCCAAGCATCTCCTTAACGATGGCCGGATACTCCGCAAGTGCAGCCTGGGGGCAAGTCGCAAGACCCTCGGCAACTGCGGCCAGCATCAGCGATTGCAGGAACATGCCGTAATCGACATAGGATCCGGTTTCCAGGCCCGCATCAAGAAAGAAGAACAGGCAGACAGGCGCATCAAAAGCACGGTAGTTCGCCACCCACTGATCCAGTCGGCGGGATTTATCCTCTCGCTGAATGCCGACCGCGGAATACAACTGCTGGCCACAATCGAGCCGCCTGTTTTTGTACGGAGCGGACCAGTTTAATGGATAATACTGGTAATCCATCTCACCACGCTCGCCTCTGCGAAAGAGGGCCTCCAGCCTTGTCTCCAGCTTTTGCTTTGTTTCTCCACTGACGACCGCAACCTGCCAGGGCTGGGTGTTCGCTCCCGACGGTGCATGCCGCGCTGCATCCAGCAGCCGCTCAATCACCTGACGGTCGACCGGCTTATCCAGAAACGCGCGTGTGGATTTTCTTGCTTTCAATGCATGGCAAACCTTCATATCACTTTCAACACTACGCCGGAACGCATCTGTCTATCAATGGCAACGGCGCAAGGAGGCCACGCACCCTTGCTTTGATCGCCTGCGCGGCTACGCTAAGCACTGATTATGAACCCTTCCCGTACATCCAGATTCGGCGTTTCGCTTCTGCTGCTGCTGACAGCCGGTGCCCTGACCTGGTCGTGGACGCAGGAGCCTTTGCAGAACCCTGTTGAGCGGGCCTGGTATCAGGCTCTGATTCCTGCGCACTCTTCCGCGTCAGCCCAGAATATCGTGCGCATAGATCTTGATAGTTCACATCCACGCGAGCAGTTGATTGAGCTGCTGCGTGCCATCAGCAAGCAAAAGCCTTCTGCAGTGGGTCTTTCCCTTGATTTATCACAGGCCTCGGATGACCCATCAACCAGGCGCTGGGATGAAGTTCAGGAATTAAGCGATGTGGTTGCCAAGCGCCTGCCTCAAACAGCAGCCCGCATGAAGCAACTTGCAGCGGAAGGACGATGGCTGGCCGATACCGATACACTGCTGGGCCGCGCCATCCGCCAGACCCCCGGCATCTATCTCGGATTTAATACCCTGCCGGATACGTCCGGCTCAAGCGCTGAGACGAATGACCTCCTGTACAAGCCCCGCCTGCTGAATGCCGATTTTTCCAGCAGGCATGCCCCGACACCCCGCAAACTCCGCAACGCGCCGTTGCCCGTATTCATCGAGGAAGCTTCCGGGCTCGGCGACATGTCCATTGCCGATGCCAACTCGGTGCTTCAGGTGCGCATCGTGTCTGCCGACAAGGATCGCTGGCTGCCCACGCTTCCGCTGCTTCTCGGGGTAAAAAAGGCGATGGGGCACACCCAAAGCATCCGCATTGATAACCACCATGTTGAATACGGGGATTTCCGCCTGCCGTTCGACGATCAGGGGCGCCTGTTGATCGGTTTTTCATCGGGCGCCAGCGAAAGCGGTGCATTCCCACTGATGACAGCCAGCGACGTTATTTCCGGCAAGCTTTCCTGGCGCGAGCTGCAGAACAAGATTGTATTGATCGGCACTCCGGAGCAACCGGTATGGTCAACACCGGCAGGGCTGCTGACAGATCGTGAATTGCAGGCACATGCCATTACCGCCATTGTCGACAATCATTATTACTCGCTGCATCCGCAGGCACGCTGGATATCGATAGCGTTGATTTCCGGCATCGCATTGATGCTGCTGTTGCTGGTGATGCGCCTGCCCCTGTGGCTGTCTTCCACCCTGAGCGGTTTTCTGGCCTTGTCGCTGGTCGGCATGGACGTCTGGCTACTGCTGATTCGCCATGTGTGGGTGCCTGTGGCATTGCCACTCATCGTGCTTGTTCTCGGCTACGGCCTGCTGATGATTTTTCGCCTCTACCGCGACCAGCACCTTTATAGCCAGCGCGAAGCGGCCGAAATCCGCCGCGATCTCGGCCTGCTGCACCAGCAGAAGGGAAACCTGGACAAGGCACTGCTTGTCTTCCGGCACCTGCCTGCCGATCCCGAATCCCTCGAGCTGCTTTATTCCCTGGGCAAGGAATTCGAACGCAAACGTCGCTTCCACCAGGCTGTCTCGGCCTACGACTGGATTCTGGCGCGCGATGCCAAGTTCAAGGATGCAAACATTCGGCGCGACAAGGCGCACCATCTCGATAACGCCGGCATGACAGGCTCAGCCTCGGGCACCAGTTCCCTGCTGATCGACGGCATGGATCATAAGCCGACGCTGGGCCGCTACGAAATCGATAAAATGATCGGCAAGGGTGCGATGGGCGAGGTATATCTGGGCAGGGACCCGAGCATCAACCGGGTCGTAGCGATCAAGACCCTGCAGCTGGCCAGCGAATTTGCCCCGGATGAACTGGAAGAGGTGCGCGAGCGCTTTTTCCATGAAGCGGCCGCCGCAGGCAATCTGAATCATGCCAACATCGTCACCATCTACGATGTCGGCGAGGAACACGATCTGGCTTTCATGGCCATGGAATATATCGACGGCTATTCGCTGGACGAATATTCCAAACCGGAAAAGCTGTTGCCCATCGACAAGGTGATCGCCTACATCATCCAGACCGCCAAGGCGCTCGACTATGCACACCAGGAAGGCATCGTGCACCGGGATGTGAAGCCGGCCAACCTGATGATCGTGAAGAAAAAGGACAGCGTGAAAATCACCGATTTCGGGATCGCCCGCATCACCTCCCACAGCCGCACCAAGACCGGCATGCTGCTCGGCACGCCAAGCTATATGTCGCCGGAACAGGCCATGGGCCATCAGGTGGACCATCGCGCCGATATATTCTCGCTGGGCACCACCCTGTTTGCGCTGCTGACCGGCGATAAGCCGTTCCACGGCGATTCGCTGGCTTCGCTTTTCTACCAGATCATGAATGCCCCGCACCCGGATATCCGCAAACTCAATCCAAAGGTTTCTGACACGCTGAAACGCATCATCGACAAGGCCCTGCAGAAGGATCCGGACAAGCGTTACCAAAGCGCCGGCGCCATGGCCCGAGCCTTGTCTCGATTGAAAGTAAAAGATTAACGCCCGCTTTCGGCCGTTCCCGGACATTCGGCTATGATAAACATATACGCTATGGCTAGTGTGTTTGATGGAGGGGAGGAGCTACTAAGCTCCTTTTCTTCCAAAGCTAACTGTGAAATTAAGGGAATGGCATGCTATCGAATGCAAATAATCCAACGGTAGATCAAGGAGCATCCACGCGTCAGTGGATCAGATTAGTTGTCGTGTACCTCTTCATCCCGCTGGTTCTCTTGGTGTGCGGAGGGGATTTCGGTTGGTGGCAGGCGTGGGGCTATTCGCTGCTGATTGTTGCCGCCGGCCCGGGGGGGCGTATTTGGGCGGAACGGCGGCATCCGGGGTTGATGGCCGAACGACAAGATATGGAGAAGGCCAAAAGTGCGAAAGCATGGGACAAAGTATTTGCGCCGTTGATGGCGCTGAGTGTGAGTTTTCCACCGGTCATTGTGTCCGGGTTGGATCATCGCTTTGGCTGGTCACCCGCATTTCCGTTGTGGCTCATCGTACTCGGTTTCTTCTTGATCGCGCTCGGATACGCTTTCGCTGCGTGGGCATTGATAGAGAACCGCTTTTTCTCCAGCGTGGTGCGTATTCAGGTGGATCGAGGGCATGTGGTGTGTGATAGCGGCCCCTATCGGATTGTGCGACATCCGGGCTATGCCGGAAATATGTTGGCACTCCCGGGCATGATGCTGGCCTTAAGCTCGATGTGGACACTTATTCCGGTGGCGATAGCGCTAATCATAGCGGCGATTAGAACGGTGCTGGAAGACCAGACCCTACAGGATGAGTTGCCGGGCTATCGCGACTATGCGCAACGCGTGCGCTATCGGTTGATTCCGGGGATTTACTGATGGGACGGCTGCTACGGGGAGTTATATCCAATAATCGAATGTCCGCTTTTGGCTGCGGATTCAACCCACCAACGTAACGATCTCACCTTCATGCTTGTGAATACGGCCGATGCGATAGACGGTTTCGCCCGCATCTTTTAGCACGGCTTCAGCCTTGCCTGCTTCGTCTTCCGAAAGAATCGCGACAAAACCAATGCCCATATTGAAGGTGCGATAGCGTTCATCGCGCGCCACATCCGCGAAACCCAGCAGATATTCGAATACCGGGGGCACAGGCCATGAAGAAACATCCACAGTGGCCGCCAGACCCTCAGGGAGGATGCGCTCGATATTATCGAACATGCCACCACCCGTGATATGCGAAAAGCCGTGCACGGTCACGCCAGCGGCCATCAGCGCCTTAACCGCAGGTACATACAGGCGGGTGGGGGCCAACACACCGTCAACAGCCCTGGAGCCATCGCTGAGTACATCATGCTCCAGATCGGCATGGCCGAGCTCGATCAGCTTGCGCACCATCGAAAAACCATTGGAATGCACGCCATTGGAGGCCAGGCCCAGCATCACATCGCCATCGGCGATCGTGGAGCCGTCGATGATCTTCGGGCGATCCACGACACCGACGGAAAAACCGCCGATATCATAATGGCCGGGCGCATACATGCCCGGCATTTCTGCTGTTTCGCCGCCGACAAGGGAGCATTCGCAAATACGGCAGGCTTCGGCAATGCCTTCGACCACACCGGCCAATGTCTCACCTTCAAGTTTGCCGGTGGCCAGGTAGTCGAGGAAAAACAGGGGCTCGGCTGCCTGGGCCGCCATGTCGTTCACACACATGGCAACAGCATCGATGCCGGCTACATGCGGACGGTTATGTTGTTGCAGCAATAAAAGCTTGGTGCCGACACCATCGGTGGAAGAAACCAGCACCGGCTCCTGCATATGTTTGAAATTGGCGGCAAACAGGCCGCCGAAACCGCCCAGGCCGCCAATTACTTCCGGGCGGGTGGTGGAAGCTACGGCCTGCTTGATGCGACCGACAAAGGCATTGCCGGCATCAATATCCACGCCGGAATCGGCATAGGTGAGTTTCTGTTTCTGTGCATTCTCAGACATCGAGATTTCTTACCTTCAGTGCATTTTCCTGGATAAAGGCGCGGCGCGGCTCCACCGCATCGCCCATCAGCGTTGAGAATGTTTCGTCAGCCGTGACCACATCCTCAAGTGTTACACGCAACAGCGTGCGACGGGTAGAATCCATGGTGGTTTCCCATAGCTGCTCGGGATCCATTTCACCCAGTCCTTTATAGCGCTGAATACTCAATCCCCTGCGGCCTTCCTGTTCAATGGCTCCGGCAAGATCTTCGTAATGCGTAATTTCCAAACGCTTGTCGCCAGTCTGCAGATAAGCACCTTCGCCAATGGTTGCCTGAATCACTTCGCACAATTTCTGCGCTTCGGTGAATTCGGCTGTGCCGATCAGATCCATATTCAGGCGGGAGATCATCACCCGGCCGTGATCGCGCCGCTGGAACTGCACATTCAGCGCCCCCAGCGTCGTGTCCTCGTGAATCGTCCAGCTCAAGGTTTCATCCACACGCGTGACTGCATTGAAAGCCTTGCCGAGTGCTTCGAGTCGCTCTTCCAGCAGATCCCGCTGACGCATCATCTTGGGCGTTACCTTGCCGCTTTCGATCAAATACTTCAGCACCACGCCATCAAGCCGTTGTGAAAGGCGCTTTTGCAAACCCTGCAGGCGGTGAATGCTGCGCACAGCCGTTTGCAGGCGCTCGCCGTTGATCGGCTTGGCTTTGGAAGATGCGAAATATTCTTTGCCCTCGGAGCCATTCTCCAGCAGAAATTCAAACAACTCATGATCGTCAGCCACATAGCGGCTCTTCTTGCCGCGTGCGACGCGATACAACGGCGGCTGGGCAATATACAGATGGCCCCGCTCAATGACTTCCGGCATCTGCCTGTAAAAGAAGGTCAGTAGCAGGGTCAGAATGTGTGAACCATCCACGTCCGCGTCGGTCATGATGATGATTTTATGATAGCGAAGTTTGGCAACATCGAAATCATCCTTGCCGATGCCGGTGCCCAACGCCGTAATCATCGTGCCGATTTCCTGCGAAGATAGCATTTTATCAAAACGCGCCTTTTCGACATTCAGGATTTTACCCTTGAGCGGCAAAATCGCCTGTGTACGACGGTCGCGTCCCTGCTTGGCCGAACCGCCGGCAGAATCACCCTCCACCAGGAATATCTCCGACAGGGCAGGATCCTTTTCCTGACAATCAGCCAGTTTTCCGGGCAGGCTCGAAATATCGAGGGCACCCTTGCGGCGGGTCAGATCGCGGGCTTTTCTCGCTGCTTCGCGAGCCATAGCAGCCTCGGCCGCCTTGCCGACGACGTTGCGCGCCTCAGCCGGATTCTCCTCGAACCATTCAGCCAGCTTTTCTCCCACAATCGATTCAACAGCCGGCCGCACCTCGGAAGAAACCAGCTTGTCTTTCGTTTGTGAAGAGAACTTAGGATCCGGAACCTTGATGGAAAGCACGGCCGTCAACCCTTCGCGACTATCGTCGCCTGTCAGTGAAATCTTATGCTTCTTAAGCAGCCCATTTGCTGCAGCATAGTTGTTCACGCAACGGGTCAGGGCCGCACGGAAGCCCGCCAGGTGCGCACCACCATCACGCTGCGGAATATTATTGGTAAAGCAGAATACATTTTCCTGATAGGAATCCGTCCACTGCATGGACACCTCAATGCCAATATCATCCTTTTCACCGATAATGGTGATGCAGTCCTTATGCACAGGGGTGCGGGTACGATTCAGATGTTCAACAAAGGCGGTGATGCCGCCTTTATATTCAAACACCTTATGCTGATCATCGCGCTCATCAATCAGCTCAATACGCACACCACTGTTCAAAAATGAAAGTTCGCGCAAACGCTTGGACAGGATATCGAATGACATATTTCGATGGGAAAAGGTATCAAGACTTGGCAGAAACCGGACAGAGGTGCCTGTACCCTCGGCATCACCGACCACCTTCAGCGGCTTGACGGTGTTACCATGCTCGAAGCGGCAATAGTGAACCTTGCCATTGCGCAGAATTTCCAGCTCAAGATAATCGGACAGGGCATTCACCACAGACACACCCACACCATGCAGGCCACCGGAAACCTTGTACGAATTGTTGTCGAATTTTCCGCCGGCATGCAGCACTGTCATAATCACTTCAGCGGCAGAGCGGCCTTCTTCTTCATGCATATCTACGGGAATGCCGCGACCGTTATCGCGCACGGTAACCGAATCATCGGAGTGCAGAATCACATCAATCTTGTTGCAATGGCCGGCCAGCGCTTCGTCAATGGCATTATCAACAGCCTCATATACCATATGATGCAAGCCGGTTCCGTCATCGGTATCGCCGATGTACATGCCCGGACGCTTGCGCACCGCATCCAGACCTTTGAGCACCTGAATATTATGCGAATCGTAAGTTTCTGGTTGTTGAGAAGCGCTCATGCTGCTTCCTCCATGATTGTTGTTTCTGGCCGGGAAATCATATCGTCATGCATGCCGGATTCAGCCGCCCCCGGTATGCTGGACTGAACCGATATATCCTGGTGCTTCACTTCCACACCGCTCAAGACGCCAGCCTTCAGCCTCTGAGCGCTGATATCAATCTGTGTCGAAATTTGTGCCCCTTCGGGAGCGGTGATCACTACCTGGCCGGGATGATCTGACAAACGCTGCAAAGCCCGCGTCTGTCGCTCCCGATCCAGAGCCTCCAGACAGTCATCAAGCAACACGACCGGAAGCATACGCCGATACTGACGCCACAGCGCACATTCTGCCATCTTTATGGCAATCGCTGCCAGTTTTTGCTGACCACGCGAGCCGGCACTGCGTA
>Ga0209919_1001416_pt1 | contig 11623 bp, 11 predicted proteins | sample SalPon2A_C_D2_MG_FD_185721 | JGI IMG/M metagenome (GOLD analysis project Ga0209919, IMG submission 185721) | Soil microbial communities from South San Francisco under conditions of wetland restoration - Salt Pond MetaG R2A_C_D2_MG (SPAdes)... | ecosystem: Environmental > Terrestrial > Soil >... | reverse complement strand
CGGGCCACCCCACCGGGAGCCCGACCACCGCGACCGCAGCAAAGTCGGTACCCAGAAAAACTGTTTGTTCCAGGGAGGGGAGGGATCGTGCCCAGAGGCAGGCTGACACTCATTGCATTCGCGCTCGCGCTACTGACCAGTGCGCCTGCTCACGCGGCCTCGCCGCCCGAAGTCGAAGCGCTCTGGGCCTCGGACGTCGCCGCCACATCGGCCCGCTTGCACGCCGACCTCAAACTCGACCCGACGCTGCAGACGAGCTACCACTTCAACTACATCACCGAAGCCGACTACCAGGCCAACCTGAGTGGCGGCAAAGAAGGCTTCGCGGGGGCGAAAATCCAGCCGCCCGCCGACGCCCACATCAGCTCCGGCAAAAGCCAGGAAAGCGTCGTCGTCCTGCTCTCCAACCTCTCGCCGTCGACGACCTACCGCTACCGGGTCGTCCCCAAGAACACCGCCGGAACCGCGCCGAGCCCGGTCAACACCTTCGTCACCCAGGCCAACGGCGGCGCCTTCTCGCTGCCCGACGGACGCGGCTGGGAGATGGTCTCCCCGGTCGAGAAAAACGGCGGCCAGGTCGACCCCCCCGGCGCCAACGCCGGCGGCGGCGTCCTGCAGTCGGCCGCCGACGGCCAGTCGGCCACCTTCTCCTCCACGGCCTCCTTCGCGGGCGGGGAAGGGGCGCCGCCGGCGAGCCAGTACGTCTCCGGGCGCGGTTCCTCCGGCTGGACGACGCAGAACATCACGGCGTCGCTCTTCTCGGGCTCCTACGGGACCGAAGACGAAGGAGTCCCCTACCGGGTCTTCTCCGGCGACCTGGGGCGCGGGCTGCTGCTCAACGGCCGCCGCTGCCGCAGCGCGCCGGAAGGCTGCGCGGTCGCCAACCCGGCGCTGCCGGGGTCGGGTGCGCCGACCGGCTACGAGGACTACTACCTGCGCGAAAGCGGCGGCTTCCAGGCGCTGGTCGACTCGACCGACATTCTCGCCACCGCTCTGACCCCCGAGCTCTTCGAGGTGAACCTCGCGGGGGCCACGCCCGACCTCACGCACGTCGTGCTCTCCACCTGCGCGGCGCTCAGCGCCAACGCGATCGAAGCCCCCGCGGGCGAAGGCTGCGACGCCGGACAGCCGAACCTCTACGAGTACTCGGGCGGCGGGCTGGCGCTGGTCAACATCCTGCCCGGCGAATCGCAGAGCGCGCCGGGCGCCGCGCTCGCAGCCCAGGCCGGCGCGATCTCCGCAAGCGGCGCGCGCGTCTACTTCGCCGACGGCGGCAACCTCTACCTGCGCGACGGCGCGACGAGCAAGCAGGTCGACCTGTCCCAGGGTGGCGGCGGCGAATTCCAGACCGCCTCGAGCGACGGTTCCGTCGCCTTATTCACCAAGGCCGGCCACCTCTACCGCTATCTGGCGAGTTCGAACGCAGCCACCGACATCAGCCCCTCGGGCGGTGTCGCCGGCGTGCTCGGTGCCTCGGCGAGCGGCGGAGACATCTACTACCAGGACGCCTCCGGCCTGAAGCGTTGGCACAGCGGCGCGACGACGACCGTCATCGCGGGCGCCGAAGCAGCCTCGGCGGCGAACTTCCCCCCGTCGACGGGCGCCGCCCGGGTCTCCGCCGACGGCAACCACCTCGCCTTCCTCTCGGTCGAACCGCTGACCGGATACGACAACACCGGCCCCGGGGGGGAACCGGTGAGCGAGGTGTTCGTCTACGAAGCGTCGGGCAACAGCCTGACCTGTGCATCCTGCAACCCGACGATCGAGCGCCCGCTCGGTCCTTCGACCCTCCCCGGGGCGACCGCGAACGGTGAAGGGCCGAACGCGACGCAGCAGTACAAGCCGCGTGCGCTCTCGGCCGACGGCCGCCGACTCTTCTTCGATTCCAGGGACGCCCTCGTGCTCGCCGACACCAACAACGAGCCCGACGTCTATCAGTGGGAGGCCAACGGAGAGGGTTCCTGCGGCGATCCCGGCGGCTGCCTGAGCCTGATCTCCTCCGGCCGCGCCGAAGGAGGAGCCTTCTTCTTCGACGCCTCCAGCGAAGGCTCGGACGCCTTCTTCAGGACCGACCGCTCGCTCGTTCCGTCCGACCCAGGCTCGGTCGACCTCTACGACGCCCGCGTCGGCGGCGGCTTCCCGATTCCCGGTACGCCGTTGCCCTGCGTCGGCGACGCCTGCCAGAGCCTGCCCCCCGAACCGAGCGACCCGACGCTGAACACCCTGGTCGAAGGCTCGGGCAACCCGCCGGTTCACTTCTACGACACTAACCGCCACCGCCCGCGCTACCACCGCCTGCGCAACCACCACCACGTGCATAAGGGGCACAAGGGGCGCCGCCGCCACGGCAAGCGCGGTGGGCGCCGCCACGGCAAGCGCCACGCGCGTGCGCATCGGAGGGCACAGCGATGAGGACGAACCCGACCAGCCGACTTTCCATCGCCGTCGCCATCGCCTGCCTCGCCGTGCTCGCGCTCGCCGGCGTGGCGCGGGCCGCGGCGCCCAGCGCGACCAGCGGCACGGCGACGAACATCCAGGGGACCTCGGCGCTGCTGCGCGGCGAAGTCGCCCCCGGCGGCCAGTCGACGACCTATCGCTTCGAATACACGAGCCAGGCCGACTTCGCCGCGCACGGCTTCTCGGGCGCGGCGAGCAGCGCAAGCGAACCGGCCGGTTCGGGCAGCGAAGCGCGCCATGTCTCGGCCGCTGTCTCCGGGCTCTCGCCCAGCACCACCTACCGTTTCCGGATCGTCGCCACGAACGGCGCCGGGACGTCCCAGGGCAGCGCCGCCGAATTCACCACCACGGGCGGCTTCGGCTTCCTGCCCGGCGAAGCAGGGTTCTCGGCCTCGATCGTCGGCGAAGGCGGCAAAGGCGCAGCCGAAGCGGGCTCGCATCCGTACCAGCTCACCTACTCCTTCGCCTTTCGCCACGGTGGCGGCTTCGAAGGCGAAGAAGGCGTCGCCTTCACCGACGGCGATCTGCGCAACCTGTCCGTCGACCTGCCCGCCGGGATGATCGAAAACCCGAGCGCCCTGCCCAGGTGCTCGGCGGCCGACTTCCACACGCCGCGCTCCTCCCCCTTCGAAGCGAGCCTCGCCGGCGAGAGCTGTCCGCAGACGAGCCAGATCGGCGTCGTCCGCGTGAGCTCGAGCCTTGGCGGCGGAGCCACCCGCAGCTTCGGCCTCTTCAACCTCTCCGCGCCGCCCGGGATCCCCTCGCGGATCGGCTTCGCGCCCTTCGGCGAGCATGTCGTCTTCGACTCGGCGCTGCGCACCGACGCCGGCGGGACCTACGCGCTGGCGCTGAAGGCGTCGGACTTCCCGCAGACGCTCAACGTCAGCTCCTTCGGGATGACCGTCTGGGGCACCCCCTGGGGGGTCTCGCACAACGGCGAACGCGGCAACTGCCTGAACGAGGCCGAACCGACCTTCCCCTGGGCGAAATGCTCGGTCGGGCCGCCCACCGGCTTCAAGCCGCTCGCCTACCTGACCCTGCCGACGACCTGCGAAGGCCCGCTCCGGTTCGCCGCCCGCGCCACCTCCTGGCAGCAACCCGCGACGGTCAGCGCGCAGGCGAGCGGCCCGGCGCTCGGAGCCTGCGAAGGGCTGATCTTCGACCCGCACCCGTTTGCCCGCCTGACCGACAAAAAGGCCTCCTCGTCCTCCGGCCTCAACTTCCAGCTCTCGGCGAACAACGAAGCGCTGACGCTCCCCGGCTTCCGCATTCCCTCACAGGCCAAGAAGGTCGTCGTGACGATGCCGGACGGGGTCAACGTCAATCCCTCCGTCGGCGCCGGCCTCGGTGTCTGCGACCCGTCCGGCTACGCGGCCGAGACGGCCTTCAACGGGCAGGGGGCCGGCTGCCCCAACGCCTCGAAGATCGGCGAATTCGACGTCACCACGCCGCTCTTTGAAGAACGGCTCGAAGGGGCGATCTACCTGGCCAAGCCCCACGACAATCCCTTCGATGCCCTGCTGGCGATCTACATGGTCGCCAAGAGCCCGCAGCGCGGCATCCTGATCAAAGTTGCCGGACGTCTCGACCTCAACTCCGGCAGCGGCGAAATCACCGCGACCTTCGACGACCTGCCGGCGCTGCCCTACTCGTCCCTGGAAGCGAACTTCAGGGCCGGGCAGCGGGCGCCGCTGGTCACGCCGCCGTTCTGCGGCACCCACTACTCGAAAATCACGATGGTGCCCTGGGTCGGGCCGGCCCAGACCGCCCACGCAACCTCGGAATCGCACATCGAAGCCGGGATCGACAACGGCCCGTGTCCGGGCGGCTCGGTGCCGCCGTTCAATCCCGAAGCGGTGGCGGGCGGCGTCAACTCCAACGTCGGCTCCTACACGCCCTACTTCGTCCACCTGACGCGCAAGGACACCGAACAGGAGATCACCTCCTACTCCCTGGTGCTGCCGCGCGGGATCACCGGCAAGCTGGCCGGGATCCCGTTCTGCTCCGACGCGGCGATCGCCGCCGCCAAGAACCGCAGCGGCGCCGACGAGGTGGCGAACCCGTCCTGCCCGGCGGCCAGCCAGGTCGGCCGCACGCTGACCGGCTACGGGGTCGGCAAGGCGCTCACCTACGCGGAAGGGCGCGTCTATATGGCCGGCCCGTACCATGGGCAGCCGCTTTCGCTGGTGACCATCAACCCAGCCACCGTCGGCCCCTTCGACCTCGGGACCGTGGTCATCCGCTCGGCCTTCTCGGTCGACGAACGCACCGCGCAGCTGGCGATCGACTCGGCGGGCTCGGACCCGATCCCGCACATCCTCGGCGGCATCCCGCTGCGCCTGCGCGACATCCGCGTCTACATGGACCGACCCGAATTCACCCGCAACCCGACCAGCTGTGAACCCTCCGATCTGACCTCGACGTTGACCGGCTCGGGGGCGAACTTCGAAGATCCCGGCGACGACTCGAGCGCGACGGTCGGCGTCCACTTCCAGCTGCTCAACTGCGGCACCCTCGGCTACAGCCCGACGCTCGGGTTGAAGCTGCGCGGCGGCACGCGGCGCAACACCTACCCGTCGCTGCAGGCGGTCGTCCAGGGGCGGCCCGGCGACGCGAACCTCAAACGCTTCGTGGTCACGATGCCGCACTCGCTGTTCCTCGCACAGAACCACATCCGCAGCATCTGCACCCGGGCTCAGTTCTCCGAAAACGCCTGCCCGGCGAGTTCCGTCTACGGCCACGCGGTCGCCTTTACGCCGCTGCTCGACGAGCCGTTGCGCGGCGACGTCTACCTGCGCTCCTCGGACAACAAACTGCCCGACCTGGTTACGTCTCTGTACTCGGGGGAGATTCACATCGTCATCGACGGGCGCATCGGGCCCGCCCACCGGGGCATTCGCGCGACCTTTGAAGACCTTCCCGACGCGCCGTTGACGCGCTTTGTGATGAAGCTGCGCGGCGGCAAGCACGGCCTGCTCGTCAACTCGGCAGACATCTGCGCCCAGCCGCCGGCGGCGACGGTCAAAGCGATCGGCCAGAACAGCCGCGGGGCGGAATTCCGCTCCGTGCTGCGCAGCGAGAGCTGCAAGAAGCACAAGAAGCACAAGAAGCACAAGAAGCGCCACAAGAAGCACCGGCACAAGCACGGCCGCAAGGGCCACGGCAAGAAGCGCAAGCACCGCCGTGCCGCGGTGGCCAGCGCGGTCGAGAGGGGGAGGGTTAGATGAGAGCCAGGTTCACGGTCGGCCTTGCCACGCTGTGCGCCGCGGCGGCGCTGCTCGCCGCGCTCGCCGGTGGCGCCCAGGCGGCGCCGAGCCACTCCTACCTGTTCATGATCAAAAAATTCGTTCCGGCGCCTAACGTGATCGAATTCTTCGAAGACCCGTGCGGCCTCGCGGTCGATAGCACCGGTGACATCTACGTCTCCGACTACTACCACGACAAGGTCGACGTCTTCAGCTCCGGGGGCGGGTTGCTGACGCAGCTCTCGGAAGTCGAACCGCTCGACGGCCCCTGCGGGCTTGCCGTCGACACCGCGGGCGAACTGTTCGTCAACGTCTTCCACCGCAACGTCACCCGCTTCACCCCGGCGGCCTTCCCGATCGGCTCGAAAACGGCCTACGGCTCGGGTGTGGCGATCGACGAAGAACACCCGACCGGCGTCGCTTACGATCCGGCGTCCGGCCACATCTACGTCGACCAGCGCACCCGGGTCGTCGTCTACGAATCGTCCGGGGCGCCGGTCGAAGAAGCCGGCGAACCGGTGCAGATCGGCGTCGGCTCGCTCGGCGACGCCTATGGCGTGGCGGTCTCCGGCTACTCCGGCACCGAAGGCTACGTCTACGTCGCCGACGCGGCCAGCGGCAAGATCGATGTCTTCGACCCGGCGACGAGCGTCGAAACGCCGATCATGGAAGTTGGCGGGGAAGGCACCCCGCAGGGCGGTTTCACCACGCTGCGCGACGCCGCGCTCGCGATCGACGACTCGACCGGCCACCTCTTCGTCTCCTACAACGCCCAGGGGCCGCTCTACGAACATCCACTCGGGGCCGTGGCCGAGTTCAACGTTGCCGGCGAGTACCGCGGCACGCTGCCCGCGCCGACGCTGCTCTGGTTCGGTGAACCGAGCGGCATCGCGGTCGACAACTCGGCTGAAGCGACGGCGGGCCGCGTGTACGTGACGACCGGGAACTCGCAGCTCGAAAGCGAAACGAAATCCGAACAAGGAGCCGTGTACGCCTTCGGCCCCTCGACCGCCGGACAGCGGCTCGAAGTCGCGCTCTCCGGCGCGGGCGAAGGCGCCGTCAGCAGCTCCCCGGCAGGAATCTCCTGCCCGGGCGTCTGTGCGGCCGAATACGACGAAGGGGCCGCCGTCACCTTGACGGCCAAACCGTCGGCGGGCTCGGCCTTCGCCGCCTGGAGCGGCTGCGACTCCGAACCTGGCGGAAAGTGTCTCGTGACGATGAGCGGGGCGAAATCGGTCGAAGCCGACTTCGCCGTCGCTCCGGCTCCGCTCGCGGTTGGCGGAACCGCCGGCGAGGCGGCTGGTTCGGCCGGCTTGACCGGCGCGGCGATGAGTGCTCCCGCAACCTCCGGTGGCTCGAGCGCTGCGGGCGCCGCTCCCGGCGCTTCTGGCCGCACCGAGCGGCAGCTTGGGTCGTTACAACGGCAGCACGAGATTCGCCAGAGAAGGGCACGACGGCACCGCCGGGCGGTGCGCAGGGCGGCACGGCGCAGAGCCCGCGCCAAACGGCGCCGCTTCGCCCACCGCAACCGGCACGTTCACCACCGAGGTCATGTCAAGAGGAGCGGCAGATGAGAGTCAGCAGGCCAAAGACGGCGGTATTCTGCGCCCTGGTGGCCCTTTTCGCCCTCGGCGCCGGGATCGCCCACGGCGAGATCAGCCAGAAGGGCAAGCTGCGGGTCAAGGTCGCGGGCAAACTCGCCCCGCACAACCTTCCTCGCAAGGGCGTCGCGCCGATCTCGGTTTACTTCTCCGGTCAGATCTCGACCACCGACGACAGCCAGCCGCCGCAGCTCAAGCAGCTACGGATCGAAATCAACCGCAACGGCCGCCTCGACTACGTCGGCCTGCCGGTCTGCCGCGCGGAAGAAATCCAGCCGGCCTCCACCGGCCGGGCGCTGGCTGCGTGCCGGCGCTCGCTGGTCGGACAGGGGACCTTCTGGGCGAGCGTCGTCTTTGCCGGCCAGGCCCCCTACCCGACTAAAGGCCACCTGCTGGTCTTCCGCGGCGAGCGCAAGGGCCGGCCGGTGCTGCTCGGGCAGATCTACTCCGCCCATCCCTTCGCGACCTCGTTCCTGATCCCATTCACGATCCACAACAGCAAGCGCGGCAAGTACGGCACGGTGCTCAACGCGTCGTTGCCGAGCGCGCTCGGCAACTGGGGCTACGTCACGGCGATCTCGATGAAGCTCTCCCGCCGCTACACGGTTCGCGGGCGGGCCCACAGCTTCATCAGCGCGGGTTGCCCGGCCCCGAAGGGCTTCCCCGGCGCGATCTTCCCGCTGGCGCGGACGAGCTTCAAGTTCTCCGGCGGCAAGCAGATCGCCTCGTCGCTGACCAAGAGCTGCGCTGTGAGGGGCAAGTGATGGCGTTGCGCAGAGCATTGCGCATGGCGCTGCCCGCGCTGCTGGCCTGCGCGCTGCTGGCATTCGCCCCGGCGGGGGCGGATGCTGCCGTCTACAAGGGCAAGACAGGTCAGAAGTTCAAGATCGCGATCGCGCCGGCCGGCCGCCACCGGATCAAGCTCCTGCGCTTCAAAATCCGCCTGCGCTGCCGCGACGGCAGCCTGCTCTACGACGACCTCTCCGACTTCGACCCGGCACGCCTGCGTGCCGACGGCCGCTTTGCCGACTTCCAGAAGGGGCCGACCGACGAAGTGATCTTCCGTGGCCGCGCGCGCGGGCCCAAGGTGAAGGGCCGCCTGCGCGTGCGCGACAAGCTGAAGAACGGCGTGCCCTGCGACTCGGGCACTGTCCAGTTTGCGACGAGCCGGGTGCGCCGCGGGCGCAGGTAGGAGGCCGGGGTGAGGCGAGTGGACACGCGCCTGCTTGCAACCGCAGCCACCCTCTTGGCGGCGGTCGGGTTGGCCGCCTGCGGCGGGGGCGGCGATTCGAGCTCGACGACCACTGTGTCCTCGACGAGCGCCCAGCACGCGCAGTCCGGAAAGGCGCCCGCGAAGGCGAAGGGCGCCGAGAAGAACGAGTCCAAGGCCACGAGCGAACCCCGCGGCGAATTCAAGCCGAAGCACCACGAGGACTCAGGCGGCGGCTCGGCGCAGGTACGCACCAAGAACGGCAGCACCGGGATCATCGAATTCGGCAAGGAGTCGAGCCAGGCCGAATTCCAGCAGGCGGCGGCAACCCTGCACGACTTCCTCGACGCGGCTGCGGTGAACGATTGGGGGGCAGCCTGCGATTACATGGCGAAGCAGGTCACTGAAGGCCTGGAACGGCTGGCCGGGAGCTCCAAGCTCAAGGGCTGCGCGGCGATCCTCGAAAAGTTTTCCCACGCGCCCGAGGCGGGCGCGATCGGAGCCGATGCGAAGCATGCCGACATCCTCTCTCTGCGCATCGACGGCAAGCGCGCCTTCGCGATCTATCGCGGACACGGCGGCGCCCCGCTGGCGATCGGCATGACGAGGGAAGGCAGCGACTGGAAGGTCGCGGGCCTCGTCGGCCAACCGATCGGCTGAGCTTCTAGCCCAGAGCGGTACAAGACCCCGGCGCGCCTACGGCACGGCGGGTCGTGGCAGTCGCGCGCAGAGAACCGCGAGTAGACCGATCGCGACGATCGCCCCCAGCCAGTGCAGGCCGACGAGGACGAAGAGGACGCTGACGACGCCGGCCGCGACCGCGCGGGAGAGCACCGGCGCCTCCGGCAGCCCGACCACGCGAGCGGTGAACCAGGCGCAGACCAACCACGCGAGCGGGCCGACGAGCCAGCCCCAGCTTTCGAAAAAGCCGTGCGAGAAGACCAGCGCCAGCAGCACGGACAGCACCGCCACGGCCGCCGCCTGCACGACCGCGACCCGCCAAAGGATTCCCGAGTCCAGGTCCATGCCTGCGATTCTCGCAGGCGGCCACACCGCGCTGGCCACGACCCCACCCACGCGCCATAATCGAGATCTCCCGGGCGGTTAGCTCAGTTGGGAGAGCACCTCCCTTACAAGGAGGGGGTCACTGGTTCGAGCCCAGTACCGCCCATGGCGGGAAGTTGCTGCTAATCGGCCGGTTCTGGGTCAAGGCGCGCGAGGATGATCGCGAGATGGGGCGCTCCGTTTTGGGCACGAGTGCCCGAAACGGCGGCGATTGCCGTGGATCGGCGCCGATTCGCGCCGATTCGGACTCGCTTTCGAGCGCGAGCGGAGCTACGGTCCGCCACCCAAGACATATGGCCCCGGCGACGCTACCAACGCCCCGGGGCCTGGCACCGAAGAACCAACCTTCGATGCACGGCCGATTCTCCCAGAGCACTTCGCGTTCGGGGTAGAGCGACGGCCCTGATCTGAGCGGCTCTTCGGTGCCCCAACCGGAAGGAGGGGCGCCATGCCCAACGTCACCGCAACGATCGACCGCCACCAGCGGGGCGGACTCTACGAGCTGGTCCGCAACCACCTCGGTGCGATCAGCGACATCTGGATCGCGCTGGAGGAGAACGAGGACTTCGCCGTCGCCGAACGACTCGGCTTGGAATTCAGCGAAGACCTCCGGCTGCTGGCCGACATCGGCTGGCAGCCGCGCGAAGAGCGCGACGCCTTCGAGCTGACCATGCCGGCCCTCGACCTGATGGAAGTCCTGAAGCGCCTGCACGACGAAGCCAAACGGGTGCTCTTGGAGTCGGGCACCGAGCGGCAGGCCCGAGAAGACGACGCGGAGACCAACGCTCGCTTCCAGCTCGGCCTCGACGCCTGCGAGGAAGTGCTCGTCGACCTCGACGATCGGGAAGGCGGACGAGCATGACCGCCGCGAAGAAGCGCCTGCGGCCCGGCGAGCTGGACGGTCAGGTACTCACCTACATGCGCAAGCACCGCGACGACGGCCCGCTGACCGCGAGCGCGATCGGCAAGGGCATCGGCCGCTCCTCCGGCGCCATCGCCAACTGCCTCGCCAGGCTGGCGAAGGAGAAGAAGGTGCGCCAGGCCAAGCGCAAGCCGCGTGCCTATGTCGTCAGGGAGGTGAAGTAGCCATGTGCGGTCGATGCGCCGGGCGGCCCGGTCGCCCACTCTTCCCCGAGCAGACGCCACCCGGGCTCAACTACGCCGTCGTGACGGGGAAGCTGCTCGATGACCCCAGGCAGGGCGGCGGCCCGGGCGGCACCCCGGTCCTCGTCATGCGGATCGAGTTCCCGGTCGCCGACCCACAGCACCCACGGCTGCTGTGGACCTACGCCACCTATGAGGTCGAAGTGCCCGGCGACGTGGGCGGGCGCCACGTCGAAGAGCTGAAGAAGGGCGCCCCGGTGCTGGTCGCGGGGAAGCTGACCGAACGCTTGTCTCTGGAGGACGGCCGCGCAAGTTGCCGCGGCGCGATCCTCGCCAACCTGATCCAGCCCGGCCCGCCGCCAGAGCAGCGCGACATCCTCGGGGAAGCGCCGTGAGTCGGCGCCTCCCCACGGCGGTGCCGCCGACCGCGGAGATGAAAGTCCTCTTCGGCAGGAATCTGGCCCGCTGCCGTGAGGGAGCCGATGTCTCTCAGGAGGAGCTCGGCTTCCGCGCCTCGATCCACCGCACCGAGGTGAGCCTGCTGGAGCGGGGCGAGCGGATGCCGCGCGTCGACACCGCCCTACGGATCGCCGGCAGCCTCGGCATCTCGATGGAGGAGCTCGTCGCCGGGCTGGAGTGGCAACCGGGCTATGAGATCGTCGTGCCGGGGACGTGGGAGGTGGTCCAGCGGGACGGCAAGGCGCCGGAGAGTGCCGACGAGACTCCGCCAGATCGCACGTCCCCCGTCGGGGCGGCGAGCAGCGCCGAATGACTGCGGGATCGCGTTCCAAAACGCCGTTCCCGTTCCAGGCCCTGGCCCGCTTCGCGGACAACCTCTACCGCGCCCGCGAGGTGTCGGGCCTCGACCAGAAGGAGGCAGCGAAGCGCGCCGCCCTCACCCGCTCCAGGCTCGACAAGATCGAGAACGGCGAATTCATCCC
>Ga0209919_1001413_pt1 | contig 11632 bp, 15 predicted proteins | sample SalPon2A_C_D2_MG_FD_185721 | JGI IMG/M metagenome (GOLD analysis project Ga0209919, IMG submission 185721) | Soil microbial communities from South San Francisco under conditions of wetland restoration - Salt Pond MetaG R2A_C_D2_MG (SPAdes)... | ecosystem: Environmental > Terrestrial > Soil >... | reverse complement strand
TACGCCAAAGAAGAACATTCGATGGACGATAACTCGGCCTACACAGCTCGTCAGTTGGAGGATTTCGATTACACCCAACGGGATATTGAGTATGCCAACAAGGATTATCTATCCTGGTTCCCGGTAATTGCCCCGCCAGTGGGAGCAACCAAGCATACATTCTTCCTGAACGATATGCAGGGAGAATTCAAAACCATCACCGGCGCCTCTACCGATTTGCCGTTGTCTCATATCTCAGGGCAGGAGCATTCTGTCACGATCATTATGGGTGGTGGTTCAATCGAGTGGAATCAGCAGGAATTGGATTCAGCTAATTTTGCTAATGTTGAAGTCCAATCTCGGAAGGCCAAATCAATCCGCCGTGCACATATGCAATGGCTTGCTGCTCGTATTGTCCATAGCCAGGATGGATTAATCGGGTTCGATGATGATGCAATCGACGAAGCGGCCCTGGCTGACACTGTTGACGATCCCAACTCCGTATCAAGTACAGCATTGAAATACTGGATAAACAAATCCGGACGTGAAATTGTTGCTGATCTCATTGACATGAGAAATGCTATTTATACCGGAACTTTGGGGATATGGGGTGGAACCAATATCGATACTGGTGTTGAAGGATCGATAACATCCTTTACCCTTACTATGCCCCTGGGTGCAGTCGCTGTTTTGCTTAAAAAATACATGCATTCGCAAGCTGGTGGGACGAACATCACTGTCTGGGAATATCTGAACAGCCCCATGGGAAAACTGGCCACAGGCATCACCAGATATCGGGTAATCCATGAGTTCACGGCTGCGTTCAACTCGAATACCGTTCCAGGTATTATGATGACCCCGAACAGTCCAGAGGCATTTCGGTTTATTCAGCCGAAAGACTTGACCCCGCTGCCTGTCCAATTCAAGAACCTTTCGATGATGATCCCGTTTTATGCTTATTTCGGAGGACTGGAAATTATCCGAAATAAGGCGATCATCAAGCGTTACAACGTTCAAGCCGCATAGGAGACTATGAAAACCGTAAAAATAAAGTCAAATATTTCCGGGACAAAGAGCTATGATATTTATCCCCCGAATATGCCAAATGACGGGCCTAAATCCGTGAGACTTGAGATCACTCCAGGAGATAACGAGATCCGGGAGGATTATTACGAGCTCCTGGTGTTAGATCCGGGATTCCGCGCCCAGGTCGAACGAAACCGGTATGAAGAACTGTCGGCAAAAGAGATCGTTGCCGACAAGACCGTCAAGGACGCGAAAGCAGATCATGTCGAAGAGATCAAGAAATTGAAATCTGAGCATGCGGAAGCCTTGAAAAAGGTGAAAGAGGAATCCGACCAGGCTTTGAAAGATGCCGAAAAGAAGTATGAGGAAAACCTGACCAACCTCCGGGGCGATAAAAAAACGCTGGAGGACAAAGTCAAGTCCCTGGAAGATCAGGTCAAAACCATGGACAAGGAAAAGAAAGATCTTTCCGTCCAGGCTAATGATCTGAGAGATCAGCTCAAAAAACTCGAAACTGCCCTCAAAAAGGCCAAAAATAACGCTGAATAATGACTGAACTGCCTCTTTTAATTACCTGGGATGATATTCTGGCCAGGGCCGTTGGAATTAAAGACGACCTGGAAGAATTCACCAAGGCCGAAAAGGATGCAGTTCTCCAATGGGTTCATGATGAGCTGTATATTGAGGCCGATAAAAACACCAGGGTCAAATTCCCGGATGGATCAATGAGCGGATCCCCGGGAAGTTCCCAATTTAAACTGGCAGATTTGAGACGGTTACAGATCAACCTCGGAGCCTGGGCGGCTGCATTTTCTTCGGATAATCCGGCCGGAACCGGCTCACTCTCAAATGTTTCGATTGACGCTTTTTCGACTTCGAACACCATGGCTAAAAACAACGCGACAGCCCCCGACCTGAAAAATGCGAATCAATATGGGTCGGTTGTTACGAATATTCTCAATCAACGCCCCACTGTCCATATGCTAATATGAAAGACCAGGAAGTCATTGATTACGGTTGGGAAGATTATCTAAGAGAACTCGACGATAAGTTGAGCTATGTGGATGTCGGGATTTTATCTTCAAACAACCAAAGCTCTGAATCAGGAAAAATTACCCTGGCTGAGCTGGCCAGTGTGCAGGAATTCGGCATTTCGATAGCCGTAACGCCAAAGATGAGGGCTTATTTGCGGGGAACAGGGCTACCGCTTAAACCGGGGACAACAGAAATTACCATTCCTGAACGCCCGTTCATGCGCCAAACCTTCGACGAGCAATTACCGCAACTCGAAGATATGGCGGATAAACTGGAACGTGAGATCTTGACCAAAAAGAAGACAAAGAGGCTGGCACTAAGCGAACTAGGCCAGGCACACCGTCAACAGATCCAGGCTAATATGGCTGATGCGGAAAAATTCGAGCCGAATCACCCTTACACTCTGGAAAAGAAGGCCCCGAAAACCACGCCGTTGATCGGAAAATCCGGTCGGTTGAGGCAGGCCATTGATTTTGAGGTAGGATGAGAGTTGATCCAGTAATCAGGCAACTGGCCAGGACGATGCGAAAGAAATTGAAATATGACCCGGAACGCCCTTACAAAATGCGAAGGCAGAAAGGAGACCAGGGAAGCCGTGGACAGACAGAATATGAGCATTTCACGCTCAACAACATCATGACCCAGCCCCTCGGAAAGAAAGAGATCGACCGGATGGAGGAAGGATTGAGATTCAAAACATGGCGATTTGTAGCAGTTTTCGAACCGGAAGATGGGGAGACCTGGCTGAAAACCAACGACGAGATTAAATTCGGTGATGAGTGGTTCCAGGTTAAAAAGTTGAACACCTGGCCGGTAATTCAAGGCGGAAATATGGTGGTAGTCGAATGACGAGAGAGATTGTTCAGGAAACAGATTTCACAGCGATCGAGGACGCAATCGAGGCTTTTATTTTGGCCGCTTCCGGATTGCCAACCGATAAGACCAGGGTATTCTGGTCGGGGAATGATTTTCAGCGTGAAAGACCCTATGCGGTCTTATCTCAGCTTCCGCAATCGTCAACCGGCCATCCCTGGAGTAGGTTTGAACGAGTGATCGAGGCAACAGTCCAGAAGCGGAAAAACACTTATTATCAACCGTTTCAATGGAATACCCAAGTTAAGTTTCTGACCGATTCATTTACGTCAGACGGCAGGAAAAAAACACCGGTGCGAATGGTGGCTTACCGGTATGCACAGAACACATTGAACCGGGCTTTCCTGCCTCCGATTAAAGAGATTTTGGAAGCTCAGGAAATTGCTTACAATCCGGTCTCTGAAAACATCATGCCGGGTGTTTTGCCGATGATGGATGATGACAAGTACATCCACCAGGCGACTATCGAATTTGTATTTTCCGGACTGGCAAAAACGGCAGTAAAAGACAGCGACTATTTTGAAACCATTGAAGATCCTACATTTAATTTTGAGGGCCTATCATGACCGAAGTTGACAACAGAGTGGAAATGACCGTCTCCATTGGGGATACGGTTGTATCAAGACCGGGTTTCGGAACTCCGGCAATCGTGTATAAGCATGGAGAATCAGCTCTTTCAAGAGTGGAAACCTATACCGATAAAACCTCGGCCTTGGCTGTTTTTCCGGTTAATACCCCCGTGGGAAGAATGATCAACATTATGTTCAGCCAGGCAAACATCCCGGAAGCCGTCAAGGTTGTCAAGCAGGAAGCCGCTGAAGATGCAGACGAAGCCCTGGACGCTGCCCTGTTGGTTGATAGTGACTTTTATTTCGTTCTTTCTCCGGTCAGAGATAATACGGAGCAAGAAGCAATCGCAGCCTGGGCATTATCAAACAATCGGTTCCATGTATTTTCAAGCCAAGATGCGGATGCAATAACATCTGCCATAACGGATATTTTCAGCGTGATCAAAGCCCTGTCGAACAACCGGTCAATCGGTTATTATAGCAAGAAAGCCGGGACAGAATTTGATATTACAGCGATCACCGTATCAGGAACCACGGCCACGGTTGCAACCACAACTCCTCCGGCTGTTGGTGATCTGGTTGGAATTTGGGGGAGTGCGGTTGACGATCTGAACGATACCTATACAGTCGAATCTGTTGTTGCTGGGACCAGTTTTACAGTGACCGTGCCGGCCGGAACTTCCTCAGATGTCGCGGCCTCAAAAGGCTGGTCAAACCTGAATCTGATCGAGGCCGCAATTGTTGGAAAGATGGCTCCTCTGGATGCAGGTTCGAGATCATGGGATCTGCAAACCTTGGCAGCCGTCACCGCAGACTTGCTTTCAGGAACAGAGCAAACTTACCTTGGTGGTAAAAATGCAAACTGGTTCACAACCCTGGCAGGTTTAAGCGTCACCGGCGGCCAGAAAGATGGCGGCGGCGGTAAAACACTGCAGGGACGATACGCCGATATCACGAGGGGCGCCGACTGGCTGAAAACTAACATCCAGCTGGATAATCTGGAACTGATGATCGCCTCCGGAGGGGATCTTGGGTATGATGCAGACGGACTGCAAAAAGTCCAAACCAAAAACGAGATCCGGATGGCAGACGGGATCAATAAGAAGTTCCTGACTCAAATCACCGAAGGTCCCTATACCGGTCTGGACTATTATGTCGATATGCCAGCGCTGACCAGCATCACCGGATCAGACAAATTAAGCCGCCTTTTAAGCGGAATAAAGATCTACGGCGCGATACGAGGTAAAATCCACAATGTCGCAATCACGCTAACCCTTGCCCCATAGGACACGATGACAACAAAACCGTATGCTTCACAAGACCACATTACCTATATTACGACCTATGACGACAAGGTTTTTCCGATCCAAGGCAAGCCCAATGGGGATTACGTGTTGATTGAGTTTCCGGAGGATTCCGTTTCTGACGAAGAGGGAGTGGACGGAGATGTTCAGTATTCTGTCAGAGTTGCAGAAAAGGCCAACTGGACATTGACGAACCAATGGGGGTCTGATTGGAACGAAATTATGAATCAAGCCTTCTCTGATCAAAAGGAAGGAAACTATCTGAAAAAGATCGAGCTGAAGCGGGTCAATCTGACCGAAAATGTTTCGATTGCAGAAGGCCAGCGCCCAATGATCAAGAAGATTCCAAATTACCAAATTGGTTCAAAACCAGCTGATCGAGCTTGGATGATTGTGGCAGAAAAAACGAAAATGAAAGAAAAACAGTCCCCCGCATAAAATGAAATGTATGTCTATCGCCCAGATAAATGGCAGGCAGGACTTGGGATTCCCGGAACTCCCGCTTATGCTGAAATCAAAAATTGGGTCTCGATTGCCCCATCCAAACCTACGGCCAGGTTCAATTTTCGACGGGGAGTATTCGGGGAACCGTTTCTTGAGATGTCCACCGATTCGAACAGGGGATTTTCCATCAGTATCCTGCAATCTTCCCCCTCGGTCGAAATGCTCAGGAATCTATTTCTGTTACAATTGACAGGGATAGTCGGATTCCCGTTTTCACTGATCGATAAAAGCTCAGATTCCAATTTTCCCAACGCAAAACATCAAAAAACGTTCTACCCGGTTTCCTGGATTGTTGACGAACCACAGGAACCGCTGAATCCGCAAAGCACGCCCTGGATTTTCCAGATTGCCTGTGCTTCGGGTGGAACACTCTATTTTTAGGACTATGAAAGGCGAAATCAAGAAAGAGACAATCGACGGAAAAGAATTTGAGATCCAGAAAAAAGGCGTGACGACATCCCTCGAAATACAGTCTATTTTTACCGAACTGATTGAAAAGGCCGGAATTCCGGAAGATGCAGACACGAATAAAATCGGTCAGTTAATGATGCGGGGCATGAGGGGGGAACTACTTCAAGATCTCAAGAAAGTGATCATTGAATGCGTTCACACGCCGAAATTAACACCGGAAACCTATGAGGATATGCCGCTTGATGTCATCCCCCAACTGTTCATGCGGATATACTATCTGAACGTCGGGGAGGCGGAGGATAAAAAAAAAGAGCAGAAAGCATCCTAGAAACTCATCCCGGGGTCATGCCGCCAGCAGAAAAAAGAATCAGGCTGGCCATGCTGTTGAAAGATCAAAATAAATGGCAGGGGGTGTTTTTCGGGCTGTTTCACTATTCGATTATTGAACGAGAGATGCACTGGACATATGAGGATGATGTTGAATTTTTCATTGCCTGCGCGATTAGGGAATTAGCCAAATGACAGTTGTTAGAGACCTTGTTAACCGAATCAGTTTTGATGTCAATCGCGGCAGCCGGTCAGATGCTGAGAAGGCTTTTAAGGATCTCAAATCCCAGGGTGCAGGACTTATCAGCCTGGCCAAAGGTTTCGGGGCAGCAGCAGTGGCAGCACTGGGGGCTGGGGCTAAATTTTATGTCGATCAGGAAAAGAGCGATGCGACGATCAAATTCTTCTCAAAAACGAATGAGGAGGCCCAACAGTTTTTAAGCACATACAACAAGCTGGCCGGGAAAACGGAAATCATATCTGATAGAGACCTAAAAAAAGCTCAGGCTATTTTTGCTCAGATGAACGTGGATGCCAAAGATTTCGGAAAATCGTTTGATGTTCTCAGGGATATAAATATTGCCAATCCTGATCTTGGTGGACTTGATGGTGTTATGCAGACCCTTAAATCTTGGGTGCAAAATGGTGATCTGGATTCGTTAAGGCAGTTTGGGGCGGTTGGGAAAGACATCGCTGAACAGTTAAGTCTATCAAATTTCGATGCAACGCAAACAGTCAAAGGTCAACAGAACAGATTTGATTTATTGTTTGGATTGCTTGATAAAAATAAAGAAAGGATCAAATCGCTGGCTGATGACCAGAGAGGAACGAACCTTTTTGCATTTCGTGGACTGACTAAAGAACTATCTGATTTCACATTGAAATTTGGGAAAGAAACAGCCCCCGCAGTCAAAGAATTGGCGAAAACTGTAAGAGATATGATCAAGGAACTCAATGATTCTAAATCTCTTTGGGACAAGATTGGTCAAGTAGTTGGGGGGATCGCTTATGTATTGAAAAACGTCAAGGATGTGGCCGGAGCAATCCTTGGGAAAGAAAGTGTTATTGATATTCTAAAACAACAAAACATTGAATATCGAAGAAGAATCAGGAAGGAAGCCCCCGGATTTTTCCCAATCGCGGATGCAATTGGGAGTTTGATGTTTGGTGATTTACCGGAGGACATGGATAAAAAAGCAAAGGAAATACAGCAGAGAAAGGACGAATATCGAAAACTGATTGGCCAGGATGTCGGGCCATTCCCCATACCAAAACGAACACCAGAACGAGATGCAGATGAACAAAAATTCATCAATAGTATCATGGGGTCGATCATGAGCGGTGTTAATTATGGAATAGGAAAATCAGGCCCATATCCTCAAATAGACCCAAACGACAAACAACATGGTGTATTTGTTGATGAGAAAAACCCTAGTATGGGAAGCAGGTTTATGGATATGTTGCCTAAGGGAGAAATAAAGGTGTCCGGAGAGGTAAGAGTCAAAACAGATGGCCAGGGAAATATAGACGCCTCGAAACTGTCAGCTGATATTTCAAAAGAGATAACTGGATCAATCAAAGAATCATTCAAGGCTGTTTCCGCTCAACACGGTAAATATGTTTCTGCCGGAGGATCTCCCTAATGCCAGACCCAAGATTTTTAAATCCTATCACCATCCTGGCCGATATCGGCGGAATCAGCATTGATGTTACAGACAGGCTAGAGGAAGACTATGACAGTATTGTTACTGAAAACCCGATTGAAGACGGCAGCCCAACGACCGACCATATCACCAATCTTCCGGTCAGAATCAACTTGGAAGGCGGGTTTTCAGATCTGGTAATTACTAACCTGGTTGGCCCGGCATTGACACAAGAAGCTCTGAAAGGTCGGGCGAAACTGCAATTTGACAGACTTTTGCAATTGAAGCTCAAGCGGGAAACTTTCTATGTCATGGATGGCTATCATCTGATTAAAGACATGGTGATCAAGCGTTTGCGGCTGCTTAAAGATAAGGAAGGATTTTATTTGAATTTTGCAGTCGAACTTATCCAAATCCAAAAGGTTAAGGTAGATAACGCCGTGAGCGCTCCCAATGGAGTGGTAACTGAATTACTTGACGCTTACGACCGGACAAAGATGTCAACACAGGTTTTGCTTAGCGTCGGGGCTATTTCAACAACCGAATCACTTGAAAGCGTGGGGATTTTAGCATGAGATATAAACTATCAGAACTGGCCACCTTGCCGGTTGTCGGGAAATTCACAACGCTGGACACGGTTACTATTTCAATCTATGACCTTTCGGATGGTTCCGTGATCGCCCTGGATTCAAATGAATGCTCGGAGATTGGTGTAACCGGATATTTCACCTGGGACTTTTCGAACCTGACAGATCAACCGACAGAATTCACACGCTATCTGTGGATTATGTCAAACGGATCAATCGAAGTTTCAGGCCAGGTTGACGCCGGTGGCTGGGTTGAATCAATCCCGGATCTTCCCCCGGTAGCAGACACCTGCAAAATAACGGTTAATCTATCCGAGGCAGACGGGAAAGTCTCTTTCCCGGACGATCTATTCAGCCCAAACTACCAGAATCATATCAAGCTTGGTGCGAACTTCTACGGAAATTCCCGCTATTATCGTCTCGGGGAATATAAACCTTCATTCGATTCATTGACCGGTCAGGCTTTCTGGGTGCTCCCACAGGGGGCAACTGTTGATGTAATCCTGGAATCATATGGCATTGAATCCAAAGGGGCCGTTGTGCCAGCTTCAGCCACGGTTGACCTTTATGCCTGGCTCAATTCTTAACGCCAAAAACATAAGCATCATTCAATACGGCAATAGGGCGAGTTTCTCCACTAACAAGGATAATTTCTGTGTTTTCATTATACTTACCGACAACTTTATACCAGCCGTAATATTGAAGATCGACAAAACTTTTTTCAATGCGGAACGCGAAACCAAATGGGCCTTGTAGTCCGCCTCTTTCCGTATCCCAGCAGATATAAAGATCATCAATCTTCCTGACTAAGTTTGTGCATTCCCAGGAAAAATATTCATTTTCCTTGAAGTTTAATTTTGGTCTAAATTGATAAATATAGTCAGGGCTGGCTTTAAAAGCTATTTCAGCATCAACAGCAGTTTTGATTTCCAAATCTCCAGACCTATATTGTTCCGATAAAGGACGGGGGTCAGCTGGTTTTTTCTCAATGTTTTTTTCACGTTCTTTTCTTGCCTCTATTTCCTTCCGTTCGTTTTCACTTTGTTTTTCCTTTAGCTCATTGATTCTGTTAATAGCAATACGATGATATTCACCTGTAATTGGGAAAAATATTTTTAAACGTTTCGCAAAGCTACTATCATATTGTTCTGTTATGAATTTTTCAAAATCATCAATATCCTCACTGTCGGAAATCCTGTCATAAAATATTTTATTATACAATTCGAAAGCCAGAGGGACGTATTTCTGACATGCCTTGATTCTACCCTCAAAATAATAATCAGACTCTCTCACCTCCGAACACTCTTTAATAAAAGAGACATAAGTCTCTGGCGTATTAAGTGAAACAGATTTTTTATAGTCTCTCTCAACATTGGCTGAACAACCAGCCACAAATAAAATAGCAACCATAGGAATCCATTTCATTTTTCCCCTCCGATCAGATTAAAGTTAAATGCTGGTCCTTGATACCTCATCCTATCACCATAATCAATAACCCATTGACATCGATATTTAATAACCATATTATTAACCTGACTGGAGCTTATTTCATTAGTTTGCTTACTCTGCTCACACGGAGTAAATTGGCTTAGCAACCACAAACGAAATGAAATGAGATAGCCCCAGTATTTTGGCTACGGCAGGGCTGCTACCCTGCTTTATGGTGTGTGAGCACCGCCAAGGTACTGGGGTTTTCTCATTTCTCCAGCCTTGGCGGTGACCATGAATTTCCATTCATGGAGAACACCAATGGAAAACGCAATTCAAAAATACACGCCTGAAAACCTTCCTTTAATCACCTACAAAGACAAGCCGGTTGTCACAACCGAAATGCTGGCGGTTTTGTATGGAACCGATCCTACCAACATTAGAAAGAATTTCAGCAAGAATTCTGAACGATTCATTGAGGGAAAGCATTTCTTCAAGCTTGAAGGCGATGATTTGCAGGCAATTAGGGAGAGAGTTACCGAAAGTAACGCGCAAATTTCCACAAAAACAAGGGTCTTAAATATCTGGACAGAGCGGGGAGCCGCCCGTCATGCAAAGATCCTGGAAACGGATCAAGCCTGGGAAGTGTTCGAAAAGCTGGAGGACTTTTATTTTGGAAAGCAGGATACTTGTAGCATTGAACTGCAGGGGATTGTGCCCGTGGCTGAATCTGCAATGAAGCTGGCCGGACTTCTCGGCTTCAGTGATAACCAGCAACGCTTCTTCGCGAACGAGCTGATCAAAAAGGAAACCGGTTTTGACCTCCTTGAAAAGATGGGAGCGACTGCCCTGATCGCCCCCGATAAAGAAACCCTCTTGACCCCAACCGAATTGGGGGAGCAATTAGGGGGCATGAGCCCCCGAGAGACCAACAACCTCCTGGAACTGTCTGGCTTGCAAACTTCCTGGTACAGTACGAGCGAGAAAAACGGGAAGAAAAAGAAGATCAAAAACTGGCAGCCGACGGATATAGGGGCTCCTTTCTGCGAGATGCTGGACACCAAAAAGCAACATTCAGACGGCACCATGGTCAAACAGGTCAAATGGAAGCACTCAGTTATCCAGATCTTGGAGCAATTTCAGCAAAACGGGAAATCTCCAGGATTGAAGGAATAAACGAGACGTTGAGATCAGAGATAGAGAACCTTGACCGGATTACTGAAAAGCTTGATAAGATCAAATCTCTTTTGGCAAGGAAGAGATTCTTGGAGGGGAGATAGCCAAAAAGTTGCCAGGTCAAAAAAATCTGATAGAATAAACTAAAATTCAATCAGTGAACAATGGCAATACTCGAAATCGAACTCAATATTGATCAGCATAGGTCATCTTATTTTAAGGTGGCCCCAACCCTGTCCGGACAGGTCTATGAGCTTACGTTCAAATGGTCTGTCCGGTCGGAGGCCTGGTATCTGGATATCGGGGATGCGGTCAAGGGGATCAAGGTTGTCACTGGTATTGACCTGCTTGGCCCCTATCACTACATGGAAGATAAAATTCCGGCCGGAAAACTGGGAGCCAGGAGAAACACCGGCAGAGCTTCAAAGCCTGGGTTTTTTAATTTCGGAATTGGCAAAGAGATCGCTCTTATATATGAGGAACCGTGACAGAGCTTTTTGATCGATATTGGGAACTAAAAGTCAAAGACATCGATGGAAAGTTCGATTACACGATCAAACCGGATTCCGAGACCGGACTAACCTTGAAGCTGGCATTTGATGTCAATGCAACGACAGATCTCAGATATTACACCGGGACAATCAAGGTCTGGAACTTGGGGCCCGGCAAACGTAAAAATCTTGTTTTCAATCTTCTCTTGGATGAATTCGGCAAGGGGCCACTCGTGCAATTAACAGCTGGATATAAAGGAAGAAGCGGATTAATTTTTG
>Ga0209919_1001409_pt1 | contig 11657 bp, 15 predicted proteins | sample SalPon2A_C_D2_MG_FD_185721 | JGI IMG/M metagenome (GOLD analysis project Ga0209919, IMG submission 185721) | Soil microbial communities from South San Francisco under conditions of wetland restoration - Salt Pond MetaG R2A_C_D2_MG (SPAdes)... | ecosystem: Environmental > Terrestrial > Soil >... | reverse complement strand
TTCTATGCAGAGCTTATCCCGGTATCGGCGGAAGGCAACCGGCACCCGGGTGGCCCATGAGCGCCATCGCCCGTGCCGTCCCGCAACCGGATCAGAAGAGGTAGTAGGTGATCTCGTTGAAACCGACCAACAGGTGCAGCCCCGCCATGCCCGGACGGTCGATGAGGGTACAGCCCCACGCATCGAGAAGGGCTGCGGCATGTTCGGCGCAGTCGGGAGTGAGAAACAATTCCAGCCCGCCATCCGCCCCCACTTTCTGAAACAGAGCCATCGACCGTGGGGCGCCGGCGGCCTTGAACGCTGCGGCAAAATCAACCCTGTACCGTTCCAACTCGCCTTTGTCGAACTGTTCCGCTGTCAATGCAATTCGGTACCAGGTCATTCATGGGGCTCCAGTCGATGTTCGCGTGATCCAGACAGGCATCAGACCATTGCCAGCGATCATGGCCGAAGGAATACTGTGCATCACGCTACTTGACGCGATAAACCACCAGCCCCGGCTTGCCTTGCAGGTACTCCAGCAAATCAACGTCAATGACCCGTCGCACACTGCTGAGCGATGAGGCATGGCGCAGCATAACGCGGTCTTTTCCTTTAACTATCAATCCGACATGACTGACGTCCAAGCCTTTGGATTCACTGTAAATACCGACATAATCGCCTGCGTGCAGGGCTGACAGCACGTTCTGATCAAATTTGCGCACAGGAATGTAGGTTATCTCACGCCGGGTGGCAGGGATTCCTGGCAGCCAATATGTCCCGTCACGCTTGAGGTTGAGCTGTTTGACGACAACTTGAGCTCGGCCCTGGCCGACGGCTGCGGTCACATCAGCGATCCTGGCGGCATCACCGGCTACCCAGTCGCTGAAAAAGTGCCTGCGGTTTTCATAGACCAGCATGCCGCCGCGATAGCGGACCTGTTGCAACTGCCCTGAAAAATCAGCCAAGTCTGCTGCGCGGCGCAAGGCTTCAATCACATCGAGCAGGGTAAAACAGTCGAACCCCGCCAGGTTGATGACCAGCTGTTCCGCCTGGTCCGGGCCGCCGATCAGAGTGTCGGCCACATAGGGAGTGTCAAGAAAGTGCCGGGAAAGTGCCACGATCCGCTCGCCAGGAACATCAATCTGGCGGGCCGAGTTGATGAACTCTGCGAGTTCAGTCTCGCTCCAGCGGCCGAGATCGACCAGCTTCCGCTCGCCGGCCAGCGCCGCGCAGGAAAGCAGGTAAAGGCTTAAGAGTGTTACTGTAAGTCTCTTAAAAATAATCAGTTTCACAATGCCACTCATGGAGGTTCAGGGTTTCGCTCGCCATTCTCCCATGCTCGAGTTATAAAGGGACGCGGCCGGTTTGGCAAGTCTCCTGCGCCGAAGCGGTTGTATTTGCTGCGGATTGAGGCTAAATTGAGGCAACTCGATTCTCAACCCTGCGGAGAGTTTCCCTTGACCGACATCTTCATTGTCACGCCAAGTTATCTGATCAAGAAAAAGCATGACTTTAGCGCCGGGATCAAACAGCTCACCAGGCTGGGCTTCAACGTCCTCAACCCGGACTTCCCTAAGCGGCTCCCCACCCCGCTGGAAAAAGCCGAGCAGCTCCATGCGGCATTTGCCGACCCTGAAGTCGACCTGATCCTGGCCATGCGCGGTGGCTACAGTGCGATGAAAGCCCTCCCCTTCATCGACTTCGAGCTGATAAAAAAACATCCCAAACTCATCGCCGGATTCAGCGACCTCTCCGCCCTGCTCAACCCGATCTTCGAGCGCACCGGCACCGTGACCCTGCATGCCCCGATGCTGATCAATCTCGACATGCCAACCCCCTTCACGCTCAAGTCACTGCTCAACGCCGTCCAGGGCTACCCGGAGAAAAACCTGCTCAAAGGCGCCCGTTGCAAGGTCTACCGGCCCGGCGCTGCCACCGGCATCCTGAAAGGAGGCAATCTGATTACCTTGACCGCCTTGATCGATACGCCCTGGGAGATCGATTCCGCCGGTGCGGTCCTGTTTTTCGAAGATGTCGATGAAAAGCTGCACGAAGTGGACCGCTACCTGACCCAGTGGATTCTGGCCGGCAAATTCAAGGAGGTCAAGGCACTCATTCTCGGCGATTTCCGCGGCATCCGCAGCCAGCAGGTCTATGACATCCTGGCCTCGCAGATGGAGCTGGATTTCCCGGTGCTGCATTGCCCGAACATCGGCCATGTCAAAAACAAGCTCACCCTGCCGATCGGCGCCGAGGTCGAGCTGAATACCGATCGCAAGCAGCTCGTGATCAATATGATGGTCTTCCCCGGAGGGCGTCCATGAACATCCTCTGGCTGATCATGCTGAGCGTCAGTATCGTCTTTGCCATCTTCACCGGCCATCTGGAGGCGTTTACCAAGGCCATTTTTGACGGCGCCAAGGCGGCGGTCGAGATCTCGCTGTTTCTGCTCGGCATTGTTTCGGTCTGGATGGGCATCACCAAAATCCTGGAAGATTCCGGCCTGATCTACCGGATCGCGCACCTGTTCAAGCCACTCATCTGCCGGCTGTTCAAAAACATTCCCGACGACCACCCTTCGATTACTGCCATCACCCTGAATGTTCTGGCCAACCTGTTCGGGCTCGGCAACGCGGCCACGCCGCTGGGGATCCAGGCGATGCAGGATCTCGATGCACTCAACCAGGACAAGGGGGTCATCACGCCCGAGATGATGACGTTCATTGTCATCAACACCGCCAGTATCCAGCTGATCCCGTTCTCGGTGATCGGCATCCTGGCCAACTACGGGCACCACAATCCGGCCGCGGTCGTGCTGCCGGTGCTGATCGCCACCACGATCTCCGCCATCACGGCGCTGCTGGTGCTGGCCGGGTTCAGAAAGATCTTCCGATGATCCAGTACGTTGAATACATCTCGCTGCTGATTATCCCGCTGTTCCTGCTGTTTACGGTCCTCTACGGAACGGTCAAGAAGGTCCGCGTCTACGACTCCTTCGTCGAAGGGGCCAAACAAGGGCCGGCCATCATCCTGAAGATTTTTCCTTATCTGGTCACCATCTTCGTCGCCATCAAGGGCTTCCAGGCCTCCGGCGCCTTCGACGTGCTCCGGGATGCTTTTTACAGTCTGTTCGGCTTCCTGGATATCCCGATCGAAGCCGTCTCCATGGCGATCGTCAAACCGCTCTCCGGCAGCGCCTCGACCGCGCTGTTCACCGACATCGTCAAGACCACCGGCGCCGATTCCATGGCCACCCAGATGTCGGCCGTGATTATGGGCAGCGCCGAGACCACTTTTTACGTGCTGGCGGTCTATCTTGGCGCCGTCAGCATCAAAAAAACCCGTTACCTGGTTCCGGTCTGCCTGGTGGCCGATTTTATCGGCATCGTGGTGGCGGTGGTCGTGACGCGGTGGTTTTTCTAGGACGACCCTTGTCTCATGCGACAGCTCGACGAAGGTCCAATACATAAAAATAAAAGATTGCACCCAGGTCATTTCTGAGTTTACAGGTTGAAAACTACCTGGTTTGTTTCTGGTTTTACGTTGCGTCGTCGCGGCGTCGCGTGAGGCCATAATTAGAGAGGTTCCAGATGTGCCGAGTGCTGGGCATCACCCAATTCGATTATAGGAAACACGAACAGATCGTCGCCCGCTTCTGCGATCTGGCGCGGACCGGAATCGTCATGGCCGAGGATCCGCCCGGACACGAGGATGGCTGGGGGTTGGCATTTTACCAGGCAGGCAAGCTGGTCGTCCATAAAAGCGGTGCCAACATCCTCGCCGAGACGGACAAGGTCTTCGGGATACTGAACGCAGCGCAGACTGCCCCGATGATGATCCTGCATCTGCGCAAATCAGCCTGGGGGGACAGATTCAGCACCCGCCACGCCCACCCTTTTCATCTCGGCAACAACGTGTTTTTTCACAACGGCGTGGTCTACGACTACCAGGGTCTGCTGGCCGACATCACCGTACCGGGTCTCGGCGCTGATGCCCTGGATACGGAGGTGTTCTTTTATCACGTGATGAGCGGCAAGGCTCAGGATCTGGGCCGGAAGTTCCTGGATTCGGTGGCGGCGATCAAGCAGAACCACAGGTTTTCGGCCCTCAACTGCCTGTTCAGTGATGGCGAGAAACTCTTCGCCTATCGGGATTACGCCAGGGAACCGGACTACTATTCGCTTTACAAGGCCGCAGCGGGTAACTCCCGCCTTATCTCATCCGAGCCGCTGGATGAAAAACTGCGCTGGGAGATGCTGGCGAAAGAAGAATTTATGGCGATCGAACTGGGAGTTGCGTCTTGAGTAAGCAACACGAAGCAGCGTGAGATGGTAAGTGACGAGTCCGAGCCTATCTCCTCCTGAGCTGGTGCCTTGCAGATCCCAACGGGTAAACATTGATATCAAGTGACAGATCCCGCTCCAGCTGACGGTAGCCTGCCGGCGGAGTCTCCTGGGTCGCTGCCTCACGCAGGGTCACGAAATGATAGCCCTGGTCCTGCAGTTTTCTCAGCGCAGGAATGAGGCCCTCTGCGGTTTGTCGCTCGGGGTGGTTCATGTGCGCGATGATCACATCGTTCGGCTGGACCAGAGAGAGCGTCCGCTCGATTTGGGCCGCGGTATAGGTGGTCCCCGCATCACCCAGGACGGAGAACCCGGCAACCTTTTGTCCCAGACGCTGAATGATCTTCACGGCGACCTCGTCATAGTAGGCCGTCCCGGAACGGTAATAGGTCGGCTCCACTCCCGTCAGCCCGGCTAATTTCAGTTTGTTGGCGGCGACCTCCTCAACCAGCTCTCCGATATTGGCAGTACCCTGTAATCCATAGACGCTGCGGCCATTCACCGAAGCCGGCAGATGGTTCTGGCCGTGGTTCTGGATATCGAACAGCGGATTATCGGCCAGAGCCTTGAAGATTTGCGGGTTCTTGTCGATCCAGCGGGCATTGATAAACAGGGTTGCGGGGATCTTTGCGGCGATCAGAAAGTCGATCAACTCCCGGTCATAACCATCGTGTGCTGAACCACACGCATCAAGCGTCAGGGCAATCTTCATCTCCTCGGGGCGATAATCCAGGTAGCGTATGACTCCCGAAAGGTTCTCCGCCCAGAGCCTGGGCTGCTCGGCGCCGAATTCCGTAGTCAAGCTCGCGGTAACCACAGACATGTTCGCGGACGGCATGGGGTTGCTGCATCCGGCAACCAGACTGCCGGAGAAAAGGAAGACGACCACAACGGTCAGCCGGTAAAACCAGGCATTAACGAGCGATCTGTGCTCTGGAGATATTGCCTGCATGACTAAGAACATTTCTCAGGGCACGCTATTTTGCGTGCTCCCGGTCTCGGTTAAGATGTCAATCAAGTTATCAAGGGGGTGTCCTGATACAACCCAGGGCCCCCGATATAACTTCCGCAGAACGTGCAATCTTGCTAGCCTGATCCTGTGCGCTACTCAAACTTGGCCAACAGTTGAAACCTGTCGACGTGCTTACCTTCAATTTCGACCTTCTCAGCGAACATGGAGGCCGGCCGGCACCAGAGATTCATCTCGCCATACAAGGGTCGATACACGACGAGTGGTTCGAACGTCTCGCTATGCGTCGCGACGCCGATAACTTCATATTCGCCGCCTTTAAAATGTTGGTATTCCCCAGCAACGATTTCCATGCTGACCTCGTAGAATCTGCGCTAAAAAATCTTTCTGATCCTGTCTCGATCTGTCTGTTGCCGCTGTGCTGACAGGTCGAACCAGTCCCGGGCGCCGAAACCTGAGTTACGTGTGCCCAAGTTTTTTCTCGCCGGCCGCAATCCGCTCCGGCATACGATTCTCCGGAGGAGGAAACGGACAGACATACTTGGGGTTGTAATGGCAGTAGGGATTGTATGCCAGGTTGAAATCGAGAACATAGCGACCCTTTTCAGTCTTATCCAGTTCAACATAACGTCCCGCCTCGTAGGTTTCCCCGCCATTTGTCGGATCATTGAACAGGATCATCAGCGCCTGGCCACTTACCGGCTGCCATACTTCCATTCCAAACCGTTGTCCATTCAGTTCAAAACGAAATATGCCAACAGCGTTCATGGCTATCGCTCCCGTAGAGGCATCCGCCTCGGTGCGAACTTTGGCAGCAGCATAGCGCTCCATGTCACCGACGATTCGCCATTTCGCACCGACCGGATAATAATTCAGACCGGTAAATTTTTGCCGAATTGATGGGGACAGGGGTGAACTGTCAGACTTGAAATATGCATCCTTGGCAGCGCGGTATTCTTCGACACCCTGAGCATAGGTAGCGGGGTCAGGGTTCAGAGGAACCATCCGGGGAGCACCGGACGAACAGGCCGTAACCAGCGCCATGGCGGCCATCATCAACAACAGTATATATCGATTTCGCATCGTTTCCCCCTCTCAAGACCGAAAATTGCGGACGTAGCAGCGTCAAGACCGCAGCATAGCGCCGCTTCGTTTCAGGTATCCGAATGCCAGATCGGACCAAGCCAAGTCCCTGTACTCGTCTTCATCGAGCTGAAACATGAAATCAGCCGGCAACCGATCTAGATTCCTTTCGACCGCCTTGACCAGCTTCTTTGTCTTCGTGGTACCTTTAAGAAGGCATGAACATCAACCACTTGGAGGTGTGCCGATGCCAGGTTCACCCATATTCCCCCTGCAGGTCCTCTACGACGGCGGCTGCTCGGTCTGCGCGGCAGCGATCAAGGGCTACGCCCGCCGCCAAGGGGGCGAACAGCTGCTACTGGTCGATATCACCGCCGCGGATTTCGACCCGGAGAGCTTTGGGCTGAGTCGGGACGAACTTCTCTACCAGTTGCACGCTATCGACCGCGCCGGGACCATCTACCGCGGGGTCGAAGCGCTGCGTGCGATCTGGCTGGCCTTCCCGCCCGGCACCCTAAACGGTCTGCTCGGCCGACTGCTCAGCTTCGCGCCGCTCCGCCCGCCGGCCCGGCTCGGCTACTGGTGCTTCGCCCGCCTGCGCCGCTTCCTGCCGCAGCCGAAGAGCGTCTGCAAAATCGGCCGGCGGCCGCCGCGATGAGCTGGGAACAGCTAAAAACCATTCACTACCACCCTTTTGAATACAAAGGTTTTCAGCCGAACCGCCCGCGATCATGTCCGCGCGTATAATCGAGCTCCGGACCCCGGGGGATAATCCCGGTCGGGTTGATGGTCTTGTGACTGCCGTAGTAATGGCTCTTGATCTGTTCGAAGTCGACCGTCCCGGCGATGCCGGAAACCTGGTAGAGCTCGCGCAGGTAGTTGGAAAGCTGATAATAGTCCTCGATGCGGCGCAGGTTGCACTTGAAATGTCCAAAGTAGACGGCGTCGAAGCGGAGCAGGGTCGTGAACAGCCGCCAGTCGGCTTCGGTGAGCCGGTCGCCGGCCAGGTAACGCTGGTGGAACAGTCGCGACTCGAGCCAGTCGAGGCTGGCGAACAGCTCGGTGAAGGCGGCCTCGTAGGCCTGCTGGGTGGTGGCGAAGCCGGCCTTGTAGACGCCGTTGTTGACGGTGTCGTAGACCCGCAGGTTGACCGCGTCGATCTCGCCGCGCAATGACGCCGGGTAGTAATCGATATCAACCTCGGTGAAGGCGTTGAAGGCGCTGTTCAGCATGCGGATGATCTCGCTTGATTCGTTATTGACAATGGTTCGCCGCTGCTTGTCCCATAGTACCGGCACCGACACCCGCCCGGAGTAGTGTGGATCGGCCTGCAGGTAGACCTGGTAGAGATAGTCGACCCCGGGAGTCGGGCTGGCTTCAGCGGTCTCCCGGCTCAGTTCCCAGCCATACTCGAGCATCAGCGGCTCGACCACGGAAACCGTGATCAAAGCTTCGAGTTTCTTGAGCACCCGGAAGATCAGGGTCCGGTGCGCCCAGGGGCAGGCAGAGGAGACGTAGAGGTGATAACGGCCAGGTTCGGCGGTGAACCCGCCCGTCCCGCTCGGCCCTGCTAAACCGTCGGCGGTGACCCAGTTACGGAAGCTCGACTCCTGGCGCTTGAACTCCCCTTTGGACTTTTCCGTGTCATACCATTGATCGTGCCATTGTCCGTCGACCAGTAATCCCATGACTGCTCCTTCCCAATCTCGAAATCGTCTGTTCAGCATAACCTTGACGACGCTCAGTTCGCAATCCACATCTCTTTAATGATCATTTACGCAGTCAGTCCGCTCCCGTCTATGGTCGATTCTCCACCTTGCCGGCTGCTGTTTTACACCTATACTGAAAAAATGACACCAAACGGATCGGAGCATCCCATGTTTCAATTCCTCAACACGGTCATCATCACCATCCTGCTCGCCCTGTTGCTGAGCAACTCATCAATGGCCGCTTTCGACTGGCTGCAAAAAGGCCGGCAATTGCTGGAAGGAGAAACAGGAACACAGAGCCAGACAATGTCCAACCAGGAGCTTGGCGCAGGGCTCAAAGAGGCATTGCGAGTCGGAGCTGAGCGGGTGGTCGGTCAGGTCGGTACGTTGGATGGATTTGATGCCGATCCGAAGATTCACATCCCGCTGCCCGACAACCTCGCCAAGCCCCGCTCAATCCTGGCCGCCATCGGTTACGGTTCCCTGTTCGACGACCTTGAACTGAAACTCAATCGCGCTGCCGAAGCTGCGGCCCCTGAAGCCAGAGTCCTGTTCCTGAACGCGATCGAAGCAATGACCCTTGAGGATGTTCAGGCAATCTACAACGGTCCCGATGATGCAGCGACCCAGTATTTCCGGAGCAAGATGAATACGCCGCTGCGCGAAAAGATGCAGCCGATCGTTGACCGGAGCCTGGCCGAAGTTGGCGCGCTGAACAGCTACGATACGGCTATCGGCAAGTACAAGACCCTGCCATTCGTCCCGGATGTAAAAGCCGATTTGTCCGCTTACGTTCTCGACAAAGGGCTTGACGGCATCTTTTTTTACCTGGCCAGGGAAGAGGCGGCGATTCGGCAGAATCCGGTTAAGCGAACCACGGAGTTATTGCAGAAAGTCTTTGGTAGTGACTGAAGCTGACCAGAGGTGAAATATGGAAAAAGCCGGGCCCAATTTCAGGTCCGGCTTTCCCAGTACATAGCTCCTTCAGCAGTTACATCAATCCGGAAGATTCGGTTGGCAGCCCTCGCTCAAGCCCAGTTCCGGCCAGGGTCTCCATCCGGTCATTATTGTTCACGCAATCTTCGGCAGCCTCCAGAATCATCAAGCGCTGCTCAAGGGTCAGATGACGGAACAATGAGAGTAAATCGACTTCTTCGCGGCTGAGGTCCAAACATTCGATATGGCGCATAACTGGCCTCCTTCGGCTACAGGTCAGTAGGTCCATTCTACCTGGTTTGCCGTCTGTTGACCAGTCGGAGCAAGCTAAAACCTCATGGAACCAAGCTCAGCAGTCGACCACATCTCGGGGGCCCAAAGGGTTGGCGATTGCCGGGATGCTTGGGTCGATAACGAATTCACAGAGAAGTTCGCTGCGGACAACATGCCGCCTTCCCGGTCCTCAGGCAGCATCCCCCGGGGAGAGTTGCGGCGAAACCAATAAAAAAAGCCGGGCCTTACGCCCGGCTTTTAAACGGATTTCCTTTTGATCAATAACGTGCATCGGCGAATTCGACCCAGCCACCGGCCTTGACCAGTGCCTTGTCGAATTCGGCAAGCTCAAAACTGAAACTCAGCTGTTCCCCGCCGGCAGATGCGGTCAGTTGCCCCCCGTCGACATCGACTGCGACCTCGAGATCGCCTTGCTGCGCCAGCTTGAAGAGCTGATCGATGTCGCCCTTAGGCAGTTCGATGGCCAGCATGCCGCAGTTGAACATGTTCTGACGAAAGATCCGCGCATAACTCTCGGCGATGATGGTGTGAATGTCATTAACCTCGAACACCCAGGGGGCATGCTCACGCGAGGAGCCGCAGCCGAAGTTCTCACGGCTGATGACCACCTTGGCCTGCTGCAGTTTCTCCCCCTTGGCGTCGAAGCCCTCCAACTTGAGATCTTCGAGGATGTAGGGGGTCAGCGCCTCCTTGGTCACCTCAGTGAGATACTTGGCCGGAATGATTTCGTCGGTATTGATGTCGGAGCGGTCGAGCAGCAAAGCCGGTCCGCCAAATGATTTTTTCATCGTCTCTCTTCTCCCTTGTCAAGCAATTTCAGGCGGCCGACTCTTTGAGCAGCGCGCGAGCATCGGTAATCACTCCGGTGACCGCAGAAGCGGCGGCGGTGGCCGGGCTCATCAGGTGTACCATCCCGCCCTTGCCCATCCGGCCGTTGAAATTGCGGTTGGTGGTCGACGCACAGGCCTCGCCTTCGGCCAGGACACCGTTGCTCATGCCGAGGCAGGCGCCGCAGGTCGGGTTGGTGACGCAGAATCCAGCCTCCATGAAAATATCGATGATCCCCTCGTCAAGCGCCTGCTGGAAAATCGCCGGGGTCGCCGGCGAGACGATGCCGCGCACCGCATCGGCAATCTTGCGACCCTTGAGAATAGCGGCGGAAACTCGCAGATCCTCGATCCGGCCGTTGGTACAGGAGCCGATGTAGATCTGATCGAGCTTGGTGCCGGCCATCTCGGCAACCGATTTGACGCAGTCCGGCTTGAAACCGTAGGTCACCTGCGGCTCGAGATCGGAAAGGTCGAAATCGAGGACCTTTTCGTACGCGGCGTCGGGATCTGAATGCCACTTTGCGAAGTCCGCGAGTGCGGCAGACTTATCGGCATAGTCCTGCTGGATGAAAGGCCAGAGGTAATCGACAGTGACCTGATCGGGCAGACACAGGCCACTGGTGCCGCCGGCCTCGATCGCCATGTTGCAGAGGGTCATGCGCGACTCCATGCTCATGGCATCGACCACCGGGCCACGGAATTCAATGACCCGGTCGGTGGCGCCGTTTACGCCGATCTGGCCGATGACGAACAGGATCGCGTCCTTGGCATAGACCCCTTCCGGCAGGCTCCCATTCAGGTTGATACGGATCGTCTTCGGTTCACGAAAGGCACAGACCCCCTTGAGAATACCGACCTCGAGGTCGGTGGTCCCAACCCCGGCGGCGAAGGCTCCGAAAGCGCCATGGGTGCAGGTGTGAGAATCGCCCATGATCACCGTGAATCCGGGGTGGATATAGCCCTTCTCCGGGAAGATCGCATGGCAGACGCCGTTGCGGCCGACATCGAAGAAATCGACGATTTCGTGGCGCCGCGCCCAGTCGCGCAGCATCTTGGCCTGCAGGGCGGTCTTGCTGTCCTTGGCCGGGGTCACGTGATCGATGACCGCCTTGATCTTGGTCTGGTCGAAGACCCGGTCCTTGCCGCGCCATTCGAGGTCGGCGATGGCGACCGGGGTGGTAATTTCGTGACAGAGAACCCGGTCGAGGTCGAGGACCTTGGTCCCGGGAAATGGCTCGTCGCGCAGATGCGCCGAGAAGATTTTTTCTGCGATTGTCTGACCCATATTGACTCCTTGTACTGCTTTGATTTAGTCGGTTATCTTAATGCAATCAGCCGAGAAACTGCAAGGGATAAGGCCACTTAAAGCTGCGGGGCGACGATTGTCGCCCCGTTTTTCAATGAACTGAAACAATGATTTACTAATTTAAAAACCACCGCGGTTTGCGACTTGAAAGCACAGGATTTTTCGTCGCGTCAAGCAAGTCAAGGAACTACGCGGAGGCGGACA
>Ga0209919_1001408_pt1 | contig 11660 bp, 9 predicted proteins | sample SalPon2A_C_D2_MG_FD_185721 | JGI IMG/M metagenome (GOLD analysis project Ga0209919, IMG submission 185721) | Soil microbial communities from South San Francisco under conditions of wetland restoration - Salt Pond MetaG R2A_C_D2_MG (SPAdes)... | ecosystem: Environmental > Terrestrial > Soil >... | reverse complement strand
CGCGCAGTATACCCGATGCCGTCGGCGAATCGCGATACCATGTCTCGCCGGCGGCAGAGTGATATAATTTTCGGGGAATAAACTCCGGCGTATAAAGATGAACGATAATTCCCGCAATAATCCCGACGCCGAGGCGCCCACGGAAACTGCGACCGCCGAGGACGACAGCCTCGCCGAGCAGGAAATCAACCGCATGAATATCATCCGCCGCTTCGAAAACGGCATGTATCCCTATCCGCGAAAAATCGGCCGGGTCGCCTACGAAAAGGAAAAGGCGCAATTGCAGGTCGAGTTGCTGAAGGTGCAGAAATGGGTTAAATCCAACGGTAAGAAAATCGTCATCATTTTCGAGGGGCGCGACGCGGCCGGCAAGGGCGGCGCGATCAAACGCTTCATGGAGCACTTGAACCCGCGCGGCGCGCGCGTCGTAGCACTGGAAAAGCCCACCGTTGCCGAACAGACCCAGTGGTATTTTCAGCGCTATATCAACCACCTGCCCTCGGCCGGTGAAATCGTGCTATTCGACCGCTCCTGGTACAACCGCGCCGGGGTCGAACGGGTGATGGGCTTTTGCGACCCGTCGGCCTACCTCGAATTCATGCGCCAGTGCCCGGAGATCGAGCGCATGCTGGTGCGCTCGGGAGTACTGCTGTTCAAATACTGGTTTTCGGTCACCCGGGAAGAACAGCACCGGCGGTTCGAATCGCGTAAAAGCGATCCGCTCAAGCAATGGAAGCTGTCGCCAATCGACCAGGCCTCGATCGACATGTGGGACGACTACACCGAGGCCAAGGAAGCCATGTTCTTTTATACCGACACCGCGGACGCACCCTGGACCATCGTCAAGTCCGACGACAAGAAGCGCGCCCGGCTAAATTGCATGCGTCATTTCCTGTCGTCGCTCAACTACGAGGACAAGGACGAAGAGACCGTCGGCAATTCCGACCCGTTCATCGTCACTTCGAGTGCTCACGCGATCGGCAATAGCCAGCACATCCTCGGCAAGAGCCTGCACCCCGACCTGCGGCGCTCCGGCAAATAGAATCCAGGCTGCCTCGACGAAGCCGACTGGAGGAGCCGTTCAGCTTCGAGGAAACGATGAATATACTCGAGGAAGTCCGTTGCTCGCATATCGATCCTGTCATGCCCGACCTGTCCGCAGCCAGGGCCGAAACATCCTACCGGCGATTCGGCGGCCGCGGGGACTAGCGCCTGCGCGAGGAGATACCGGAATGGCGAGATCATTGGGCCTTGCCCGCCATTAGCTTTTGCTGCCCGGCCCCGGAGCGGGGATAAACGCGATCCTCGTACATCAGGGTCTGGCTCAGCGACAGGTACGACCGCAGCCGCTCCTGCATGCGCTCCCCCTGCTGCCGGTCTTGCTGCCACAGGTTGTTCCTGCACTGCGGATCCTGCACCTCGTGACACAGGAAAGGCGGCGCCCGGGTCAGGGCGTCGTTCAGAAGGTAGCCGTCCTGGTGCCAGCGCGCGTCGCCGCCGGCGATCGCCATGGCGAAACCGTTATCCCGGGCCGCGATCAGGTCGCGCCCGAAAGAGGCGTGCGAAGCGGACAGGTTCAGTAGTCCCAGCACCGTCGGCAGTATGTCCAGCTGGCTCCCCACGGTCGAGTTCCTGGCGGCGTCGACGTAACCAGGCGAGTAAATCAGCAAAGGGATGTGATGCTGGTCGGCCATCGTGAAGCTGTCACGCGTGCGCGAATGATCCGCAACGAATACGAAAACGGTGTTATCGAAATAAGGCTGCTGGCGGGCCAGGTCGAAGAATACCTGCAGACTGTAATCCGAGTAATGCAACGAGTTCAAAAAGCGGTTTTGACCCTCGTTCGGCTCGAGTATCGGCGGGAAGTCGTCCGGGGTCACGAAGGGCGGGTGCGTGTCCATGGTGTAGATCACGCCGAGAAAAGGATTTTCGCCGCGGCTCCTGAACCAGTCGTTGGCGACGCGCATGACCTGTTCGTCGTGGTAACCTTTCCACGCACCGCCATCCATCTGCATCGATGCCGGGAACGATTGCCGGTCGATGACCTCGTCGAAACCAAGCCCCTTCAGAAAATTCTTCATGTTGTCGTGATCGAGACTCTTGCCGTTGATAAACATCGTTTCGTAACCGACCTCGCCGAGTATCTGGTTCAACGACCGCCAGCGCACCTGCGATGCGATTGGCCGGGCCATGACCGGCCGTTGTGGTTGATTGGGAAACGAAGCGAGAATGGAAAAGACTCCCTCCGCGGTTCGAATTCCGGAGGCGTAAAAGCGGGTAAACAACAGACCCTGCTGCGACAGGGAGGCGAAGGTCGGGGTGATCGCGGCGTCACCGCCCAGGCCGGCGACGTCTTTGCCCGTCCAGCTCTCCAGGATGAACAACACCACGTTCTTGCGATTGCCGCCGGCAATACCCGGCGAAGTGCGCAGCAGCGGAAACTGCGACGACGTCTGCACCGCAGTTTCGCTACCGAGCATCGCGCGAATTCGCCGGCCGTTTGCGACCTCGTCATAGAAACGATAGCGTGTGTCCCCGGCTCCGATGGTCGTCACCAGCACCGAGTAAACCGGGTTCAGGCAGTATCCGTTCACGTAGGGATTACCCGAAATCGCGCAGTGACCGACGCCGATGGGTATCGGTTGCAGGCCGCCGCGCAACGCCACCGCGCTCAGCAGCAGCCATAGTGGCAGGGCCAGCAGGTATACAGGCCGTGGCTGACCGTAGCGAGGCAGGCTGGTTCCGAGCAGGCGGCGCAACCAGATCAGGAATGCCGCCGGTATCGCCAGGCTTGCGAGCAGCGACAGGGCCGATATCCAGGGGTGCAATTCAAAGGCGCCGGCGAACACCGATACCCCCGTGGAATCCAGATAGGCCGTGGCCTCGTAGGTCAGGTGTTTTCCCGACTCGTCGAAATACTGCAGGTCGACAAAGCCGACGAGCGGGATCAGCAAGACCAGGGCCGCCAGGTAGATGTACAGCAGGTAGCGCAACGGCCACCAGCCGCTGGCACCGAGCAGGTGATAGAGCAGCAAGGCGGGCGCCAGCACGAAGGCCGCCACGGCAAGGTCCATCTGCAGGCCGCCAAGCAGCATGGGCAGCAGATTATCGGCGCCTGCCGCCCACAGGGATTCGCGGTAGGACCACGCGAACATCAGGCGATACAGCCAGCCGAGACAGAGCGTTAACAGAAAGATCTGCAGAAATCCGCCACTGAAACGCCAGAAACCGGGTTCGCGAACACCGTCGAGCCGATGGTTCATTGCCGTAACGTTTCCTCCCGCGGGCACGCTGGTTACGTCATGCCGCCGGGCGCGCGCACGCCGATATTCGCACCCGGTGGAAGAGAAAAGGCAGATTCGTAAAGGTCGGAATTTTATCACGCGGCACCCTTCGCGGCCATACGCCAGACCGCTGCCTGGCGGCGTCCGCGGTCACAAACCATTGAGACTCTGCCGCAGCGGATTCAGAATCGAGAGTGACCCCACACGCCGCCTATTGATATTTAAAACCGAATGATTATATTAATTTGATTGGCAATGCCGATGACTTAACGATATGAATTTACGCGACCTGAAGTATATCGTCGCCGTCGCCGAGAACCATCATTTCGGCAAGGCGGCGCAGCGTTGCTTCGTCAGCCAGCCGACCCTGAGCGGGCAGATCAGGAAACTCGAGGAAGAACTCGGGGTGATTATTTTCGAGCGCAGCAACCGCAGCGTAACCGTAACCCCGACGGGCGAGGAAATCCTGCGTCATGCCCGCCTGATGATCGAACAGGCCGACGCCATCGCGCAGGTGGCCCGGGCGCACCAGGATCCGCGGGCAGGGCCACTGCGGGTCGGCGCCATCCCTACGCTGAGCCCGTACCTGATGCCGTTGATCCTGCTGCCGCTGAAGCAACGTTATCCGCAGATGAGACTGGTATTGTCGGAAGAGACCACCGAAACCCTGCTGCAACGCCTACAGCACCATGAGATCGACGCCGCGCTGCTGGCCACGGCGGAAGACGAACGGGAATTCGAAATCGTCCCGCTGTTCGACGAACCCTTCTGGATTGCCTGTCCCAGGGACCATCCCTTTTACCTCAAGGACACCATCACCCGCGAAGACCTCGAAGACATGGACTTGTTGTTGCTGTCGGAAGGCCATTGCCTGGCGCAGCAGGTGATGGATCTGTGCCACCTCGGCGAGCGTCACCGGGATAGCGAGATGGCCGATCTGCGCGCCTCCAGCCTGGAAACCCTGCTGCAGCTCGTCGGCGCCGGCTTCGGCTCGACGCTGGTGCCGGCGCTGGCAATGGGCGGCAGCTGGACCAGCGGCGGCGGCGTGGTCACCCGGGAACTCGAATTCGACGCCGCGCAGCGACGCGTCTCACTGGTCTGCAGGAAAACATTCCCGCGCAAACAGGCGCTGTCGGCGCTGATCGCGGTGATCATGGACAACTTGCCGAATACCGTGCATCCATTGCACCGCATCGGTTCCGAGTTCGACGCCGACTGACGACTTCGGGTTTACCGGCAGGTTTCAGGTCGTCGGTCCATCGTATATCGTTTATGCCTATCAATCGAATCGATATAAACGATTTTATCTATCTACATCGCGCTCCCATACTCCTCACCTGTCGTTAGTACTCACCTGGATTGAACGAGGATCATGGTAATGAGCAAGACCGCGAGTTTCGCAGCCGTGCACTTCAGTGTCGCTTTTTCGGTGGCTTACCTGATTTCGGGTAACCCGTTCGTCGGCGGCGCGATCGCGCTGATCGAGCCCGCGATCAACACGGTCGCCTACCACTTCCACGAACGGGTGTGGAACCGGATTCGCGACCTCCGGCGGGATATTCCCCTGGATGCCGCAACAACCGTTTAACTATTTTTTAATCAACAGGAGCAACAACATGTCAAACCATCACCAAGGAAAACCTGTACCCCGGGTAAATTTCAAAACCCGCAGCGGACACGAGTGGGTCAACCTGACCAGCGACGATATTTTCAAGGGCAAGACCGTGGTCGTATTTTCGTTACCCGGAGCTTTCACCCCGACCTGTTCGTCGACCCACGTACCGCGCTACAACCAGCTGGCACCGACCTTTCGCAAGCAGGGCGTCGACGAAATCGCCTGTATCTCGGTCAACGACGCTTTCGTCATGAACGAGTGGCAGCGCGAGCAGAACGCCGATAACCTGACCTTCCTGCCCGACGGCAATGGCGACTTCAGCGCCGGTATGGGCATGCTGGTCGACAAGCACGACCTCGGCTTCGGCAAGCGTTCATGGCGCTACTCGATGCTGGTCAGGGATGGCGTGGTCGAAAAGATGTTCGTCGAGCCGGACCTGCCGGGAGATCCGTTCGAAGTTTCCGACGCGGACACCATGCTCGCCTATATAGCGCCCGATGCAGCGAAACCGAAGGACGTGACCATCTTCACCCGCAAGGGCTGCGAGTACTGCGCGCGTGCCAAGGGCATGCTGAGCGACCTCGGGATGGATTACGAGGAACTGGTGCTGAACCGCGATTACACCGAGGCCAGCCTGCGCGCCGTAGCCGGCCGCTCGAGCGTGCCCCAGGTGTTTATCAACGGCGTTCATGTCGGCGGCTCGGACGAGCTCGAGACCTATCTCGCCGAGGACATCGCGGCCTAGGCCGAACCGTCAGGCAATGCGGGCGGCCCGTCAGCGGGCCGCCCGTAACCACAGAGAAGGAAGCAACCATGAATACGAATAACTACGACCTGATCGTAATCGGCGGCGGTAGCGGCGGTATCGCGGTCGCCGAAACCGCAGCCCGCTTCGGCAAGCGCGTGGCGCTGATCGAAAAAAGCCGGATCGGCGGCACCTGCGTCAACAACGGCTGCGTGCCGAAGAAAATCATGTGGTACGCCGCCAACCTGGCGCAGGCGGTCGACGACGCGCGCGGTTTCGGCATCGAAGCCTGGCGCGGCAAGACAGACTGGCGCAGGCTGGTCAGCGGGCGCGAGGCTTACATCGACAATATCAACGACTACTGGGACGGCTATGTCGACCGTAGCGGCATCGACCGCATCGACGGCCACGGCCGTTTCGTCGACTCGACCACGGTGGCGGCAGGCGGCGCCCTGTACTCGGCACCGCACATCGTGATCGCCATCGGCAGCGAGCCGATAGTCCCCCCGGTGGGCGGTGCCGAACTCGGCATCACCTCGGACGGTTTCTTCGGTTTGGCGGAACAACCGTCGCGGGTCGCGGTAATCGGCGGCGGCTATATCGGCGTCGAACTGTCCGGGGTTCTGCGAGCACTCGGCTCCGAGGTCAGCCTGTTGGCAATGGAAGATCGCGTACTAAGCCACTTCGACCCGATGGTCGGCGAAGTGCTGGCCGGCGAAATGCAACGCCAGGGCATAGATCTCAGAACCCGCTGCCAGGTCGGTGCGCTGCATTCGGCCGCGCCGGGCATCCGAGTCGAAGGCGTCGACGGTTCGCCGCTCGGTGAATTCGACCGCGTCATCTGGGCCGTCGGCCGAAAGGGAAATTCGAGCGGCCTCAAGCTCGAAGCAGCCGGGCTCCAGGCTTTGCCGGCGGGCTTCATCGCGGTCGACGATTACGAAAATACCGCCGTCGACGGCATTTACGCGATCGGCGACATCACCGGCAAGACCGCGCTCACTCCGGTGGCGATTGCCGCCGGGCGCCGACTCGCCGCCCGTCTGTTCGGCGATCAAGCGGACGCGCGGGTCGACTACCGGGATATCCCGAGCGTCGTCTTTTCGCACCCTCCCGTCGGTGTCGTGGGTTTGACCGAAGCCGAGGCGCGGAAACAATACGGCGAAGCCGCGGTAACGGTTTACCAGAGCAGCTTCACGCCGATGCGCCACGCGCTCTCGGCCGAGGCAGCAATCACGGCGATCAAGCTGGTCTGCGTCGACGCGGAAGAACGCGTCGCCGGAATCCACCTGGTCGGAGACGGTGCCGACGAAATCCTGCAGGGTTTCGCGGTAGCGCTGAAAATGGGCGCCACCAAGGCCGATTTCGACAACACCGTCGCGATTCACCCCACCAGTGCGGAAGAACTGGTGACGATGAAAAAGCCCCGCGCCGTCGAGGCCGACGACCCGGCCGAGTGGCGCGAGGCCAGCTAAGCCCCTCTGGAATATCGGGCGGCGTCGACGCCGCCCGGCCATCCCGTTACCGGCCCCGGAATCACGGCCGGACTTGACCGATCGAACCGCCGGGATAAAAATATTACCCGGCAACCGGTTATCCCGATGACCCGCATCAGTTTCACCAGCAACATTCAGCGACATGTGGACGCGCCGCAACTGGACGTCGAGGCACGGACCGTCGGCGAGGCGCTGGAACGTTACTTCGACAGCTATCCGGGGGTGCGCACCTATGTGCTCGATAACCAGGGCGCCGTCAGGCATCACATGCTGGTACTGCTCGACGGCATCGCCATCACCGATCGGGCCCGGCTCAGCGATCCATTGCCGCCGGGTTCCGAGATTTTCGTTTTCCAGGCACTGTCCGGAGGATAGAAGATGACCACCACGATCTGGATCGGAACCCGCAAGGGGTTGTTCGTCGCTCGCCAGAACGGAGCCGGCTGGGAAATCGTCGATCGCGCCTTCCCCGGAGTACCGGTCACCATGCTGCTGGCGGAACCCGAATCGAATCGGGTGTATGCCGCGCTCGATCACGGACATTTCGGAGTCAAGCTGCATCGTTCCGAAAACGGCGGCCGCGACTGGCTCGAAATTCCAGCGCCAAGCTATCCCGAGAAGCCCGAGGGTGTGATCGACCTCGACCCGATGCGCCATAGTGAAATCCCCTGGGACACGAAAATGATCTGGTCGCTGGAGCCGGGAGGCCGCGAAGGCGAGCTGTGGTGCGGCACGATCCCGGGAGGCCTGTTTCACTCGCGCGATCTCGGGGACAGCTGGCAACTGGTCGAGTCGCTGTGGAACGACCCGCTGCGCAAGCAATGGTTCGGCGGCGGCGCGGACCTGCCGGGAATACATTCGATCGCGGTGCATCCCGACGACCCCGATCGAGTTACCATCGCGATTTCCTGCGGCGGCGTCTGGGTCAGCGAGGACGGCGGGACGAGCTGGGCCTGTTGCGCCGACGGCATGCGCGCCGCCTACATGCCACCCGATATGGCAGACACGCCCAACACCCAGGACCCGCATCGCGTGGTGCAGTGCCGTGCCGCACCGGAGGTACTCTGGTGCCAGCATCACAACGGCGTTTTCCTGAGCGAGGACGGTTCGCGAAGCTGGCGCGAACTGGACGACCTGCCGCCGTCGTTTTTCGGTTTTTCGATCGCGGTCCATCCGAACGACCCTGATACCGCCTGGCGCGTACCGGCCGCGAAAGACGAGGAACGCATCCCCGTCGGCGGGCGCTTCGTCGTCACCCGCACGCGCGATCGCGGGTCGAGCTGGGCAACCCTGACCGCGGGACTGCCCGCCGAGTCGGCTTACGACATCGTCTTCCGCCATGCGCTCGAAGTGGCTCCCGACGGGCGCTGCCTGGCCATCGGCAGCACCACCGGATCCGTCTGGGCGAGCGACGACCAGGGCGATACCTGGCAGACGATTTCCCACCACCTGCCGCCGGTTTATTGCCTGCGGGTCGTACAATAGCGATATCGGCCCGGCCGGCGGCCGGGGCATCCGCTACCGGTTGGGGGCCGCCGCCAAGTTGAGTACAATTGAGCCTGTCTTGCCCGCGCCGAACCGCCGCGGGCCTACCCGAATCCCATGAACCAGACAGACACCAGGACCACCAGCCATACGCCGATGATGCAGCAATACCTGCGTCTCAAGGCGGATTATCCCGATACGCTGCTGTTCTACCGCATGGGCGACTTTTACGAGCTATTCTACGAGGACGCCCGCAAGGCGGCGGGACTGCTGGATATCACGCTGACCCGGCGGGGACAGTCGGGCGGCGAGCCGATCGCGATGTGCGGCGTGCCTTACCACGCGGTCGATTCCTATCTCGGCAAGCTCGTCAGGGCCGGCGAAGCGGTCGCCATCTGCGAGCAGATCGGCGACCCGGCGGCCAGCAAGGGTCCGGTCGAACGCAAGGTGGTACGCGTGGTCACGCCGGGCACGCTGACCGACGAGGCGCTGCTGCAGGACCGGCGCGAAAACCTGCTCTGCTGTATCTACCGGCGGCAGGATTCCTGGGGACTCGCGGCACTGGAGATCAGCTCGGGACGCTTTTCCCTGAGCGAGCTCGCCGGTGACGAAATGCTGCGCGGCGAACTCGCGCGCCTCAACCCCGCCGAACTCATTTACTCCGAGGATCAGTCGCTGCCGCTCGAGGTCGGACAGTCGCATACCATGCCGCCGTGGTACTTCGACGCCGATACCGCAACCCGGCTGCTGTGCGAGCAGTACCGAACCCGCGATCTGCAAGGATTCGGAATCGCCGCCTCGGAACTCGCCATCTGCGCCGCCGGCTGCCTGTTGCAATACGTCAGGGATACGCTCAAGTCCGACGTGGGTCATTTACAGGCGCCGCGTCTGGAAAGCGTCGGCGAAGCCTTGCTTATCGATGCCAACAGCCGACGTAACCTCGAGCTGGTGCGCGCTTTTAACGAACGTTCGCCGGGCCACAGCCTGCTCGGCATCATCGACCGCTGCCGTACGGCGATGGGGCACCGCGAACTCACTCGCTGGCTGCAGAAACCGCTACGCGATCAGCAGCGGGTGCGCGAACGCCATCACGCAGTGGCCAGCCTGCTCGACGACCGTGCTTTTTCGGAACTTGCCGAGCTGCTCGCCGGCATCGGCGATATCGAACGCATACTGGCGCGCGTGTCGTTACTTTCCGCGCGGCCACGCGACCTGTCGACGCTGGCGTCGACGCTACAGGCCCTGCCCGGCCTGCAGCGCGAAGTCGAGCCGCTCGACAGCCCGCTGATTCGCCGACTGGCCGAAGACATCGGCACCCATCCCGAGGTCGTCGCACTGCTCGACGCGGCGATCGTCGAGGACCCGCCGATGCTGATTCGCGACGGCGGCGTGATTCGGCAGGGATTCGATCCCGAACTCGACGATCTGCGTGATCTTTCCGCCAATGCCGACCAGTTCCTGGTCGATCTCGAATCCCAGGAACAGAGCAAGACGGGTATCAATTCGCTCAAGGTCGCCTACAACCGCGTGCACGGCTTTTACATCGAGGTCAGCAAAACCCACAGCGACGCGGTGCCCGCCGAATACGTGCGCAGGCAAACCCTGAAGGCCGTCGAACGCTATATCACACCGGAGCTCAAGGCTTTCGAGGACAAGGTACTGAGTGCGCGCGAACGGGCGCTGGCACGCGAAAAGTATCTTTACGACCAGCTGCTGCGGCAACTCGGCGACGACCTGCCGCGCCTGCAGCGATGCGCGCTGGCGCTGGCGCAGCTCGATGTGCTGAACTGCTTCGCGGCCGTCGCGCACGAGTACGACTGGTGCGCGCCCGAACTTACCGGGGAGCGCCTGCTCGAAATCGAGGCCGGCCGTCACCCGGTAGTCGAACAATCGCTCGACGAACCTTTTGTCGCCAACGGTCTGCGGCTCGACGAACGCAGCAGCATGCTGATTATTACCGGCCCCAACATGGGCGGTAAATCGACCTATATGCGCCAGACCGCGTTGATCGTGATCCTTGCTTACATGGGCAGCTACGTGCCGGCGACCCGGGCACTGCTGGGACCGGTCGACCAGGTCTTCACCCGTATCGGTGCCAGCGATGATCTCGCCAGCGGACGCTCGACCTTCATGGTGGAAATGACCGAGGCCGCGAATATTCTCAACAACGCCAGCGCCAATAGCCTGGTTCTGATGGACGAGATCGGGCGCGGCACCAGCACCTTCGACGGGCTCGCGCTGGCCTGGGCCTGCGCCGATCACCTCGCACAGCACTGCGGAGCGCTGACCCTGTTCGCGACGCACTACTTCGAATTGACGCAATTGCCCGAGCAATATTCGAATATCGCCAACGTTCACCTCGACGCGGTCGAACACGGCGAAGACATTATCTTCATGCACAGCGTCAAGCCCGGCCCGGCCAACCAGAGTTACGGCCTGCAGGTGGCCCGCCTGGCCGGCATACCGGCCGAGGCGATAGCGCTGGCCCGACAAAAGCTGGTGCTACTCGAGCAGCAGGCGCTGCAAACCCAGGGCGACTTGTTCGCCGAGCTACCCGCCGAGCCGTCGCCCGAATCGCGGGCGCTGCTCGACGAACTCGACTCGATCGATCCCGACAGCCTGAGCCCGCGTCAGGCGCTGGAACTGATTTATCGCCTGAAACAACTTGCCAAACCGTGAAACTCCATTACGATATTCTCCTGTTCGGCAATACGCGGATTTACAATGCGGTCTCTCGCGGCCGCCCGGCTCTGAGGTAAGTAATGACATTCGTCGTTCTCGAAAACTGTATCAAGTGCAAATACATGGACTGCGTCGACGTTTGCCCGGTCGACTGTTTTCACGAGGGACCGAATTTCCTCGTCATCGATCCCGAAGAATGTATCGATTGCACCCTGTGCGAACCCGAGTGCCCGGCGGAAGCGATCGTCGCCGAAGACGATATTCCCCCGGGTCAGGAACAGTTTCTCGAACTCAACGAAGAATTGTCACAATCGTGGCCGGTTATTACCGCGAGCAAACCGCCGCCGGACGACGCC
>Ga0209919_1001405_pt1 | contig 11673 bp, 6 predicted proteins | sample SalPon2A_C_D2_MG_FD_185721 | JGI IMG/M metagenome (GOLD analysis project Ga0209919, IMG submission 185721) | Soil microbial communities from South San Francisco under conditions of wetland restoration - Salt Pond MetaG R2A_C_D2_MG (SPAdes)... | ecosystem: Environmental > Terrestrial > Soil >... | reverse complement strand
CTGCCAGTGTCACATTTTGTAGGCCAACCGATAAAACACCGCCATTTTCCTCCATGGCATGTTTTGCATTGGTGCAAAGATTCATTACAATCTGGTGAATTTGCGTTGGATCTGCCAGGATGACGCCACTATCCGCTTGAATCTGCTGTTTGATCTCGATGGTTGCCGGAAGCGTTGCCCGAAGAAGCTTCAAGGCCTCTTTAACCATCGGCGACGTCTGCATAGGAATGCGGTCCTGCTGAGATTTTCTGCTGAATGAAAGAATCTGTCTGACCAGCTCACTGGCCCGGTAACCTCCCTCCAAAACTTTTTTGATCATATCATGGGCAGGATTATCTTCCGGAATTTTGTCGATCGCCAGATTTGAAAATCCAATTATTGCAAAAAGGATATTATTGAAGTCATGGGCAATACCTCCAGCTAACGTACCGATTGCCTCCATTTTATACGCCTGCTTCAATTGCTCTTCGAGGTTCAAGCGCTCAATTTCCCTTTTTTTCCGGCCAGTTATATCCCGGATGACCCCAACGAATCCTATAATATCGCGATCCTGACCTTTAACACGAGCCCCCAGTGTTTCGCCAGGAAATACAGTGCCATCCTTTCTTCTATACTCCATTTCATAAACCGGCTCTACCGTTGGCCCCTTTCCCGAATAACGTTCTTCACCCAGCGCCGTAAAGTCATGATGGCGTGCATAGATCAGGCTGGCCTCCCGGCCTTGCACTTCTGCAAGCTCATAACCGAAGATCCTGGTAAACGCCGGGTTAATCTGGACAATGCACCGCTGGGTATCCACAAAAACCACCGCATCGTCAATTGCATCGATGATTGCTTCAAATTCAGATTTTCTCCTGAAAAGTTCATTTTCATCTTTTTTTTGCTGAACCAGTGAATGATATAAATCCTCAATCATGTGGTTAAAAGACTCTTCAAGGACCTTTAATTCATCTCGTCCAGACTCCTGTCTTTTTATTTTTATTTTTGATGAAGAAAGGTTATCCAGGCTTATTGCCTGTGTTGCTGCCGCTAGTTCAGCAAGCGGTTGGCGGATAAAAACGGTTTAGAACCAAAGGAATATGAACAAGAGAGCCACTGTTTTGATTACAGCGTTAACAACCAGCAACAGGAATTGAAGTTTTACCCTTTGAAAAATGACAGTAGTATTGGAAAAAAGCGTTACTTTCCCAAGTTGTTCATTTTCACTTTCGTGCAGATATGAAATCGGAAAAGCATGTTGAAAAAGGTCCAGTTTATACCTTTTATCGGGTGCGATACCAAGCTCATCTACATTCAAGCCTAGTAGATTGACATGAAGCCCAACATTGCCATGATCACCATTCAAGTTAACAATCCCACCCGTAGCAATAATGCCCCCTTCATTGTTGGCAACAACAACACCGACAATCGTGGGGATTTCCAGCATCCCTTCTATTGTTGCGAGAAACGCTTCCTGGTCAAGGTGCCACAATTGACCGGCAAGGCCATGTTCAAAGGTTTTCTGGATACTTTCCAAGTCACGGCTGATACTTTTTTTCTGATATCGGTATTCGAATACCAAATGAGACAGTGTAACGGTGATAGCAATAATGATATAAAAACCAAAAACAACACGCAGAAGTCGTGTCGATACAGATTGCCGAACACCAATGCCCTTGTTGGAAGCCATTCTTTGGATGTGCCTTACCTTTTAACAGTGTTTACCCTGATATCAAAGGCCCATAGAAGACTGACCCATTAAATCAGCGTAGAGGGTTCAATTCGAAGTTCCGGCCATTGCCTCGTCCCACAATAATTTTATGCCATTGCGATCCCTTTGTGAAGCAGTAGCTTGCAGAATGCGTTTTCTCTTAACGAGGCCTACACCGTTCATTTGCACTCTTTGTTTCTCAGTACTTGTGAGTTTGCCGTTAATATTGGTCACCACTGGATAAATACGTAATCGGCGCACATTGTTTTCAACTTGAAATTCAGGTGAAAGCACCATGTTTATCCACTCCTCAGCAACTCGCTTCAAAAAAGGGTTATCGTCAAGTGCCCATGTAATCGCGTAATCATCTATCCACCAGGGAATCCCTTCTTTTGTATCAGCCATTTTCCACTTCTGGCCATTATCTAAAAGCGGTCTCAGAGAATCTCCCCAAATCACGGCAAGACTCGCACCGTTAATGACCTTAACAGAATCCTTACCTCCGTAAAATGAGTGGGCGTCCTGCGCCAGTGCACCCAGCTTCTCCTTGAACTTTTTGTTATTAAGCCTGTCATAAGTGCTGAGTGTTTCAGGGGCATAGCCAAGCGCCAACGCTGTAATAGCGGCGTTATAGAGATACTCATGTTCACCAATGACATACTGTTTGGCGAATCGTGGATTCCACAGCACCTGCCAGCTGTCAGGGGCAGGACTTAGTTTGGTTGCATCATAGGCCAGGCCGTACGAACCCTGTCCAACCGGCGCACCATAAACCTTGCCATCTTTTGCGTGATAGTCCAGCGCTGCCAGAAACGGGGTCAGATTTTTATAGTTAGGGATATTGCAGACATCTAAAGGCAGTAAAAGATTTTTAGAAATAAAACCGAACCGTTCATCCTTAAACAAGTGGTGACTGATCGTGATTACATCAGCCGCCTTTTCCCTGACAGGGTCGAAAAAATCATCTGATTTCTCGACAAATACAATCTGTAACGTCACCTTCCTTCCATACTTTTCAGTTATGGTATTCTCAAACTGCCTGACAAATTTCGTGGGTACATATCCGCCCCAGACCAAAAGACGCAGACGCAAGACATCCTCACTGCCATAGGCCGCACATGGGTGCACGATGACACAAAAGACAGCAGAGACGAAAAACATATGCAGTGCAGCCCGGAATAACTTCATTGTTCCCGCTCAGCCAATTGTAATGGCAATAGCGCCAATTATTTTAGAACAATCAATACGTTCTGACGATTACTACCTTAAATGATACAGGAGAACCAGCTTTTTACCAAAGGATTATTGACGCGACAAAGACCTAGCCAGACGGTTACACGATATTAAGGAGTAGCGCCGTCAGACTGTATAGTTCTGGAATGTTATTTGAGAGCCTAGCCTGAGAACTACCTGCGGCAGACTCCCGTCGATTGAAGCATCAACTCTCTTGATAGAAAATAGCCAGTTTTAAATATTAGACTGCAGGTAAAAATGGCCCCTGACATCCGGCTGGTCAGGCTCCCGGTCGCCAAGGGGAACAGCAAAATGCAGGCGCCCGGAAAGCCACTTTGAAAAAGCAAAGTCCAAGCCGCACCCCACACTGGTTAAAAAATCATCATGATTAATTGATGCACCACCCGCCTTGAAAGGAAATGCTCCACCATGATCGACAAAGACAAATCCATTAATTTTGTTATTCAGATACTCTGCCGCTCCAGAAAATTGCAAAGGGACGTTTAACTCACCGCTTATAATATATCCCTGATCGCCGCTTAAGGCCCCTTCTGTATACCCTCGTACCGAAGACATTCCGCCAATCTGGAACTGATCAAAGGCCGGCAGAAGCTCGGAATCAGCAAACTGAGCACTGGCCTTGACAACGGAGGTCAGATTCTCTTTAAGCCGCTGTATCCAAACGAGGTCCGCGTTATATTTCAAAAAATGCAGATCATCCTGATCATTGTCCCGTCCGTCGGTCAGCGTATGCCGGGTTTTCCAAAAACCATTATCGGTGGAATATTCAAAATCGGCCCCCACACCGGCGTCCTTACTGATCACCTCAGCGTTGACCACACCTGCATACTCAGTGGTCGATTTCTTCCTGTGATATTCAACAAAGGCAGATAATTTCTTTCTGGAATCAACGATAAACGGATGGCTGAGACTACCGCCAACATCCGACGAATCACCCGCAATATCAAGAGGCTCATATGGCCCTGACTTTACCTCTATCTGGTTAAAGGTATACGACCCTTCAAGACGTGTGCCCTGCCGACAGACGGGGACGCTGTACAAAAACGAACCAGACTCTGTTCCGTCTGCAGCAACCGCCCCCAAAGTGAACTGGTCCAGGTAGCCAAAAACACTTACATCTTTAAGGAATGCACCAATCCGTTCCCGGCCGGTCTCCTTGGTGCCTGCATTATCGACAAAGGCCATCAGTTCATACTGGTCAGGCTCCTCAACGATTAAATTATAGTCCGAGGTCCCAACTTTTTGCCCAGGTTTCAGCTCCGCGTGGACCTGCACATCCCAGATCCCGTTAAATCGGAGAATCTTTCTTTCAAGCTCTTTGAGATCAATCAGCTCATTGCTTGCCACATTAATCCCATAAGTAATAAATCCACTTTTCGTGTATTGATTGTTTTCCACCCAGATGTCACCAACACGGCCCTCGATCAACCTGATTCTCACCGTCCCTTCCTTAACTTCCTGGACCGGCAGAATGGCCTTGGCAAGATAGCGTTTTTTGGATTGGTACAGTTCATTCGTCCGTTCAACCGCCTCAAAAAGCTCATCAATTGCGACAGTGCGCCCCTCATAATCCTTGGCAATCCCTTGCAGTTCCTCGGCGCTTAAAATCTCTGATGCGCCAAACTCAAGTTTATTGACAAATATTTTCCGTTCAACCTGTTCAGGCGGTGCCGCTTTTGGCTCTTCAGGCTTTTCAATCAGTTTTTCAGCAGCTTTTCCTTCTTTCGCCTTTTTCACCTTTTTCTGCAGCCGGTAATAATCCAACGTTTCCGAAGAACGCTGCTGGACAGAACCAGGCTCAAATGGAGTCCGATTTGCCGCCAAAACCAGCCCAGGGCTGCATAGATAATCTGCAGCAACAAACAACACCATCAAACACAAGTATTGTTTTATCATGTATTCTTCCTTGAATATGTTACTTAACTGTTGGCAGAGCTGGTTCCAGATCTAGATCTTCGGCATTTTCAATTGCACCCTTATCGAGTTTCAGACACTTTTCATCTTCATCATCACATGCAACCGGCTCAACACTGTAGCCTTCAATAATACTGTTTATAACGCCAAGGTCCAGTGTATCAAAGGCTGCTTCCTGCTTATCGATAAGCTCTTGCGGCGTCGCTTTTCCAGTAAGACCATCATTAACAACCATATACGATTTCTTATAAAGCTGGATGGCAGTTGTATCAACACTGTTCTTTTCTTTAAAAAACAGAGACAGAGTCTCTGACGCATAAATCTGTAAATCAAAACTATCCCCTAACTGTTGATTGACATTGTCATTCTCCAAAAGTACACCATTATAACGGTTAAAAAATTCCCCTCGATTGACAACTTGCCCCTGTTTAATATCAAGTAAAGCAGCATCAGTCACAATATGAGTGTAATGCGTTTTTAAACCGTTAAAAACCACACCATTACCAGAACTGGTATCGACGTTAATAGTATCGGCAATGCCGCCTCCGGCCCCGCTGGCATTAAATTGGATCGGCCCCTCGGCTGGTAACTGCGTAACAGAGACATCGGCATTATCAGCTTGTATTGTCACGCTTTCACTGACCTGGGCGGAATCGACTCTAAGCTGCCCCCCGTCTCCGGCAACTTCAAGTTCAAGAAAGGTAGGGTCGGCCTCATGGATTATCATTGAGTCGCCACCGGCAAAAAGGTTTACTTCCTGCGGTGCCGAAATATGGTTAATTTCAACATTACCGAGGATGGAAGCAATGTCAGCCGAACCGTTCTCACTGACAATAGTCCCTGCCTGAAGGTCATTCTGAACCTCAAGGGCCACATCCAGGGATGCCAGAACTTCGTTAAAACTGCCACCGCCTTGAGAAGATGACATCGTAATCATTCCACTTCTGCTTTCGGTGCGGCCGGCAACAAGGTCTCCAGCCGTTGACACGTCAACATCTCCATCGGCTGAAACCTCGTTCCAACCTGCCCCGCCATTAACTACCTTCAAGGCCATAGAGCCAGTATCACTTAGCGCTCCATCCAGGTGCAGATCGCCAGCTACCTCTGTGAGGTAAATTCCATGGGCAGCTTTGGCATTGACAATTCCTTGAGAAGAAATCGAAGAATCTATTTCAAGATGATTGTCCGCTGCTCCTATGGAACCGGACAAGGCTGAAAGCCACAGGTCAATAGCGTTGATATTGGCGACATCATTGGCAGTGGCGTCCTGGATGGAATCACCAGCCTCAAGCGTAACTGTGCCAGAGACGGCATTGATTTCACCCAGTTTAATTGTCCCGTCTAGGGCTCGGAGTCCAACATCACCGCCTTGAGATGTCACATAAACCACATCCATATCGCCGCCAATCTCAGTAATGTCCATATCTCCTGCGGAAAAAGCCACGAGCCCCCCCCTTGCATCACTGGCACTGTCAATTCTTACGGTATCATCAGGCCCAATGCCACCATGCTGTGCTGTCAGAGAGATCCTTCTCCCGCTAATCAGAGAATCTGATAAACGGCCCACGATATCCATATCTGCGACAACATTGACATCTCCGCTACCAGAACTGATCTGATCATAAACAATATTTCCGGATGTTGAACTTATGATCAAATCTCCCTGTTCCGTCTCAGCATTCAACCAACCGCCGTTGACCAAGCTGATCTTTATTGCCGGCTCTTGCCGATCGGTATCCAGGTCATCTATACCAATACCCGTTCCCGCCGTCAGGTTAATCCGGTTCCCTGTTGTTCCGGCAAATTCATCGGTTCCCTGCAGTATCATTCCATCGGTTGTGAGATTGATTTCACCGCTAAGATTTTTTATAGGTCCGTCAACAATAATATCGCCGCGGGATGTTACATCAACCAGACCGGTTGGGTAGCCCATGAAATTGATATCTATCGGATTAAAGGCTGCAATATTGTAACTATGCAGGATCGTCTCCGTTGCGCCTCGAGTATACCATTTGTGGTCCTTTATATGCAGAAGGGTCCAATCTGTATAGTCAAGATTATATGATCGGTCATACCAGAAAGTTTCAGAGTGATTGTCCACCACACGAAGGGTATCTGCTCTGATTTGTGCCGGACCGATATGGGTATAGCTAGTGGTACTATCAAACCAGTCTCCCCGAATCTTTTCCTTTTGCTCTGTCCACGTCGACTGTTCACGAACTGTCCATGAATAGTATTGATTCTCCCTTGGGCGGTACTCGATATGATTGCTGGAGAGTGTTGTCTTGACTGGATTGACCAGATCTAAAAAGGCATCAATATTATTATTGTTGTACTCGTAGATATTCTCGCCCAAGCGCTTGACCACTGTGGTAAGAGGATCATTATAATCTGTTCGACGAGCCAAGTCGGTGATTTTAAGGGTCCCTTCCATACCACTGCCAGTTTGTATGGAACGCAAAAGAACCGGATACAGAGATGGGTTGTCCACAGTAACCCTGCCATAACCATCCAAAATCCGGAGTCCACCGACTGAGGTATTCATGATATTGCCAACCAATTCCATGTAGCCGCCCATGATCTCTCCCGGGCCGAGCTCAAACCACTGGTTCTCGGCATCAAAGAACAGGGCCATGTTGTTCATATCTTCTGAGCCGACAACCTGGTAAGCCGATAAGGGAATTTCATAACGTGGGTTGCTTCCCGGTGTCCAACCTGCAAGAAAATTATCTGCAGCCTGTATGGCCGCCGGAGTGATGTAAACGTACTTATCTTCAACCCCGCTTTGAACGATGCCGTTGATATTTAGATATTCCCCAGCAATAAAAACACTGTTACCGGCAAGCACAGAAGGACTGGCGGCAAACGATGTATCAATCAGACTTTCTGGACTGCTGTTAGTTGCATAGTCCTGGCTACTGTTAAAGGCATCAGAAATGACATTCTGCCAATGCCCCTTGATCTCACCGGCAATACTTAAGAAACCGTCTGTGTCGCCGATTGACACATGCCGGTCGGCACTTATCCGGATTGTGTCGGCTAAAACATTTACGCCTCCCTTAATCTGCACACTGCCAGCCTCAGAGATGATTGATATACTGTTTGCAGTAATGTCAGCACCGGAGATCAACACACTTGCAGCCGCAGTGTCAGCAGGAAGGTCTGTTCCTGCCTCGGACGATATCTCAACAGTATTTGCGGCAACAATTTCAATTGTACCATCCGCATGAGCAACAATTGCCGAACCACTTTCAATTCCATTTACATTGACAACGTCCTGATATCCAACTCCATTTCCTTCAAATAGCGCTCCCGTCAACAGTTGACCGCTAGATATCATACCTCCGGATTTCAAATAAATACCCTCAAGAGCATTCACTCTACCTTGAATAGAAATGACACCCTGGTCATTAATTGGCGCAGTCCTGTTGAGAAGCTTGTCTGTTGACACCGAGGTTGTGTTGAAAAAATCATCCACGAAACCTTTCGTCGGCGTAATCGCAGTCAATGAACCAACGTTAATAACACCAGAACGACCAAGGATAAATCCATGGGGATTGGCGAAATAGACATTCCCTCCGATGCTGCCGTTATTGAGAATAGAGTTTAGCTTTCCATCAATGAGAGAGATCTCAGAGTGAACGAGGTTGAGCAGGTTTGAGGTGTTGGCGGGCAGATGCAGATTGACGATTTTTGCCTGTTCAACATTGAATTTTGAAAAAGAGTTATAAGCGTTTTGTCCGGCAATAGTGTCTGAGGTGATATCAGTAATCTTACCATTGACCACCACACTTGTGGCTGTTTTGCCATCAGTAATAATCTGCTGGGACGCCGCCAGGCCAGGAAAAACAATAATTCCCAGCAAAAACACATAAAGGGTGGCCAGCGAAGTTAGTTTCTGTCTGCACTTGTTACGTTCTGATACACCCATAGACACAATCACTGTTGATTTGTTCATGGCATCCTCACAGACTGAAAGTTGTTATGCTCTACAGACTACCGGCGGGAAAGCGTTAAAAGAGAATTAAGGTGCTTATAAGATAACGCTGACGAGGTGGAGAGGGAAAATCTTATCTGCAAAAACGGTTTTCTGCTGTCTGGATCAAGAATGGCAAGTTGCGACGTTCAAACTTTTTCAAAAAAATATTCGAAGTACGATGTGGAAAAAGAATTGATAGAATATTTTACATTTTTTCTTTTTTCCCCTTAGTTCTGCTCCCCCGACCTTTGCTTTAATTGCAATTTTTATTCCCCCCTTATTTTTTTTAAACTTCTATAATATCAGCTAGTTAGTAAAATCAAACAGGCAAGCACCGACAATTAATTACCGATTATCCGGAAAATATCCTGAAACACGGAATTCAAATGACACTCTACGAGTTTTTTTACAGACAAAAATAACAGGAAAAAGGAGGGGGATCGTAACACAGCCCCCCAAGAGAAGCCTGGCAGGCCCTGGCTGCCGCCAAAGCATCAGAAAATAGGTTGTGGGAGTTGCAAGGCCAGTAGATAATGGTCCTTGATCCGGCAGATTTTCTGTCAAACATCCTCGCGCCCTTCAGACATTGCGGATTGTTCGTCAGGAAACCTGCCGGACGGATCAGGCCGGGACATCGCCAGCGCTGGTATTTTTTGTGAGGTGTCTGTACCGACTCTTCCCCTTGGAACCTATTGAATACCGACTATAATGAGGGAAATCATGCAAAAAAGCACATGCATAGTCAACCCGACTATGAATCAAGCAGCCGCTTCTGCCCGGTCAATTTCTGGATGTCGCCGATTTCTTGAGTCACTTCCACTACACCGAGATAGTCACCGTCATCTCCATAGACCGGGTAATAGCGGATAAGGATTTTATCATCTTTGAAATCTATCCAGAACTCAGCCTTGTCCAGGGTTTTATCCTTGAAGCCTGATACTATTTTCCGGACGGTATCCACGCTTTTCTCCGGATGGCATTTTTCCACTTGTCGACCAATCACGGATCTGGTGCGCGGGAAGATTTTTGTCTTGTCCAGACGATTGAAATAGGCCACCGCATCGTCTGCGTTGACAAAAGTCACCTCAAAGGGCAGAGCTTCCATAATTGCATCAATCTCTTTGTACGACAGCCCTTCGATAAGCTTTTCCTTCTGGCGGCCCTCTTCGACTTCGGAAACCATGGCATTAAATTTTTCAAACGCCTTTGCCCCATAGACCTCTCTGTTGATTTTATCAAAAGACTCTAACAACGCCTCGTTATCCGCTTCTGTGAAGACTTGTCGCCCCATGGGATAAAGTACGTCATTTTCTTTCCAGATATGCTCTGCCCTGACTTTAAGATATTCCAAGGCCTCTTCTTTAAATTCAATCTTCTCCTCGTAAGAAAGTACAGCAAACCCTGGCAGAGCAAATGACATTTTCCCCAGCAATGTTCGCTCGGCCTCATGCTCCATGAGCATAACTCCAAGTGGACCGCCCTCAACAGGGATGCCTCTTTCGCCCATCAATGGGAACACAAGCTCTTCCTCTTTTTTGTTATGAATCTTATCTCCAAAATTAAGGAGAAAATCAATTGATCGGCCAAGCTGCACCAGGTTAATTTCCTCGTCAAGTTCAATCTGCTCCGCACAGCTCTTCAGCACTGCCATGCTCCTTTCAATAAGCTCGTGTTCCGCAACAAGATACTCATCCCATTGAGTGAAATTCTCCACCATAACAATCCTCTCCTTTCTGAAATTGTTCCTGCTAAAAAAAGCCTTTCGCTTATTCAGCCATACTCACTAATCAATTAAATGTCGAGCTCTCCTATAGCGGTCCGCAACTCTTCCAAGGCAGTTCTTCGCATAAAACGGCCAGTCCTTTCAAATTTTCTGGCATGTGTTCTATAAAAATCTAAGCATTTTTTAGCCAGCACAACCACCTGCTCGTCATCAAGACCTTCAGCAATGATATCACCGATACGAGGACAACCACCCCCGTTACCGCCAAAAACCAATGTCCAGCCCTTCTTCTTTCCAAAGATGCCGATATCCCGTATATAACTCTCGCAACAGTTCATCGGACAGCCTGAAATACCCACCTTGGTCTTTGCCGGCAACGGGAAGTCGGCAAAGGCCTCTTTAACTTTTTCACCAAGCAGCAGTGAATCCTGACGGCCATACTTACACCAGCGTACTCCGGGACAGGCCTGTACATAATGGATTCCTGCCGGTTTCCGGGGACCCTCTTTGTGCCCAAAATCACGCCAGATCGAATTGACAATATCTTTGGAGTGTCCTGCTATGGCAAAACGCTGCGCGGAGGTAAACTTCATCAGCGGAATATCATATTTTTTAAGAACACGACATAACTGCTCCAGATATTCAACGGTGACAACACCCATGGCAGGCCCTGGCAGGATATTATATGTTTTGCTTTCATCATGACCACTCATCGACTCTCCTCCCAGTTTGTGTTTTATTGACAACAATGAAAAAAAACTGCCTCTATTGCACCATATGAGGCAATCGAGTTCCTTGACTTGAGTCAATAAAGTGTACTTTTTTCAACCAGGAGTGTGGAAAACGGCTAGTGAAAGGATTTCAACAGAAGTATGCCCAATGACGCCCGGAGATTCTTGTCTGAATGAAGAGAGAGAGGATTCGGTTTGAGCTCAGTTTTGCACCTGACACCTCATACACACTGCTAAGGTGCGTCGGCTCTGTTCAGAACGGACACTATGCGCGAGAGTCTCGCAGGGCATTACTGCTGAGCTTCCAGAGAGGGGTTATCTTTCTGACGGTTTTTTGACTCAAGTGTTCCCAGTACACTTGAGGGGAAGGGTTCGCACCCTG
>Ga0209919_1001404_pt1 | contig 11677 bp, 11 predicted proteins | sample SalPon2A_C_D2_MG_FD_185721 | JGI IMG/M metagenome (GOLD analysis project Ga0209919, IMG submission 185721) | Soil microbial communities from South San Francisco under conditions of wetland restoration - Salt Pond MetaG R2A_C_D2_MG (SPAdes)... | ecosystem: Environmental > Terrestrial > Soil >... | reverse complement strand
GCGAACCTGGGGAAGATTATCCCGATGGATTGCGGCAGTATGAAGATCAATCCCGTGCGAACACTTGGCGACGATTTCATTCAGGAAAAGGTATGCGAGCCTTGCCGCCATAGAGCCCTTTTCGGAACCCGGGAAACAGCGATTCAGATCGCGCCGGTCCGGCAGATAGCGAATCTGATGGATAAAGCCGTAAACATTGACGATCGGAATGGCGATCAGGTCACCGCGAATCTTGGCCAGGGCAGGATGTGCCACCAACCGCCGGATGATTTCCACACCATTGATTTCATCCCCGTGCAATGCCGCACAGACCAGCAGGCGGGGCCCGGATTTTTTTCCCCTGATCACATGCACAGGCATATGCAGATTGGTATGCGTGGTAAGGGGTGGCAGCGTCAGCTCAACGATCTGTCGTTGCCCAGGTAGAATAGGCTGGCCTCCGATCGTCAGGTCAAAATTCAACCCTTTCCCCGTGTTTTTGTTTTGCCCAATTTAGCATTGGTTTCGATGAATTCGATGATCATACCCGCAACGTTTTTATCGGTTGCAGCCTCAATACCCTGCAAGCCAGGCGATGAATTAACCTCCATCACCACAGGCCCATGATTGGAACGCAGAATATCCACACCGGCTACATTCAGACCCATAATATTGGCTGCCTGTACGGCGGTCTGCCGCTCGGCTGCACTAATTTTAACCAGCTGTGCACTGCCACCACGATGCAGATTGGAGCGGAATTCACCTTCCTTCCCCTGCCGCTTCATGGCCGCCACGACTTTGCCACCAACCACGAAGCAGCGGATATCCGCTCCACCTGCTTCCTTGATAAATTCCTGGACAAGGATATTGGCATTCAGGCCGTGAAAGGCCTCAATCACGCTCTCGGCCGCCTGGTTGGTCTCAGCCAGCACAACGCCGATGCCCTGGGTTCCCTCGAGCAGTTTCACAACCAGTGGCGCGCCGCCCACCAGCTGGATCAGATCCTCGGTGTCATCTGGATAGCGGGCAAATCCGGTGACAGGCAAACCCACGCCCCTGCGTGCAAGCAGTTGCAGGCTGCGTAATTTATCCCTTGAACGCGAGATTGCTACTGACTCGTTCAGCGGATAAACGCCCATCATCTCGAACTGACGCAACACAGCCGTTCCGTAAAAGGTAACAGAGGCGCCAATGCGCGGAATAATGGCATCATATCCTTCCAGTTTTTCGCCGCGATATTGCACGGAAGGGTTCATCGATGTGATGTTCATATAGCAACGCAGATGATCGAGTACGCGTACGTCATGCCCCCGATTGTTTGCCTCTTCAACCAGTCGCCTGGTCGAATAAAGCTTGGGGTTTCTTGATAAAATGCCGATTTTCACTGTTGCCTCTCTGCTTTTGATCCTGTTAGAAGAAACGATTTTCCCGGATCAACGATCAGGCGTTCTTTCATGGCGGTGCGCCCCAACAGTACACGAAAACGCATCGAATCACGATTTGTTAGCGAAAATTCTGCTTTAAACTGTACTCTACCAAGATCAATGGTTGAGCAAATAATCGGTCGTACTTCACGATGTCCACCGGAATCGCTGACCATACGCTCATCCACGATTTCAGCCTCGCAGAACACCTCAATCTCGGTACTTCGTTGCACGGGATGCATGCCGAACCGAAGCCACGGCGAACCCGCCTGCGTGAACCTTTCCTGAGAGAATGCATGCAGACATGAAGTTCTGGCTCCAGTGTCGATTTTAGCCTTGATGTGATCTATACCGAAATCCGGCAGGGATACCCACTCCCGCCAGCCGACTGTAATCAATGCCATACGTATGCTCCCTTGATCATGATAGCGGCCACGCATTGCCTCTCAGACAGTGGTTTTTTAGATTTTTCACAAATCTCGTCGCGCATGTGGACAGACTATGAGCAGAGGATGATTCAGGAAAGCTTATGGTCAGGCGCCCGTCGTGCCATACGCTCAATCAGCATGATCCACACAGGTGCCAGCAATAGCGACACAGCGATTACAGCAATCGCTGTCTGATAACCTTCGAAGGTAATGATTGCCGATGAATAGCCCACGGCCACCAGCACAAAGCTGAATTCACCGATTTGGGCCAACAGCGCTGCCGCATAAAGGCTTTCCGCCCAAGGTTCTCGCAACAGCCGGAACACGACTGCATTGATAAAGGTGTTAGTTAAAAATGCAACTGCCACCAGAAGCCCAACCTGAGCAAGGTGAAGCCACAGGAAATGCATATCCACGAGCATGCCTATAGAGACAAAGAAGAGAGCCACGAAAATGACCCGAAACGGATCCAGACTATGCTGAACCCAGTCAATCTCCTTGGCCGAAGCCAACAACATGCCGGCAACAAAAGCTCCAAGGGCCGACGAAAGCGAAAGCATGGCGGTAATCAAGGCAAGGCCAAAGCACAGGATCAGGGCTGCAAACACCTGCAGGTCCCGATCCCGTCCCACCACCCGGTGCACCCATGGCAAATGGATGTGCTCCTGCCTGAACATCCACAGGCAAAGGCCGCCGATTAGCAAGGTGCCAACACCCTGACGAAGCAATTCCCCTCCGCCGGCATCATCGTCCCCGAACATGCCGATCAGAAGTAGCATGGGGATCACAGCCAGATCCTGCATCAGCAACACGACTAGCGCATTTTGCCCGGCACGGCTGGCCAACTCTCCGCGGCCTTGCAGAAAGTTCAGCACCAGTGCAGTGCTGGACAGGCTGATCACAAAACCGATCAACAACCGCCTGGCCAACGGCCAGTCGAGGAACCAGCCGATCGCCCATGCCAAGGCAACGCTGGCGGAAATCTGCAACAGAGTCCCGAGTAGTGCGATGCGCCAGTTCGTGGCAAGTCTGCGCGGATGCATCTTCAAGCCGATGAAGAACAGCAGCATCACCACACCGAATGCGCCAAGCCTCTCGAGGGTTACATGATCCGTGATCAGGCCAATCCCTTGCGGGCCAAGCACCACGCCGGCAATCAGATAAGCAATCACATTTGGCTGGCCTATGGTTCGCAGCAACAGTGACAGGATGAGGATGATCAGGATCATCCCGACCAGAGGTGGCAGGATGGGATCCATGTGCATGGACTAAAACCAGCCCTTACGCTTGAAAAAGAGGATCATGCCAAGGGCGATACAGAACACCACCAACCAAAACAGAGGGTAGCCATAGGCCCAGCCCAGCTCGGGCATATTTAAAGGGCGCGAACGATCAAAATTCATACCATAAACGCCAGCTACGAATGTCATGGGTATGAAAATGGTAGAGATTACGGCGAGCACCCGCATGGTTTCGTTGAGGCGATTGCTGACGCTGGAAAGATAAATATCAAGCATGCTTCCAGCCATATCGCGGTAGGTTTCGACAAGCTCCATGATTTCAACGGTATGGTCGTAACAATCTCGAAGATAAATACGGGTACCCTCGGTAACGAGATCATTGTCTTCGCGAAGAAGCTGGGTGATCACTTCACGCTGCGGCCACAGCATACGCCGCAGAAGAACCAGTTCCCTTTTCACCGTGTGCATACGATCCAGCAAAGCCCGACCGGCGGATTCGGCAATATTGTCTTCCAGGTCTTCCAGTTGCAGCCCGAAAGACTCCAGAACCGGAAACCCCTGATCAATCACCAGATCCAGGATGGCGTACAGCAGAAAATCCGCCCCACGCTTACGTAAAGCTGAACCCTTGATGTGCAGGCGGTTAATCAATGGCATGAACGGATCATCCGGACCCTCGCAAAAGCTCACGATATACTGGGCATTGGCGAACAGGCTGACCTGACGGGTAACAATCATTTCACCCTGCAACAGCGGCAGGTTCATAATCAGGAAAAATTGCTTTTCGAAGGGCTCTATTTTGGGCCGCTGACCCGTGTTGAGCACATCCTCCATGGCCAGTGGATGGAGATGAAAGGATTCGCCAAGTGTTCGCAGTGTCTCGGCTGGTGGATCGCCCTGTACATGCACCCAGGTGACAGTATCCATTTCAAGATGGGCAAGACATTCATCTGCAGAAGCCATCTCTTTGACCATGACCTCCTCTGGCGAATAATCCACAAGACGGATATTGGCAGGAGCAACTTCGATGGCCGCTGAATGGGCAAGCGTGCCGGGGGCAGTGCCGGGGGAATGGTAGCGTTTCCTGAAGTATGAGTGCCTTGATGTCTTCTTTCCCTGTCGCTTCATGCCACCCCGCCTCCGGTTGAGAATTCTTCCTTCAGTCGTTCCAGCTGACCATAGACAATCAGCTGGTCACCAGCCTGCAGCGCCTCTTTCATCTGACGCGCCGGAATCCATGTCTTCCCCCGTTCCACGCCGAGAACAAGGGTTTCCTTGCGATCCGTGCCAATTTGCTTGATGGATTGCCCTGATAATGGCGATTCGGCCTCGACCTCGATTTTCACCAGACCGAATCCCTCGGTCAGATGCAGAAGCTCCTCGACTGGCTCAAATTCAAACAATGAACTTCGGTATAACAATCGCTCGACCATAGCTTCCCAGCGCTGCATCAAACCGATGTGGCGGGCGATGGCATAGATAACCACCAGCCCGAGGAAAAAGATAAGAACATTTCTCGGTATGTTCTGAGCGCTGGTGCTGACCAACGAAGATGTGCCACTGACAGTGACGGCAGCGATACCGGCGTAACCACCGATCATCAGGATGCTGATGATTTTTCGACGGGTCGGATGATTGACGACCTTCTCGGCCTCGCGCGTAGTGAAGCCTGTCGCGGTAAAGGCGGACAACGCCTGAAACTTAGCCTGTTCATAGTGCATCCCGGTACGCACCAGAGCAATAGCACCAGCCCGGACAAAAAGCATGGAGAGGAAGATAACCATGAGCGTGGGAATGAGAAAATACATACCGGTCATATCATGAGCCTGCTGCATGAATCATAAGCCAAATGGGGACACATCTTGAATTCATAGTAGAGCAGGCCGGCGGGAACAGCAATATGGTCAGGTGCTTCCTGCACCAAACATGGGTAGTGGGAAACTATTCCTGCGAGGGTAAATGCCGGAGCCGCGGCCCAACATAGAGCTGACGGGGCCTGTCGATGCCATGAGCTTTGTCCGTTTTCAGTTCGAGCCAGTGGCTGGCCCAGCCCACAGTCCGGGCCAGCGCGAACACGGCGGTAAACATGCGACTAGGGATACCAAGCGCACGCAACAGAATGCCTGAATAGAAATCGACATTCGGATACAACTGCTTCTTGATGAAATATTCGTCTTCCAGCGCAATACGCTCAAGCTCGAGTGCGGCAGCCATCAAGGGCTCATCAAGAAGATCAAGATGCGCCAGCGTTTCCTTGGTCACTTCACGGATCAGTGCGGCGCGGGGGTCGTAGTTCTTGTACACGCGATGCCCGAATCCCATCAAGCGGAACGGATCATCTCGATCTTTGGCGCGAAGGATAATGGCCGGAATATTCTCGGGCCCGCCGATCTCCTCCAGCATCTTCAATACCGCCTCATTGGCGCCGCCATGAGCTGGGCCCCACAGCGTGGCAATGCCGGCGGCAATGCAGGCGAACGGGTTGGCACCGGATGATGCAGCCATACGCACAGTTGAAGTGGAGGCATTCTGCTCATGATCCGCGTGCAAAGTGAGAATCACATCCAGAGCTCGCGCCAGCACCGGATCGACGACATATTCCTCATTCGGTTTGCCGAACATCATCTGCATGAAATTTTCGGCATAACCAAGCTTGTTGTTCGGATAGCGGAACGGAACGCCGATGGAATAATTGTAGCAGGCAGCGGCAATCATCGGCATTTTAGCAACAAGCCGGATGGCTGCCACGCGCTGGGAATCAAGGTCCTCATAATCGACCTCATCCTGATAGAAAGCGGACAAGGCGCCGACCACGCCGACCATGACTGCCATCGGATGTGCATCCCGGCGAAACCCTCTGTAAAATGCAATAACCTGCTCATGCAGCAGGTTATGTTCACACACATCCCCCACAAAGGCTTCAAGCTCATGCGCCAGAGGTAACTCCCCATTCAGCAGCAGATAAGCCACCTCAAGAAAATTGCATTGCTTGGCCAGCTCTTCAATCGGATAGCCCCGATATAGAAGCATTCCGGCATCACCATCAATGTAGGTGATGGCACTCTGGCAGGATGCCGTAGAACGGAAGCCCGGATCAAAGGTCATTATTTTATGATCGGTGAGCAGCCTGCGCACATCCATTGCTGGCGGCCCCATGCTGCCGTCAAGCACCGGCAGACTGCCCGGATTCTCCTGCTCGGAGAAATGGATATGCGCATATTGTTTGGCCTTAGACATCACTGCCCCCTGTCGGGTTAAAGTTTCCACTCATACGGCGGCCCTTGTCCAGTATTTCCGCACAGTCACCGGCTGAAGTGTCGTAAGGTATCCTGCTTGATGCAGTCGGCAAGCCCCAGCATCAATTTCGCCGTTTCCGGGTGGGATTCCACAGACTGAACAGGGTAGATCAAATGTACTGTGCGCTTCAGAACAGGCGCATCAGGAACCCGAAACAACTTGCTGGTCTGAAGGTAAGGTTCAGCCAGGCTTTCCGGCAAATAAGCACTGCCTCCCTGCTGGAGCAGCCACTGCAAGCCGAGCCAGCCCACAGAAGTCCTTATCATGGAAGCGCTGACTGAATCGGGGATCTGCGCCTGTAGTGCACCATCAGCCCTGCCCCATTCGATCTGGATAAAATCGCCTGAGAATACTTTCTCTACAGATGGCGCCGGATGCGTGGACACCAGAATCAGAGGCACCTCGCCTACCATCTCGGCCTTCAGCACAGGCAGGAGCGGTGGATCAAACAGGCAAACAGCATCCAGTGTCCCATCCAATACATCACGCGTAAGACTTTCCGCCGTTCCGGTTTCCATGCGCAGAGCAAGCATCGGATCATTCACATGCATAGAGGAAACAGCGCCCATTAAAAGTGATTGCCAGATAGTATCAGTCGCACCTATGGCCAGAATTTGCCTGGCCTTGGCGGGTATGGCCGCGTCACGCCGCACCCGGTTCCAGGCAGCCAGCATGTCCTCGGCGTTATCCAGCAATCGCTGACCAGAAAGGGTAAGGCGGGTACCGAACTGTCCACGCTCAAACAGCTGTGCGCCGATCTCCTCTTCAAGCAGCCGAATCCTTGAACTGACGGCAGAGGGCGTAAGAAAATGCTTTTCAGCAGCGTTACGGAAGCCCCCCTCCCGGGCCACCATGACAAATGTCTGCAACAGATTCAGATTCATAGTGTGCACTTTCCTTGAACAGTTTGATAAAAACATTCTGCTTTACCCATCTCTCAAGGCAAGTGATTTTTCGACCCATGCCTGAAACGGAGGTAACATGATGGGGCATCGAAAGCATGCAAGCGTAGAGAGTCTTCTTGAATCACCTGGCAATCGGCCCAGGCGCTCAAAGAAGGAAGAGAAACGGAAACACAAGAGCCTTGTTCATAACTCGAATGACGACTGGGATGACGACTTCGACCCAGCATGGGCCAGCGATTATGACGAAACCTCTTTTGGCGACAGTGAAAACTATTAGCCGCAAGCAACAGCAAGAACACAGGAGCAACACAATGAAGCATGAATTGAAGAAAATCCTCGGCATTACAGCACTTGGCCTGATGCTCTCATCCGGCTTTGCCATGAGTCAGGGAAGCATGGCCTTTGCTGAAGACCAGCAGGCGGATTCGCCAGCCATGGAGCAGCAGGATCAGGGCATGGATCAACAGGACAACGGGTTGAACGATGGAGAAAACATGGATTTGGGCGACAGCCAGGACTCTCAGGATTCCGCTGATCAGCCTCAGTCTGAACCAGACCCATCACAGGAAGATATGCCTGTAGGCGACAACTAAGCGGTACAGATTCCGGACAGGGCTCCAGACTTGGGGCCCTGTTTTTTATCCGGCTGATCGGGGAACGGCTATGGCTGTGTAGCGCCTTCCATGCCCTCTCTCCCTACCCTGCCTGAATGGCAGTGAGTGCAATGGTATAAACGATATCTTCAACGGATGCGCCACGAGACAAATCGTTCACCGGCTTCTTCAGGCCCTGCAGCATCGGCCCGATACTGACAACGTGGGCACTGCGCTGCACAGCCTTGTAGGTGGTATTGCCGGTATTCAGATCAGGGAATACAAACACATTGGCCATACCTGCCACCTGACTTTCCGGTGCCTTGCTCTTGCCGACAGAAACAATGGCTGCCGCGTCATATTGCAGCGGCCCGTCGACGAGCATGTCAGGTCTACGCTGATGAACGATCTTTGTTGCCTGGCGCACCTTATCAACATCCTGCCCTGCACCCGATTCTCCGGTGCTGTAACTGATCATTGCCACGCGTGGATCCAGTCCGAAACGCCGGGCTGAATCAGCACTCTGGATAGCAATATCGGCCAATTCCTCCGCATTCGGTTCGGGGTTAATGGCACAATCGCCGTAAACTACTACCTGATCAGGGAGGCACATGAAGAAAATGGACGATACCAGCTTGGCCGACTCACTGGTTCCTATCAACTGGAATGCAGGTCGCACGGTGTTGGCTGTTGTATGCAGGGCGCCTGAAACCAACCCATCCACCTCATCCATCGCCAACATCATGGTGCCGAGCACAACATGATCCTGCAACTGGTCTTCCGCCATCTGGCTCGTTAATCCCTTGTGCCGCCTCAATGCCACCATTGGCTCGATATAGCGCTCTCGTACTGAATCAGGATCAACGATGATCACCTCGCCATTGAGCGAAATTCCCTGCGACAAGGCAGCTTGGTGAATCTTTTCCGGCTTGCCGAGCAATATGCATTGCGCAATACCACGTTGCTGACACTGGTAAGCCGCCATGATGGTACGCGGCTCATCGCCTTCGGGCAGCACAATACGGCGATTCGCCAATCCAGCCTGCTGAATCAGCTGATAACGGAATGCAGCCGGCGACAGACGTGGCTTCCGCTCGATTGCGCAACGTTCCCTGAGCCACTCAGCATCAAGATGGTTGGCGACATGATCCATGGCCTGATCAATTAACTCATAGTCATCAACCGCAACCTCTGTCGGTCTTTGCGCAAGCTGTGAAGCCGTCTGATAAGAATTTGTCTCAACCTGCAAAATGGGCAGGCCGGTCTGGATAGCCTGTGCACACAAATCCATCACACGCTGATTTGGCACCAGTCCTCCTGTGAACAGGATGCCGGCAAGTGGCACACCATTCAGAGCAGACATGCATGCAGCGATGAAAATATCATCCCGGTCACCCGGAAATATGAGCAACGTATGAGGCTGATAAACGCTGAGCGTATTGGATACCGTACGCGCACACAATTCGATGCGATCGACGCGACGCTTATGTAATTCTCCAGCCTGTAGAACATTCGCCCCAAGATAATCGACGATATCAGACATGCGCAGGGAGATGAGCGAGCCGCGCCATGGAATGGCGCCAATAAAATGAAACGGCTTGGCGGCAACCCTTTTACACATTTCATCCGTGAGTTCCGGAATCGCGCATTGCTCCTCAGCCAGTGAAAGACTGACATGCTCACCAGCATGGATATCCACCTTGTTCAGAATGGTTCCGATCAGTGCCGTACCATCCTCGGTTCCGAACGCATTAGCGGCGATATCAACATACTCTTCAAGATCGGGTTCCGGCTTACCTACCAAAATCACTTCACCATCCAACGCACGGGCTATCGCGGCATTGAGGCGCGTGGCATAGCCAGCATGACTGTCAGCCACCAGCCCCTCGACAATGACCACATCTGCCTGCTGGGAGCACTGACGATAAAGGGCAACCACCTCTTCCATCAGCAATCCCTCCCTACCTGCACCCAGCAGGGATGTCGCCCGCCTCAGGCTGATCGGTTGAGGCGGCACGATATGAGCCATGTGCTCAATAAGCTGGGTAGAGCGTTCGGGGCCCGCATCACCAGTGTGTAACTGGGCAACAGGCTTGAAAAATGCTGTCCGGATACCAAGTCGGTCCAAGGCCCGCACCATACCCAGACTCACCGTGGTAAGGCCGGCACCTGCTCCGGTGGAAACAAGAATAAAGACATGACTCATCAGACATTTACCTCGTGATCTGTCACTTCGCAGACATAGCGGGCAATCATTTTCTCCTCGGCAGTCGCTATAACCAACACGGGCAGAGCTGAACCGTCTGTGCTTACATACCCGTCTGACAGCTTGCCATGCTGACTGTTTCTCTTGCCATCCAGCATAGCACCTAGAAGCGCAAGCTTCTCCACTGTCCGTGCGCGTACCACGCCTGCATGTTCCCCGATACCCCCGGTAAAGACGATCGCATCAACACGGCCAAGCGCCACAGCGAGCGCCGCCAGTGTTTTTGCCAGACGATAACAGAAGATATCCACAGCCAGTTCGGCCCTGCCATCACCCGCCTCTGCGGCATCCAGCAGCGTACGCATGTCATTGCTAAGCCCCGACAAACCCAGCAGTCCGGACTGACGGTTCAGCGTTTCCGTAATTCTCTCCAGCGATGCACCACTCTGTCTTGCGACAAATTCGTGCAACCCCGGATCAACATCACCACTTCGCGTACCCATCACGAGTCCTTCCAGCGGCGTCATCCCCATGCTTGTATCCACACTGATGCCATTGGCAATCGCCGTCGCACTGCACCCGTTTCCAAGATGAGCTGTCAGCAATCGGCAATCCTGAAATTCGCGCCCCAGTATTGCAGCCGCCTCAAGCGCAACATAGTGATGGCTGGTGCCATGAAAACCGTAACGGCGAACACCATATTCACTGTACCAGTTGTACGGCACAGCATACAGGCTGGCGCAAAGAGGTATGGCGTGATGAAAAGCCGTATCGAACACCGCGATATGGGGAACCGACGGCAAATGCTGCATGGCAGCGCGAATACCGAGCAGATTGGCAGGGTTATGCAAAGGGGCCAGATGCGATATGGATTCGATGCCGGCGATCACAGCATCATCAAGCAGCGTGGGCGAAATGAACAACTCGCCACCATGCACCACCCGATGGCCGACAGCGACGATGCTTCCCTTGCCCAAACCGGCAAATAAACCTTCCAACATCTGCTGCATGGCGGCCTCATGATCGACCCGCCCAAGATCGGCGCGCTGCGTTTGCCCGGATATTTTCCAGGTCAGCGAAGCTTCCTGCTCACCCAATCGTTCAGCCATACCCTCGGCCAGCAGCTGCTCGGATGGCATATCAATAACCACCATCTTGATGGAGGAACTGCCAGTGTTTATAACGAGAATCATTGAATTATACCGATAAAAACCATGATATGTTGTCGAACACACCTTTTTCTTGCAACTGCGGCAATCGACACGCGCTGATGATACACCCGCTCCACCCTCCCTGCCAGATAACCTGTTAACTGCTGGCCACCTCTGCCTGCCATGCAATCACACACCCGAGCACCAGCCCTATCGTCACACACAGCCTTCTTTCCTCATTGGTCTCATTCCACCGTTCTGCCATCTGATCCGCTGATAGACCTCACTTCAGCATCCCTGTTGTTTTCTTCCGCATGCGACTGCAGTTCATCGTCCTCACTATCCATTTCCTCTGACAAGGGCTTATTTGTTGCCACATCATGCAACAGATAAAGCCCATTGGCTGCCTTCCTCATCTGCTTGGCAATACGCTCAATATCCTTGGCCAGTTCA
>Ga0209919_1001402_pt1 | contig 11695 bp, 9 predicted proteins | sample SalPon2A_C_D2_MG_FD_185721 | JGI IMG/M metagenome (GOLD analysis project Ga0209919, IMG submission 185721) | Soil microbial communities from South San Francisco under conditions of wetland restoration - Salt Pond MetaG R2A_C_D2_MG (SPAdes)... | ecosystem: Environmental > Terrestrial > Soil >... | reverse complement strand
GTCTCCGACGACGTCGTGATGGTGGATGCCTGCTCGGGCGTCGACGGCACCTGGGGCATGAAGAAGAAGAACTACGCGGAGAGCCTCGCGGTCTGCGGCGATCTGATGGACGCGATCGAAGCGGCCACCAAGCGTTCCCGCGAGCTGGGCGAGATTGCCGAGGAAAGGGTTGGGCGTTAATGAGGGTGGCCAAGGTAGGGATAATCCTAAAACATGATTCCGGCGAAGCAAAACGGCTTGGCAGCGAACTCGCGACCTGGTTGGAGGCGCGATCCATCGAGCCCTTTATCGATCGAATTATTGCCGATCTGGATCTGTTGGTTATCCTCGGAGGCGATGGGACCTTGCTGCATGTGGCCTGGCAGGCCAGTCGTTACAAAATCCCGGTGGTTGGAGTCAATCTTGGCAGCCTGGGTTTCCTTACCGAAGTTGCGGTCGAAAACCGCTACGAAGCCCTGGAGAAGATCCTGGAAAACTCGGTAGTCACTGAAGATCGCCTGATGTTGAAGGCCAGGCTCTGCCGGAAAGGGGGCGAAAATTCGGAGTGGTGCTATGCCCTTAACGATGTGGTCATCAATAAGGGCAATATCGACCGGCTGGCCAGGATGGAAGCATGGGCTGACGATGAGTTTATCACTTCCTACCGGGCCGACGGTTTGATCTTTTCCACTCCGACCGGTTCGACTGCCTACAATCTGTCGGCCGGGGGGCCGATTATCCACCCGGAGATGCGGGCTATCATGCTTACACCGATCTGTCCATTCATGCTGGAAAGTCGCCCAGTGCTGTTGCCCCATCACGTCAGGTTGGTAACCAGGATTTCCGGACGCTCCGATGTAAAGGTTATCGTCGACGGACGTTCGACCTTCGATATGGCCGATGGTGAGCATCTTGAGGTGATGGCCGCAGAACACCCGCTTCGTCTGGTCTGCTCGCCCCATAAAGGCTATTTCGAGATTCTGCGCAGCAAACTCAACTGGGGCGGCAAAACGCTCTGATCAAGGGCTGTCTTCTTTCAATTCGGTGGCCAGGCTCTCTTTTTCCTTGGACATTGCCGCTTTCCCTGCTTCAATGGCCTCGTTGAGCGCTTTTTTCTTTTCGTCCAGATATTCCCTGCCCCGGTCAAAGGCCTCGTCGGTTTTTTCCCTGACTCCCTTCGGCAGATTTTCCTTCAAATCGGCGCCATACTTTGCCAGGGCTTCCCTGGTCTCTTTACCAGTCTTGTCGGTCAGCAGCAGGGCGGCAGCAGCCCCGAGCAGTGCGCCGGTCAAGAAGGTGGCCAATGATGATCCCGAACAGCATTCGTCTTTACTCATTTTCTTCTGCCTCCTTTGTTGCATTCGATTTTGATCTGTGGATGACATGTAAAAATGCTTTTATCCCGGTGCTGATTGCGGCGATTTCAAGGATCGCCGGAGCCAGAGACGATCTTACAAGTTTGCCGGTGAGCAGAAATGAGCTGGTGGCAAATTTAATTTTTTGGAAAATTTCATCGGCTTCGGCGACCTTGGCATTGAGGTCCTCGGAGAGATTTTGCACTTCAGCAGCGGTTTTTTTTGCCGAGGACATAATGACCGGCAGGTCCCGATTAAGATCAGTCAGGAGTCTTTCGGCACGATTCGCGGTCTGTTTAAGCTGGATAATGAGAGGGACCAGGAAAATCATTAAGATTATTATCGAGATTCCCGCAATAAGCAGAAACAGCTCAGTCGGAGTAATTGTTATGGCCATGTTGGTTGCTCTCCTCTGGGGTTGATTTTCCTATGATTACAGGATATCAGATTGGTCCTTGGCGATCAACATGATGTGATCGTGCGGAAAAATCCCGGCGATTCAATTTTTCTTTGGTGTGTGAAAAATCCGGCAGTTGTTGTCCGAATAGGAATTTTTTTAGTTTCCATGCTTAGGAAGATTTGCTGATCCCGTGTTTTTTTATTTTATATTGCAGCAAACTCTTGGTGATTCCCAGCTGATCGGCGGCATGGGCTTGAACGTTGTTGTTGTCCCGCATGGCGTTAACGATCAGCTCTTTTTCAATCTTGTCTAAAAATTCAGGCAATTTCAGATCGGATGGGAGATGGTTGAGCGATAACGGTATATCATGTCCCTTGCCGTTTAATGGGCTCGTGTCGTATTGGATATCGGCTACTTCGATGCAGTCATCGGAACAGAGGATAGCCGCCCGTTCAATGGTATTTTCGAACTCTCTGACATTGCCCTCCCATTTCATCCTCTCCAGAAGGCGTAGCGCATCGTTGGATAGGTGCAGTTTCGGTTTGTTTAGCTGTTTAGCGAATTTGGTTATGAAATGGCTGGCCAAAAGGGGAATATCGCCGATCCGCTCCCTCAGGGGGGGCAGGTGGAGATTCAGGACGTTGAGGCGGTAATAAAGGTCCTCCCTGAAATTGCCCTGGGCGATTTCTTCTTTAAGCTCTTTATTGGTCGCCGCTACTATCCGGACATCGACGGAGAGCGGTTTGGTGGAGCCTAATCGTTCAAAGGTCCTCTCCTGGATGACCCGCAAAAGCTTGGCCTGAAGAGCAAGCGGCATTTCACCGATCTCATCGAGAAATATGGTGCCGGTGTCGGCAACCTCGAAACGCCCCTTGCGGAGGGCGACGGCGCCGGTGAAGGCCCCTTTCTCGTGCCCGAACAGTTCGCTCTCCAGGAGATGTTCGGGTAGTCCCGCGCAGTTCAAGGAAATCAGGGGAGACTCACGGCGCGGGCTGTTGAAATGTATCGCTCTAGCCACCAGCTCCTTGCCGGTGCCGGATTCACCGGTTATCAGGACCGAGGCGGTTGTCGGGGCGATTTTTTCGATCAGGTTGAAAATCTTCTGCATCTTTTCATCCTTGCCGATCATATTGGCGAAGTTATATCGATTGGATACTTCGCTTTTGAGCCGCAGGTTTTCCCTGACCAGAGTGTAATGGTTAACCGCTTTCTGGATGCTGACCAGCAGTTCCTCATTGTTAAACGGCTTGGTCAGATAATTGAACGCGCCTGACTGCATGGCCTTAACGGCCTTTTCCACTTCACCGAAGGCGGTGATCATGATTACCGGCAATTCGGCGTTGAAGATCTTGATTTCCTGGAGAAATTCCATGCCGTCCATGCCGGGCATCCGCATGTCGGTGATGACCAGATCGAGATCGGTCTCGCGGACAATGGGCATGGCCTTCTCGGCCGACTCGGCGGTTAGGACTTCGTAGCCTTCATCGCTGACGATTTCCGAGATAATTAACCGGTAATTCGGTTCGTCATCGACAATAAGTACGGTTTGCATATTTTTTCCTTTTGATGGGAATTTGAACTTTGTTTTACGACCGAATCCCGTCGTTTTTGCGTTTAACAAGATCTATAACGAATATATACCGAGAAGGATTGCTTTCTCAAATGATTTTACTGGTGCCCGGTAATATGCGGCAATTAGCTCTGTCATATTTAATGGTTTACCGCACAATCGCTCAACCGTTCTTTCAACTTTTCCAATAGTCGGTAGGGTACCGGCGGCATAACGGGGGCTCCGCCGATATTGATTCTCTGTTTCATCGGGCCGTGATAGTCGCTGCCGCCGGTAATTAGCAGGTCAAGTTTCTCGGCCAGTTCGGAAAGGCCTTTGCAGATTTTCCTGGTATGGCCGGGATAGATGGCCTCGACGCCGTCCAGGCCTTGTTTGTGCAGATATCGGACAACCTCCTCGGTCCCTGCGAGGGTCTTGGCGAAGGTGGTCGGGTGGGCTAGGACGGCCAGTCCGCCGGCGTTTTTGATTGTCCTGATCGTTTCGGTTGCGGGAAAACGCTCGGAGTCAACGTAGGCCAGGCCGTTTTTTTTGAGATATCGTTGAAAGGCCTGGTCGACATTCTTAACCTTCTTCCGTTGTACCAGTAGACGAGCGATATGGGGTCGGCCGACCAGGCCTGGATTATCGGCGGTCAGTTCGTCCATTTCAATTTGGATGCCGCGTTCGGCCAATTTTTCCAGGATCCGTAAATTTCGGTTGTGGCGGATTTTTTGCAACTCGATAAGCAAGGCGAGCAAACCTTGATCGAAACGGTCGAAACCGTAACCCAGGATATGGACCGAGTTGCCGTTATGGTTGGCGCTGAGCTCAACCCCGGCGATTACCTCGATGTTGGCATCGGTACCGGCGCTTTCCGCTTCGGCAAGCCCGGCCAGAGTGTCGTGGTCGGTTAGGGCGACGGCGCTGAGATCGGCCTCCTTTGCCGCCTTGATCAAACCGGCGGGGGGCAGGGTGCCGTCCGAGAAATTGGAATGGATATGGAGATCGATATAGCGCAAAGGACCCAGCCGTTGTAGTTATAATTGAAAAAATCAATCATAAATGGTAATCGCACCACCCGCAATGATATTGGCCGATAAATATTCAACGACGGTTTTCTTGTTTGCTTTTACGGAATTTGGTTTATGATATGTTGGTTTGAGGCGGTCTTGATTTAGTTGCCTATTTGGGTGGCTTTACCGCTTGGTCTTTGGGGGCGATCCTCTGAAATTATCCCTTTAATGGTTCTTGGTCGGACCCCTTGTGGGTTATTTCAATGAGATTTGCTGATTCTTTCTTCGCAGAGTAAAGGAGAAAACTAGATGGCTCAGATTGATGCTTTTTTCAAGCTGATGAACGAGCAGGGTGCTTCCGATCTCCATATGGTTGCCGGTCAGCAACCGCTGTTGCGTATCAGGGGCGATATGGAGAGGATTAAATACAACGTTCTTACCGATGATGTCCTCAAATCCATGGTCTACGAGATAATCGCCGAGGATAAGATAAAGGTTTTCGAGGAAACCGGCGATATCGACTTCGGTTACGAGATTCCCGGTCTGGCCAGGTACCGTGGCAACCTCTTTCAGCAGAAGTACGGAATCGGCGCGGTTTTCAGGGAGATTCCCAGTAAAATCATGACCTGCCAGGACTTGAATCTGCCCAAGGTTATATCCAAATTGGCATCGTTGCCCAAGGGCATGGTCCTGGTGACCGGTCCAACCGGTAGCGGTAAATCGACTACCCTTGCAGCGATTATCGACGAGGCCAACAAACTTCGTAAGGATCACATTATCACCGTTGAAGACCCGATAGAATTTGTTCATGAGAGCCAGAATTGTATCATCAACCACCGCGAGGTCGGTACCCATACCAAGTCTTTTTCCGCCGCTTTGAGAGGGGCGCTGCGTGAGGATCCCGATATTATTCTGGTCGGCGAGATGCGCGACTTGGAAACAATCTCCCTGGCCATGGAGGCGGCGATGACCGGCCATCTGGTTTTCGGTACTTTGCATACCCTGAACGCTTCCAAGACTGTGGACCGAATCATTGAGATATTTCCGGCCAACCAGCAGTCCCAGGTCCGCTCGACATTGGCGGATGCCCTGCGGGCGGTGGTTTCCCAGACCTTGTTTAAACGAATCGACATAAAAAGCCGTTGCCCGGCTTTGGAAATTCTGATCTGTACCCCGGCGGTGCGCAACCTGATCCGCGAAGGCAAGACCTACCAGATGCCCTCGGTTATGCAGACCGGTAAAAAATACGGGATGCAAACCATGGACGACGCCATCATGGAAATGCTGCGAAAAAGGTGGATTTCCCCGGAAGATGCCTATACCAACAGCATCGACAAGAGTAAATTCCTATCATTTCTGCGGAGACCACCGGCCGATTTTACCGAGGTGTAATTCTACTGTTTGCCGATTCAGCCAACTTGTGCAGGTATTCAAGTCTTTCCCTGCCTTTTGCGGAAATCGCCTGCCAGTTAAGCTCGCTGCTCTTGCCGATGGTAAAAGTCATGGTTCCGTATGTGGCCGTGTCGAGGAGCTTTGTTCCTCTTTTTCTACACCATTCGGCGAACTCCGGATCAGGATAGCTACCCGTCTGGAAGGGGCCGGCTGAAACGACCAGCCATTCGGGGGTGCCCGCCGCGACCAGCTGATACCCGGCCGAGTGGCTGCTGCCGTGATGGGGAGCCAACAGTACGTCGCTCGTCAGATCAACCCCTTGCTTGATCAAATAGCGGCCATCGTCCGCCATTGCATCGCCCGGCAGGATAACCTTCCGGCCGCCGCTTTCCAGTTTTACCACCAGACTGAGATTATTGTCCGATAGATCGGCCTCATTTCTTAAATGAAGGTTGCCGATAGTGGTAACTCTGGCTTCCCCCCCGGCCGCAATCAACGAATCTGGTTCTGGTATCTTCAAGGCAGCGCCGCATTCCTCTGCTGCCCTGAGTATCGCTTTATACTCCGGTGATTCCGTTTCGCTTCCATTGATCCATACCTCTAGGGGCCGGAAATTCCTGATAATGAATTCCAGGCCATTGTAATGGTCTTGGTGTTGGTGAGAGATCACCAATGCGTCTAGCCGGTTGATCGATCGCTGCCAGAGAAACGGAGCGATCAGCTGCTCGCCGGGATCAAAACTCGGCGAAGATGAGCCCCCTCCGTCTACGAGGATTTTCTGGCCCATCGGCAATTCAAGCAGGGTCGAACTGCCCTGGCCGACATCCAGAAAAGATATTCTGGTCAACTCGTCATTGTCCCTGAAGGAAATATGGCTTGGCATATTGATAACGGAGACCATTATCATAATCAGAATAACCTGGGTGGTTCTGGGTGATTTAAAGAGCAGCAAATAGGCGCCGAGCAGATAGTAGAGCGAAAGAGCGGCTAGCGAAGGCGGCGGCAGGTTAAGGAAGCTGAAAGGGACCGCTGCCAGAGTTGCAGTGACCATGTCAGCTCCATACAGGCCGAGACTGGCGAACTTGAGGATGGCAGCCGCCGAGGCGGGCAGCCAGGGAGAGAGTAGGGCGGCGCTCAGTCCCAACGGCAGAGACCAGAAGCAGAGCAGTGGGGCGGTAAGAAGAGTTGTCACCGGCCCCAACAGGGAGATCTGGTGAAAATTGTACAGGGTTATCGGGCCGGTGGCGATCATGGCAATCACAGACACGGCAATCCCGGTAAACGCCCATGCCTTGATAAGACCGGAGATATTTTGCTCCGGTGCCGCTGACCTGTATAGATCGGCCAGTCTCTTCCTGGAGATGATAATTGCCGCAACTGCGACGAATGAGAGTTGGAATGATACCGAGAATAGGGCGGTCGGATCGTGAAAAAGGATCAGGAGCCCGGCCAGGGCCAGGGCGTTCAAAAGTGATCTCGGACGATCGAAGACAATTGCGGCAACCAGCATCGCGGCCATGATGAATGCCCGCACCACCGGAGGTTGCAGACCGGAAATCAAGGCGTATACGGCCATGACGGGCAGGGTGAGAAGAGCGGCAATTTTCCAGGTAGGCCAACGCAGGAGCAGCCATAGAGATCTGCGCAACAAGGTATTGAACAGCAGAGCGCTTAATATGGCCAAAAGACCCATATGCATCCCGGAAATTGCCAGCAGATGGATAGCGCCGCTTCGCTTGAAATTTTCAATAATTTTACCGGGAACGCTGTCGCGTTGGCCGGTGATAAGCGCTTTGAAGAGCCCCTTGATTTTCGGCGGTAAATCAACCGTGTCGATAAACAGGTTGGTCCTATGCCTGAGGTGTTGAGGCAGATAAGCGAATTGGGACAAGGTAGTGTATGCGGCAGGGGCGCTTACCGTCGAGCTGAGATAGGCTGTGGAGCGAATAAAGCCGGTTAGCTGTATTCTGCGGTCGGTGAGATATCGGCGGTAATCGAAAGATCCAGGTGTGCCCGGCAGTGCTGGAATTGCGAGTGAGGCCCGGATCAGGACCCGTCCACCCGGAACCAAAAGGTCTGGGGGCGGAAATGGCGTTTTGAGGAGAATTCGCAGGCTGACCGGTCCTGCATCGCTGTCGCCGCTTTTGAGTTGGTCGACATCGACGATGAATTTGCCCCGATAGCCGTCGAAGGACGGGGCAGTTCGTACGGTTCCGGCCAAGACGGCGTCCCGGCCGGAATTGGTAAAGGTTTTCAGTTTTTCGTTAATGGGTGCGAGCTTTGCCGCATTTATATTGGCGTACCCGACCACGAAAAAGGCGAGAGCGATACTGGTCAGGCGCAGGTAGGTGATGGGGCGGGCGACCAGGATCAGATTTAACAGAACGACGGAGGCCAGGATCGAGTAAACCTGGAGATCTGTCGGGGTGAATTGACTGTGCCGACCGGCGGCGATGCCGGCGGCGAAAAAGATGGCCGGAACGGCCAAGGGGAAATTGATTTCGGACCTGAGCCGCTCAGTCAAGGAAGTTCTTGAGTTTTTCCCGGCGGCTGGAGTGTCTGAGCCGGTTCAAAGCCTTTTTCTCTATCTGTCTGATTCGTTCCCTTGATACATTGAAACGCTTGCCGATCTCTTCGAGGGTGTATTCGGCGTTTTCGCCGATGCCGAAGCGCAGGCGAATGATCTTTTCTTCGCGGGGGCTCAAGGTCGAAAGAATTCCGGTTACCCGTTCGGCAAGTTCTTGATTCTTAACGGCCTCGAAGGGGGAAATCGACTCCTGATTCTCAAGAAAATCGCCCAGAGTACTGTCGTCGTCACCGACCGGAGTTTCAAGGGAGATCGGTTCCCGGGAGGCTTCGAGGATAGCAAGGATCTTGTCCATCGGCAGGCCGGTTTTCTCGGAAATTTCAATGGGAGTCGGTTCGCGGCCCAGCTCTTTAAGAAGGGAGTAAAAGGCCTTGAAAAATTGGCTACGCAACTCAAGGAAGTGGACCGGCAAACGGATGGTTCGGGTCTTATCGAGGATGGCCCTGGTGATGGCCTGTCTGATCCACCAGCTTGCATATGTGCTGAATTTATTGCCCTTGGTGTAATCGAAGCGGAACACCGCCCGCATCAGGCCCAGGTTGCCTTCCTGAATAAGGTCGGCCAGGGTGAGGCCTTGGTGCATATAACGTTTGGCGATGCTCACCACCAGCCGCAGGTTGGCCTTGATCATGGCGTCTTTCGCCTGCTCGATCGATCTGGTGTACATCGTCAGTTTGTAGTGGAGTTCGCGTAGCGCTGGAAACTCTGGATGGACCTCGCAGCACGCCTCGACCGATTTGTTCATGAAGTTGAGGTGCTGTTTTTTCGGCTTTAAGGTGGGGTCGCGTTTTTCCCAGAGAGCTATCCGTTCAACCAGGTTGATCATGCCGGGCGCCTCTGAGTTTTCACAGCGGATTCCCTCGATAATCGCATCAAAACCCTGGCGGATGGCCTTGCTGTATTTTTCTTCCTCATCCGGGGTCAGCAGGTCGAACTGTCCCATTTCCCGGAGGTAGGTAGTGGTGGTTTCTTCGATTTCGGGAGAATCTTCGTCCTTGCCTGCGGAGACAGGTTCAAGGGCTTCCTCGCCTGGGATCGGCTCATCGTCGTCCTCAGCTGCAGAGCCTTTGTCGCGGGTTTCGGTAGCCTTTCGCTCACGCAACTCCTCCTGGCTGATAATCTCTATATCATTATTGGCCAGGAGAGCGAAAATCTCATCGATGTATTTGGGGCCTTTCTCTTCGGGAACGAGGGCGTTAAGATAGGTTATTGAAATATAACCCTTGCTTTTACCAACCTTGAGAAGCTTTTCTCTGATATCATCCGACACTATAATAATACTCCTTCTGCAAAGGGTTGGGTTTTGCATTCATGGTTTGCGCAAGAACTACACAGTATAAAACATAAAATATTTCGCGACAAGGTAAAATGTAAAATAGCCGATGTTTTTGCCTGATGCCCGGCAGGGCCGGAGCTAATCGACTTTTACTGTTTTGGTTTTGCCGATCTGTTATGCTTAAATAAATTATGTACATTCAGCCCGAATATTTCATCATTTGTTTTGGAAAATTTTGATTTCCGGAAAATTGGCTTGATTTTTTAAGGATATTTGTCGTTCGCCGGTTGCTCTTTTGGGGAAACGGGATTCTCTTTCGAGAGAGACTGCGTCTTGCGTGTGTCCTTGCAGACTTTCATCTTCTGGGGCAATTCCTGCCTTAGATCTGGTACGATGACTGGCCGTGGCTTTATAAAAGGTGATTGTTAATGAAAATGGCCCGAGGCAGCGGCATTCTCCTCCATATATCTTCCCTGCCGGGCCGATACGGCATTGGTAACATAGGTGCGCCTGCCCGGGAATTCATCGATTTTCTGGCCGAGGCCGGGCAACGCTACTGGCAGTTTCTGCCCCTTGGCCCGGTTTCTGAAATAGCTTCCTATTCGCCTTATATGTCTTACTCAGCCTTCGCCGGCAATCCCCTCTTTATCGATCTTGACCGTTTGGCGGAAGATGGTTTGATCGGCCGAGAACAGCTTGCCGAATCACCCTCTTTCTTCGAATATCAGGTTGGTTTTGGTCCGGTGATTGATTTTAGCGAAGAGATGTTGGGGCTGGCCTTCAAGTCCTTTGCAGATGGCGGCAAGAGTGAGGATTATCGCGTTTTTTGCGAACGGGAAACCAAGCTTGCAAACTACGCCTTTTTCGCGGCCCTGCGGGAGGAAAACCAACTCCTGCCCTGGTATAGCTGGCCGTCCGCAATCGCCGGAAGACGACCCGAGGCGATGGAATCCTGGCGGGAGAAACTGGCCGAGCGCATTGATTTTCACCTATTCTGTCAGTATCTTTTTTACCGGCAGTGGGATGAGCTGAAAGAGTACGCCAATGGCAAAGGGGTCGCTCTGGTTGGCGATATTCCCATTTATGTCGGGCATGACAGCGTTGATGTCTGGGCCAACCCGGCCTGTTTCAGGCTCGATCCCGACACCTTGCTGCCGACACAGGTAGCCGGTGTGCCGCCAGACTATTTCAGTGCAACCGGCCAGCGTTGGGGGAACCCCCTTTACCGCTGGCTGGCTGGTAATAAGACCAATCGGGTGTTGTATGATTGGTGGGGAGAGAGGTTCCGGGCCATGTTCCGGGTTGCCGATATCTGCCGGATCGACCATTTCCGCGGTTTTGAGTCCTTCTGGGAGATCGACTACGAAGAGAAAACCGCTGTAAATGGCCGCTGGGGCAAAGGACCCGGTCGGGAATTTTTCGATGAGATGGCTAAACACATCGGCGAACTGCCGATCATCGCCGAGGACCTTGGACTTATAACTCCGGAAGTAACCGAATTGCGCCGGGCTTTCGGTTTCCCCGGCATGAAGGTCCTCCAGTTTGCCTTTGATTCGGATGAGAAAAACCCCTATCTGCCCCATAACTACCGTTCCGTTGGTTCAGTGGTTTATACCGGCACCCATGATAACGATACCACTCTGGGCTGGTTTAGCGGCGATGATATCTCCGAACTTACTAGGGAGAAGATCAGGCGCTATCTACGCACCGACGGCAGCGAGATCAGCCGTGAGTTTATCCGCCTTGCTTTGGCCTCGGTTGCGGCAATCGCTATCTTTCCCATGCAGGATGTTCTGGGTTTTGGCAACGATTGCCGGATGAACAGGCCCGGAACTTCCGACGGTAACTGGCGTTGGCGCTGCGCACCCCGGTATATCAACGCGGAAAATGCGAAATGGCTGAAGGATGAAACGGGGTTTTACAATCGGATCTGAAATATTAAATAATGGTCATTTTTTTGCTGAATATGGAGATAGATTATGAGAGAAGTTCTGCTCTTTTTAGGCAGCCCCCGAAAAAAAGGTAATTCTGAGGTTCTCGCCGAGGCGGTTTGCCGAGGTATAAAGCAGGGTGGCGGTTCCTACGAGATCGTTCGGCTGGCCGATTTGAATTTTTCCCCATGTATCGGCTGCGGCGGTTGCAAT
>Ga0209919_1001394_pt1 | contig 11745 bp, 12 predicted proteins | sample SalPon2A_C_D2_MG_FD_185721 | JGI IMG/M metagenome (GOLD analysis project Ga0209919, IMG submission 185721) | Soil microbial communities from South San Francisco under conditions of wetland restoration - Salt Pond MetaG R2A_C_D2_MG (SPAdes)... | ecosystem: Environmental > Terrestrial > Soil >... | reverse complement strand
ACGCGTCATGCCAGCGCGTGATCAACCAGTTCTCCCCCGCCAACAGCTCGACCGCCTCGTAGACCGCCTCAGCGGAAGAGGTGAATTTTGGCGTCAGCCCGCCATCCTCCCGCGCTGCCGGCGCGTAGACGGCGAAGCTCGACGCCAGGCGGATCCTCCCGTCTTGCCACCTACGACCCTCGGGAATGTCGTCGGGACAGAGCAGGTCGTCGAGCATCTCTCGTTCCAGGCCGTCGCAGAGCGGCGCGAGTAACTCGAGTACCGAGGCGGAGTCGGCCGACCGCTCGATGTCGAACCAACGAATACCACTGGATGGTGGGTCAGCGTTCAGGTCAAATGGCTCGGGACCATACCCCTCGGCCCACAGAGTTGAGCTGATCTGCGCTCCGGCCTCGGGCCGCACAACCGAGGCAACCGCTGGTGTCTCTCTATCTCCCGCCACCGCCGGCATGCTAACCGTACGGTTACATCACAAGCAAAAACAGCAGGGTTCGCTATTTGGATGCGATCGCCGGCGCCGCGGCGCCGGCGCCTTGGTGCGGGAGCATGACCTCCGACGCCTCCTCCGGCGTGATGTCCGGGTAGAGGGCGCGGATCGCGACGACCGCGACCGCGGCGCCGACGAGCTGGAAGACGATGAAGGCCGGCACCGAGGCCGGGGCGATGCCGGCGAAGCTGTCGGAGAACATGCGGCCGATGTCGATCGCCGGATTGGCGAAGCTGGTCGAGCTGGTGAAGAAGTAGGCGGCGCCGATGTAGGCGCCGACCGCGGCCGGGGCGATGTTGCCGCGCCGGGTGCGCGCCAGCGCGAAGATCACGAGCAGCAGGCCGAGGGTCGCGATCACCTCGGCGAAGAGGTGCGCGGGCGAGGCGCGGTGGTGGGTCGAGATGCTGATCGCGGGCAGGGCGAACATCGCGTTGGCGGCGACCGCGCCGGCGATGCAGCCGCCGACCTGGGCCGGGACGTAGTAGGCGATGGCGTGGCGCCAGCGCAGCCCGCCGAAGGCGGCGTCGACCAGCGAGACGACAGGGTTGAAATGGGCGCCGGAGACCGCCCCGAACATGAGGATGAAGGTGAACAGGCCGGCTGCCGTCGCCGCGGCGTTCTCGAACAGCTGCAGGCCCACATCCCCCGGCGAGAGCTGCGCGGCGGCGATGCCGGAGCCGATCACGGCGGCGGCAAGGAAGGCGGAGCCGAGGAACTCGGCGAGGACGCGGCGCTGCAGCGGGACCTCCACGGTCGGCGATCCTATGCATTGACAGATCTGCTCGGAGCGCAAGGGCCTCTGGGCGTACTACTACGTCATCCCCGAGGCCCTCGCGGAGTTCTCGGCCTGGCTCAGCTGATCGGCTGAGGCGCGCTCAGCGGACGAGCGCACCCCAGCACAGCGCCGGCGCCGAGTAGGAGCCGTCCTCGCCGCGGAAGGGCGCGAGGCTCTCCTCGATCGCGGCTCGGGTCGCCTGCAGCTCCTCCTCGGGGAGCGACTTGAGCGCCCGGGCGAGCGGGCCGGCGAGGCGGACGAGCGTGTCCCAGAGGTCGTCGGCGTCGGCGTAGCGGAACTCGAAGGCGATCTCCTCCAGCTCGGGCTCGCCGAAGCCGGCCTCACTCACCAGGGCGCGGACGCGCTCGGGGTCGGCCATCGCGAAGATCCCCGGGGTCCCCGGCTCGGGCGGCGGCATGTGGCCGCGTTCGATCAGGACTTTCGCCGGCAGCGCCGCCCAGGGGTTGCGCTCCGGCGCCGCCCAGACGGCGAAGGCCAGCGGGCCGCCGCTGTGCAGGACGCGTTTGGTCTCGCTCAGCGCCGCGGCGGGATCGGCCATCAGCATGTAGCCCCAGCGGCAGACGACGCGGTCGGCGCTTTCGTCGTCGAGATCCATCGCCTCGGCATCGAGGACCCGGTACTCGACGTTGGTCAGGCCGCGAGCGTCGCCGAGCCGCCGCGCGACGCCGACCATCTCGGGCGAGAAGTCGGTCGAGAGCACCCTGCCGCCGTCGCCGACCCGCTCGGCGACGCGAAAGCCGAGGTCCCCCGGACCCGCTGCGAGCTCGAGCACGGTCTCCTTCGGCTGCGGGTCGACCTTCTCGATGATCCACTCGTTCACCCGCCCCGCGACCTCGTTCATCCACTTGTTCCGCGCCTCCCAGCCCGGCGCCATCTCCGCCCAGGTCTCGCGGCTCTGCTCTCGATAGGCGTCGCGATCCATCTCCATGCCGTTACCTCCGCTTTCTTCGCTTTCCCCGCCGACGGTATTAGAACGTCCTCGCGGCGGCCTTGTGACAGAGTTCGGCCGCGATGAGGCTCTGTAGGTTCGCAGCCGAGGACGGTGCCGCGCTCGGGGTCATCGAGGGCGAGCAGATCGTCGACCTCTCGGCCGCCGAGCTGCCGCAGGAACCGGCCCGGGCGCTCGACGCCGCCGGTGAGGACGGCCTGGCCGGGCTGGCCGCGAACGCGCCGCGGGTGCCGCTCGCCGAGGTCCGGCTGCTCGCCCCGGCGACGCCGCGCAAGTACCTGGCGATCGCCCTCAACTACCGCGACCACATCGCCGAGATGGGGATGGAGGCTCCGGAAGTGCCGGTCTTCTTCAACAAGCAGGTGAGCTGCGTGGTCGGCCCCGGCGCCGAGATCCACATGCCGAAGGTCTCGACCTTCCTCGACTACGAGGCCGAGCTGGCGGTTGTGATCGGCAAACGCTGCCGGCATGTTCCGGCCGAGCGTGCGCACGAGGTGATCGCCGGCTACACCTGCGCCAACGACGTCAGCGTCCGCGACTGGCAGGGCAAAGCGCAGACGATGACGATCGGCAAGTCCTTCGACACGCACGGGCCGCTCGGGCCGTGGCTGGTCACCGGCGGGGAGCTCGGCGACCCGCAGGACCTGGCGATCCGCTGCTACGTCGCGGACGAGCTGCGCCAGGACGCGCGCACCAGCGAGATGGTCTTCGACTGCTTCCAGCAGGTCTCCCACCTCTCGGAAGCGTTCACGCTCGAGCCCGGCGACACGATCGCCACCGGCACGCCGGCCGGCGTCGGCCTCGGCCGCAAGCCGGTGCGCGACAACCTGCTGCATGTCGGCGAGACCGTGCGGGTCGAGGTCGAGGGCATCGGCGAGCTGGCCAACACGGTCGTCGAGGAGCCGGAGGACTACCTCGCCCCGGCCTGAAAGGGCCGACGGGACGGAAACGGCCAAATATCGACCGTTTCCGTCCCGTCGGCGGTTGGTTTTGGGTTAGGACGCGGCTATGCCCTCGCCGCCGGCGCTGCCGGGGACGAGGATCGAGCCGATCTGGGTCAGCGAGCCGTCGCCGTTGACGCGGAACTCGTCGACGCCGCCTTCGGCCCCCGTCTGGACGTAGAGGAAGCTTCCGTCCGCGGAGGCCGCGGCGTCGATCGGCGCCGGCCCGGTGGACGTGTCGCCCAGGGCGCTCAGCAGGCCGCCCCCGTCGACGTCGTAGCCCGACAGCGTGTCGCTGCCGGTGTTCGAGGCGTAGAAGGTCGAGCCGATGCCGACGATCCAGCAGGTCGCTGCGCCGCCGGTTTCCTTCAGATCGACGGCGCCGAGCGTGCCGTCGCCGTTGACGTCGAAGGTCGCGACGCTGCCGGCCGCCTCGGCGAGCACCAGCCGGCCCTGCGGGTCGAAGGACATCGCGAACGGCACCGTTTCCGGCAGCTCGTTCACGACCGGGTCGCGCGAGAGGCCACCCGAGCGCCGGACGTCGAAGACGTCGACCGCGTGGCCGTTGGCCTTCGTCGTCACGAGGAGCTTGCTCCCGTCGGGGGTGAATGCGACCTGGCCGGGCGTGTTGACGAACTCCGGCGCCGCTTCCGAATCGAGGCCGAGGTCGCGGTGCCAGAAGCGGATCGGGTACAGCTTCGTGCCGAAGCGGATATAGCCCTGGAGCGAGCCGCCGCCGCGGGCGTTGAGCACGTAGACGAGGCGGCCATTCACGGCGACGCTGACCGGGAAGTCGCCGCCCGAGCGAACGACCTGGCGCCGCAGCAGCTTGTTGCCGCGCACGGCGAACACCGTCACCGTGTCGCTGCCGGCGTTGACCGCGTAGAGCAGGCCGGCCTCGCGGTCGAGAGTGAGCGAGCCCTGCGAGGCGAGCCGATCGACGACCGCTTCGTCGAGCGCCCCTCCAAGCCCGCCGGTCGGGTAGGTCTCAGCCTCGCCAAGACCGCCGTCGGATCCCCGCTCGTAAGCGACGACCGCGTTGCCCGCGGGGTCGTTCGTCTGCACGAAGACAGCGGCGGGGAGCGGGTGCGGCGGATGAGCTGGATGGTGGGGTTTGTGGTGGCCGGACGAAGCGGCGGCGGCGGTCGCGAACAGCGCCGCGAGCGCGAGCGCGAGTACGGCGACGCCGGCCAGGCGTGCGATGGCTTTCATGGTTCCTCCTAGAGAAAGTTGCCTACTGGTCACGGACTTCCTGCCCGTGAGCCGATGCTAGGCGGCGGTTCTTACTCCGCTGTGACGGATTGCTTACGACTTTGTGACGACCCCAGGCTGTGGAAGGCTTCGCGCCGTGTTGACGGACCGGGTTCGGAGCTGGCGCGACGAGGGGGCGATCGAGGAGGTTCTCGGCCGCGAATTGTTCGTGCGCCGACGCGGCGGCGGCGAGAGGCTGCTGCTCTACCTGCACGGCTTCCCCTCGAGCTCCTACGACTGGCGGGCGCTGCTCGGGCTGCGACCGCCCGGCGAGCCGAGCGTCGCCTTCGACTTCCTCGGCTTCGGCCTCTCGGAGAAGCCGCGCGACCACGAGTACACGCTCGCCTGGCAGGCCGACGCGGCGGAAGAGGTCGTGCGGCGGGCAGCGGCGCAGCGCGTCTTCGTCGTCGGCCACGACATGGGCACCTCGGTGACGACCGAGCTGATGGCGCGCGACCTGCGCGGCGAGCTCGGCTTCGCGCTGAGCGGCGCGCTGCTGTTCAACGGCAGCATGCTGCTGCACCTGGCCAAGCCGACCGTCGGCCAGCGCCTCCTGCGCAGCCCGCTCGGCTCGCTCTTCGCCCGGCTGACCAACGAGCGCAGCTTCCGCGCCCAGTTCGCCCGCATCTTCTCCCCCGGCCACCCGCTGAGCGCCGAGGAGGCGGCCGACCAGTGGTCGCTGCTGACGCACGGCGGCGGCCAGCGCATCGCCCACAGGACGATCCACTACATGGACGAGCGCGAACGCTTCACCGAGCGCTGGCACGGCGCCCTGCGCGACTGGCCGGGGCCGCTGACCCTCGCCTGGGGCCTGCACGACCCGGTCGCCCGCACGGCGGTGCTCGACGGCCTGCGCGAGCTGCGCCCCGGCGTCGAGGCGATCGAGCTGCCCGACGCCGGCCATTATCCGCAGATCGAACAGCCCGAGCTGATCTCGGCGGCGCTCGACACGGCGCTCGACACGGCGCTGACGCGGTAGAGGTTTGGACCGCCATGCGGCTCGAACCTCTACCGCGCCGGCGAAGCGGGGGCCTCAGCGAGCCTGCCAGCTGAGGCCCCCGACGCCCTGGACTTCGACCAGCTGCCTGGCGTCGCCGCCGTTCGGCTGGGCCAGCCAGATTGCCTCGGCGTCGCGGGCGAAGGCGATCCACCTGCCGTCAGGCGACCATCCCGGATGGAGGTCGCCCAGAGCGCCGATTCCGCTGACCGTGGTGACCCGGTGCTTGCCGCGGCCGTTGAGACGCGCGGTGAAGATCTCCCTGGCGCCGACGCCCGAGGTATGGACATAGGCGAGGCGACTTCCGTTCGGCGACCAGGAAGGACTTTCTTCGAGCCCGCGGTTGGGGGTGAGGCGATGCCTGCGGCGTCCGTCGGGCCCCATGCGGAAGATCGCGCCCGGCGAAGCGACGTAGGCGATCCACCTGCCATCCGCCGAGAAGGAAGGCTGGCGGGCGCCGGCCCGCGGCGCGGTGATCGTGCGCAGTCCGGAGCCGTCGGGCTCGACGGTGCCGATCACGGTCCCGCCAGCCAGGGAATTGAGCTGCTCGAAGGCGATCGCGCCGATCTGGCCTGGGAACGCCGCACTTGCCGGCGTGGCCGCGATCGCCGCCAAGTTCCCGGCGCAAAGCGCGGGCAGTGAAATCCGTCGAAGGACATGGCTGATCCTGCTCGTCTGCAAGCTGCGTCAACTCCCTCTCACGTTGTTGAAACCGAGTCCGTAGACGCCTCGCCGCAAGAGCGGGCGCACGCCGCGACCCGACTCACCGGGCGCGCGAATGACCGGACTTCAGCGCGACCCCGTGTATCGGCGCGGGACGGGCGACGCTAACAAAATCGACCAGCCACGATCTTCAGGGGCCGGCGACGGACATGACCCAGAAGTCGTAACGCGAGTGCGCCCTCAGTCGAGGCGTCGCTGTAGGCGATCGGTCCCCGCGGCAACGAGCCGACCAGCTCGCTCACCCCCAGGTCCTCGACCCGCAGTGGACCAGCAGCGCGATCCGGTTGGGCATCAGCGAGGCGATCCGGTCTCCCCACTCCAGCCCCCATCTCCAGGTAGGCGCCGGCGAGCCGCGGGCTCGTGCAGCGGCGCGGCCGACGCCTCCAGCCGTGCCCCTCGATCAGCATCGCGGAGATGCCGCGTCAGTCGATCAGCTTCACCCGGTAGTGATCGCCGGCATTGCGAAAAAGCGGCCCGTCGAGCGTCCACATATCCAACTTGAGCTCGGCCAGCTCGAGATAGACGGCATCTGAGGCGGAACGCCGTCGCAGGTCCGCCGCGATCTCGATCGAGCGGGACTTGTTCGGAGTCGTGTGGTATTCCACATCGATATCGCTGATCGCGATCAGGGCTTCATCGGTCCCCGCCTTCGAGAGGTCGCCGTCGAAACGGTTCCGCGTCAGCGTGTTGGCTATCTCGTAGTGGGCAAGCAGCGGCGAATGCAGCTTGACCCCTTCTTCCGCCCACTGGCTCAGCAGATCGGTGACCGTTTCGGTATGGGGCTCTTGCAGGACAACCGCCAACAAGACATTGGAATCGATGACGACGCCGGAGGCTATGAGCCGCGACGCTCCTGTTCTTCACGGCCCTCTCGCACCAAGGCGACCACATCGAACACCTTGGTCTGGGTTGCCCGCAATGCGGCGGCGCGCTCCATCGCGGCGCGGTGCCGCTCCAGGCGACCCTCCGGCGGGGGAGAGTGGATGCCCTCTACCGCCTACAGGGCGAGCTGCGCCTGCTCTTCGCTCCACCTCCGGGCACCCTCGCGGGCTTTCTCCCTGGCAGTCATCTCTCAGCCACTTTAGCGTCTGCCATCTTTCTGTCTCGGCGGGCGACGCCCCTCGGCCGTACGATCCCTGGAGTGAATCGCCGCCTCTCAGTCAGGCTTCCCGACGAACTGGCGGAGGGAATCGAGGCACGGGTCAGACAGACGGGCCAGACCAAGAGCGAGGTCGTCCGCGAGTCGCTGAAGCTCGCCGGGGTGCGGGTGATCAAGCGCGACCCGGCGAAGATGGCCGAACTGCTGCAGCGGGCGGCTGCCCTGCGGGCGAGTCAGACCAAGGTGTTCGATGTAGTCGCCCTGGTGCGCGAAGGACGCGAACCGATGGAGCGCCCCGAAAGCCGGCCCGGAGAATCTCTCCGGCGGGATCGAGCCTGCCTGGGCCGCCGCGAACCGCCTAACGGCAGGGTTACTCCAGGCTTCCAGCGGTGAGGGGCCGTTGGAGTCAAAATGGGCGAGGCCGAGGTCGTCGGAGTCAGGTCCCCCCTACTGCCGACGCGCGCGCGAACGCTGCTCATCCATCGGCAGAATCCCCGTCGGCCGACTTGCCGCGAAACAGCGGATCGATCAGCTGTTCCTTGGCGTGGTCGGCTGCATCGCCTCCGGGGGCCACCGAACGAGGACAGATTGCAAACAGGCGCGGGGCACTCGCGGCGGGGATATCTTCCCGTGGGCGAGGATCGCCGACCGCGGCGGCTACGCGTCGGACATCCTGCGGCCCCAGAGGTGGGCCACACGACGGGCCTTGGACTCCAAAATGGACTCCAGGCCCGAAATCGTCGAATCGGCAGCTCCGTCGATCGCCGACGAAAACCGCCGATGTGCAGGGGACCTCGAAATGGCGAGGGTGGGAATCGAACCCATGACACCACGATTTTCAGAGCCTCCGAACGATCAGGATGATTTGCTCGGTTGCAGGGGCTCTCGTAAAGGGCGGGCTGCGGGCGTTGCCGATGGATTCCAGGGGTTTGGGTGGCTTTGGGCGACGAGATACTGAGCCGTCGCCCAATGGGCGGAGCGTGTTCGCTGTCTACTCCCACTGCTGCATGGCTGGATTCCAGGTCGAGTTGCCGGCGTCTTGTAGCTCGTCGACGAACTTGACGACCGCATCGACGACATCGGCGAAATGGTTCGGCAGATCGGCCAGGCCAACGCGGGCGCGAAACGCCTCCCAGGGCTGCTGCCGGCTCTCGCGAAGGGTTTCCAGGAGCGGGCCAAGTGGGCGCACCTCGTGACCCCGATTGCTCGACGACCCTGCGTAACGCGCTACGCAGGGCGTCCGCCTCGATGGCATGAGTCTGCGAGAGCAGATAGACGTCGCCATAGTCGCGGTCGCGGGTGTTTGCATCGCCGAGGAACATCATCGTGTCGGCCTTCTCGGCGATCACGCTCTCCAATGGGTAGCCCAGGAGCGGGAAGCCCCGATCACCGAACAGCGTCGGGTAGTCGATCCGCTGCGGCTCGAACCGCGACTCGGCCAGCCGGGCGAGGAAGCGCTCATGGATGTAGAGCTCGAAAAGCTGCTGCGTGTTGCGGCCCTGGTCACGGGCAAGCTTCTGCAGGTCGAAATAGGCCCGCTCGGGCGTCCGCTCGGTCACGCCAGCAGAGGCTCCATCGCCTGGGCCATGACCGAACCGACACGCAGACGGCGAGCCAGTTCAAGCAGCTCGCCCGGCTTGGCCTCGCCTCCCTCGAGGTACCTACGCAACGCGCCCAGCGCCAGATCGCGGCCGACACGCGAGCGGAGGCGCATGAGGTCGACGACCGTCCGCTCTGGGGAGCTGATCGCGATCGTCTCGCCCGATTCGATTTTCTCCATTGTGCGCCCGAGCGAGAACGTCGCTGCGGCAAAGACATGAACCCGCGTCGGCGGGTAGACGATCCTCGGGCGATGCCTCCCGCGAGCTATCGCCAAGTGGACCGCGTCGGGCATCTCGTCGCTCAGGTCCCAGAAGCTGGCGGCTGAGTTGAGGCAGATCATCCCCTCCGGAGCCCGGCGGCACACAGCCACCAGATCGAGGTGAGCGGTCGCCGGAGCGTCAGCGACTCGGTAGACGCCGCGCGACAGCTCGATCAGCTCGCCGCTGTCTCGCAGCCGGTACAGGTCCTCCCAGCGTGCGCCACGCTCGATCAACTCTGCGGCCGACGAAATCCCGCCGGCACGACGCGCGATGTCGATCACCTCGCTTGGTCTCATGGATGAAAATCTACACACTTAGAAGCTACATGTGCAGGATTTCATCCAGTAGCTTCGTCAGCCACTGGCACAACCAGGTCGTCCATGACGGCCGCGTCCCCGACCCCGGCATCCATCAGGTGGACGTAGACCTTGAGCGTGAACCCGGCGTCAGCGCGGCCGAGCCACTCCGAAACCGCTCTGCGATGCGATGGCGAGGGTGGGAATCGAACCCACGACACCACGATTTTCAGTCGTGTGCTCTACCAACTGAGCTACCTCGCCCTGAACCGGAAACCGCATGGGAAAGCGGACTGGCAACCGATTGCCGGTGAGTCTAACGAGCTATCGCAGGATCTGAGATCGTCTGCTCCCCGAAGAACGCAGATCGAAGGAGACGGATGAGGAAGACGGCAATACAGGTGGCCCTGCCCGCGGCGCTGGCGGCGAGCTTGATCGGCGTCGGTTTCGCGGCGCCCGCGGCAATCGCCGGACCCGGGGCTGGACCGGCGACCGCGAAGTGCGGCAAGTTCAAGAAGAAAGCTCAGAAGAAGCGCTGCCAGAAGCAGAACAAGGCCAACCGGATTGCCTACAACCAGATCAAGGACTCCCAGTTCGTCGGCGTCCGCGGCGACGGAGAGGAAGTCGAAGACGTCTACTGCGCCAACGGCAAGTTCGAAGCCCGTGCCACCGACAGCACCTACGGCACCGGCGTCTCCACCGGCAGGCACTGGACCATCGTCGACGCCAAGGTCAAGCGGGGCGGCAGGTGGATCAACGCCTTCCTCAAGGGAACCGGCGGCTACGAGATCGCCCTGCAGCGCCGCGGCGCGCAGTGGAAATACGGCATCGCCAGCTTCGGCCGCATCCTCGAACCGGGGAACGTGGAGAAGACCGGCGCGACGCGAGCCTGCGCGGCGCTCGAAGTCTGAGCCTCGCGGCCCAAACGGCGCCGATCGCGGGCTGCTTGTATTGACCCGTGGCCTGGGCTCGCGCGGGAATCGTCTTGGCGGCGGCAGCGCTCGCCGCGGGGCTGGTCATCTCCGGCGGGACGAGCGCCGATCCGCCGGCGCCGCGCGGCTTTCCCGGTGTGCTGCCCGCGTTCATGGTCGGCCCGGCCGGCGCCGGGCTTCGGAGCCGGCACGACCTGCGGGCGGCAGCCGAGCGGGACCGGCGCTGGCTGGAAAGGGCGAAGCCCCTGGGTGAGGCGGCGCCGGGCTGGGCGCGTCGCCTCTACCGTCGCTCGCTGCTGGTGCTGCGCGGACTCGTCGATCGCAACGGCGCGGCCGTCGCGGGGGCGCGCCCTGGTTGGGCCTACGTCTGGCCGCGCGACGCCGGCGCCGTCGCGATCGCCCTCGCCTCGGCCGGCTACCGGGCGAAGGCACGCCGCATCGCTCGCTTCCTGCTCGGCCTCGATCTCGGGGCCGCGGCCCGCTTCTACCGGGGCGGCGAGCCGGTCGAGGGCCGCAGCGCGCAGGGAGACGCCAGCGGATGGGTCGCGGCTGCCGCGCGAGCCGCCGGCATTCGCCGTACCGAAGACGTCAAGTCCAACACGCGACCTGCATCGGACCCCCATTTGGGGCTCGATGCAGGTCGCGTGCATGATCGCGCCGACTACCAGGAGGGCGACGCCGGCGACTACCTCGGCAACGCGCTGGCGGCAGCATTCGCCGCTGGCCACGAGGTCGGTACGCGAGGTGTGCGGGCCGATGGGACCGCTCGGCGCTTCGGGACGGCGCGCGGCCTCGTGCGGGTCGCCGGCGATCCCGCTTCGGGCCTCGACACCTCCGCGGCCTGGGCCGTCCGACCCTTCGCCCGGCCGGCCCTCTATCCGGCCGCGCGTCGCACCCTGCTCCGCCTCGTCGCCGAGCGGCGGAGCCGCTTCGGCCTGCTTCCCTCCGAGGGCTGGCACGGCGGCGGCGATCCGTGGACCGCGCCGACCGCCTGGTGCGCCTGGTCACTCGCGGCGCTCTGGCGAATCGATCGCCGCGCCGGCCGGCAGCACGCGGCTGAAACCGACCGCGGCGCGGCCCTGAGCCTGATGGCTGACCTGCGCCGCGCCGCAACCCCTCAAGGCCTGCTGCCCGAGCGCGTCGACGCGCAGACCGGCGCACCCGCGTCGACCACGCCCCTCGCCTGGTCCCACGCCTTCGCGATCCTCGCTATTCGCGAGCTATGGCCTCGAGCGCAGCGCTGACCGCCGCCTCCGCCGTCTCGACCGCGACGATTCCCGGGCCGCCCTCCATCTGCTCGCGGCCGGAGACGCTCCAGCTCCGCAGGGCGACCACGGTGCGGCCGAGGTTGCGGGCGAGGGCGATCTCGGAAAGCGTGCCCCACTCGCCGCCGACCGCGATCGCGGCCTCGC